>Ga0075428_100000910_pt1 | contig 31257 bp, 25 predicted proteins | sample RhiMetdeltSRZDD2_FD_75291 | JGI IMG/M metagenome (GOLD analysis project Ga0075428, IMG submission 75291) | Populus rhizosphere microbial communities from Tennessee, USA - Rhizosphere MetaG P. deltoides SRZDD2 | ecosystem: Host-associated > Plants > Roots > Rhizosphere > Soil | place: USA... | reverse complement strand
TCTCCACCACCTGGGCGGCCTGCGCGAAGGCCGCGTCCACGTCGCCCCGGTTGCGCAGCGCCCTCCCCGGGTCGATCGTCGAAGCTTCCAGCTTGCCGCGGAAGGCCTTGGACTCGTACTCGGCGTTGGGGTTCCCCTCGAGCTCCCACTCGATCGTGGGCTTGAGCGCCCGGCGCCCCTTCCACGCCGCCCAGGTGTTCTCGGCCAGGACGGCAACGCCCGCGTGGGGGATGAAACCGGCGCCCACTCCTCCCGCGAACAGGGTCATCGGGAGGCGGACCTTGACGACGTCCACGACGCCCGCCACCTTGCGCGCTTCGGTGTCGTCGTAGCTCTTCACCTCGCCGTTGGCCACGGGGCAGCGCACGATCATGGCCGTCAGCATGCCGGGCCGCTGGGGATCGACGTCGGCGCCGTAGACCGCCTTGCCGGTGACCATGTCCTGGGCGTCGACAAACGGCACGCCCTTCTCCTTGCCGATGAAACGCCACTCGTGGGGCTTCTTGAGGACGGCCGTGATCTCGGGCATCTGGGGCACCCCCACCTGGCTGGCGTACAGCAGCAGATGGTTGTAGGCGACGGGAGGATGTTTGTTGTCCTTGTGGTACACCTTGTGCTGCTCGGCCCGGCACTCATCGAGGTGGACTCCCCATTTTTTGGCCGCGGCTTTGAGCATCACGAGCCGTATGCCGGCGCCGAAGAGCCTCATGGGCAGGTAGTACAGGGCCATGCTGCGCGAGCTGTCCGCGAACTGGGTGACTTCCTCGGGAATCAGCCAACTTGGTTTGCCGTATTGGTTTGGATTCCCGATCGCGTATCTGGGGGCGTCGGCGTCGGCCTGCTGCAGCCGGACCCGGGACCAGTCGGCCTCGAGCTCGTCGGCCAGCACGGCCGCCAGGCTCGATTTGATGCCCTGGCCCATCTCCGAGCGGTGGGCCATGATGATGATGGTGCCGTCCAGTTTCATGTAGACGAAAGGGTTGAGCGGGAGGCCGTCGTGAAGGAGATCCCTTATCGGCCCGGCAGAGAGCGGCTCAGTGGGGAAAATGGAGCAACCGAACACCAGGGCTCCAGCGCCCACGCCGGTATGACGGAGGAAATCCCTGCGGGTGATCTTGATGGTGGCGCTCATGACGAGCTCCTCTTGGCTGCCTCTTTGATCGCCTCCCGGATCCGTGGATAGGTGCCGCAGCGGCAGATGTTGCCGCGCATCGCATTGTCGATCTGCGTGTCGGTGATCGGTTCGTCAGCGTTCTCGCGGTTCGCGATGAGCGCCGCGGCGGTCATGATCTGGCCCGGCTGGCAGAAACCGCACTGCGGTACGCCGAGCTCGACCCATGCCTGCTGGCACGGGTGACTTCCGCCGAGACCCTCGATCGTTGTGATCTCGGAGAGGTGGGCCACCCCGACGTCGACCGCGCAGGAGCGCACGGCCTTCCCGTCGAGGTGGACAGTGCAGGCGCCGCACTGCGCGACGCCACATCCGAACTTGGTCCCCTTCAGCCCGAGCTCGTCGCGGAGGAACCACAGCAGCGGCATGTCGGGGTCTACATCAACGATACGCAGATTGCCGTTCACACTGACCTGAAAGACTGCCATTGGAAACCTCCTTCAGAATTTGCGACGGAGCTCGATACGGATGCCGGTGAGGTCTTCGCCCTTCTCCTGCCAGCCGTGCATCACGTCGGCGCGGAAGATCCAGGGGGTCGTCCTGATCGGTTGTTGATAGCGGATGCCGATGGCGTGTTGATTCACGATGGCGTCCTCCATTGCCCGTACGACGGCAGCTTCGACAACGATCTGACGATTGAGATTCTTGAACAGGTACTCGACGCCGACGGCGCCGCCCCACGAGTCCTGCGCGTTGGGGTTGAGGGTCGGAAAGTTCGTCATGCCGTCGGTCTCGAAGTTGATCCCGGTGTTCAGCAGCACGCCGCCCGTTCCCGCGGCGCGCATCAGCGGCTGCGGCGTGTCGAATCCGGCAAAGAGATTGACATACGGGATAAGGGCGATCGGATTCCTGGTGATGAGCGAGTTCTCGATCAGCAGCAGCCAACCATCGGCCGTCTTCTGCGTGCTCGGCGCGTCCTGACCGAAGTTGCCGATCACCCGGACGCTGTTCGACACCTTCCCTCGGTACCGCCTGGAGAATGCCGCGGTCACGTTGTGGTAGCTCAGATCGCTCGGATCGGCGTCGAGATAGGCATAACCGGCCTCGAAATATCCGCGGAGGAAATCGGCGAACGTGGCCACGCCGAAGACCTTGCCGTCGTCACCTGGTTTCAGCGCGGCGGTAGTGACGTTGTCCAATCCGACGAAGAAGGTGAAGTCGTAGTTGCTGATGTCGAGCTTCGCGTTGTGCTTGGCGGTGATGCTCACCGCGCCGCCGTCGATGGCGTCGTTCGTCCAGATGCCGTTCTGGGTGAAGATCGGGATGCGGCCGAACGTGAACGGAAGATCGAGCTTGTTGATCCTGCCGGTGACTCCCTGTGCAATCGCGCCGGCGTCACCTTCGAAGAAGAGCGCGTTGAGATCGAGATTGAATGCGTCCTCGAACTCGTCGTCGACCTGCCCGCTGATCAGGTAACTGGTGAACTCTCCCTTCGCGGCTTTGGTGAATGGAGTGAGGACGGCGTGGACGCGCTCGGTCGCAGTGAGCTGAAGCTCGGCGTCCATGTTCAGGCGGACGGCGAGCTGGGACTGATCGGTCTTACCGTTCTTCGGCGCGAGCCCGTCGTTGTAGGCCGCGGCGACGCGCAGATCGCCGAAGAGCATGAAGGCGGGCTTCATCGGGTTCTTCTTGCCCATCAGCGTGGGAGGAGGCTCGTACGCACCACGGTCGTAGATGCGAATCCCCAGCTCGACCGGAGGCTTCGGAGTCTTGAGCTCGGATTTCTTGCCGTAGATGTCGAGCTGTTCCTGTGCGTTGTATGGGACGTTGTAGATCGTCGGCTCGGGGCCGAACCAGCTCTCGCCGGGCGGCGGCGGGAGATCCTCACCCTCGGCGACCTTTCGAGGCGTCGGCGTTCCGGAGCCGATCTCGAACTCCGAGATCGATTGATGAGTGTTGTCGGCCCATTCGTTCTCGGAACGGAGCATGTCGTTGGTCGCGCCGACGAAATTCATGAAGTAGATCGGCTCGGTTCGGCCGCGCAGGCGCACGGCCAGCTTGTACGTGCCCGGCTTCTTCACCTTCTCTCCGGGAACGTGGTACTTGGCCTCGCGCGTCGCGAGAGGCGGAATGCTGCGCTTCTCCATCCGCACGAAGGGCGGATGGTTGAGAACCGAATTCGGTGCGCCGCCCGGGCGGATGAGAGGCCGCTGGTCGACGTCGAATTGGACCGGCAGGTACATCTCGCGATCGGTTCCCTTCACGTTCGTGGTGATGAACTTCGCCTGCATGTTGAAGAGCTGGTGATCGAGGGGAGTCTTCCCCTCCCGGACGCCTTTGGCCTGGAAGTCGGCGACGTCGCCGTACTCGTCCATGTACCCCGTTTCCCAGACCCGCTCTCCGTCCGGATCGATGAGCGCAACATTGAGCCATAACTCGGGCTGGGCGCCGAGAGAGCCCGAAGGCAGGTTGTGGCCTTTGTTCAAGTTCGTGATCTTGTAGCTGAACTCGAGGTCTTTCCCCGGAGCGGCAGCGCTTCCGAAGATGGGGCCCTCGAGCTTCGCGGCGTGCTCCATGAGCGTCGTGCGCAGCTCCTTGCGCTCGATCCACCGCGCGTAGTTCTCCTGGACGATCTGCCACGCCTGTTTGCGATCGGCGGCGTTTTGCCACTCCGGAGGGAAAGTGTCGGTGTAGGAGCCCGGCGAGGCGGCGACTTTGTTCTCGAACTCCTCGCTTCCCCATTTGTCACGGTAGTTGAACTTCAGCCACCGCTGCGGATCGAACGGCGATTCTTCCAGACCGAACGGGAAGAGTCCCGGATGGGAGATCGGATACCCCGGGCCAACGAACGTGTGATTGGTGAGCGGCCGATCGTTCCTCATGATGTTGCCGTTGACGTGCGCCGCCGCTCCGATATTGAACCCGACATTCTGACCGGGGGTCTTGCTCATGTGGCATTGCTGGCAGGTGATGCCTTCTTTGGCGGCGGGTGAGGCCCGGTACTCTTCCCAAACGGTTTCGAGCTTGATGCCGGCATAGACCGCGACCTGGTGGCAGGGGACGCAGAACTCCGCCTGTTTGAGCACATCGGACTGGATGGCTGTCTGGTGGATGCGGATCCATTGCTTCCCGTCAGGATCGGGCGGACGGTCGGGCTCTTCGGGATCGACGAGGATCCCGTATTGCCTCGCGCCGCTGATGGCCTTGATGCCGCCCATCGTGTCGAACGGGCCGAAGATCGCCTCGTGGATGGAACCCGGCGTGATGCGCCGCGCGCCGTTGGACTTGCCATACGCCTCGCCGACGCGGTGGCAGGTGACGCAGGTGATGCCTTCCTTCGCGGCGGGGGCGCGGTCCCACCAGGCGATGGAGCGTAGCTCGCCGAGGGACGTGCCGACGCTGGCGTGACAACGGACGCAGAAGTAGTTGACCGTCCCCGACGCGAAGTTGTTGAGCGCCTGTTCGAACTTGTTGAACATGGGCGACACGCTGGCGTAGGCGTGCGAGGAGACGCTCCACTCTTTGAACTGGTTGGGATGGCACTTTCCGCACATCCTCGCTGACGGATACTGATTGTCGGCGCTGGCCCACCACCCCTGGTGTGGCTGATCCTCGGGCAACGGTTTAGGCAGGATTTGTCCGAAGGCGGGTGCCACCGCTGCCACCAGGAGGACAAGAAATCCAACTCGAGCTTTACCCATAAAGGCTCTCCTCGCTGCGGATGTCATCCAACTGAATTACGGACTGTCGTGGTTGTGTAATGAAGTCTAGCATGACGTCCTTCAGTGCGCCGTTGCGTCGGCGAGAATCACGTCCGCGGCTTTCTCCGCGATCATGTAAATCGGCGTGACGATGAAAAACCCGGGAATGCGCGGGAACACCGATGCGTCGACGACGCGCAGTCCCTGCACGCCGATCACGCGGAACTTGCTGTCGACGACCGCCTTCGGATCGTCCGGCCGGCCCATGCGGTTCGAGCAGGACGCGTGGTGGCCCCAGGCGTTGTCCTGGATGTACTGGCGGAGCTGATCGTCGGTGGCGACGCCCGGCCCGGGAATCACTTCGCTCTTGATGGACGTGTTGTATTTCGAGACCTTGCGGATGAACTGGAATCCTGCGAGAGCGGCATCGAGATCGCGCTTCGCGGTCACCGGATCGTCGAAATAGTGGAAGTTGATCTCCGGACGGTCGCGCGGATCGGCCGATTTGAGGCGCACGGTTCCCGCGGTGTTTTCCGTGTGTGCTTTCAACACCATCCAGGTGAGGTAGTTCTTCGTGCGCTCCGTGTCTTCGGAATAGCCGCGGTAATAGCCGGAGAACTTTCCGGCGATCGCGAACATGAAGAGATCGGGATCGGGAACGCTCGGCGACGATTTCCGGATCACCGCGAGCAGCGCACCGTTCGTCGTGTAGACGCCTTTCCCGCCCTGCCAGTCGACGTAACAGGGATCGCCCGTCTCGTTGCTCGTCGGCGGCGGACGGAACGTGGCATTCTTCAGGATCTTCCAGTCCTGCTTCATCTCGCTGACGGTACCGATCTCGTAGCGGTCCTGAAGATTCGTCCCGACGCCGGCGCGGTCGGCAATCACCGGAATGCCGAATTGCGCGAGCTGCGCAGCGGGTCCGATTCCGGAGAGCATGAGCAGCTGCGGAGAATTGAACGCGCCTCCGGCGAGGATGACCTCGCGTCCACAGTAATACTGGCGCACGACCGGCTGCGTCGCCGTCGATGCATTCGGATCGGCGCGATAGAGATGCTGTCCTTCCAGACACTCGACGCCGATGGCGCGCTTGTTCGCGTCGAAGAGAATCTTCGACGCGAGATTGCTCTGCCGCAGAATCAGCCGGCTCGGAAAATTCGCAACGGTGCGGAGAATCAATTCGCGCGTACCGGCGCGACGTCCCTTCAACGTTGCCAGCGGCGCGAAGGCAACGCCTTCGAATTCTTTCGAGCGCCACGCATTCGGATCCTGAGGAAGATCGGGAAACACACCGCTGATGCCTTCCAGCCACGCCGTTTTGATCGCTTTCAAGACCGTCTGGAAGAGCGCGGGATCGCCGAACACGAGATTGAAATCGACGCCGGCCGTGCTGAGCCAGCCCTTGTAGCCGTGTCGTGTCGGATTCGGTTTTCCCTCGCCGGGATCGGACACGTACGAGCAGCGCTCGAGCTTCTCGAAATACGCGCGCATCTTGTCCGGCGCCCACGACGAATCGCCGGTCAGGTCGGCGATGGATTGCCAGTCGCTGTTGTGCGGATAGACGGTGATCATCGCGTGATGCTGCGTGCACCCGCCTAACGTGCCCGCGCGCGGATAGAACACACCCCCTCGCGCGGGGTCGTATTTCTTGTCGCGCTTCGAGCGCGCTTCGTCGTCGTAATGCTTGACGTCGAACTCCCACGAGATGCCGGGATGCTCGCTCGCGAACGCGTGAAAGACAGGCACGTCGTACCAGAGCTGCTCCGGTTTTCCGCCGGCTTCGATCAGACCGACGGTGTAGCCCGCCTCTGCGAGGCGAACTGCCACCGGTCCACCACCGGCGCCGGACCCGATCACGATGTAATCGAAATCGGGGTTCTGCGGCGTGCCCATGTCATCGCCTCTTTTCTCAGAACGTCTTGAGGAACTCGATCAGTGCGCGTTTATCTGCATCCGGCAGTTCCGTGCCGAAGTAATGGCCTCGGTCTTCGATGAAGTCGGGACACGAATTGAGCGCGTAGAGCTTCTTCACGACGCTCGACTCGAGCCAGCGCTTGGTGGCCGCGTCACCGGCCAGGCCCTGCGCCTTGATGTCCTTCATCACCTTGATCGCCTCGATGAGGAGACCGGCGAGGTCGCCGGCCTTGGTCAGACCGCTCAGCTCGAGATTCGTGTTCGCCAGCAGATTCACCGGCGTGCCTTTCGGAATCGGTCCGAACGCGAAGTCCTTCTCGCCCGTCAGCGGGTCGATTTCCATGTGATCGCGCAGCTTGCGCTTCAGCAGACTCGAATGGAGGTACGACTCCGGCACCTTCAGCCAGCTCTCCTGGGTCGTCAGCCAGAGAGAGGTGGACTGGCCGTCCGCGCCGTCTTTGTTCCCCGCCGCGCCGCTGCGTTTCTCCGGCCAGAGCATCTTCGTGATGCCGTCGTTGAAGGCTACCATCCGCTCGTCGACGGAGACGCCGTGCACGTGCTTGCCGACGGCGTTGTTGTGAAGGAACGGCGCTGCGCTCCAGACCGCGACAAGCGAAGCCGGTCGATAGTAGCCGCGGCCGGGACTCGGCACCTCCCACTTGTTCTCGGTCTTGGAAATGGGGTCCCATACGTCGATCGCGCCGACCGCCGGCAGTTCCTTGTAGGTCTGCGACGAAAAGTTGTCCCAGATGTGATCTTTCAGACCATTCGTCGCCGCAGCGCGCGTGGCGTTCGTCCGCACTTCGGTGATCGGCACACGCTCTTCACTGGCGAGGAAGTTGCCGTCGAGGAAGTCGGACTTCATCACTTCCTGCTCGAACCACGCAGTTCCTTGAGGAGACCGCGGATCGACGCCCTGCGGCGGACGCTTGCTCGAATGGCAACGCGCGCAGTTCTGCGCGAACACGCGCTTGCCGTGATCGAGCATCTGCTGATCTTTGGTCAGGTACTTGTCGCCGCCCGGCGCGCTCGCGAGCTTGTGTCCCTTCGCGAACTTGATGAAGTACTGCGCGAGATCCGGCGAGGCCTGCTCGCTCCAGTTCCACGCGGGTGAGAGCTTCTGCGCGTCTTTCACGCGGATCGGCGTCTGCTTCTTGATTCCGACGAGCGGTTTGAAGTGGCGCGTCCACTGCTCCCAGTACTCGCCGATGTTCAGGTACACGCGCGAGAGCGCGCCGTGGAGCCCGACCGAGTCGGCACCTTCTTTGAGCACGCGCGGCGTGAGGACCATGTCGTTCGTGTCGAAGACGTACTCGAGGTTCTTCAGATCCTTCGCGCCGCCGCTGATCTTCTCCGGCTGCGCGACGCCGACGCGTCCCGGAGGAGCGAGGTTGTAGACCGCGTTCATCGTGCCGGGATTGTTCATGTAGTCCGTGGAGATGAACGACGTGTCGAGCGTCCCGGCCGGATTCGTCATCAGGAGCTGCTTGATGAAGTTGTCCGGCCCCATGTCGTGGCCCATGACCTCCCAGATCTTGATGTAGTGCTGGCCGACGTAGTCGGAGAGATTGCCGAAGTCGGACTCGTTGGGATCCGCCGGCGGGTTGGACGGGTCCACGCCGACGTGGCAGAACGAGCAGGCCATGCCCACTCTGTACGGCCGCTCGAGCTTCGGATTCCGGTAGTAGTTCGCGTCGTTCCAGTAGCGGCCGGCGTCCCACTTCGAGGGATCGAACTTGGGATTCTTGAAGAGCCGCAATCCCATCACGCCGCTGGACATGCCGTAGGTGGGGAGGTCGAGGCGCTTGTCGATGTCGTACTTCGAGCCCGGCTCGCGCGGAACGTCGATGAGCAGTCCGTACTCATCCGGCGTCGTGGCCTGCATGTAGCCGGGCTGATTGAAGACACCGTACGTCTGGAAGCGCTTGTTCCGCGGCGACGCGACCAGCTTCAGAAGATCGCCCGTGCCGAACCCGTACTGGGCAAGCCAGTTCCAGAACCCGGCGTTGTCGCCCGACCACAGGTTCCAGATCACGCGGCCATTGATGTCGCCCGGCGTGAGCGTGACCGGCTTCCCCTGGACGTTCATGCCCGGGAAGGGGTCGAAGTCGACATACTTGTAGTCCACCACCCAACTCTGCTTGACAGGCTGGCTCGCGCAACCGGCGATCAGAAGCGGGACGAGGAGCCCGACGAGAGCTCGGTGACGGAAACTCCGCAAGAACACCTCCCGTAAAAGCGAATCTGTGGCGGGACTTAACTTAGGAGTGCCAGAACGAGGGAAATCCCTACCCCCATCCTGGGTTGGCCTCCGTTCTAAATAGTGCGGAGAGGGGGCGAAGCGTTTCAGGGACTTGCCATACGATAGGGCTCGAAAGGCGAGTGCAACGATGATCGGCATATCGAGGGCAGTCCGACGTCCGATCTTCAGTTGGAAGCGGTGTCTTAGCGGATGAACGACTTCGCCCAACGCGTCGCCGCGATCCAGCATCACGGCATCATCCGCGCCTCCGACGCGAGCGCGCTGGCGCGCGAGCTTGATCTCGATCTCCCCCGCCTGATGACGATGCTGTTGCCGCTCGCGGCGCAGTTCGCGAAGCCGCCGATCTCCAACTTTTACGTGGGTGCAGTCTCGCGCGGGCTTTCGGGGAATCTGTACTACGGGACGAATCTCGAGTTCTCCGGCCAGGCGCTGAGCTTCACCGTGCACGCGGAGCAGTCGAGCGTGACGAATGCGTGGTCGAACGGCGAGGAAGGGATCGATCTGATCGCTGTCACCGCGGCGCCGTGCGGATACTGCCGGCAGTTCCTCAACGAGCTCGTGACCGCGGACCGGCTCGTGATCGCGATGCCGAGCGAAACCCGTCCGCTCCGCGATCTCCTGCCCAGCGCCTTCGGTCCGCGCGACCTCGGCGTCGCCGGCGGGTTGATGCAGCTCGATGACCACGGCCTAACGATCGACGAATCCGACGCTCTCGGGACCGAAGCACTCCGCGCCGCGAACCGCAGCTACGCGCCCTATTCGAAGTCGTACGCCGGCGTCGCCATCCGCACGACCGGAGGCGAGATCGTATCCGGCGCCTACGCCGAGAACGCCGCGTTCAATCCCAGCCTCTCCCCGCTGCAAGCCGCACTCTCGCAGTTGAACCTGCGCTCGCGCACCTTCGACGAGATCGCCGAGACCGTGCTCGTGCACGCCGACTCGCTGCATGACAGCGCGACACGGACCGTTCTGGGCGCGATCACGGGAACGAGGTTGCGGACAGTGCGGGCGCGTGGATAGCCATCGTGGTGCATGGTGGTGCATTGCGGTGTACTATGACGATATGGCCGTGTCTCAAAAGAGTGTTCGTCAGAGCGTCACCCTGCCTTCCCGCGTGGCTCGACGTGTTCAAGCGCTCGCCAAACATCGCCGCACCAGCGCCAATCGCGTGATCGTCGACCTGATCGAGAGTGGTCTCGAGGCGAAGGAGCGAGAGAAAGTCGAGTTCTTCCAGCTCGCGGAGCGTCTAGCCAAGTCGGCCGATCGCGCGGAGCAGCAGCGGCTGAAAGAAGAGCTGGCTCGCATGACGTTCGGTGATCTGTAGTGCCTAAAATTCAGTGGACGAATCTTCCGCCGGCACTTCGCGATCACCTCTTTGACCGCTTGCGCGAGCGCAAGATCACCGCCGACGATCTCTACCAGCTCAAACTATGGAGAGAGTCCGAGCCGGACGCGCCGGACGGCGAGTGGTACAAGGATTTCGGTTCGTTCAAGATCTGCGGCGAAGGCAAGTATCCGAAGACGTTTCTTCTTCGCGGACAGGCCGCGCGAGGTGAGAAGCTCTAGGCAACCCGTGGAATTCGCGGCCTCGCGCCGTCCGTTGGACGAAACCGCCATGGACAATCCGCAGCCGCAGCCGCCGACCATCCGCATCACCCTCGACGACCAGGTCGCGCAGGGGGAGTACGTCAATTTCGCGAACATCATTCACTCCCCGAGTGAGTTCGTGATCGACCTCGGCCGCGTCGTTCCGGGCCGCACGGATGTGAAGATCTACAGCCGCGTGATCCTCACGCCGCTCCACGCCAAGCAGTTCCTCGAGGCGCTCGCGCACAACATCTCGCTGTTCGAGCAGAAGTTCGGCGAGATCCGCGGCGACGTCGAGGCGCAGTTCTCGCAAAACGAGCCGAGTAATTAACTGGCGATGAGAATCCGGATCATCGGCGCCGGTCTGGCCGGCAGTGAATGCGCGTTCGCGCTCGCGCAGCGCGGGCACGAGGTCGATCTGTTCGAGATGCGGCCGGTGAAGTCGACGCCTGCGCATGCGACGTCGAATCTCGCGGAGCTGGTCTGCTCGAACTCGTTCCGCTCGTCGACGCCGACGAATGCCGTCGGTCTGCTCAAGCGCGAGATGGCGATGATGGGCTCCCTGGTCATCCGCTGCGGCGAGGTCGCGCGCGTCCCCGCGGGCGATGCGTTCGCCGTCGACCGGGATCGGTTCTCCGCGGAGATCACGCAGGCCATCGAGAGTGCGTCGAACATTCGCGTGCATCGCGAGGAGATCACCACGCTCGATCGCGGCGATGCCGATTTCCTCGTCGTCGCCACCGGTCCGCTGACGAGCGATCCCCTCTTCGACGCGATCAACGATTTCCTCGGCCGCGATGGTCTCTACTTCTACGACGCCATCGCGCCGATCCTCTCCGCGGATTCGCTCGATTTCTCGAAGCTGTACTGGAAATCGCGCTACGGCAAAGGCTCGGCGACCGACTACCTCAACGCGCCGATGAATCGCGAGCAGTACGAGACCTTCGTCGGCGCGCTGCTGTCCGCGGAGATCTTCGCGCCGCACGATTTCGAGCAAGCCGTGCACTTCGAAGGTTGCCTGCCGGTCGAAGAGATCGCGAGGCGCGGCATCGACACGCTGCGCTTCGGCCCGATGAAACCGGTCGGCCTCGAGCATCCGGAGACCGGCGAGCGTCCGTGGGCGGTCGTGCAACTGCGCAAAGAAGATCTCTCCGATGAGTACTTCAACCTCGTCGGCTTTCAGACGAAGATGCGCGTCCCCGAGCAGAAGCGCGTGATCCCGATGATCCCGGGACTGGAGAACGCGTCGTTCGCGCGCTTCGGCTCGATGCACCGCAACACGTTCATCAACGGACCGAAGCATCTCCTGCCGACATTCCGCACGAAGCGCGACGACCGGGTCTTCTTCGCCGGACAGATCACCGGCGTCGAGGGCTACGTCGAATCGTCCGCGGTCGGACTTCTCGTCGCGCGCTACATCGACGAGCTCGCGCGCACCGGCACGGCGACGCCGCTGCCGTACCACACCGCGTTAGGCGCCCTCGGACGTCACGTCGCGGAGTCGTCGCCCGATCGCTACCAGCCGTCGAACGTGACGTGGGCGCTCATCGAAGATGTCGTCGGTCGGGTGAAGAAGATCGAGAAGCGCGAGCGTCAGGCTGCGCGCGCGATCGCGACGATCGAGGCGATCGTTACGCGAGCGGCTTGAGATCCGCGAACACGAATCCATCGCGTTCCACGACCTCGCCGCTCTCGATCGCAACGGGCGCGCGAAACATCGGGCCCGCGTACGCGAACGTATGGAACTCGCCGCGCTCGCCGCATGGGTCGACGTCAGGCGGGAGAATCGCGGGGTCGAAGTCGCGACCGGCGAGCTCGCGTGGCGCGACCCGAGGATCGACGCAGGTGATCCGCGCGCGGAGGCCGCCGGCGATCATCTCGTTCGCGAGCGCGCGCGTGTCGCTGCCCCACAGCGGAAACAGCGGGCGCACGCCCGTCGAGGCGAGCTTCTGCTCGCGATACGCGCGGATGTCTTCGAGAAAGAGATCGCCGAACGCGATGCACTCGATCCCTTCCGCTTCCGCGCGCGAGATCACCTCGCTCATCGCGCATTCGTAGTCCTCGTTGGAACACGGACTCGGAATCGGCACGGGCCACAGCGGCAGTTCCGCCGCGCCGGCCTGCGCGCGGAGCAACTCGGAGCGCACGGCATGCATCGCCACGCGATCGTGCACGATGTTGATCGTCGTCAGCAGTCCGGCGACTTCGTAGCGCTCGTCCGATCGCAGGCGATGCAGCGTCCAGGCAGAATCTTTTCCGCTGCTCCACGACAAAAGCGTTTTCAGTCGCGCCATTGCTTCCACGCCCTTCCAACGAGCCCGAACGAGAAGCGATCGGGATGGAAGATCTCCGCGAAGATCTGCAGCGATTCGACGAGGCGCGGACCCGGGCGATTGCAATACTGATTGCCGTCGACGAGAAAGACGTCGCCGCTGCGAACCGCGCGCAGGTCCGGCCACTCCGGCCGCCCGGTGAGCAGATGCAGATCGCGCTCAATGTCGTCGATGCCGAATCCGCACGGAAGAACGACGATGAGATCCGGATCGCCCGCGGCGAACGCATCCCACTCGAGCCACGGCGAATGCCGTCCGTGCTCGCCGAACACATTGATGCCGCCCGCGAGCTCGACGAGCTCCGGCGCCCAGTTACCCGCCGCCATCAGCGGCGCCATCCACTCGATCGTCGCGACGCGCGGCTTGTCCGCCGCGAGCCCCGCGCGGCCGGCGATGATCTCGATCGATGTCCTTTCGCATTTGCTCGAGGAGCAACGCGCCCGACGCATCGTCGTCGAGGGCCTTCGCGGTGCGCGCGATGTCCGCCATCACGTCGTCGAGCGACTGCGGATTGAGCGGCACGATGTGCGGCGGCGTGAGCCCGCTCCAGTCCGCGACCGCGGCTTCGACGTCGCGCAGGCTCACCGCGCAGACCTCGCATTGGATCTGCGTGACGATGTGCGTCGGCTCGAGCGCGCGCAACAGCTCCGCGTCGACGGAGTACATGCTCCGCTCGTTTTGCAGGACCTCGCCGACCGCCGCATGGATCACTTCCGTCGTCACCGCGCCGGATATTTTCGACGCGGTGCACACGGGAAGATCGCGAACGTTCGGAGGGAAATCGCACTCGTGGGAACGGCCCACGAGCGCGGATTCATAGCCGAGGGCGCAGACGATTTCCGTTGCGCTCGGAAGAAGCGAGACGATGCGCATGACTCCTCATTGCGATGGCATACATGCCGAAGAAAAACGCGGAGAACAAGAGATCCGAGGCGAGCGTGCGATCGAAGTACGGAATCGCGGCGACAAAACACGCGACGAGCCCGGCCCACGTCTTCGGATAGGTCGTGCCCATCGCCCACACGGCGAAGTTCGTCGTGAGGAAGAAGAGCGTCGCGCCTAACATTGCACCGCCGGCGACATACAGCGGCGACGTCCGGCGATCGCGCAGGGCCATGCCGAGAAGCGTGATCAGTGCGTAGGTCGCGTAGATCACAGGCATCAGCGAGTGGAATCCGATGAACATGTCGCCGATGAACATCGTGACGAGCGGCACGAGAAACGCGGCGCGGCGATCTTCGTACGTCGCGCCGGCGAACAGTGCGATCGCGCCGACGGGCGCGAAGTTCCACGGATGTGGGGCGACGCGGCAGACCACGCCTAACACGACGAGAAGCGTGCTGAGGATGAATCGCATCGGCATCACCTCAGCGAATCGCCCAGCGGACGCCGACGATCGCCCGGCGTCTGCCGCTCGGATAGCCGAACACTTCTTCGTATTCGCGATCGGTGAGGTTCTCGAGCTTCACGTACGGGCGGAATGCGCCCCACGCGTAGTGCACGACGAGATCGGCGGTGGTGTAGGCCTCGTTGCGCACCGTACCAAACGGGAAGAGGTCGGTCACATCCGCGCGCTCGCCCTTGTGCGTGAGCACGAGCTGCGCCGTATATGCGCTCGCGTGATAGCCAACGGCGACCGATCCCGAATGACGCGGCCGTCGCAGGAGCTCATTCCCCGTCGCCTCATCCTCGGTATCGAGCCATGTGTAACTGAACGCGACGTCGGCCGGACCGCGGCGATGCTCCCCACCGACTTCGATGCCGCGCGTTTTTGCGCTGGCGATGTTCTCGAACTGGAAGGTCGGGCCGAAGAAAATCAGGTTCTCGTAGTCCCCCGCGAATGCGGCGATCGACACGCTGCCCGCGCCGGTGAAACGCTCGTACCCGATCTCGATGTTGTCGCTGTGCTCCGCGCCGAGGTCGAGGTTGCCGCCGAACGGGAAATAGAGCTCGCCGATCGCGGGCGCGCGGAATCCTTCCCCGTACGACGCGCGGATTTTGTGGCCGTTGTGCACCCAGGCCGCGGCCAGACGCGGTGAGGTCTCGCTTCCGAACTCGGCGAAGTCGTCGTAGCGCGCACCCGCGGCGATCTCGATCGACGACTGCGCGCCGATGCTCAGCGACAGACGGTCTTCGACGAACACCGAGCGATTGATGCGATCGCGCGAATCGATCGATCCGAAGTTGCTGCTGAAATCGACGACGGCGCGCTCGTACTCGCCGCCGACGGTGATCGTGCCGAACGTCGTCGTCGTGCGTGCGGTGCCGCGCGCACCGCGCATCGTCATGTCCACTTCGCTGAGCTCGGGACCGAACGGACCATCGGGATCCGAGAACGTGTCGTCGCGCCGGCTCTCGGAGAGACGCAGCTCGACGGCGTTGCCGCCCGCAGTGTACTGCAGCGGAACCGCGATCTGCGTCTGCGATCCTTCTTCGCGGCGACTCGGCGAGGGCACGAACGCATCCGACGACGCGTTCGGCGTGAACGGAACCCCGAGATCGTACGTGCTGTGGCGGGCGAGCACGCCGGCGGAAAGGTGATCGGACGGTGTCGATTGGAAGCCGCCGAGGAACGAGCTGGCGTCGAAATCGTCGTTGTCGAAGAAGCCGTCGTCAGTACGCCACTCGGCCGCGCCGTTCGCGCTCCAGCGATCCGCGACGCGCGCGCCGGAGAGCGCCGCATTGAAAAGCGAGTTCTCGCCTGCTTCGACGTCGAGCGATGCGCCGCTCGCATGCGGCGTGGTGAGAACGTTGATGACGCCGCTCACGGCCTCGGAGCCGTAGAGCGCGGAAAACGGTCCGCGCACGACTTCCACTTTCTCGACGCCGACGGACGAGAGCTGTCCGAAGTCGTAGCCGGAGAAATACGCGTTGTTCATCTCGACGCCGTTCCAGAGAACGAGCGCCTGTTTCGAGCTGCCGCCGCGCACGAACAGCGTGACGTTCTTGCCGGGCGAGCCGGTGCGCGAGACGGCCAGACCGGGAACTTCGCGCAACACGTCGGCGACATCGCGCGTCTCGCGGCGCTCGATGGCCTCGCGCGTGATCACCGTCGCGGCGACCGGCGTTTCATCCACCTCATCCGGCAATGCGGACGCGGTAACGATGATCGTTTCTTGTGCGGAAAGTGAAGTGGTGAGGAGAACTGCAAAGAGGACATGTTTCATGGCGACTCCTTCCCTCCGAAGGGAGCGACTGGCGGCCAGTAGGCAGTTGGCAGTTCGCAGTAGGCAGGAGATGGAGATGTCGTTCTCGCTCCTGCTTACTGCGAACTGCGAACTGCCTACTAACTTCATGTCCGATGTGGCCGGTCTCCTGGCTTCCGGGTCATCCTCCTCACGCCCCCTTCCCGCTGAACGCAGTGGGGGTCCTCCACGACCAAGGCGTGAGTCGTCTCCGGTTACAGTGGCGGGGGCCGCGCCGGCATCACACCGGCTTCCCGATCACCACATCAGACGCAGATTGAGAAAGAACAGGGAGAAGGATTGTATATCGCGGCGGTTTCGTCGCGCAGGCGAAACACCGCCAGCACCCAACACCCAGTACCCAGCAGCAATTGGTCTCACTGACAACAGGCGGCGGCCCTACGGCCGCCGCTTGAACTTTTCGTACAGCAGCGTGTGGCGCGAGTCCATCGGGATCTCTTCTCCGGCGATGTACACGCGCTTGATGTTGGTGCGTAGCTCGAGCGGATCGCCATCCGTGACGATGAGGCTGGCCTGTTTGCCGACCTCCAACGATCCGAGACGATCCGCGACGCCGAAGATCTCGGCGGGATAGATCGTGATCGCTTTCAGCGCGACGTCTTTCGGCAATCCGAATGCCGCGCACGATCCGGCGTGGTACGGGAGATTGCGCGTGTTGTGCGCGTCGCTCGTCTGAATCGCGAAGCGGATGCCGTTGTCGTGCAGCGTCTTCGCGTTCGAGAAAAGGAGATCGTACGGATCGTCCTCGCGCGATGGCAGCGCGAGGATCGGCCCGAGGATGACCGGGATGTTGCGCGACTTCACTTCGCTGAGCACGCGGCCGACATCCTGCGCGCCGGAGAGAATCACCTTCAGCTTCATCTCGTCGGCGAACTTCAGCGCCGCGGTGATGTCGCGCGCGAGGTTCGCGTGCAGGATCACCGGCTCGCGTCCTTCGACGAACGGCACGAGCGCCTCGAGCACGAGGTCGCGATCGAAGCGCTGCACGCTCTTGCTGCCCGCGCGCGCGGCCGACGCTTTCCCGTACGCCTGCGCATCGCGCAGAAGATCGCGCAGATTCTCGATCTCTTTCGTGTAGGTCTTCTTCGCTTCCTTCTCCTGCTCCTCATCCGGCGGCGGTCCGAACGGAGAGCCGCTGCGCAACCTGGGAAAACGGATGTGCAGCGCGGTCGGCGACTTCACGACCATCTGCTCGGGCGTCCATCCCGCGAGCTGAATGAGCGCGCTCTGCCCCGAAATGATCCCGCCCTCGGGCGTGCTGACCACGTGCGTCACGCCGGCGACGCGCGTCACCGGAACGAGCTCGCTGTGCGGATTGACGGCTACCGCGGCGCGCGCGTTCGGATTGAAGTCTCCGAGCTCCGCGGTGTCGACGGTGCCGGCGACCGAATCGACTTCTGTTAGGCCGGCGTTCGAGCCGGAGTCGATCATGCCCGGATAAACGGAAAGTCCCGTGCCGTCGATGACGGTCGCGCCCGCGGGAATCGCGACGTTCGTGCCGATCGCGGTGATCACACCGTTCGCGAACACGATCGTGCCGTTCGCAATCGGCGCACTCGTCACCGGAACGATCGTCGCGTTGCGAATGGCGACCGAGGCCTTCACGCCCGGGCTGTTGGGAATCGTGGACTGAGCGAAAACGCTCGTGGCAAACAGCAGCGCAACCAGCGTTCTCATTTCGTCTTCTCCTTCTTGTCTCCGGCCTTCGCTTTCTTCGACTCTTCCTCTTCCTTCTTGAGAAGCTCTTCCTTCTCTTTGCGCATCGCTTCGCGGCGCTTCAGGTCTTCCTCGCGATCGAAGTAGACGTCGCCTTCGATGAAGGTCGTGTCGACGTGCGAGTAGATCGAGAGCGGATGGCCGTTCCAGATCGCGAGATCCGCATCCTTACCGACTTCGATCGAGCCGATGCTGTTGTCGAGACGAAGCTGCTTCGCCGGATTGATCGTGCAGACGCGCAGCGCTTCTTCTTCTGTTAGGCCGCCGTACTTCATCGCCTTCGCGGCATCGTGATTGAGATGGCGCGCGAGCTCGTCGGAATCGGAGTTGATGGACGTGAGCACGCCGTTGCGCACCATCAGCGCGACGTTGTACGGCGTCGCGTCATAGGCCTCCGCTTTGTAGCCCCACCAGTCGATGAACGTGCCGCCGCCCGCGCCGTGCTTCGCGATCTCGGGCGCGACTTTGTATCCCTCGAGCACGTGCTGCAGCTCGCGGATCTTGAATCCCATTTCATCCGCGAGATTCAACAGCATCATGATCTCGTCCGAGCGATAGCAGTGCGCGTGGACGTCGATGTTGCCGCGGAGGATGTCCGCCATCGTGTCCATCAGGATGTCTTTGCGCGGCGGAATCGCGGTCTCGCCGCGCTTGCGCTTGGCCTCGTACTCGTCCCAAGCGGCCATGTAGTCGCGCGCGTCGGTGAACGATTTGCGGATCACTTCTTCGACGCCCATGCGCGTTTGCGGATACTGCCGCGCGGTGCCCTCGGGCGGACGGAAGTTCGCGCTCTTCGGATTCTCGCCTAACGCGAACTTGATCGTGCGCGGCGCACCGGCGACCGGCCATTCGGAGACCGGGCGTCCCCATTTCCATTTCACGATCTGACTCTGACCGCCGATCGCATTCGCCGAGCCGTGCAGGATCAGCGCTGCGGTCGTGCCGCCGGCGAGCTGGCGATACGCGGAGATGTCGCTGCCGTCGAGAACGTCGCCGATGCGCACCATGCCGGTGTTCGGAAGCGAGATCTCGTTGACGCTTCCCTCGACGCCGGTGTGGCTGTGCGTGTCGATGATGCCGGGCATGACGAACTTGCCCGTGCCATCGATCACGCGCGCGCCCGCCGGCGCGGCGATGTCTTTGCCCACCGCGGCGATCTTCGCTCCGCGAATGAGCACCGACCCGTTCTCGATGGTGCCTTTCGTGATCGTGAGGATCGTCGCGTTGCGAATGAGCGTGACGCGCTCCTGCGCGAGCGCGCTGAACGAAAACGCGAGTGCGAGTGCAATGATCTTCTTCATTCGGATTTGCTCCCGCTGAATTCGAACTTGCCGAGGGTCGTGGCGACGCTTCCCTTCATCGACGTGCCGTCGAGCGTTCCGTTGAAGACCCAGTCCGTAGTCTCCGCTTCGCTCTGCGCGGTCGCGGAGATCGCGAACTCGAACGCGCTGCCGTCGAACGTGCCGCTGCGGATGTCGCCCGAGCCTCGATCGCCCGAGTACGTTCCGGTGAGCTTGCCGTCTTCTGCTTTCAGTGTGACTTGGATCGAGACGTTGCCCTGCGGTGCGCTCACCGTGAGCGACCACGTGCCGTCGATCGGCGATGCGGGCGTCGCGCCCGGCTTCTTGTCGTCGGCGGGCAGACGAATCTCGCGGCCGTCGACGAAGATGCGATTCACCTTCGCTTCTTTCTCGAAGATCGGCTTGTCGCTGACGACGACGTTCGCGATCTTGCCGCGCTCGAGCGATCCGAGCTGGCGTTCGACGCCGAAGATGCGCGCGGGATTGATCGTGAGCGCGCGCAGCGCGTCATCGGCGGAGAGTCCGCTCTCGATCGCCTTGCGCACACCGGGCATCAGATCGCCCGCTTTCCCAGGTCCGCTGACGAGCGCGAAGAGCACGCCGTTCTTCGCGAGCGCCGCGGGCGTCGTCGGAGCCATGCGCCGGTCGCGAATGACGCGAATCGGCTGATCCTCGCGATCTTCTTTGTCCGCCGGCGCTGTGGGCCACTTCACGGAGACGAGCACCGGCGCGTTCTTGAGCTCGGGCGCGAGCGCGTATCCCTGTCGCGCGCTGGAGATGATGTAGCGGACGTTGAGCTCTTTCGCGAGCGTCTGCACGCGGCGCATCATCAGCTCGGAGTCGGCGATGAAGACGACCGGCAGCTCGCGACGCAGCACCGGCTGCAGTGCATCGAGCGCGGGATTGTCTTCGGGCCGCTGCAGTCCCGCCGGCGTGCGCGCGTAGATCTCGCGCGCGGCGCCGTGACGCTGCGCGTCGAAGAAGGACTGACGCAAGTACGCAATCACGCCCATCAGGCTGTCCGGATAGGTCCACGTCGGGCGCGGATTGAACGCGATCTGCATCGCCGCGGGACTCTTGATCACGCGCGACTCGAGCGAGCCCGTGCCGAGGTTGAGGAGAACGGACTGCCCGTTGAAGATGCCGTTCGACGGCGCGGTGAGGATCGTCGTGACACCGATCGAACGACCGTCGTTCATGAGGTCGTCGGTCAGCTTCACGTTGCGCACCGCGAGTGAATCGGGCGTCGGCTCGGGCGGCCGCTCACTGCTTCCACCACCTCCACCGCCACCGCCGCCTCCGCGCCGCGAAGGCGCGGCCGCAAACCCCGCTGATGTTTGGGCATCAATGAGTCCGGGATAGACGTGCGCGCCTTTGACGTCGATCGTCGTCGCGTCCGGCGGAATGGTCACGTTCGCGCCGACCGCTTCGATGAGGCCATCGCGAATCACGACCGTTCCGTTCGCAATCTCGGGGCCGGAGACGGGATGCACGGTGCCGCCGGTGATGGCGTAGACGCCGGGAGCGTCGGCACGCAAAAGGACGGGACAGAGAAGAACCAGCAGGGCGACGAATCGCCGAAGCCTCATGCTCACCTCCGAAGAAGAAAAAGACGGCGCGCATCATAGGACAGTTGGCGGCCGGCGGTTGGTGGTTGACGGTAGACGGTCGGAAAACTTACTCTGGCCCGTCTCGGAGCTTCCATCCATGGTCCTCTTCAACTACGCCACCAAAGAGATCACGGCCAAGATCGTCTATTACGGCCCGGGTCTCTGCGGAAAGACGACGAACCTGCAGTTCGTGTACGACTCCCTGCCGTCGAACAACAAGAGCAAGATGCTCTCGCTGGCGACGAAGACGGACCGCACGCTGTTCTTCGATTTCCTCCCGCTCGACCTCGGCAAGATTCGCGGGATGCGCACGAAGCTGCAGCTCTACACGGTGCCCGGGCAGGTCTACTACAACTCGACGCGACAGCTCGTGCTGAAGGGCGCGGACGGAATCGTCTTCGTCGCCGACAGCCAGGACTTCGCGCTCGACGCGAATCTCGAGTCGTTGCAGAACCTCGAGGACAACCTGAAGCGCCAGGGCATCCGCCTTCGCGAGATGCCGCTGGTGATCCAGTACAACAAGCGCGATCTGCCGAATGCACTGCCGACCCAGGAGATCGACGTCGAGTTGAACAAGCTGAACGCGCCGTCGTTCGAGTCGGTCGCGACGACCGGCCTCGGCGTCGAGGAGACGCTGAAGGGAATCACGCAGCTCGTGCTCACGCATCTCGTGAAGAAGTACGGGCTCGAAGGATCGGAGCCGCTCGATCGCGAGATCCAGATTCTCAACGCGCCGTCGCAATCGCCTGCGCCGGCGGATTCGCTGTGGGATGAAGACGAGGAACCGTTCGGCGATCGCGCACCGGCACCCGCGCCCGGGCCGGCGAAACGCGCCGCGGTCGCGGCATCGCCTGCGCCGAGCGGCGAGCCGGAGTTCGAGCTCGATGAGAGCGCGGACGAGAGCATCCCGCTCGTCGCGACGGAGCTCGTCGGCGCGAGCGCGCCCATGCCGACCAATCCGTTCGAAGCTGCTGCCTCGGCAGCGATCGAAGTTCCGACGACCTCGATCGAGATCCCGCTGCCCGCGGGCATTCTCGATTCGCTCCCGGTCCTCGACGAACAATCCGCGGCGACGACGAAAGCACCATCCACCGCACCCGAGCGCCGCAGCACGGACGGTCTGGTGAAAGAAGTGAGCATCCCACTCAACCTCTCGCTGGATGAGATCCGCCAGCACCGGCGGCTGCGATTGAAGATCACGCTCGACGTGAATCTTTTGCCGTAGCGACCTGTTTGGAGTGCGGTAGCGCCCAGCTACCGCTTTTCTATGGCAACGGAGTTGCCGCTTCGCGGCAGAGGCAAAGCGGTAGCTGGGCGCTACCGCACTCCAAATCGGAGGGGTGGCCGAGCGGTTTAAGGCAGCGGTCTTGAAAACCGCCGTGCGGGTAACCGTACCGTGGGTTCGAATCCCACCCCCTCCGCCAACTGCGCTGTAACGTTCGCGGGCCGAGATGCACTAGCTCCATGAGAGGGAGGTAGGGATTGACGGCCCAGCGGCCCTCCTTCTTTAGAGAGGTGCCTCAGTGCGGTTTGCGGTCCGCCGCCGTTTCGCCCTCGGGGGCCTGATCGCGCTCGCGTGTGTTCAATCGAGTCTCGCGCAGTCCGCGCCGCCCCTTCGAACTGCGGCGAGCTTCGCGCTCCTCGGCGGCTCGGCGGTCCGCAGCGCGAGCCCCAGCACGATCCTCGGCAACGTCGGCGTCAGTCCGGGCTCGACGATCTCCGGCATCTCGGACACAAATGTTTCCGTCGGCAGGATCGCTCGCAATGATGCGGCCGCGAGGGAAGCGCAACGCGACAACGCCGCCGCGTACCTGGACCTGGAACGCCATCCGTGCGGCGTTTCCCTGACGAGTTTCGGCCATACAGCGCTTCCTCCGCGCGTCTATTGTTTCGACGGGAACGCGCACTTGACGGGCACACTCACGCTCGACGCGAATGGTGATCCCGACGCAGTGTGGATTTTTCTCGTTCGCGGCGCATTGACGACAGAGGCGAGATCGAATGTCGGCATTACAGGTGGCGGCTTCGACGGAAACGTTTTCTGGCAGGTCGCCGGATCGGCGACCCTGGGCGAGGGAAGCTCATTTCGCGGAACGATTCTGGCACGGACCGACATTACATTGAGGAACGGAGCGAGCCTTTCCGGCCGTGCACTCGCACAGACCGGTACGGTGCTGTTAGACGGAAACGACGTTTCCCTCTGCTGCTCGCGCATCACCCTGAGCCCGGAGAGCCTTGCCCCGGTCGTCGCGGGCGTGTCGTACCGGCAGACACTGAGCGCCAGCGGCGGATCGGGATCGTATGCATTCAGCACGACCGGCCGCCCGGACTGGCTGTCGCTCGATGGCAATACGTTATCCGGAGTGCCGGTTCGCGGCACGTACACCTTCACGGTGACGGCGACCGATACGCTGACGCGATGCCGCGAGAGCCGCACATACACGCTGAACGTCGGCTGTCCGCTCACGCTCCTGCCCGACACACTCCCGTCCGGCGTCACTGGCCGGCTTTATGAGGCGACGTTCGAGGCGAGAGGAGGGTCCGGCTCGTATGTCTTCACTGTGACTTCGACGCCGCACTGGGATTTGTCGTTCACCGGCACGAAGCTCTCCGGAATCACGAACGTCTCCGGCAATTACAAGTTGACCGTGACCGCGACCGACACCGTGACAGGATGCAGTGCGAGCAGAACGTACGACGTCGCCGTGAATTGTCCCGCCATTACGATCGAAACCGCGAGCGAGATCGCGGCTATAGCGGGGCAGGAAACCTGTGTGCCGATCACTGTGACCGGCGGCTCGGGTATGTATGCGTTCGAAATGTCTCCGCCGATTGCGCACGTCACGGAAAACCTGCTGTGCGTGCGTCCTGAGACAGCAGGTGATGTCACGCTCACAGTGAAAGTGACCGATACGGTTACTACTTGTACCGGCAGTAGGATGATTCTTGTCAGGACGCCGCCGTGCGGAACTGTTGAGATCGTGACTGAAACGCTTCCGCAGGGAATTGTCGGGACAGCGTATACGCCAACGATCGCAGCCACGGGCGGAACGACGCCCTACACCTTTACGACACCCGGTCCTCTTCCTCCGAATGTCGTCCTGGGCAGCGATGGAAAATTCCTGAATATTCCGACGACTCCGGGCACGTACTGTTTCACGGTGACTGTGACCGATGCCTGCGGCACGGCGGATCACCGCGACTACTGCGTCGAGGTCGTGTGCCCAGTCATCGTTCTCACGCCATTGACGTTGCCGGCCGGCAGAGTGGGCAAGCCCTATGACCGCACCATTGTGGCGAGCGGCGGAAGCGCGCCTTACACGTTCACTGTGAATCCGCAGGCGACCCAAAACGGGCTGACGCCGTCGCAGATCGACACGATGACGGAACGGATCTCCGGCACACCGCTCGCCGCCGGAACCGTGACCTTCACCATTACAGCAACCGACGCGTACGGCTGCACTGTCACACGGTCTTACAGCATTCTGACGACGCCACCCGCCGGCGACGACAGCATCCCGCTGCTCTCGCCATGGGCGATTCTGATCCTGATCATTTGCCTTGGCGGCGCGGCGCTCGTCCTGCTCGCAAAAGGAGGTGCATGACGTGACCGATCCTGTTTCGACCACTGGATCCGCCGACGTATCCGAGCGGGAGGAGCAACTCGCTTTCGACAAGCTGACGAACGAGCTGGCGGAATTGTTTAGCAAAGAAGACGAAGCACGTATGGTTGTCGGCAATTCGGGGCTTCGCGCGACCACGATCGACTTCGGCGGCAGCGCGGTCGTATTTTGGACCAAGATTCTCATAAAGGCGAAGCAGAAAGACAAGCTCGACGCGCTCGTCGCCTACGTAGCTGAGGAGCCCCGATTCCCGGGGCGGGGCGATACGTTGCGCCATCTCCTCGCAGAGTGGAGAAAAGCGGAGAAAGCCAGGGAGGTGGAGGAGATAGTGATTCGGCGAGTGAAGGTTTCGCTCCTCGGCGAAATCAACTTTGCCGTAGTCGTGCTTGTTGTTGCCGGCGCCGTTATCTATTACTCCTCCTCCGCGGAGGTTGTCGGTGCGGTGCTGGCTGGGCTCATCGGCTTGGGATGCATCGCGGTCCTCGGCGCGCTTCATCGCGCAGTCTCGGCTGCGGTGAATAAGCCATCGCTGGAAAGAACGGTAGGGGAGTCCGTAGCGAACATTCTCGGACGAAAACTCGTCACAGCGGCGCTGTTCGCCGTGATCGCAGCGATCATTACATTGGCTTATATCAATCGGCCTTCCAACACGTCGATCGCATTTCAGCAGGCGGATCAGAATGTCATCCAGATCGTCGCATCGAACGGCGGCGGAAAACCATCCGTCGTGCGCAGAGCCGAATTGAAGTTCGGCCCCATCAACATCGAAGACCGGCAATTGGTGGTCCACAGCGTCGTCGTCCCAGCCGGAGGTACGCTCCGCATCGATCTCCTCGTCGAGGGGCTCATTACGCGCGTGCGGCCAGGTGGCGGCGGCCGATTCAAGATCGCAGAAGTTCTTCCCCAGTTGAGAACGAACAACGCAACACTCGTCATCGAAGTCGATGAATCGAACGGTCGCCGTGCCCGTACCGAGTCGATGGAAGGCGTGAAGTTCGAATACCTGATTCAGCACAAGCTTGTGGAGGAATAGCCATGCCGACTCGTGCGAGTTTGTGCATTTTGATGATTGCTGTTTCCACCGCTGCTTTCACACAAGGCACCATCGTCACCACACACAGGGTGGCAATCGTTCTCGATTCGGACTGCGCCAAGGCGCCGGACGAGATTACGGTCGTCGTTGGTAACAACGACCGCGATGTATTCACTGCCCAACGGAGCAAGGACGATCGCTGCCGCTGGGACGGCACCAGGCCGCGCAATCCGCCGTTTCGGATCGACTCCAGGATCAGTGTCCGTCTGACGGGCGCGCGCAGCGATTGCAGAGTCCCGGAGAAACGCGCGGGCGACGACGCAAATCCCGAGCCGATTGCGCTACTGAATTTCCATCACAAACCGGGTAGTGCTCGTCAGCTCAGGATCACGGCCGAGGACAGGTTGTTTGTCAGCTATGAACGGAAACTGCCGGCCGACACCGGCGTCAAAGGGAGTTTAGCGTGTCATGAAATGGCTGAATTCGATCAACCTGAAACAATCCGCGACGTCGCATTTCCCAATGAAATGCTTCTCGTTCGTTTCGGAGATGCCCCATGGATCGCGTTCGACAGCCCGTTGCAGAACGTGCTGAAGAAAAAGAAAGAGCTCGTCATCGGACCACCGCTCATCGGCGACCGCTGGTTTTACCAGCGGAAGGATAAATCGAGGATCAAGGTCCTGGAGATGGAAGTGGTCTCGGAGAAGCTCGAGCGTCAAGGCATGCCGGACGCCAAGGTCGAGGTGCATTAATGCGCACACGCCTATTGTTCGCCGTCATCGTCGCGCTCCTCGGCATCGCTGCGGCAGCGCAGGAGCGCATGATTTTCGATCACGACGATTTCGTCGATCCATCGCTCCATGACGGCAGGCTTTTCATCTCCCACATCGCCGCCGGCGGCGTGCGCAATTACGCCGACGATTTCAGACCCTCCGGCCGCGATGCCGCCGTGGTCCACGTCGCCAACGCGCTTTATTGGTCGCGCTTTCAGTTCGCGTGGAAACACACCGAGCTGCGCGCGGAAAACGACTCGCCGGTGGTCTACAGCTGCGGGTGCGCGGAGCGGATCTATTTCCCCACTCCTCCACCCTCCAATGCGACGCCTTTGCCGCCGCGGCCGCGCGCGAAGGACACGCTGCAGTTCTCCTGGTACCGCTCCTCGGATGCGCGACTTCGCCTGTCCTGGAGCCGGCAATCGATTCGGACCGACGTCGTGTCCTTCACGACAGGACAGCGTCTCTCGCGGCTTCGCGGCGAGGAACAATCGGTGGCGCTCGACGGAGATACACACGTCCGCATCCGACGTCTGAGCCTGCGAGGGGCGCTGCTGTTCGCCCGAACCGTGCGCTCGGGAACCATCGACGATCGCGACCAGACCGAAGTGCTGTACACGAACCGTTTTCAGGGTCGCGCCTTCGGCCGCATCCTGCTTCGCCCCTCTCTGGCTGTCGGCACCATCACCGGCCGCGGCGCCGCGGGCCTCAACGTCGTCAATCCCGAGCTCGAGCTCTTCTGGCGCGACCCGCGAACGCGCGTCAACCTTCGCATTCTCTGGAGCCCGCAGGCCACGCGCAGCGGCGCGGGCGGTTGGGAAACACGTCACCAGATCGCCGTTTACGCGGACCGCACCTTGATCGTGAAACTCTTCCGATGATCGTTAGGCGTTCAGAATCTCTCCCAACTTTCTCGCTGCGACCGCAATTCACCTCCTCGCCAGCACCGTCGTTCGCAGATCGAGCATCTCGTCGATCGCGCCGCGAATCTCGTCTTCGGATTCAACGATCAGTGGGAAAAGACGCTCGGCGTTTTCGAACTTCAACTTTTTCAGCGCGCTCGTGCGTCCGGTGATCCGCGCGAGCAATGACGGCTCTTCGCCCGTCGCAAGATGGTTCGCCGCGAAACCCGCAGTCGCGAGCCAGCAGTGCATCAACAGAGCGCGATAAGCCTGATTCTGAAGATCGATCTCCGACTCTTCGCCATCCTGAACGCGACCATCCGTGCGCGAACATCGGGTTTTTCTTGGCGAGATCGAGCTTCAGCTGCTGGATGCGCATGTAGTTGCTCATCGCGCGCGTGCCACGCCGCTGCTCCGCAGTCGTCGATCATCTCCGTGATGAGCGCCCACGACGTCGCGTTCGTCGCGGGAAACATCTCCATTCCGGAATGCAGTTGATCTTGAACAACTGCTGATGACCTGTAAGCGAATTTCCTTGAGATCGTTGTACGTCGAGCTGACAAAAACCTGAAACCTGCGGTATCGCATAGGAGTGACCGCAGAGACGGGTTTCCACACCCGGGTCAAAAATCAATGACGGCAGTACGGACTCACGGCAGCCAAGTCCCCGCCACCGGCAAATCACCGGGTTGGCCGAATTGCGTGACGAGAAGATTCGGCTTCCCCGAAAAATCGGTCGACAGCACGAAGAGGGGAATCGTTGAAAAGAACATGCCGACTCCATCGCGGCCGCTTGCCAGAAAGTCGCCGGCCAGCGGTAATTCGTCGGGTCCTCCGAAGAAAAAGATGTGATCCACCACGTTCGCGTGAGAGTTCGTCAGTAGAAACGAGCCATCAGCGGGACGATAGACACCCACGGTCTCGAAGCCGTCGCCGTTCCAGTCGCCGGCCACCGGGAGATCTCCCGCCGCGCCGAAGTTGAAGTTGATCGTCGCGACGATCGGTCCTGACGGTGTCGCGATCGGCTGCCGCAGCAAGAACGTTCCGGCGCGAAACACGCCGACGTCGTCGATGCCGTCGCCATTCCAATCGCCGGCCACAGGAAGATCGCCCGCCTGACCGAACCCGATCGGAGGGAGCTCTTCGACGAACGGACCACCACTGAATCCCGCTTTCAGGATGCCGAGGTGAAACACGCCATCGCGGAAGACACCGATGTCCGACCGCGTGTCGCCATTCCAATTGCCGCTCACCGGCAGGTCGCCCGGTTGTCCGCCGAACGTGATCAGGAGATCGATCGCGGATGACGCAATCTGCGTTCGCAGAATCCACGTTCCGGTCGTCGGTCGATAAACGCCCACGGTCTCGACCTTGAACCCACCCGACACGCTTGGCTGCGAGTCCGAGGACGCATTCTTCGTTAGGCGCGTCTGATTCGAGCCGTTCACTTCCATCGAGTACACCTCGACGTTCGCGTCGCGCGTGCTGTTGAAGAGAATGCTTTTCCCGTCGGGAGAAAACGCAGGATTCCCATTCGCGCCGGCCGAGGTGAGGACGGTCGTGCTCGTGCCGTCGGCGTTCATGATCACGACCTGCTGGTTGACCGGACTACTGACCGGGACGGTCCGCGTGAACGCGATCTTCGCGCCGTTCGGCGAGAAATCGGGACGGGTGTCGAGCACGGTGTTGTTCGTGAGGCGCGTCTCGCCGCTGCCATTCGGAATCATCGAATAGATTTCGTGATTGCCATCGCGGTTGCTGACGAATGCGATCTTCGTCCCCGCGGGAGAAAACGCAGGCTCGAAGTCGGCGGCCGGATCGTTGGTGAGCTGGAAGACGTTGTTGCCGTCCGGCTCCATGTCGAAGATGTCGAAGTTCCCGGCGCGCGTCGACTGGAAGACGATGCGCCTGCCGTCGGGCGCCCACGTCGGCTGCGAATCGTCTCCCGGGTCGATCGTCAAACGCGTCTGGGCCGTGCCGTCCGCGTTCATGACGTAGATCTCGTTGTTCCCGTCGCGATCCGACGTGAACGCGATCTTCGCGCCGTCCGGCGAGAACGAGGGATGCGTATCGAGAGCCGCGTTGTTCGTCAGCCGCGATAGCGTGCTGCCGCTCGCGCTCATCGTATAGATCTCGAAATTGCCGTCGCGATTCGTGACGAACGCGATCTTGTTCGTGAATGGACCGGTGGCGGCGAACGCGGCCGAACACACGAAGATCAGACCAACGGCGAGGAGCACGCTTCGTTTCATGACTTGTCCTTGTGCCGCGCAAGATGCGCCGCGATCGCGCGGAAGTCATGAAGGTTCGATGAATTGTTTCTGAAGGTCAGCCGCGCAGGACTTCCCCTAACTTCTTCACCGCACTCACCAGCCTCCGCTCCTTAGCCCCACCGAATCCCAGAATGAGTCCGCTCTTGGGCTTGCCGACGTAGCACGTCGACAGCGCGGTGGCGTGGACACCGCGATCGATGGGCGCGTTGGACAATTTGTTGCGGTCGTCGTCGCCGAGATCCTGCGCCGTCTACGCGGCACAGGATGACGTAAGGAGGGGTGGCCGAGCGGGTTAAGCCAGCGGTCTTGAAAACCGCCGTGCGGGCAACCGTACCGTGGGTTCGAATCCCACCCCCTCCGCCAACTCACCTTCTTGCCATCACCTTCGTCCGCAGCTCGAGCATCCGGTCAAGCGAGAGGCGGATCTCCGCTTCAGTCTCGACGATTAGCGGGAAGAGGCGGTCCGCATGCTCGAAGTTGAGCTTTCTGAGCTCGGCCGTCCGTGCTGCAACACGCGCGAGCAGTGACGCCTCGTCGTGCGCTGCGAGATGATTCTGAGCGAAGCCTGCTGTTGCGACCCAGCACTGCGTAAGCAGCGCCATGTATTCGCGGATCTGCAGATCGAATTCAGCCGCGGTTTCATCGCAGTGAAACGTAACGTGGAACTCCCGATTCGTTCGAAAGTACGAAACGACGCGGTCATGATCGAACAGCGCGAAATCGGGTTTCGCGCCGATGGGCCGGTGTCGCTTTTCGTCTTCTTCCACGGCGACCGCCCACTGCATGCCTTCCCTCATCTGCTCGGAAAGTACGTCTGCGATCTTGTCGCTCTGCTCGACGAGCTCTTGGTGCGAGAAGATGAAAATTCGCGTCGCGATGATGGGTTTAGCCGGGCGACGCACAGCATCGGAGATGGCGTCGCGATAGACCCTGTTTGTGTAATCGGTGGATCGCCAGAATTTGAGATCGTCGTTGCTGACTGCGTCGAATCGCGACGTGATCGCGTCGATCAGCAGCTCATTCGCGTGACCGATCTGGTAAACGGGCACCGAGGCCTGACAGTTCGCGAGCTTCGCGAGCGTCGCGAACGGGTGCCTCAATAAGCCATCGGCGACCGGCTCGAACACGGGGTTTCTCTCGCGGAGCTTCAACTTCAATCTTTGAATCGCGATGTAGTCGCTCATCGCCTCGACGCCTCGGCGGTCGGCCGTGGCCAGACTGAAAATCGCGTCGACTCTGTTGTTGATCGTCTCCGAAAGCTCGTGGATCCGCGGTACGGAGCTCAGTTGGGTCTCGAGGTTCGAAGTAAGCTCGCTAACCGTCTTTTTGAGCACGCCAACATGCTCATTCATTGCGTATCCGCCGCGAACCCAGCCCTCGTGACGATTCTCGTTCAGCTCCATGTGCAGGTCCGAATTGATGACGGCGAGGAGCCTCCCGGCAGTCTCCCAAAATCCCACGTGGCGGCCGAAGATCGCCTTTGCGCGGAAGCGCCTCATCTCTTCGTCCAACGCATCTTCCTCCGCAGCCGTGAGTCTTTGGGGGAAAACCAGAACCGGCTTTCTCGGGTTGGCGTAGTCGAATTCTTTTTCCGTGTAACTGATTCCGCTGGAATCGAGCGACCCGTACTTTTTCGCGAGGATGAGTACTACACAGTCGGAGTCATCGATCATCTTTTTGATGATCTCCCACGCGGGACGATTGCTCGCGGGGAACATCTCCATACCCACAGGAATGCAGTTGGTCCGGAACAGCTGTTCGATGATTTCCGATCGAATGTCCTGCAGGTCCTCGTACGTGGAGCTGATGAACACCTGGAAACGGCGTCGAGGTTCCGTCATCGTTATGGGTGCCCCTCTCTTGTGCGGGTGGTATCGCATAGGAGTGACGCAAAAGAGAGTTTCCACACCT
>Ga0075428_100000909_pt1 | contig 31263 bp, 39 predicted proteins | sample RhiMetdeltSRZDD2_FD_75291 | JGI IMG/M metagenome (GOLD analysis project Ga0075428, IMG submission 75291) | Populus rhizosphere microbial communities from Tennessee, USA - Rhizosphere MetaG P. deltoides SRZDD2 | ecosystem: Host-associated > Plants > Roots > Rhizosphere > Soil | place: USA... | reverse complement strand
TGTCGTCCCAAAATGAAAATGTCCGCTTTCACCAAAATAGAAATGTCCTCTTTTTTGGAGGCGAGGATCTGAAAAGCTGCAGCAATCCGGTGAGCCGGTCCCCTTCATCGAGCGAGCAGCATGCGCTCCGCTGCGGCAGAGTCAAGCTTTCAACCAAACGCTCGTCCTTCGACTCGCTGAAAGCTTGAGTCTGTCCTCACTCCGCTGAAAATGCGCCGCTACGATGAAGGGGACACTTCTATTTTGGTAAGAAGAGGACATTTCTACTTTGGTACAACAGCGGACAGGATTGAGGTGGACTACGTTTCGCTGCTGAGCTAACAGTCGGCGACCCAAGTCGATATTTTAGAAAAGCTCGCACGCGAAATGGAGGGAGTGCGCTGGACCAAAAACCCATTTCATGATTTTTCTATTATTTCGTCTGAAAACTGTCCTTTGATGCCCTTGAGGGTCCACAGGTCTGCTTTGCTCCATTTCTTAGGTTCACCGCAATGTTTGCACCGACTGATGTTGTTCGAAATCGTTGTGCTCTCCAATGCCGGAGGCGTTGTGTGACACGCAAGTATGGGATTTCCGCATTTGTCGCAATGGACGAACATAGGTTCGACACCAGGATTTGGTCGGAATACGAATGCCAACTCCTCGTAACTGAAACGACCATTCAGGATCAGACTCGCAGCCTGTACGCCACGAACCATCTCTGGCGCAGGAACTAGCCGATCCACTTGGCCAGCCGAGATCTCTAAGTAGTATTGGCCTGGATCACTAACAAGGCCTATCCGATCTTGATCCCACTTCAATTGTCTCCACCAATATACTTGCTCCGGCAGGCCTTCGATTCTGGGCTCAAGACTCAGTAGTCCGTAGTTCACCAGCTCCTTCAGATCCATGGCTTTCTCCTAATTCGAACTCCACCTTCCGTTGCCGATGGTAGTCCCGGCTGTTAATCTCCTCTCGATCAAACGGATCGCGCACAAGCCGTGCCACCATCGGGGTGATCACTAGACGAGCCTATAAATCCTAAGTGACTGTCGATAATCAAGTCGTGAGGACCGTGTGACATTCCTAAATCCTAATAGAATTGTTGGAGGACAAGGCAATGGCGTTGGATGGAATTAACTACTTGGTAGCGGTCAGCCAAATGAAAGCGACGAATGCAAATGAAGCGGCAGCAGAGACTCAAGCCAGCAAACCCAAACAAAGGACAACCAGCTTCAGCAATTGGTTTCAGGCAATCGCCGAAGCGAGCAGTACGTCCGGTTCTTACAAACTTGCCGAAAAGGAAAAACGAAGCGACGACAGCACCACGGAGAAAGCGAGCCTGGGCGCGTTAGCTATCCGCTCTAATTCGCCTTCGCTTTCGATCTTCGCCACTTGATCACAGGCCGCGATGGTGCGGGTCGTCGACGCTCAGATAGAGACAAACGCGCTCGCCGCGGATGAGCCATTGCCGGTTGCCTTACCGGTTGGACGCCGATTGATGTTCCGGAACTGCCGGACTGACTACGGCTAATTTTTCTTGTTTGCTGGGGGCTTCTCGCTCGTTCCAGCTTTCCGCCGGGGCGGTTCCTTAAGCTCGACGGCAAACGCATGGATCTCTGTTGTACCTACATTCTCCGAAGCATGGGTGATAGCGTCAGACCACGACCAGGCGCTAGGCTTGCCCAAAATTGATGTGTTTTCACCATCGGGAGTGGAGTACTTCCCCTTAAATTCACTGAGTGTATAAATTAGATGGGGAGGATGAGAATGCATGGGTATCTTCTCTCCAGGCTTAATGCGCACTTCCAGAACCCGTACTCGATTGTTCTCAAAAACAACCTTAACGTTCTTGGGCGCAACTTTGACGGGATCCTGTGACAAGAGGGGTTTGCTTCCGAATATAGCTATTAGGAAGACCAGTCCAAGACCTATCGTTCGTGATGTTCTCATTGGTGTTGCCTCTCTCGGTTTACTTCGAGATCAATGGCTGCTCTTTTGGAGACACTCGGATAGACCCCTTCAGGTAAGAAGAAAATTGGACTGGCTTACGAATACGGCCTAGGACCTAGAAGAGCAACTCCGGAATCGGATTAAGATCCATTAGAGCTTTGGTTTTCCAGATCTTTTCCTCGGTACCTCCACTTCCTCTGCGAGAGCTACGGAAAATGGCTTGATATAGGGCAAAGACAACAAGTAGGCCACGAGCCTCTCCATATCTCGAGGAGCCAGGTCTAAACCCGGCATCATGGTCTCTGGGAAGTGAGATTGCGGGCGCCGGATCTGTTCCTCTATCCACTCGGGAGTTCTCCTGCGAGCAACCCCATTGAGAGCCGGGCCCACTTTCATACCCTCACCATTTGCGGTATGGCAACTGCCGCATTGGTTGGCCTGATACACAACCGCCCCTTGAACTACATTGTCTGGCGCCGATTCCAGCGCTTCGGCGTTCGCCGGCGAAAGCCTTCCCAGAAAAGCGGCCAACGCTGCCAGTTGTTCATCATTGAGATGGATCGGAGGCATCGAGGTGCCAGGTACTAACTGCGAGGGATGTTTAAAGTGTTCGATCATCCAAACTGGAGATCGTCGGTTGGCTGCCGTAGTCAAATTGGGACCAACTTTTGGAGTCCCTTCCCTGAGGTTATGGCAAGTGGCACATTTCTCATCGCGATAGTATGCGATACCGGCAAGTTCCGCCGGTGATAGCTGTTGCCATTCCTGTATCGTCTCGCCTTCCTGATGACCGGAACTGTCGGTCTTAGGATTAGTTAGAATGGCGGTCGCCGTGAGGCCTGTCCAGCCGAGCGCTGCAAGAAACGTTACACCAATGGCTAAGGTGCGGTGCCTCAAGCGCCTCAATTCGCCGCGATCTACAAAAGGAACGCTCAACAATGCCAAAAATGCCAAGCCGGGAAGAATCACAGTACCGACCATCTCGAGTGGGCCTTCAAAAAGCTTCAGGGTCTGAAACAGGAACAAAAAGTACCAATCCGGACGAGGAATATAGTTTGAGTCAGTTGGATCTGCCAACTGCTCCAGCGGCACCTTCACAGTGACTGCCATGATAAACAGAATGATGAATGCAGCGAAGATTGCCATGGTGTCCTTGAACACCTGTTCAGGAAAGAACTTCTTAGTAGTTTCCCGATCCAAAGGTGAAGGGCATACTCCGTGTTTACGAACCAGGTAGACGTGCAGCATGATCAACATCGCGGTAGTGGCAGGAAGCAAGAGGACGTGCAGAGAGAAGAAGCGGGCAAAGGTGACGACGCCTATGGTTCCCTCACCGCCCAATAATCGGGTGACATACGGTCCCACCAAAGGGGCTTTGGAAGCAATTTGGGTGGTCACTATGGTTCCCCAATAGGCTCGGTTGTCCCACGGCAGCAAGTAGCCGGTCAATCCGAAACCCAGAGTCAAAATCAAAAGAACAACTCCCACCAGCCAGGTTGCCTCGCGAGGTTTCTTGTACGCTCCATAAACGAATACCTGCGTCATGTGTAAGACGACAACCACAATCATGAGGCTTGCACCCCAATGATGAAGCCCCCGGATCAGCCGGCCTCCAGTAAGTTCCGTGATAATGAACTTCAGGCTGTTGTAAGCTTCTCCAGGTGTAGGAGCGTAGTTGAAAGACAGCAAGACTCCGGTAAACGCCTGGAGCAGAAACAGAAATAGTGCAACGCTACCGAAGACCTGATGCCAACCGCTGGAGGCCGGAATGTCTTCGTAAAGAAAATTCTTGATCGCACTCTCTAAACCTGTGCGGTGTTCGATCCAATCAATGACTGTTGCCTTGAGGTTCTTCACGATCTCATTTCCGCTGAATTCCGCACGGCGCCGAGTAAGAGTTTCTCCCCTTCAATCTTGGTCTCATAACGATCCAAAGCTCGAGGAGAGGGTCCAGTCAAAACCTCACCTTCAATGGAAAAAGTGGAATTGTGACAAGGGCACAAGAATGTTTGGCTGCGCGCTTCCCAGTGATACGCACAACCCAGATGAGGGCACTGAGGTCCGAAAGCCACCACTTCCTGGTTTGATTTTCTCTTCAGCACCCACGCGGTAGTCCGTTCACTCGTAACCTTCCAGCCATCGACTCGGTTGCGCCGAAACACCCATTCCTCTGGAACCTCGGGCAGTAGTTGCGACAGATTCCCGGCTTCAACCCATTCGCGTTCCTTTCGTGGGCGGGGTGGAAACAAGAGATAGATCGCTGCAGGAATGGCCAGGATTGTTCCTATCAGGGCCCAGAGACCGTAAATAAAGGTTAGATAGAATGTTCTACGATTCATAGCCATGGTTCTTCAATCCCCCCGAGGCATTGAATCTGGTTATGGTGTAAATGTCAGAAATGCTGGGTTAAGGCACCCGTTTTTTTCTGATCTAGGAAATACCTCTGAAATTGCCAATAGCCTAGTCCTTGGAGGTCGCTCAATCAAGCTCGAACTAAGGGTACATTTCAAACTAGGGAGGCACTATGCCAAGGCAGAAGACACGCGAAGAATTGGAGGCGCATCGACGAACTCGAAGCGGAGAACGAAACCTTGCAGGATCAGGTTGACTCTATCGCCGATATCATCGAGGGCGAGGACGAAGACGACGAGGGGGAGTAGCAGGGCCAGCTTGCGGTGCAGGCTGACATAAGGAAGCACACGAAGTAACCGACCGACGGCTCCGACAAAGGGCCGTCGAGTGTCGGCCACCGGGCAAGCATTGCCTTTGGTGTGGCGCGACTGTGCGATTGATGGTGGCCCACGTCGACGGTAACGAGCCCAACGGATCCGCTCAGAATCTAGGCCCGACATGCCGAAGCTGTAACGCCACGGTCGCGCACGCCATGAAGCGGGCTGGCATCGGACGCCGAACGCGACAATATAACCCGCGAGGTGAGAGCGAAGGAGCCCAGACCTTGGGCCAGTGGATGGCGGCCGTCATGTCAATGAAAGGTGAATCAGATCAGATGAGCGTTTCTGATGCAGTAGCAATGATCCACACGACACCATCGGGGGACAGGAGTCGTTTTGCCCGGGAGATTTGGCGATTGAGGCGGGAGCATGGGACGGCGTACTACGATTTTGATGGCCATTCAGGTGAAATCCCGTTCTGAAGGTGTGCTCACTTAACTCAGCCTCTTAGAACGTCCATATTTTTCCATCACCCACGAGAGGGCGGATCTCAACAGCTGAAGCTAAAGGATGAGTGGCAAGGATCAATCGTAGGTTCCAGAAAAAGCGAAATGCTCAATCTCACTTGGGGCGACGTTGACTTGAAACAGAAGCGGCTTACTGTTCGAGAAAGCAAGGCTGGCGAGGCCCGACACGTGCCCATGAATGAAGTTGTCATTCAAACCTTGCAAAGCCTTCCGAGGATGCTCCATAATCCCTACGTTTTTTTGTGGTCGCAACCGTGGAGAACGTCTCAAAAACGGAATCAAGAACACGGATCGGAAGCGGTATCTCAAGGAAGCCAAGATCGAAAACTTTCATTGGCACGACTTGAGACACACGTTCGCTTCACGGCTCGCCATGAAGGGAATCAACTTGTACATCGTCAGCAAACTGCTTGGGCACCACAGTCTGGACATGACCGAGAGGTATTCTCACCTTGCGCCGGACTTTCTTCAGAATGCCGTCGATGTGTTGGCGATTCCAGCAGCACAAGTGACACCAGAACTGACACCAGCGGCTAACGCTTCAAACTCCTCATCCGTAAGTAGTTCATTTCAAAATATGCGCCCGTAGCTCAGTTGGATAGAGCGTCGGACTTCGAATCCGCAGGTCGCCCGTTCGAGTCGGGCCGGGCGCACCACCTTTAAGCCAAAGCAATAGAATAATTTAGAGACTGATCTCAGACAGGCCAAAAACGACGGTTCGATCTAGGCCCAGTTGCGTCTGAGGTGCGGATTTTCGGGTTGGAAAAGTACAGAGCTCAGGTGTCGGTGCTTCTTCCTTGGGCAGGGGCTGACCCAACTTCAACCTAGCCTCGATGATCGTTTTCACCTCAGGGCGGCTTTCTCGGATCCTACGCACTTTGATTTGCGCTTGCCTTTGTGATTGATGAAGAGCCAAAACACGCCTGAGCATGCGACTTTCTCTTTGACTTCGATTTGCTGCTATTTACTCAGCGCGGAGTTTCTTTGTCCCCTTGACCGCCTCAGCCGTGATCGCTGATCGTAAGGGTATGAGTGAGTCTGGGACGGCAGCTAAGGACTTACTTCTGCTTGACCTTGGCGTCGTAGGCATGCATGCCACGAGAGTTCTTCACTGCTTTGATCAGGTCCTCCACTTTGGTTTGCTCCGGGTCGTACTTCACGACCGCTTCGTGCGTTTGTCGCGATATTTTCATCTTCGTTTCCTTCACGCCTTTTACGCGCTCCAGTGCAGCCTGCACTGTGGACAAGCAGTCGCCTCAGGTCATCCCACTGATCTGCAGTGTCACGGTCTTCTCTTTCGCTGGTGTCGCTGCAGCCAAGGGAATCAAGAATGCAAGCACCGCCCACGTTGGGAGGTGGACTTTTCTCTGCATGAGAATCACTCCGTTGTCATGCAATCACTCGAATTACTTCTAACGTCCACCCAGGGTGGGATCCAACTTCCTTTGTGATCAAAGACTCCTCCTCAGCCTACACGCATGCCCTGAAAATTGAGTTCAATTCCGCACCAAGTTGCATGCAGCGTCTGTTAAAGACCTTCGAGCTAGCTTTCAGTACATCTGCTCAAATCACTCCCCCGCTGAGAAAGCAGAAAAAAGGCGGGCCGAAGCCTGCCCTCGGGCGCGTCCAAAGCTCCGGATGCTGGCTACAAGAAGCCCCTCGGGCCCGACTACTTGGACTTCTTTTTCTCTGCCTTTTCCAAATAATCTTCAACTAGCTTTGGGATCACTTCAGCCATATCCTTGCCTTCAACAGCGCAGTGAACCTTCAAGCGCTTATGGGCATCGTCTGAAAGGCCGATGGTGAGGCGTTTCATTATTCGATTATACAGAGATAAAGATTGGTCAACTTCTTTTGGACGTGTATCTGGTGCTAATAGGGACCACCTGACTTACGGTCCAGTTCAGTCCTCACAGGCTCGGGCCAAGCGAACCGACACCATCTGATCTCCGTCACTTCCCTCAAACCAGAGTCCATCCTCTTCAATGTGAATGGTGTTGCGGCACTCAAACACGATCTTCTGATGAACCGTTGCACTCTAGACAGCCATCTGCCGGAAAGGGATCGTTGTGCATGTAGGAGTCTTGCCTACCAGAAAGCCCCCAACGCAAAATACACAATCCACCTGATATGCTCCCGGAGTTGTCCCACATAAACTCCCCGTGCGATCTGTCAAGAATGGTCATCTCAGCGGTGACGGGCACAACTGTGAGATCTGTCATCAGAAGGTCTATAGATAATCACTGGTTAGGTGCCGTCAGGCAGCGCCAGAGCGCAAATGGTGCCCAACTAATGGAGGAGGACGCAAATGGCTGGATGGTTTGAACTTAGCAAGAGCTCCGATGGTCAGTTCCGCTTCGTATTGAAGGCGGGGAATGCTGAAACCATCCTCAGTAGCGAGCTGTATGTAGGAAAAGGTTCAGCCGAACGCGGTATAGCGTCGGTGCAAACCAACTGCTCCGAAGACTCGCGGTACGAGCGCAAGACCTCATCGAATGGCCAGGCATTCTTCAACTTGAAGGCTGCTAACCAACAAGTCATCGGCACGAGTCAAATGTATTCGAGTGAGTCCTCGCGTGAGGCCGGCATTTCCAGCGTTAAGGAGAATGGCACGACCAAGACTGTCAAGGACAACACGTCACTCCCGGGAACCTTGGCCGCGAAATCGTGAGACACTTCTGGAGAAACTCCTGAAAGGCCATCCTCCGTTTGCTTTAGGTAGAGCACATGAGCGAAGGCTTAGCCATGTTCGCTGGTGCGCTTGCGATGGGGTTGGAATCGATCGTGACTAAGGATTGGAAGAGCCTGCATGTCGAAGGGCCGCTTCTTGGCATCCTTTGGGCACTGGGTCGGGGAGCGTGAACCGGATTTCCGACGCGATTCAGATTTCATTCGCGTGTGCGCGTCAGGCATCGTGCGTATAGACACTTTCCTCAACACCCGCCGGACGAATTCTCTAATATAGTCCTCTTTGATCCGCTCTTTTTGTCCCCCTCATCTTGGGTTATAGTTCTATCGAATCCTTGTGTTGAGTATCCGTAGATTCTCCCCTGACATCACCTGAGGTCCGATTCCCCAAGTTGAATGTCAAGAGCAAAAGGAGGAAATATGCGAATGCGTCGCTTAACGCTGCTCGCAATCACGGTGGCGGTGCTCGTCTTGGGCAGCATCGCCCAAGCCGCCGACAACCAGGTCGGAACCTGGAAGCTGAATGTGGCCAAGTCCAAATACAGCCCTGGCCCGCCACCAAAGGAAGGGACTCTCACCGTCGAAGCAATACCCAATGGCCTCAAGATCACGATCCAAGGCACCGACGCTGAAGGCAAGCCCGTTCACATGGAGTTTGCCCCGAAATACGACGGCAAGGACGTTCCAGCAACAGGGATGCCGGGGGCCGACACCATCAGTATGAAGAAAATTGACGACTACACCGTTGAGGCCGTCAGCAAGAAAGAGGGGAAACCTCTGACCACTACCAGGACTGTCGTCTCAAAGGATGGCAAGACCCGCACGACCACGCAGAAAGGCACGAACGCCAAAGGCGAGAAGGTGAACAACACCATCGTCTACGACAAGCAATAGGAAACCGATTCCGGCACAAAACAAATCAATTGGAGGTATCCCACATGGCAAAGATCATTCGATGCAGGGATATAGGCGTGGACTGCGACTTTGAGGCACGCGGCGCAACCGAGAAGGATGTTCTGGACCAGTGCACGGAGCATGGCCGGACAGCACACGGCATTCAGGAACTTACTGCCGAACTGCTCATGTTGGTGCTTGGCTCGATCCGTGAGGAACCAGAGTCACAAGCCGTAGGTGCTTAAGTAGGAATCAGCGCGAAATCAACGGCTCCAAAGGCCCCTCGGAAGTCATCCCTCCCAGGGCGTTTTTTTTGACTGAACTCGGAAGGAAGTTATCTTTGTGAGTTCTTCAGGTAAGGTGTAATGAAGGATCGTTTCAGATGGGCTCATGTCCGAGGCCATGACGAGCTTGATCAATTGCCTGCACAGCTCGGCTTTGTCCGGTTCTCCATTCGCTGCAGCCAAGCTAATGACTCCATGGTTTGAGACCCAAAATCGGGTTCAGCCTGGCAACGCATGGGCGCTCCAAGTCCGAGTTGACTTCAAATTTGATGGAGGAGTCAGGCTTGCTAGCTTGAGATGAAAGTGAGATTCCCTGTAATTCCATTTTCATTCTCCTAATTCCTTCGATGATTTCCACGCATGCCCATTGCCACGCGGTGCCACGTACTAGTTTCTGATTCCAATCGTCAGTTCGAGCCATTTGAATTCGGCGCGCTTGTCACCGAATCTCGATGCTTGGCAACCGCTTGCCAACAAGGCAATCGCTATTGAGATGAAACTCCGGCGCGCCGTGCCATTGCTCTCTTCCTTTGGCAAAGAAGGACTGACCGAAATCAGCCCCGGTGTTTTGAACACAACTTGCGTTTTTCCACCCTGGGTCTGAACCCGGATGTGTCCTCTGGTAATGGACGAGCACTTGAAAGAGTCCTGGGCTGAGACTGTTGGCGCAGCTTTCAGGGTCGTTTCATTAGGATTTCCCTTTCCCTTCCGTTTCTCAAGGCCATTGAGATACCCCCCCAGCAGGCTCTCAACGTTTCACTGACACTCCGCTTCTGTAGGACTGCTTGGAGTTTTGATCTCTCGATAACCTTACTCTTCTACGTATAGGGCAAGAATATTGCGCATTCGCTTTTGTGCCAGCCACGCCAGTCCTACAGGGCTGAGTAGACAAGTTCTCGGCGAGTCTTTCGCAACTCCTCCCATCTCGGATCAGCCTGCGTCATTAAATTTGCTTCCATCAGAATCTTCTGCTTCCCTAGGCGCCAGTTCATCCCTCTCCTTCCAAAAAATTAACGCAAGGTTGTAAGTGTGCCGATTAAGGATCTTGAATCGAGCACAGAAAGTTCTTCCGGCTCGCTTTCGACAATCACAATGAGATCTTGGTTTCTTAAATTCGCTAGGGCAAGCGACCCTGAAGCTCGTGAGGGTTTTCAGGTAAGTCAGAATCCGTTTACTTTGCCTCCGGACAGCGCAACTCTCGACCCTACGACCAAACGGGCTCTGACTATTTGCAACCTGTTTGTCAACCATTGGCTCAGAATCGATGACATTGCCAGCCTCCTAGAAGAGGACCGTAGAGCCGTTATTCAGACTCTGATTCGTCGTAATATCATCTATGACCGACGACACTCTCGGCGCACCGCGCCGCGAGGCAACGAACGCCGGAGTCATTAAAAACGCTTCGCGATTCCCTTTCACGTTGTCGCAGTCATCACCTTGCCGTTCTGCTACCCTCGAATCTCCATTCACTGCTCGGCATAAATTCTCACCGATTGAACACCCCTAAGGTGCCCGTCAGGTTTTTCCTCATCGACCGTCCAATACTCTTGAGGCATCATTTTCTTGGTGGCTCGTTGGACCGCTGTGAGGAGCTTGATGATCTGTAGACATTGCCGAAACTATATTCCAGAAGACAGCCGCTTCTGTCCCAAGTGCGGAGTACGACTACGCGTCGATATTGCTCCAGGTCGACCATGGTTCTGGATTTGTACGATCCTTCTATTTGCGGTGATCTGGGCGACTCTTGTGCGCGACGAACTTGAGGTTCAATTTCTGAACCTCAGAGCTCAGATCAACAGCGTACTGAGTGCGTTATAAGCCGCCGTCATCACTTGCCGTTTCGCTTTACTGCTTCTAATGGCCTTCCAGACTGACCTCGAATATCCATTCACTGCCCAGCATCACGACCCGCGATTCTAAATGAAAGCTCTGGCGACTGCAGGAGAATCACCGCCGCGTGGGCCTGAGCGTAACTTCCAACAGTTCAAAAGGGAACAGAGAGACCCCCCAAAGCGGTCTAAGGTTTGGATCATCTTGAGCCTTTTACGGGGGTTTCTTATGCGCCAATCTCAAAGCAAATAGACTTCTAAGCAAGACCTTTTAGCTCTCAACCTAGGTACATTCCTGTCTGAGTTGACCGCGATCTCGATCAAACACGGCATCGGAATCGAAGGTTCTCCAATTTTGGTGGCTATGGAGGCTGAAGATTTTGAACGGAAATACACCGCCGACGAACGCGCCCAGCTGAAGTTTGCCTAAAGCGCTTCAGGTTATTTCCGGCATACCTTCCCCACCAGAGGCTCGAAGCTGCCCCCGCCGTGCACCGGAACGGCCCCTTTCACTTCGAATCAGCTGCGAGCGCCAAAGTTTGTCAAGCCAACCCTAATTCAAGGTTTGCTTGAAGCCTGCCGACAATTCACAGTGCAACCCTCAAGAAGTTCGATCCATCTAAACTGAATGAATGGAGACCCGGTATGAACGGCACCCGCGATGGGTTTCGGCTACTTGCAGACCGCTTTACGTGGCCGCAAGACACTTCAGTTCTCGATTCCGAAACCAAGCATGACATCACCATTTGCAATCTCTTCCTTAACGAAAAGCTGCACCTCAGCGACATCGTTCGCCTACTCGATGAAGACCGAGGACGTGTGGTCCTTGCGCTCCTTGAGCTGGGAATCATCAAAGAACGCAGAACCACTCCAAGGCCAACACAGGGACCGCAGAAACGCGCCGAGCGGCGCTGAGTCTGATTGGTCTTCGTTGCTAGCAAGTTCTTGACTCACCAATTGCCGACTCGTTACAGAATCGACAGGCCCAACTTATGCAAGGGTGGCGCTCGCGCTCTGCAAGGGCCAGGCCGTCCATTGCTCTGCCTGCCGTGTCGCCAAAGTCACCGCGATATAACGGATAGCCATCGGAACGCTGGCCACTTGGCGGAAGCTTGCGAGATTTCCAATCTACGGAATTGAGAAAACTGTTTGGCTCGCAGGTTAATCGAGAACTCGTCGTCTGGAGGCAGGGTCGCAACCGGGGGAAACACGGAAAGGAGGCGGGAATTGCCGGAGGGCCCAATTCGGCTTGAGAAACAAAGCCCCGAACGTCTGAAAATTTCTTGTCTAGGTTCGTCAAGGCTTCATCGGTGGTTTGAAGCTCTCTTGTATTTTCGGAGAGCACTGTCAAGAAAGTTGGTCATTTTTTCAAATCGAACGCGCTTTGGAGATGCTTTAGTCCGGGCCGGAAGATGTTGCTCGCTTGCGGGCTTTTGAAGTCACATCTCGCACCGATTCGGCAGGAGGTCGTTTCCTTAGTTGCATCGGATGGTGCCTCTCAATCGCCTGAACCAAGACGCGGTTCAGTTCTGGAGAATCAAGGGGTTTCGGTAAGAACTCATACGCCCCACGGTGGATCGTTTCCGTCCATGCCCACCGCGTTTCATCATCATCGAAAGAGGCAACAAAAATCACTTCGACTTGAGGTGCCTTGGCCTGGATTTCTGAAAGCAGCTGAAACGCGTTTTCAAGCGGCTTCTGGAGGTTGAGGATGACCACATCAATTGCCTTGTGTTGAAGTGTAGAGAGAAGTCCTGCCGCCGACGAACAAGGTCTTACGACCGATTTATATTCCTCTACCGCTTCGCCAACTTTGTGGACTGTGCAGGGATCATCTTGGTCCCATACCAAGATCGAGACAGCTTGTGGCAAAAGTGTGTCTGAGCAAACACTCACTTCACGCCCTCCTTTTCGTCCAAGGCTAGACTGAAGAGTGTCTGAGTGGAAATCAGTTTTTCTTATCCAGCCAACGGACAAAATAGAAAATTGTATGGTGGGTGAAAAGCTCCATAAAAAATCTAATGAAGAAGTGTCCAAATGGGATTTATCCAGAAAGTTTTGCGGTTATGAATCGTGAGATGATGTCACCCTCTTTGGCAGAATCGACACCGAGGACAAGAAAGAGCGGGAGCCTCACCCGCTCATCATCGGAGCGGCTCACTCACTTCTTCTGGGATTGTCATGCGGGATGCGAGCGTGTCACGGGGCCAGAACGCTCGAAACACGGTGATGCTCGCTTGGCCCCGCCGAAGATTGAAGGCGGTGAATTGAAACCCCGCGACAGACTTCGCTCCATCTCCCACTTGGTGAGCGCCGCTCAGTTCAGCCCCCGACTATTCCCGCTTCCAGCAGGGCTAGGAAATGCTGGTAGCATATGAGCAACTCTTTATGATCGACAAGGTGCTCGGACACTACCGGATTGTTTCAAAGCTCGGAGAAGGGGGCATGGGAGTGATCTACCGGGCGCACGACCAGATGTTGCAGCGGGACGTTGCACTCGGGCTGGCTGTTTCCGGCTCCGTTTCTGGACAACATCCAATTGTGGGCTGGTATTTCCCGTTCCAGGACAGTGCACTGTTGCCTTCTATGCACCTCACCAGCGAACGCCCCCAAGGGCGTCAGCTCGTAATCGACAAGCAGTGGGAGGGGCGCGCTCCACCTCTTCACCAATTGACAGCGTACCTCTCGTCCGGCGTTGCCACATCCATGTCCGTTCGGCCACCGACGGAGACCGCTCAAATATCCAACCCACCTTTCTCACGAAACCTTCCCGGGAGACTAAGTTCAGCTCATCAGTCGGCATCGAACCCAGAATAACCGTCCCACTGCATCAATCTCCGAATTCCTGATATTATCCCGCCGGAGGATACTCCATGGAACGTATTGTCCGTGCGGCGCTCATTCAAGCGAAGCTGTGTGAAACCAGCGACGCCCCCATCGAAAGAATCAAACAAGCCATGATCGACAAGCATGTGGCTTTGATTGCCGAGGCCGCCGAGCGTGGGGCCCAGGTGGTCTGCTTGCAGGAGCTCTTTTACGGACCTTACTTTCCGGCTGAGCAGGAAACCCGCTGGTACGCTTTGACCGAACGGGTTCCCGATGGCCCGACCACGAGGCTGATGCAGGATCTCGCGCGCAAACACCGTCAAGTGTTAGTCGTGCCCATCTACGAAGAGGATCTCACGGGGATTTACTACAACACGGCCGCCGTAATCGATTCGGACGGAAGCTATTTGGGAAAATTTCGGAAGATCCACATTCCGCATTGCAACCCAGGCTTCTGGGAGAAGTTCTATTTCCGTCCAGGTAACCTCGGCTATCCTGTGTTTGATACACAGGTAGGCAAAGTCGGTGTCTACATTTGCTACGACCGACATTTCCCAGAAGGCTGGCGAGAGCTCGGGCTTAACGGCGCAGAGTTGGTCTTCAATCCCTCGGCGACCGTGGCCGGATTGAGCGAGTATTTGTGGAAGTTGGAGCAGCCGGCCGCCGCTTGCAACAACATCTATTTCGTCGGCGCCATTAATCGCCCGGGAACGGAACAACCCTGGAACATCGGCGAGTTTTACGGATGTTCCTATTTTGTCAATCCGCGTGGCCAGGTTATCGCCGAGGGTCCACGAACCGAAGACGCCGTGGTGGTAGCCGACTTGGATCTGAACCTGATCCGCGAAGTCCGCAATGTCTGGCAGTTTTACCGCGACCGTCGTCCGGAAACCTACAGAGCGATCCCACAGCTGTAGGCAAATTGCGAGCCACATCACTTTGCAATATGGACATCACTCAATCTCCCCTATACAACGAGGACATCGCTCCTGTCCCCGGCCACCGGCGCAGTTGGGGACTATGGAATATCGCAGCCCTGTGGGTGGGCATGGCGGTATGTATCCCCACCTACACGCTGGCTGCCGGACTCATTTCCCAGGGCATGAGCTGGAAGCAGTCGCTATTAACCATCACGCTGGGTAATCTGGTGGTGCTGATTCCCATGGTGCTCAATGCCCATGCTGGAACCCGCTATGGGCTGCCATTTCCGGTGCTGCTGCGGGCCTCGTTCGGTACGCGCGGTGCCAACATTCCGGCGATGATGAGGGCCCTGGTGGCCTGCGGCTGGTTTGGCATTCAGACCTGGATCGGCGGTGCGGCAATTTACACGCTCCATGCCGTGATTTTCGGCTTCAAACCCGCCGGACCTGCTGAGCTGCTGCCCGTCTTGGGGCTTTCCTGGGGACAGCTCGGCTGCTTTCTGCTGTTTTGGGCAGTGAACATGGCCATCATCCTCGCAGGACTTGAGTCCATCAAGTGGATGGAAACGCTGTCGGCTCCCTTTCTGTTGCTGGTGGGCCTGGGTCTGCTGGCATGGGGCGTCTCTGAAGCCGGTGGCTTCGCAGTCGTTCTTTCGGACCAAACCCTTGCTCGCGTCCGTGGAACGATCCCCGGCGAGTTCCGTTTTTGGAAAGTGTTTTGGCCGAACCTCACGGCTATGGTGGGTTTCTGGGCTACGCTCTCTTTGAACATTCCGGACTTCACGCGCTACGCGCGGAGCCAACGCGACCAGGCCTTAGGTCAGTTGATCGGCCTGCCGACGACGATGGCGCTCTATTCGTTCATCGGAATTGCTGTCACCAGTGCTACAGTCATCATTTTCGGCGAGGCTATCTGGGACCCTGTTTTGTTGCTCGGTCGCTTCTCCAACCCATTCGTCGTCGGCTTCGCGCTGTTTGCTTTGACTATAGCCACGCTGACCACCAACATTGCTGCCAATGTGGTCTCACCGGCGAATGATTTCTCAAACCTCTGGCCCCGTGTTATCAGCTTCAAGCGCGGCGCGATAATCACGGGGATGCTGGGGATTCTGATTTTCCCGTGGAAGCTTTATACGAACCTGGCAAACTACATTTTTGGCTGGTTGATTGGTTACGGCGGGCTGCTGGGCGCGGTTGGTGGTGTGATGATTGCGGATTACTATCTCATCCGTCGCTGCGCGTTGGAACCGCTCGAGCTCTATCAACCTGCCGGGCGGTACGCCTATGGTGGGAGTGGTTTCAACTGGCGCGCTTTGCTGGCGCTGGCTTTTGGCATTGCCCCCAACATTCCTGGCTTCCTGGCACAGGCGTCTGGGGGTGCAATTGACGTACCCCAATTTTTTAAGGACCTGTACGTCTACGCCTGGTTCGTAGGCCTTCTGTTGGCGGGCACTGTGCATGCTGGGCTGAGCCTGCTGTTTCCGGACACCGCAAATGCCGTCGGAGGCAGAGTTGAACAGGCGACCTCAGTGAAGGTATGACGGCAATTCGCGGATGAGATGGAGATAAGGAGAGCAGCTGTGCCATTCGACACAATCATCCAGGGTGGCTCGGTCGTGACCTCGCGCGGCACTCGCCAGGTCGATGTTGGCATTCAAGGAGAAAAGATTGCAGCCATTGGAGCGAACCTCGCTAAGCGCGGAGAAAGCGCTAGCGTCATTGACGCCAAGGGCCACTACGTCATCCCTGGTGTGCTGGACGTTCATGTCCACCTCGAGCTGCCCTTCTGCGGTACGGTCTCCTCGGACGACTATCGCAGTGGGACGCGCGCCGGGGCCCGAGGCGGCGTAACTACACTGATTGATTTTGCCATCCCCTACAAAGGCGAATCACTCAGCCAGGCGGCTGACAACTGGTTCAAGCGCGCAGAGGGAAAGGCGCTGATTGATTACACCTTCCACATCTGCATTACCCGCTGGGATGAGCACAAGGACCAGATTAAAGGCATGGTGGAACGCGGCTTCACGACCTTCAAAGAGTTCATGATCTACCAGGCGGAGGGCTGGCAGTCCGATGACCGCGCTCTGTTCGGAACGCTAGAGAAAATGAAAGAATACGGCACGATGCTGCTGGTGCATGCTGAGTCGTCGCGCGTGCTGGACGCGCTGATTGAACGACACCACACCCCGGAGCTCATGAAAAAATACGGTGCGCGGCTTCATGCCTTAACACGACCTAATTTCATCGAGGCGGAGGCCATCCAGCGGGTCATCAAGTGGTGCGAAGTGACCGGCGGACAGCTTTACATCGTCCATATGTCCACAGGTGAAGGGACCGACTTGGTCAAAGAAGCGCAGTTAAAGGGCATTCCGGTGGTGGCTGAAACCTGTGCTCAGTACCTGGTACTGGACGACTCCGTCTTTGACGGTAAAGATGGTCACCTCTACGCCTGTTGCCCACAGGTTAAGAAACCCAAGGATATCAAGCGGCTCTGGAAGGGACTGCAGGACGGCGAAGTCTCAGTCGTCTCCACCGACACCTGCACCTTCAAGCGGGAGCAGAAGGCCATGTGGTGCGGCGACTGGACGCGGATTCCGATGGGGCTGCCTGGATTGGAAACGCTGCTGCCGATCGTCTACACTCAAGGCGTTTTGACGAAGCGGCTCACACTGGAGGAAATGTGCCGGAAGCTCTCAACGAATCCGGCCCGTATCATGGGTCTCTATCCACGCAAGGGTGTGCTTCAGGTGGGGTCGGATGCTGACGTCGCCATCATTCACCCGAAGAAGTCTTTCACCGTGGACCCGAGCGAGATGGAGACCAACGCCGACTGGTCCCCTTATGAGGGGCGGAAACTGGCTGGCTTTGCCCGAACCACTTTGTCGCGCGGCGAGGTTATCGTGGACAACTATCGCGTCGTGGGCAAAGAGGGCCGTGGCCAGTGGCTGCACCGGGCCACAGCCGGGATGCAATCGTGACCATGCGATGGCAGTGCGTTCCTCGATTCATCGAGGAGTTTGCAGGCTGCAAGCCTGCCCGGTTCAACCTCTCTGGCTGACCGACGCGGCCTCGGCTGCATTTTGTCCCCCTTGGCAAGGGGGACTACAGGGGCGTGTGGACAAACAACCAAGACCCCCTGCCGCAAAAGACACGGCGTCCCCCTTGGAAAAGGGGGACAAATGAGAATTGAAACCCACGTCGCTTGTCGCTGCTTCAGGTTGTGATGCGGGCGTCTCGCCTGCATCGAGAGGTCGGCTGTACCAGGGAATCAAGTGCGGCAACGGTTTCTCGCAGCAGGACAGGAGGAAGTCACATGAGTACTATGACGATCACGACGCTACCCAAAGTTCCCAATTTTGTGGGCGGGAAGAAGGTTCCCAGTTCCTCCACTCGCACGCTGCCGGTGACCGCACCGGCCACGGGTCAAGTGATCGCGGAGTTACCCCTCTGCGGGGCCGCGGAATTGGACGTCGCCGTGGCCAAAGCGGTGGAGGCACAGAAGAGCTGGGGAACAAAGCCCGTTAACGAGCGAGTCCAGGTACTCTACCGCCTGAAGGCCCTGATCGAATCTCAGGTGGAACAACTCGCGAAAATCTGCAGCCAGGAAAACGGCAAGACAACAGCCGAAGCAAAGGCCAGCATTGCGCGCGCCGTCGAGTGTGTGGAGTTTGCCAGCAGCCTCCCGCAGCTGATTGCCGGCCGTGTCCTCGAAGTGAGTCGCGGCGTGGAATGCAAGATGGTGCGCTATCCGCTCGGAGTGGTGGCCGGCATTACTCCCTTCAACTTTCCTTTCATGGTGCCCCTGTGGATGATTCCGATGGCCATTGGTTGCGGCAACGCCTTCATTCTGAAACCGTCGGAGCAGACGCCGCTTAGTGCCATCGAGATTGCCAGGCTCTTGGAGGAGGCTGGGCTCCCTGAGAGCATTTTCTCGGTGATTCATGGGGACCGGGAGATTGTGGAGGCCATCTGCGATCATCCGGGCATCCAGGCCATTGGATTTGTCGGTTCGAGCAAGGTGGCGCGACTGGTCTATGAACGCAGCACCGCACATGGGAAGCGAGTACGGGCGCTAGGCGGTGCCAAGAACCATTTGATTGTCGTGCCCGACGCCGATCCGGAAATGACTGCTACCAACGTCGTGGCTTCGGTGACCGGCTGTGCCGGGCAGCGTTGCATGGCTGCCAGCGCCCTGTTGGCGGTGGGCGACGTGGATCACATCATCGGAAAGATCAAGGAACGGATGGCCCAGGTGGTGGCAGGCCAGGAAATGGGCGCCGTGATCAGCGAAAAGGCTCGGGCGCGGATCGCCGGTTATGTGGAGCGCGCCGAAGCGGGTGGTGCCAAGGTCACATTCGACGGGCGGGCCAACGTCGCGGCGGAAGCGCCTAAAGGGGGCTACTATATCGGTCCGAGCATCATCGATCATGCCACACCGCATCATGAAGCGGCTTGCGACGAGATCTTCGGACCGACGCTGACCATCATCCGTTGCAAAACATTGGATGAGGCCCTAGCCATTGAAAATGCCAATCCGTATGGGAACGCGGCTGCCATCTATACCAGCTCGGGAAGAGTGGCTCAACACTTTGCAGAGCGCGCCAGTGCTGGAATGGTGGGTGTGAACATCGGTGTCCCGGTCCCGCGGGAGCCCTTCGCTTTCGGCGGCTGGAACGACAGCAGCTTCGGCGGCGGCGATATCACCGGCGAAGGTGCCATTGACTTCTGGACCAAAGCCAAGAAGATCACAACGAAATGGTCAGACGAGCACCGAGGCAACTGGATGAGCTAATCTACGAAGGCCGCCCAAGGGTTATCCGCGAATGGAGCGAATTGACACGAATCAGAACCACATCGGCCGGTAACCAATGGTCGATCCTCGAGAAGATCACTCACGATGAGGCACAGTTGCTGAATTACCTCAAAGCTACGCGGCTCGAATTGGGAGTCCTCATTTAACTTCGGAGCCGAAGACAAACTGGAATAGAAGCGCATGGTGAAGACATACGAGTCCTTGGCAAAAGGATCGATAGCTTAGTCTTTGTTGGCGAAGATTCGCGTCATTCGTGGATGCGTTTTGCTTATGTCCAAGACTCCTCTTTCAGCGGATCAGTTGGCCGGGAACTTCGCGGATCTTCATCCGGCTTACACGCGGGACGAAGCCGTGGTGGAGTCTGCGAGGTGTTTGTTCTGCTTTGATGCCCCTTGTGCGCGGGCTTGTCCCACGCATATTGATGTTGCCCGCTTCATCCGCCAGATCCTGCACGACAACGCGACGGGCGCCGCCAAAACGATCTTCACGGAGAACATCTTTGGCGGCTCCTGCGCACGTGCGTGTCCGACTGAAGTGCTCTGCGAAGGCGCTTGTGTGGACCGCATGTTGGGAGGTCCGGTTCAGATCGGTCGCCTGCAGCGCTACGCCACGGACTTTGCCATGCAGCGCGGCTTACGTTTCTTTGAGCCAGGGTCACCCAGTGGAAGGAAGGTTGCCATTGTCGGGTCTGGTCCTGCCGGCCTTTCCTGCGCACACGAACTCCGCAAGCTCGGACACGCCGTGACGGTTTTCGAGGCTCGCGATGTCCCAGGCGGGCTGAACACACTCGGCATAGCCGCCTACAAGATCACCACCGAGTTTGCGCTTAGCGAGGTGGAGCCGATCAAAGACATGGATGTTAAGATCCGCCTCAACTCGCCAGTGGATGCCATGAAGCTGGCCGAGCTCCAGGCCAGCTGGGACGCCGTTTTTCTGGGTATTGGTTTGGGCGCGACCTGTGGGCTCGGAATCCCGGGCGAGACCATTCCAGGCGTATGGGAGGCTCTGGATTTTATCTTTCCAACGCACACGGGTCCGCTATCCGAATGCCCAGTGGGACGCAACGTCGTGGTGATCGGGGCCGGAAACACGGCCATCGACGTGGCTACCCAGGCCGCGCGTTTGGGGGCCGAGAGTGTTTTGATCGCCTACCGGCGCACTGAAAAAGAAATGTCAGCTTTTGCCTACGAGTACGAGTTGGCCAAGGCGGACGGTGTGCGCTTTGAATGGTGCGTTCAGCCGCTGGAATTCCAGACCCGCAGTGGAACGCTGGAGGGAATAAAGTTTCAGCGCCTCGAACAAACCGACCATGGCCGTGCCGCCACGCTGAAGCCGATAGCGGACAGCGAGTTTGTTATCCAGTGCGATATGGCCGTCAAGGCCCTGGGGCAAACAGCGTTGCTGGAACTGCTGGCTGGTTTTGAGGGGCTGCGTTTCGAGAAGGGTAAGCTCCTGGTGGATCCCGAGACCGGAGCTACGGGCGCTCCGGGCCTGTTCGCTGGCGGCGATTGCATCAGCATGGGCGCTGAGATTGTCAATGCGGTGCAAGAAGGCAAAGTGGCAGCGCGAGGAATTGACCGGTACCTGAAGTCGCTTGGCGAATAGACAAACTCTGAAGCTGAGAAAAATTCCGCGGTAGGGACGCGCTGCTGCGCGTCCGCAACCGGAAACTCAAGACGGACGCGGAGCAACCGCGTCCCTACCGATCAGCACGAAAGAACGCAAATGACTCTGAAAACACCTAATCTCACTGCCACGACTTGTGGCATCCGATCGCCCAACCCTTTCTGGCTGGCAAGCGCGCCGCCCACCAATTCAGCTTACCAGGTGCTGCGCGCTTTCGAGGCTGGCTGGGGCGGCGCCGTCTGGAAGACCATCAGCCACGAACCGATTGTCAATGTCTATTCGCGCTACGGCGCAGTGGACTACGATGGGCGGAAGCTGATGGGCCTTAACAATATCGAGCTCATCACCGACCGCACGCTGGAAGTGAATCTGCGAGAAATCCGTCAGGTTAAGCGGGAGTTCCCGGACCGTGCGCTGGTGGTCTCGCTCATGGTGGAAACCAAGCGCGAAGCCTGGCATGACATCGTCAAGCGAGTAGAAGACACCGGCTGCGACGGCCTGGAACTGAATTTTGGTTGTCCGCACGGAATGAGCGAGCGCGGCATGGGCTCGGCTGTGGGCCAGGTGCCTGATTATACGGAACAGGTCACCGGTTGGGTCAAGGAAGTAGCACGCACTCCGGTTCTGATCAAGCTCACGCCCAACGTCACCGACATCCGCTATATCGGCCGCGCCGCTAAGTTGGGCGGGGCGGACGGTTTGTCATTGATCAACACCATCAACTCCATCATGGGAGTGGACCTCAGCACCTTCGCTCCTAAGCCCCACGTGGCTGGCCGCGGCTCGCACGGCGGCTACTGCGGCCCGGCGGTGAAGCCCATCGGCCTCAACCTGGTTCACCAAATTGCTTCTGACCCGGAAATTGGCCTTCCCATTTCGGGGATCGGGGGGATTCAAGCCTGGCAGGACGCAGTAGAATACATGCTGCTTGGCTCAAGCAGCATTCAGGTGTGTACGGCCGTGATGCATTATGGCTTCCGCATCATTGAGCACTTGATCTCTGGACTGACAATGTGGATGACGGATAACAAATTTGCTGTGCTCTCGGACTTCATCGGCAAATCGGTCCCCACGATCGGCGACTGGGCTGATCTGGACTTGGGCTACAAGATCGTGGCCCAGATTGATCAGACCAAGTGCATTCATTGTGGGCTTTGCTACGTTGCCTGCGAGGATGGCGCACATCAGTCCATCACGGTTCGTAGGATGAGTGAGGAAGAGTTTGCTTCTCACGCCGGTAACGGTGGAGCCCAGCGCGTGGACTACAGCGGTGGTGTCCGCGTTATGCCGGGCATGGGCGACGGCTACGCCAACATTTTTGAGATCGACCAGCAGATGTGCGTGGGGTGTAACCTGTGCTCACTGGTGTGTCCAGTCAGCGGGTGCATCTCGATGCTGGAACGCCCCTCGCAAATCCCGCACCTGACTTGGCGCCAGTACCAGGAAGAACTGGCTCAAGGTAAAGTGCACAAGATTCAGCCACCGGCGCACGTGTGATGCAGATGAAGGAAAGGCGCCGTTTGGCAAGAACTGGAACCACTGGGGCGACCTGGCCACTCACTAGAAATCGGAGTGGATTCAGCTTCTCTTCCTGTTCACACACGGTCCCATCGAAGCCACCCAGGCCCGGGACTTGTTTTCAGAGACGGATCCATCCATGCTCCGCGGAGCACCAAAGAGCATGAAAATTCACACTCGGAGGATCGGTTGCTCCGAAGGAGTTTTCCACAACCTAGGCTTGCTTTCATGGGAGTGGCTGAGGCGACACTCCGGAGCTGCGCGGCGCAGCCACTTCGGAGTCTCGTCGGAAGTGTGATCGAGGAAGCAAGAAAGTTCGTCGCCGGCGCCCTTGAGGCCGACGACCTCACGATCATCACTGTTCGCTACCGCGGATGAACGTCGTTGTTGCCAACGATATCTCGGAAGTTGACCGCCTCCACCGCAGCGTGTCCCAGTTCTGCCAGGAACACGGACTCTCTTCTGAAATTGAAGGCGACCTCAGCCTGGCCATCGAAGAGATCCTGATGAATGTGATCCGTTATGGTCACCCGGAGGGCGGAAAGCACGAGATCTTGGTTCGGCTGTCACTCGAAGAAGGTTACGTAATCGTCATAGTCGAAGACGACGGAGTGCCCTTTAACCCGCTGGAAGCGCCCGAGCCGGACCTTAATAGCCCGATCGAAACGCGTCCGATCGGAGGCTTAGGGATTCATTTGGTCAGAAACATCACCGATGGTTTGGAGTATCGCCGGAACGAGGGCCGGAATCGTCTGGTTATGCGGAAACAGGTACCGAGGAGTGAATGATGGAAATGCGGGAAGCCCGACGGAATGATGTCTGGGTGCTTGCCCTGAAAGGACGTCTAGATGCGGTTTCGACGCCGTGCGTTCGGAACCGCCTGCAGGAAAGGATCGACCAGGGCGGGCGCCGGTTTGCAGTGGATGCTGCCGTGCTCACCTATATCAGCAACTCCGGCTTGGCCCTTCTGCTGCAGGTCGGAAAGCAGATCCAAGAGCGTTCCGGACGGATGGTGCTGTGTGCTCTCCACAAGCCCGTAAAGCGTGTCTTGGAAATTACAGGTTTCATGTCGCTATTCAGCATCTCAGCTCGTCGGAAGAGGCCATTCAGGCTCCCAGTAAGATTGACTCTGTTTGAGCCGCCCCTGAAACGACTGACTAGCCTTCAGCGCAAGCAGTTCTCCGAAATATTCCGTGTCAGTTTGATCCTCGCGGCCTCCTACGATTCCGCGAAACAAGCCTAACCGAGGAAGACGACGGTGTCTCGGTTTTGTTGAGCTCGAGTGAAGTATGCGGACAATTTTCAAACGCCTCTCATTAGGCTTTGCCCTCATCGCCCTCAGTTCTGCCGTACTGCTCCTGTCCGACTGGGGTCAGCGTAAAGGAGGCACTGCCCGGATCCGCCGCGTGGCGATCGTGCAGCACGCCTCGCAGGCTGTTCTGGACGAAGGCGTCCGCGGGATGATCGACGCGCTCACAGCTGCAGGTTTCATCGAAGGCCGCAACATCGCCATTCAACGTTTCAACGCTGAAAACGACCTCCCTACGGCGAACACAATCGCGCGCCAGGTGACGACCGGCGAGTATGACATGGTCATCACGTCGAGTACGCTCTCAATGCAGACGGTCGCCAACGCAAATAGGGCCGGCCGCGCCATGCATGTTTTCGGCGTGTCAGCAGACCCCTTCAGTGCCGGAGTTGGAGTCAGTCGCGAGAATCCACTGGACCATCCGAAGCACCTCGTCGGACTGGGAAGCATGATTCCCGTTGATCGGGCTTTCCAGATGGCGCGAGCCATGTATCCGGGCCTCAAGTCGGTGGGCCTAGCGTGGAACTCTGCAGAATCGAACTCGCTCGCGTTCACCAAGGCCGGTCGCACGGTGTGCAAGGAAATGGGGATCGAGCTGATGGAAGCCAATGTCGAGAGCTCGTCGGCAGTCCTCGAAGCGGCAGCCTCGCTCGTAGCCCGGGGAGCACAGGCGCTCTGGGTGAGCGGCGACGTCACCGTTCTGGTCGCTCTCGAATCGGTAGTGGCTGCCGCACGCAAGGGCCGCATTCCCGTCTTCACGCTTACCCCGCCGGGCGTACAGCGGGGTAGCCTTTTCGATTCCGGCGTGAACTTCTACGAAGTAGGGCAGCAAACCGGCGCACTTGCCGCAAGCATTCTCAGGGGTGCCGATCCGGCCAAGATTCCTGTGCGAAATCTGATTCCGGAGAAAGTCGCCGTTAATCTGACCGCTCTGAGTGGGCTCAAGGATAACTGGCGGATACCTCCGGACGTGGTTGCACAAGCGGACATGGTTCTTGACGAAAAGGGACTACATGACAAGACTGCGACAAGGCTGCAACCCCCGCCAGGACGCGTCTTTAAGCTAGGACTGGTCTATTTCGCGCCCGAAGCCGGCGCCGACCTTTGCATCAAGGGCATCTTCGACGGCCTGAGCCAGTTGGGATTTCAGGAGGGTAAGAATCTGGAGGTTCGGCGATCGCACGCGCAGGGCGAGATCGCTAACATCCCTTCCCTCCTTCAAAACTACGATAACCAGGACGTAGACCTCATTTTGACGATGACGACGCCCTGCCTCACCTCCGCCTGCAACACGGTCCGGAAGAAACCCGTTGTCTTCACCTATGTCTACGACCCTATTGCTGCCGGCGCCGGCAAGAGCCGCACCGATCATGTGGCACACGTCACGGGTGTGGGATCCTTCCCTCCGGTCGCCGATACGATCGGCGTCATCGAGCAGCTCGTGCCTGCAGTAAAATCCGTGGGGACTTTGTATAACAGCTCGGAAGCAAACTCCCGTAAGGTGATCAGTGTAGCCCGCGAGCTTTTCACCAAGCGCGGCATCAAGCTGGAGGAAGTGACCGTGACCGGAACAAGCGAAGTAGCGCAAGCCGCACAGGTCCTGGCCGGCAGAAATATTCAGGCTCTGTGGATCACCGGTGACAACACCGCGCTCCAGGCGTTCGATGCCATCGCAAAGGTCTCGATCGACCGCCGTCTTCCATTGATCAACAACGACCCGGAATTCGTGGATCGTGGCGTCTTAGCCTGTGTAGGGCTGGGCTGGTATCCGGCTGGCCAGGCCGCAGCAAAACTGGCGGCGCGAGTGTTGCTCGGCCAGAAACCGCAACATTTGCCTATCGAGGAAGTCGCCGTCAAGCAGCTCGTGCTCAACCATGCAGTGGCCAAGAAACTAGGTGTGCGGCTTCCACCCAACCTTGTCAAAGAGGCTGCCGCCCGGTGAAACGCCTGTCATTGGGGCTCTTTCTGATCGTTCTCTCATCCTCGGTTCTGTTGATTTCCGACTGGAACCAACGCAAGTCGGCAGACCGGAATGTCGGCAGGAAATGGAACATCCAACTCGTGGAGTTTAATAATGTGCTTGACGTGGAGGAGAGCGAGGAGGGCATCCTTGCGGGCTTGCGCTCTCAACTTGTCGAGGGCCGTGATTTCGAAGTCAAAATTGGAAACGCGCAAGGAGACATGGCGACGCTTACGAGCGTCGTCGATTCCGCCCTCGCAGACGGAGCCGACATGCTGATTACCCTATCGACTCCAACGTTGCAGGTTGCTCTACGGAGAGCGCAGAAAGTTCCTGTGGTATTCACTTACGTGGCAAGCGCGTTCGCTGCGGGTGCGGGACGCAGCCTTGAAGACCATGCTCCCAATGTCACGGGCATCGAAATGATCGGCGCCTACGATCAGATGTTCGTACTGATGCGCGAGTTCCTACCCTCGGTACGCGCCGTCGGAACTCTTTTTGTTCCAGCCGAAGTGAATATGGTCGTCAATAAGGAACTGCTCGTGCGCGAAGGAAAGAAAGCCGGAGTCGAAGTCACAGCCGTCGCCGTAAGCACAAGCTCAGAAGTTTCGGACGCCGCCTTGGCGATGGTCAGCCAGGATATCGACGCAGTGTGTCAGATCAGCGGGAATCTAACCGCGGCCTCTTTTGGAGGAATCTCTCAAGCTGCGCGTAAAGCCAAACTCCCGGTCTTTGCATTTCAAAAATCCCAGGCGCACGCAGGTGCCGCAGTCACCCTGGCGCGCGATTATTACGACGCTGGAAATGCAGCGGCCCTCATGGCAGTTCGGATTCTACGCGGCGAGAGCCCCGCCAGGATTCCGATCCAGTCCTTCACGAAGACAACACTCATGATCAACCGAGCGGCCGCTCGGTCTGTCGGATTGAACATCCCTCAGTCTGTCATGAAGCGGAACCCGGAGATGATTGGGAATTAATATGGAGATCACCAAGCAAAGCGTAGGTCAGTTCACGGAACTCGTTATCAAAGGCCGGCTCGACGGTTACTGGGCTGATCATCTGACCAGTGCGCTCGAGGACGTGGTGCGCGGCGGCGCCGATCACGTCCGACTGAACCTGGCTGGAGTCAGTTACATCAGCTCGATGGGCATCCGCGTCCTCGTGAAATCCTACCAACAGCTGAACAGCATCAACGGCGCTCTTGTGGTCTCGAATCCGTCCGAGCCAGTCAAGCGCGTGCTTGAAATGATGCACCTTGGGAAACTCCTGATTTCCGAATCCGTCGAACCCGCCCCGGCCGCCGTTCCCGAAACGGGCCGGCGGATCGATCGCAAAACAGCACGCTTCGAGGTATTCGATTGCACCCCGAACGCGAAGCTCGAGTGCGCCGTGGTGGGCAATCCTACTCTGCTTCCGAGCGGCGGATTCCGGAACGAGCACTCACGAACAATGACATTCCCCGAAACGGCGATGGCCATCGGGCTTGGCGCGTTCGGCAATCACTTCGAGGACTGTGACCGGCGCTTCGGTGAGTTCCTCTCGGTAGCCGGCGCCGCCGCCTATCAGCCAACAGATGGCAGCAATGTTCCCGACTACCTGATCGCTGAAGGCAGTTTCATCCCCGAGCTGCAGGTCCTTTATGCCCTGGTCTGCAAAGGTCACTTCGCCACCCTCGCAAGGTTCGAGGCCAACAGCGAGCCCGGCGCCGTCCCGCTGACCGATCTAGCAGATGCCGCCCTCGAGATTTCTGGCTCCGCCACGGTCGGCATCGCAATGATCGCAGAATCAGCAGGACTTATCGGCGCCGCCCTTCGTCAGGCCCCGACGCAATCAGCTTTCAAAGGCGAGCTCTTCGATTATCCCGAGGCCCGCCGTTGGCTCTCCTTCAGTCCGGAACACTCCCACCTGCGCTCGCTTGCCGTGATTGCCGGAGTCGCCTCTCGAATCCCCGATGGACCGCTCGCGCCGATGCTTCGACCAATCGGACTGGGATCGTCGATCACAGGCCACTTCCATGCAGCTGCGTTCTCATACCGACCAATCCGGAAGGGGAGAGTCGACTTGAAAACAACCATCAAATCCGTATTTGAAGCGGAAACCCTGCAGGGCGTTCTTCACCTTCTTGCCGATGACCGTGAATTCGCGGCCGCGGCGCAGAGTGAATTCGTCCGAGGGTCCTGCTGGATCAGCCCTATCGCGGAGGTCACATGAGCCTGTTAATCGGTTCGATGACAATCGGCTTCATTTTGTCTCTGCTCGCTTTTGGTGTTGTCCTCAGCTTTCGAATTTTTGCGTTCCCCGATATTACTGCCGAGGGCTCGATCACACTAGGTGCCTCGGTTGCTGCAGCGCTGCTCGTGGGCGGTTTCAGCCCGCTTGCCGCTACCATGGCAGGTTTCGTGTCCGGCATGATTGCCGGCGCTGCGACGGGCATCCTTCACACCAGGTTCAACATCAACGGACTCCTGGCTGGTATCCTTGTCATGACGTCGCTGTACTCTATAAACCTCCACATTATGGGGAAGAGCAACATCCCCCTTCTCACCCAGACCACTTTCGCGAATACTGCTGAAAAGGCTGGAGCGTTCGTCCTTGGCGGACGCGATTCGCTGAATGTTTGGGGTTGGGAAGTCAGCACACGCGACGCATCCATCTTTGTCTTCGTGATCGTCATGATCACACTAGTCTCGATACTGCTCTACCTGTTCTTCCTGACCGACATCGGCACTGCCATGCGGGCTACGGGCGACAATAGCCAGATGATCCGCGCTCTCGGCGTCAGCGATGGCAACATGATCACCTTCGGTCTGGCGATTTCGAACGGCTTGATTGCGCTTGCCGGAGCGATCTTGGCGCAGTATCAAGGCTTCGCTGATGTCCAAATGGGCATCGGAATGGTTGTGTGGGGGTTGGCCAGTGTCATCATCGGCGAAGCTCTGGTAGGCACAAGGCAGCTCGGATTCGCGATCACCGGTGCCATCATGGGTTCCGTGCTCTTCCGCCTTCTGGTTGCTATCGCCCTGCGCTGGGGCCTGAACCCAAACGACCTGAAGCTGATTACCGCGGCGTTTGTTTTCCTAGCGCTGATTCTGCCAAACCTGCTCGCGAAATTCAGCGCGACGAGAGTGAGGTCCACTGCACGTGCTTGAGACGAAAAGGATTTCAAAGACGTTCAATGCCGGCACGCCCAACGAGGTGAGGTCCTTGCAGGGTGTCGATCTCACTATCGAAGACGGGTCGTTCGTAATCGTCATCGGAACGAATGGCTCTGGAAAATCCACGCTGCTGAACGCGATTGCCGGAACATTCTTGGTCGACTCTGGCAGCATCCACATCGAGGGCCAGGACGTGACCCGCTGGCCCGAGCATCGCCGCGCGCGGTTCATCGGCCGCGTCTTCCAAAACCCGTTTAGCGGAACCGCTCCTAACCTGTCGATCGCCGAGAACCTTGCCCTCTCCGCGCGTCGTGGACGCCCTCGCGGATTCGGCTGGGCGCTCGAGTCCAACTTGATGGCGAAGATGCGCGACACGGTGCGGACCCTCAAGATGGGCCTTGAAGACCGATTGGACAATGCGATCGGCAGCCTCTCCGGAGGTCAACGCCAGGCGTTGACGCTCCTGATGGCGACCTGGCTCAAACCCAAGGTGTTACTGCTCGACGAGCACACTGCTGCGCTGGATCCGAAGAGCGCCGATCAGGTCATCAAGCTCAGCGACGACATCATCAGCCGCGAGAAGCTCACAACGCTGATGGTCACCCACTCCATGCAACAGGCTGCGAACCTCGGCGATCGCCTGATCATGATGCACCGCGGCAGCATCGTGCACGACCTGCGCGGAGCTGAGAAGCGTCGCCTCCGGGCCGAAGACCTGCTCGCCCGCTTCGAAGACCTGCGGCGCGCCGATCAACTAGACGAAACTGCGGCCGAACTCCTGCAACGGGCCTACGTGTAGAATTGGTACGGAATGTCGCTAAACCCGAGCCGACTACAATGATTGAGGTCTTGATTTTCGTAGGTGCGCGAAGGTAACTCCTATCGCTGTGCCATCCGATGTGCTTTGACTTTCCGATCCCCACCGTAGTTTGAGGCTACACCTCCGCCTCGGGCACAGCCCTCAACTCACGGGTAAGGGCTACTAACGGAAGGCTCAGCCTTTCTGCACACCAGCACCGCTTGAACCTGTTACCCTCCTTAAACTTGGGCTGCTACGCGGAACCGGATTAGTCACGACTAGTTGAAATTAACCGGCCAAACTTGTTTGATCGCCGGGTCTTACGGTGCAATTCAGGTTCAAAACAGATTTGACCGGTTAGTTTCAACTAGCTATCTGTCAGAAACGTCTTGCCGCAGCTGCTTGAGCTGCCCTTCTGCGATACCGCGACATCACGATTCCGATCGTAAGCCGTCGCTAAAGAGACTCTTGAGGTTGCGATCAGTCTTCGCTGCTGCGTAGCTTCGATTGTCGGTGTCGGTGAAGGTCTCTGACGGCCACGCCGAGTCCCCACCAAATCGCAACTGAGCCCATGGGCTCGTGAGCAGAGGCTCACTTGTTGGGGGGAGTAGCGGTTATCTTGTCGGAAATCTGTTTGTACACCTCTTCCGGCACGATCTTTTTCTTCTTCAACTCCTTCTTGTTCTTGTAGGGACGGGTTTCGATAATCTTTTCCGCCCGACTCTCGTCAATGCCCGGAAGCGTCAGCAGCTGCTCTTTGCTTGCCGAGTTGATGTCGATCAGCTCCGACCTGTCAGAGGATTTTTGTTGTGGGAAGGTTGGTGGTGTTGTTGGCGAGCGCTGGCCTCCAAACTGAGCAAAAACCAGATTCGCAGTAAGGAGCAAAGCAAAAGACAGTGGACATAATGATTTCAAGTGTCTCATTGAAAGCCTCCATTATTGATTATTCCTTCCTTCATTTTAGATTGGTCGGCGACGTTTTCTAGTTGTATCGCTTAACAAAGCGAGGCGTTAAGACGTTAGAGATTGAACAACTTGTTGAAACAAAAGAACTGGCGTCTGGGCGGCTCAAGACAGGCGCTTTTTCGCTTCTGTGCAAAACTGCACAGCCAAGGTTCATCAGAGGATTGCAGACTAGACATAGAGAGTGGACATTGTTATTTGTGGAGCTCGCCTTTGACTGTACACATGGAGCGGGCTTCGTTCATACGTTCTGCTCTCTGTAGGGGCGGCTTGAGTCAGGGAGTTTTGTGGGTTGGCTCCATCGAGACGTTTCCGCCCCTGCTGACATTTTCAGCCTGAGAGCCGTTGTAGGGTTCAAACCTTGCAGCGGCTTTTTTTTGAGCAAAGGACGAACCACAGGCAGACCAGTCGGCCCGTCAGGCATCATTCCAAGGAAGATTCAATGGCTACTAAGCTTGATAAGAGTTTGAAGAGGGAACTCGAAGTGAACGGTGAGCTTTACATGTTAACGATCTCGCCCGAGGGCATGAAGCTTGTACCGAAGGGTA
>Ga0075428_100000908_pt1 | contig 31265 bp, 30 predicted proteins | sample RhiMetdeltSRZDD2_FD_75291 | JGI IMG/M metagenome (GOLD analysis project Ga0075428, IMG submission 75291) | Populus rhizosphere microbial communities from Tennessee, USA - Rhizosphere MetaG P. deltoides SRZDD2 | ecosystem: Host-associated > Plants > Roots > Rhizosphere > Soil | place: USA... | reverse complement strand
TATTGGCTCACCGAGCCGGCCCGGCCGGTGACCTCATATTTCGGCGATCCGATGCTGCCAGTCGGAAAGAGGCCGTGGATCGAGCCACTAGCGGAGGAATACCCATGTGCGGGAGGGTAATCTGTCTGTCATACTTGATTGCTACAGAGTTGGTTTCGGCCTCACAAGGATGGGCAACTGAGGGTGTCAAACCGGACGACACCAAGGCCGTTCGCGGCACGACCGTGGCCGCTCGCCCGGAGCTTGCCGGGACCGTACTGCGGGACAAGTCGATTGAGTTCGAGATCCGGAACGCCGACGGCAAGGTCGTCTTCGCGGGCAAGGTCCAGGATCGGGTCACCCGGTCCGATCGGGATAAGACCCTGAGCTTCCAGTTCAGAATCCGGGACACGAAGCCCGATTTGCCCGGCCGGATCAAGGAGGTCCGCCGCGAGGGGTTCGGGGACTGGAAGACGGACCTCGATTACAGCCGCGATGGCCTGGGCACCATTGGGCCGGGCAGCGTCACCCGCGACAAGAAGGGGGCGACGGTCGGGTTCTCGTTCGCCAAGACCCCGATCACGCCCGGCACCGAGTCGCGGTTCAGTTTCGCCCTCACGGACGCCACCGAGTTTGATGAGAAGGGCGGTTCGCTGGTAATTATCGCGGACGACGGGTCGAAGGCGAATCTTCGGGTCGCAGCGCCGAAGAAGTGACCCGGCAGTGTGGTGCAGGTGCACCGGCTCCCTTTGCCGTGGCCTCTGCCGGGTGCCTGCCCCGCCGAACCCCCGCTGCACCCGACCGGCCCGGCGAGCAACATCCCGGACAACTCTAGCTCGCCGCGCCGGGCCGGCGGATGAGCTTCATGATTCGGCGGCTCGAATCGGTGTCTGTCGGTGCAGTGCTCCCATGCGAGTGAGGTTCCATGCGACCCGATAGCCATTTCTTGACCGCGTCCGGCCGGCGCTACATGCCCGGGGCGCTCGTCGCGTTGCCGTTCGTCATCGCGTATGGGGCGTGCGGGTGTCAGGACCGCCAGGCCGGGACCGGCGCCGGGACCGGCGCCGCGACCTCGACCACGACCGCGAAGAAGGTCTATGCGCGGGAAGAGTTCAAGCAGCTCGTGCTGGACAAGACTTTCGACGAGGTAACCGCCTTGTTAGGCAAGCCGGACAGCATGAGCGAAACCGCCGGTATGGTGATCTGGTATTTCAACCACCGCACGAAAGATCCGGTTACCGACAAGATCGACGCGAGGGCTCAACTCATGTTCCAGGATGGAAAAGTCGCTTTCGTAAGCTACTGACCGCGCTGGCGGTCTAACCGATGCACCCATTCCAGATCGCTTCGATGGGCAGGCGCGTCCCCGGCTGGGCCAAGGCACTATTTAGCGTTCGCGCGTGATTGGGCCATCGGCGAATCGATTGCAATTGCAAAGCGCCGCGTCGAAGTCTCACCGAACGTTTGGGCATTCGAGCCAACATGCATCTACGTATACCCCATCGGAGCGGGCCGGTGGGCAGTAACGCACGGCACCAGCCCCAGTCGAGATGATTCGTGCGATAACCTCGGTGACGCGCTCGAGTATGCTGTACGGCTGTTAGAGTCCGCAGACGCGAGGCCGGGCACTGCACTCCGGTAGCAACGTCGCGGCAAGTAGCTGTTCGCGCCGAACCCGACAGTGCACCGGACCGCGGCGGCGGGAAATGATTGCAGAGTCAACGTCACCGAGCCACCGCGGGCGGGTGAACTCATAGTTCGGCGGCGGGGGGCGATCGGGGAGTCAGCCATGAACACCAATGGCCCCGCACCGAGTCGGCTCGGAGCGATCGTGCTCGCCGTGTTCAACATCCTCGTCGGTCTTGTCGGAGGCGTAGCCGGCCTCTGGCTGGCGGTCATGATCGGCGGGCTGAGCGTTCATCCCGAGGACGGCCTCCCCGCGCTCGGGGCAGCGGTGGCTTACGGGCTGCTCGGGGTTGCCGGCGTCTTGCTGCTGGTGTCCGGCCTGAGCCGGCCGCGGGGGGCGGTGTGGGCGGCCGTGCTGGCCGCGGTGGTCGCGGCTGCTGCGGCCGCGATGGCGGTGTGGAAGCACGCCCACCGCAGTGACCCCAAGGACGCGACCGATCTTGTGCAGGCCCTCGTCGCCGCCCCCGTCGCACTGGTCGCCGCGGGCGAAGCTGCGTACCTGTGGTGGCGTCCTTCGAGCTGGGGTAGGTCCGTTACCAAACCCCGCGGTGCACCGGACATGGGCCGCGAAAAGCGTTAAGCTGGTGGCACGTCTCCGGCGCGGCCCGTGCCGGTGACCTGTTTGTTCGGCGGCGGAGGGCAGGCGTCAAGATCAAGCAGAGACGGATCGCCATGTCGAAATCACCAACCTCAGACTTCAAGAGTTCCGTCGGCGTCGTGATGATCCGGGTGCCTGCCGGTTCTTTCACCATGGGGAGCCCGGAGTCCGAGGACGGCCGTCGGGTTTGGGAACAGCAGCGCGAAGTCACTTTCGCCAGCGACTTCTATCTGGGGCAAACGCCGGTCACGCAGCAGCAGTATGAAGCGGTCACAGGCACGAATCCGACGGACCATGAGAAGATTGGGGATGCACCGGTTGATTCGGTGACCTGGGACCAGGCGAAGGAGTACTGTCTGAAGCTCACCCTACGCGACCGCAAAGCCGGGGTGCTACCTCACGACTGGGAATATCGGTTGCCGACAGAAGCGGAGTGGGAATACGCCTGCCGGGCGGGAAGCTCGGCGCCACGGCACGGTCAACCGCAGGATGTTGCGTGGTATCAGGACAATGCGGACGGAAAGCCGCACGCCGTCGGTCAGAAGACTCCCAACTCGTGGGGGTTCCATGACATGCTCGGCAATGTCTGGGAATGGTGTGAGGACTGTTTCTTTGTGAGCTGTTGCCCTGTGGGCTGTCGGTCCGTGCGCGGCGGGAGCTGCCGCAGCAGTGCCCGCTTCTGCCGTGGTGCCCAGCGGTGGGGCTTTGGTCCGAACGGTCGCTCACGCTATTGCGGCTTTCGCTTGCTCGCTGGCAAGACCGGCTCGTTTTTCGAGCTGAGTCGCCCGGTTGGTTTTCCGTCGGAGGAACAAGCCCCTATCTACGATGCCATCGACCCGAATGATGCCCTGCGAGTCATCACGGCCGATCCCGATGAAATCGAGCCCATCTATGTCGTCCCACCGCCGCTTCACTGTTCCGTCTACGACGACAAACCGGAATGGGTGGAGTGGCTTCTGGATCACGGAGCCGATATTGAAGGCCGCGAACAGGACTACGGTGAGCCGGCGCTGACCGCCGCGGTCGTGCATCGGCAGAAGCGGATCATTCCGATCCTGGTTCGTCGCGGCGCCAACACGGAAGGGCAGCTGAAGCGCGCCCGGAACGGACTGGCCGGCGCCTACGAGGAGTTCTTTGACCGCGAAGGCTACCGGGAAATCGTTGAACTGCTGCAGTCGCTTGGTGTCGAGGAATAAGTCGGACAGATGCTCTGTTGAAATCCTTGGGCGGTGGTCAGGTTATCATGCGGGTCCGGGCCTCGCAAAGCACGCCGAACCAAACGCGGCAGCCAGAGGTCTCGTGCCTCGCCTGACCGAAAGACCTCCCCCGCGGCTCCCCAAAGGGATTCTCCAGGCTGCGTCACCGATGTGAAAGGGAACATACAACCTGACCCGGCGGGCGTGTAGGCTTTTCGAGGTTCACGGCTCCCCGCGCCCGCCGGGCAGGTTAGCTATTTCGTTCGGCGGCGGGGAGGCGGGTCATGTGCACGTCCGGAAATCGTCTTGGCGGCATCGCGCTATCCCTTGCGGTCGTGTCCGCTGCCATCGGCTGTCAGTCGGGTGACTCCGCCGACCAACCCGTGGAAGCACCGGTTGGCCAAGCTGAGGGCGGGGCTGCGCCGGCCCGGTTCACCCCGTCGGACGCCTGCCGGGCCCTGCTGCGCGACCTGAAGATCCCGGCCGAGTCCCCCATGGGGCGGGAGTTAACAGCCGAACGGTTCGTGCGGGACGACTACTCGGGCGATTACTTCCTGTAGTCGGACAACGGCCAGCTCTCGTTCAACCTCCGGGAAATGACCTTCCGGATCGTCCGCGGAGTGGAGCCGAAGACCGGGGCCCCGCACCGGATCATGGGGCACCTGTACATGTCGGAGGCCGGGGAGCTGAAGGCCCGGTTCGGGCCATAGCGCCAGCCGCCTTCCCGCCTCTAAGAGTGTCCGGTGAGAGGTGCCGGGTAACGCCGCCGAACCCGACGGCGCACCGGACCGCGGCGGCGACAAGTGATTGCGCGATTCACGTCACTGCGCCGCCGCGGCCGATGACCTTGAAGTTCGGCGAAGAGGGCGAAGCGCGTGGAGGCGGTCGAGGGCATCGCCGGTGCCGAGCAACTGGTGGCCGTCTTCGGCTACTGGCCGTCCTTCCACGACGCCGAGGTGCTGTGGCTGCGGCTCGACCGGCGCGCCCACGGCGACCGATGCCAGGGGCCGACGCTGGAGGCGCTGGTTCACGCCTTCGAAATGACGAGCGAGGTCGGCGCGGACGGGTACTATGTCCTGCGGCACCACGTCCTGGTTCACCTGCGGTTCCTCGACGTGGTCGAGCTACGGCTGGACGGGTTGAACCACCAAAACACCCTCATGGGGCTGACGCTCGCCGACCTGCGGGACCGTCAGATGGAGCGAGTGCGGTGGGCGGTGCATTTTGACTCGGCATTCGGGGTGGATGCGTCGTTCCAGTGCTACGCGGTCGAGGTCGTCAGCGTCCTCCCGTGCAGCAAGGCCGGGGAGCCAACACATGCCGAACCCGCCGGTGCACCGGACCGCGGCGGTGGCAAGTGATTGCGTGAGTCTACGTCACCGTGCCGCCGCGGGCGGGTGAACTCATAGTTCGGCGTCGGAGGCGAAGGCGTCAGCGCAAGATCTCACAGTTTCGCAGCGGCTCTTTGAGGTCGGCAATCCCGGCTGCCGTACCAGCACGGCAACGAACATGAATCCGAGAACCACGGGGAGCACAAGGTCGCGGGACGGCGCGGTCGGCCACGGAGCAAGGGGAAGTGAGCATGCCGCGACAGAGGCGGCCGAGTAGCAAAAGAAAACCCCTGCCGGTGGGGCGGCAGGGTTGGGCGACTGGAGGTCTGGGCGAGGTCTGGGCGTTTTCCGCCTCCACACTCTTAAGCGAGAGCCGGACTGGTTTCCGGACACGGATTCCGGGGTTTTGGACTGGGCGAGAAGTTAGCATGCCTCGGAACATGAACGCATTCCTCATTGTGGCAGCGTTGGGGCTTGGAGCACCGGGCCTCAAGGAGACTGCGCCGAAGGACCCTCCCTCCCTTGTCGGAGATTGGGAATGTACTTCCTTCGCCTTTGCCGGCGGCCTGCGCCCGGCCAAGGTATGACATTCGAGTTCACAAAGGACGGCAAACTGCGTACTCATCAGGGCGGGCGCGTAGTTCGAGAGGGCAAATACACAGTTGCCGCAGCAAAGGAGGCGAGCGAGATCGACTTCAGCCTGGACGATCGGAATAGGAAGTTACGGGGCGTGTTCGCTTGGCGACAAGATCCCGCCGGCCGCTATGTCAGCACTTCATTCGAACCATCCAGAGCACGAAGGCACACGGACAACATTTGAGTTTGGTGCTGCTGCTCTTTCTCTCAACGAACTGAATGGTTGGTGTTCGAGTCCCGGTCTGGCCGCGCTAAATCACTTCGGTTACTGCTTTTTGTTGACTGGCTGCTTCGCGCGGACCTCCAACTCAGCCAGCAGGTTCGTGAAGTCCTCGCGGCCACGAAGCGGGTCGAGGTCGGTGTCCTTTTTCATGCGCGCGACGTCCTTGAAGCCATCCTTCACGGCCTGGCGAAGAAGTTCCATCGCCCGGTCGGCGTACCCCTGCTTTTTGTCCACAATCCTGGTGCTGGCGACGGCATAGACGCAGGCGAAGTCGTACCACTGGCCGGCGTTCCAGTTCGAAGATTTCGTAAGCTCCGCGATCTCGGTCACGGCTTCGGCCGCCTGCCCAGCTCGTAGCTGGGAGATGGCCCGTGACCAGCGAAGCCCGGCCTGTGCTTCCTTCGGGCTGAGTTCGACGGCCTTGTCCCAGTCCTTGATTGCTTCGGCGTGCTGTTGCAAACGATCTTGTGCGATCGCCCGACTCCAATGGCTATTCCGCAGGTACCGCTTGGCCGTCACGTCGCGCGGCTCTCGTTCGTGAATGGGGGCCAGGGCGCCGATCGCCTTGGCGAACCACTCCAGGCTGTCGGCCGGTTTGCCGCCGTCAAGCACCAAATTGCCGAAATTGCAGTAACTGCCGCCAAGCTCGACGCGGTACGCGGGGACCGCGAGAAACTCGACCGCCAGCTTCTCTCGGTTGGCCAGAGCCTTGCGGTACTGCTCCTCCGCCTCCGGTCCCTTCGCCAGGCCCGCCAGCAGAACCCCCAGGTTGTTGTGGCTGTTCGCCAACTCCCGGCGGTACTCTGGTACGGCGGGGAACTCGGCCGCCAGCTTCTCCAGCAGGGCCAAAGTCTTGCGGAACTGCTCCTCCGCCTCCGGGCGCTTCCCCAAGCGCGCCAGCAAAAGCCCCAGAATGTTGTGGCTTGTCGCCAGGTTGTGGCGATACGCGGGGACGTCGGGGAACTCGGCCGAAAGCTTCTCCAGGAGGGCCAATGCCTTGCGGTTCTGCTCCTCCGCCTCCGGTCGCTTCCCCAGGTCTCCCAACAGAACCCCGAGGTTGTTGTGGCTCCCCGCCAACTCCTGGCGGTACGCGGGGACGTCGGAGAACTCGACCGCCAGCTTCTCCTGAATTGCCAATGCCTTGCGGTACTGCTCCTCCGCCTCCGGTCGCTTCCCCAGGTCCGCCAGCAAAAGCCCCAGGCTGTTGTGGCTCAGCGCCAAGCCCTGGCGGTACTCTGGCACGGCGGGGAACTCGGCCGCCAGCTTCTCCAGGAGGGCCAATGCCTTGCGGTATTGCGCCTCCGCAGCCGGTCGATTCCCCAGGTCATCCAGCAGATTCCCCAGGTTGTGGTGGCTCTTCGCCAGATGCCGGCGGTACTCTGGCACGGCGGGGGACTCGGCCGCCAGCTTCTCCTGAATGGCCAATGCCTTGCGGTACTGTTCCTCCACCTCCGGTCCCTTTCCCAGGCCCGCCAGCAGAATCCCCAGGCTGTTGTGGCTCAGCGCCAAGTCCTGGCGGTACCTGGGGACGTCGGGGAACTCGGCCGAAAGCTTCTCCAGGAGGGCCAATGCCTTGCGGTTCTGCTCCTCCGCCTCCGGTCGCTTCCCCAGGTCTCTCAACAGAACCCCCAGGTTGTTGTGGCTCAGCGCCAAATCCAGGCGGTATGCGGGGACGGCGGGGGACTCGGCCGCCAGCTTCTCCTGAATTGCCAATGCCTTGCGGTACTGCTCCTCCGCCTCCGGTCGCTTCCCCAGGTCCGCCAGCAGATTCCCCAGGTTGTCCTGGCTCAGCGCCAACTCCTGGCGGTACGCAGGGACGGCGGGGAACTCGGCGGCCAGCGCTGCGTAGCCGTCATGCGCCCTGCGGAACGCCGCCGCCGATTCGTGCTTGCGGCCCAGACGGTATTCGATCAGTCCGACGCGAAACGCTGCCCGGGCCGTGCGCAGCCGCGTCTTCTCGTCGTCCGCTTTCTCCCGCGCGAACTCCTGGTAGTACGTCAGCACTTCGGTCAGGAACTTCTTCTGCTCGGCGGTGATCGCTTTCTGCGTGGCGAGCGATTTGCCGGTGACCGCCGAGACCATGGTGTCGAGCACGTCGGCGGTGCGGGCGTAGGCGTTCTCCGACCGTTGCTCTGCAATTTCCGCTTGCTCGCGCTTCTCTTGCGCATCGATATTCGCCAGCCGTTCGTATTCGGCCGAGCGATTGGCCCGAACCAAACCGATGCCGGTGCCGATGACGCCGGCGAACAACGAGAGCAGTACCGCGCTCGCCGCGATCACCGGCCCCTTGTTCCGCCTCACAAACTTTCGCAATCGGTACGCGGCCGACGGCGGGCACGCCTGCACCGGCTCGTCCGCCAGGTAGCGCTCCACATCCTTCGCCAGCGCGTCCACCGTCTCGTATCGCCGCGTGCGATCCTTCTCCAGGCACTTCATCACCACCCAGTCCAACTCGCCGCGCAACAGTCGGCTCAGTCGTCGCGGGTCGCTCCTTCGCTTCTCCGATACCGTACTTGCCTGCTGTCTCCGCGTGCTCAGCCGGGCGCTCGGCCGCGGCGGTTCCTCCTCGCGGATGATCCGCCGCATCTCGTCGTAACCGGCCCTCTTTAGCCGGTCGCCGTCGAACGGGGTGGTCCCGGTCAACAGTTCGTACAGTAACACCCCGAGGGAGTACGCGTCCGCCCGCGTGTCCACGTCTAGGCCACTCAGCTGAGCCTGCTCTGGGGACATGTACAACGGCGTCCCGACCATCTGCGCCAAGCCGGTGAACAGCGTCTTGTCCGTCAGCCGCTGGCCGAGCGCCTTAGCCACCCCGAAGTCGATCACCTTGGGTACCGGCGGCCCGTCGTGTAGCGTTACCATTACGTTGGAGGGTTTTAGGTCCCGGTGGATGATCCCCTTCTGGTGGGCGTGCTGGACCGCCTGGCAGACGCGGACGAACAGGTCGAGTCGGAACCGGATGTCGAGCTGGGCTTGGTCGCAGTAGTCGGTGATCGGGACGCCGCGGACCAACTCCATTACAAAGTACGGCCGGCCAGTGGCCGTCGTCCCACCGTCGTGGATGCGGGCGATGTGTGGGTGGTCCATCAGGGCCAGGGCCTGGCGCTCGGCCTCGAACCGAGCCACGACCTGCTTCGTGTCCATCCCGGGCTTGAGCACCTTCAGGGCCACCTTCCGGCAAATCGGTCGCTCCTGCTCGGCCCGAAAGACTACGCCGAATGCGCCCTCGCCGATCTGTTCCAATACTTTGTACTGCCCGATAACCGTGCCCGGGCGCTCCGCCATTGGTGATTCGTCGACGGTCTCGGCCAGTGAAGGCCCCGGGCCGTCGAGGAATCCGCCCGCATCTTGTGCCGCCTGAATCAGCGATTCGACTTCGGCACGCAAGCGCTGATTGTCGCCACACGCTTCGGCCAGGTACGCTTCACGCTCTTCCGGCGAGTGCAACTCCATCGCGTGGCCGAAGATGCTCTTGATGCCGGCAACGGAGTCGGACATGTCGTGGCCCCCCCTACAGGTCAGTGCGATTTTCCGGTCGGCGATTGCCAACGGGCGACGGATTTCTCAGTTTTCCGATGCTGACTCGTTATTGCGAATGGCGCGATACAGCCAGGCGCGAGCGAATCCCCAGTCGCGGTAGGCCGTCCGGGTCGAGATCCCCAGGGCCTCGGCCGCCTGCTCAATAGAAAGCCCCGAGAAGCAATGGAGTTCGACTAGGCGGGCGGCCTGGCCGTCTCGCGCTGCGAGGCTGCTGAGGGCCTCGTCAAGGGCTAGGAGTTGGTCGGCGGGGGTATCGACTGCGAGCTGAACGGCATCCAGATCCAGGCGCTGGCGCCCGCCCCCGTGCCGGACGCGAGCCTTCCGGCGGGCGTTCTCAACCAGGATGCGACGCATGGCCTCAGCGGCGGCAGCGAAAAAGTGCCCGCGACCATTCCAGTCTTGCGGTTCGTCCCCGCCGACGAGCCGGAGGTACGCCTCGTGGACCAAGGCCGTCGAGGTGAGGGTCTGGCCCGGCGATTCGGCTGCCATGCGGACCGCGGCGAGCTTGCGCAGTTCTTCGTAGACGAGCGGCAATAACTCGGAGGCGGCCCGCGGGTCGCCCGCCTCGATCGCGGACAGAATGCGCGTAACGTCCGACATGAGGGCCGAGCATACCCAGGCGCGGCGGCGGCCGCAATCGGTCAGCGGCGTCGGCGGCCCGGGGCGTCATCCGGCGCGAGCCGAATAACGAACCGGATCGGCTCGCGCTGGCTGCCTACTTCTCCGACAACGACTAGGATGACCACGCGGCGGTGATTCTGTCCCAGGGCAGGCCGATTCGCGAATCGCCGGTGATTGGTCGGCCAGGGTCATGGTCGCAAATCAAACGAAGTTCATTGTGCCGGGCGAAAGTGTGTATCTGATTTGTCCGCGCAAGGCCCCTGCATCCGCTTTACGTAATATCGGAGCGCCGCGCGCTGCTGGGTGGGCGCGCGCGGTCAAGCAGAGAAAGGCGGTGGAATGCGACCGCGACAAGCGGGTAAGGAATCCGGTTGTCGTGGAATCCGGGGACCTGCTCAGCGAGGGGGAGCACGACTACGACCACTACACGTAGGCGAAGGCGACACCGTAGAGATCAAGTGACTTAATGCGGGGGGAGCAAGCGATTGCCGCGATGGAGAATCCCCATGATCAAAGTTCTCTTCTTGGCGTCTAACCCGATTGGCAGCGGGCAACTGGACCTGAACAAAGAGTATGCGACCATCAAGGAGAAGATGGCGGAGGTCTACCAAGGCAACCTGTTCGAGGTGGCGAAGGAAAACCACGTCAGTCTGGGCGATCTCGAGAAACATCTGCTCAATTACAAGCCGCACATCGTTCATTTCAGTGGTCACGGCGACGAACAGGGCAACATTATCGTTGATCGCGGGGACCACAGCGCGGTGCCCGTGCCGTGGGACGCACTAAGCGAGTTGTTCCGCACCTTGGCGAAGTATGGACGTGGGGTGCGGTGCGTCGTGCTCAACGCGTGTTTCACTGACAGGTCCGCGGACGCGATCGCGGAGTCGGTCCCGTGCGTCGTTGGGATGAGGAACGAAATCCGGGACCAGTCGGCGATCGAGTTCGCCGCCGGCTTCTACCGGGCGATCGCGTCCGGGTGCACAGTCGAGGGGGCGGTCGCGTTCGGTCGGACCCAGATCGCCCTGACCCCGACCGCCGGCGACCCGTCCGGCACCGATGCCCATCTCCCGCGGGTGCGCGCCAAGCTCGTCGATCCCAAGAAGTTTATCATCCGGGACCCGCCTGCGCCCCCAAATCGGGGGAAGTTGTTGCACGGGAAATACTGTGTCGTGGGGACCCAGGGGACCGGGCTGATCTCGCGGATCGACATTGCATTGGACGTTCAGTTGGAGCGGCGGGTGGTGATCAAAACCCTGGTCGAACCGGCGGCCCGGGAGGCGTTCGAGCGGGAGGCCCGGGAACTGGCCCGGGTGGCGAAACACCCGAACATCGTGTCGGTGTACGGGGCGTGGCTGTACGACGACCCGCCGCACTACGTCCGCGAGTACGTCGAAGGGCACTCGCTTCGAGACGAGCTGTTCAGCGACGGCCGGGCGGCCCTCCCGATCGACTTCGTCCATCAGGTGCTCGCTGCCTTGGGGGACGCGATGGTCTTCTCGGCCCAGGCCGGGGTGCTCGACTTGGGGATCGAACCAGAGAAGGTATTGATCCAGAAGAAGAACCCCCGGTTGAACCTGGGCCTGCCGACCAGCTACAGCATCGTGCTTTACCCCGCCGCCGGGGGGAGTGAGTACATCCGCGACGTGTTACCGGGACGGCTCAGCGAGCGGAGCCGGCTGTATGTCCCGCCCGAGTACTTCCGGAACGACCGCCTGTGGGCCGACGTGGACCGGGCGAACCAGTACCGGCTTGGTATCCTCGGTTACGAGATGCTCATCGGAAGCGAGAGCTTCCGGGAACAGGCCCGGCAGCGGGCAGCCGCGGCAGGGGAGACGCCGGCGTGGCTGCCCATTCGCGAACTCGACCAAACTTGCCGCTGTCCGAGTTTTCTGAGCGATGCGATCGAGCGCATGATCCGGCTGGAACCCGCCGATCGATTCGAGTCGCTCCGGGAGGCGGTCGACGTGATCGCCCACCGCGACCTCAACGTCGAGGTGGCCCGCGACAGCTTCATCCGGATCGTGAACCGGGAAGGCAAAGACGGAAAGAGTTTCTTTTACACGTTCTATACCGAGCTGTTATCCGATGATGGGGTCCGCCGTATCTTCCCCCGCGATCGATTTCCCGACCTCGGCCCAGAGCTACCCACGGACTGGAAGGACTGGCGGGCGCAGTTTAACAAGCTCAAGGAGGCGATCGTTTTCTTGCTTGCCTACAGCCTTCTCAAAGAAACCCACGACCCCACGATCCTGACCCCGATTGCCCAGATGCATCGCGGGTTCCCCGGGATCAGGGAGGAGCATTACGACCATTTTGGCGAGACGTTGATCAAAACCGTTCTGGAGTTCGACAAAGGCAACTACCCGAACGAACTCGAGTCAGCTTGGCAGCACGCGATCAGGCCGGGGTTGGAATACCTCAAGACGAAACTGCGGGAAGCCAATCTCGGTCGCAAGCCGAACGCGCCTGATGCTGATATGCCGCCCTGGGCCTCAAAGAACGGCCGGAAGGTCGCCCACCGGAAAATCCCGCGTCCGACGCCCCGAGGCGCGAAGAGGAGTCCGTAGGCGAGACAACCCGCGGCAGCAGACCGGAGGAGCTAAAGAGACGCGACTCGTTATGCAGTGAGCCGCGTGTCCCGTCGTTATGGGTCGGGCCGGTTAACCGGCCCGACGCGCCGGTTCAAAACGATTCCGTTCAGACAAAGGCAGGGTGGCCGATCGGCCACCCTACGCCGCTAGGTTCCCGGCGTCATCGAACAGGACCGGCCACTGGCGGCGCACCTCGGCAAGCGGAATCCGCCACAGTTTCGGCCCGATCTTCGCGGCCCGGATGTTGCCGGACGCGCACATGTTACGGATAGTGCCGGCGGCAACCCCGCGCATTGATGGGAAGGAAGTACCATGTGTCCTACTTGACCAGTGCCGTCGCAAGAAACGCATGGAACTCGCGCTTCCGGACGCTTGGGCCGCGGGGGGAGATAGACCTGCCGGTTGTGTCCTCCCACTTCTCGGCCGTCGAGAATCCGGGCGTCCCCAAGGTCACCGGCCTTCAGACACCCCACCGCGTCGCCGACGCAATCCTCCGGAACAGTTACCTGGGGAATTCGAAGTTCCGCAGTCAGAGATCGGCGTGGAACTCGACCGACTGAGCCTCGCGTACGCCACCCCGTTATTCAAGCACGCACCGCACTGCCTGGTGTTCGGCATGTGGGATAGCACCGGCCCACGCGGGGGAGCAGGATTTAAGTTCAGTCGCGCCCTCGTGTCCGAGATCATCGGCGTGAAACGGTGAAGACGAGCAGTCGCATCGATCCACTCGACATCCGCGTCAACAGCGGGTACTTTACCGCGCGGATGGAGGCGGCTGGACGCTGGACGAGAAAGTGGCGGCGACCGAAAAGGGGAAACCGGCCAGACTCGGGAAGGACGGCAACCGTCCACGGCAAACCACGGCAATGTCCTACCATCCGTTTCCAGCGGTGGCGTCACCATCGACTACGCCGAGCAGACGATAGTGCTGTCTTTACCGGCACTTCGGCGGCTCAAGTTTCCGGCGAATCGGGTGCAGCAAGTCGGCCGGCAGACGACGTGGCCGAACGGACCTATCTCGCAGCACTTGCCGTACTCGGCGCGACCCTGGCAGTCGAGACCGGATACGATCTCCGGTCGCGATGCTTACTTCGCGCGGTCGCGACTGCTCGGTGGACTCTGCTCCGTCGCCCCGGCGAACCGGATCCGACATTCGCCATCCGGCTGTACAAGGACCGCTCCCGCTTGTCTCCTTGCGCCGGAAGTCGACGAGGGATGGTCCAGCGTCGGTACATACACGAATGCACTCCGATTGCGCGTCCAGTCCGGCGATGTTCGGGTGGCCAAGGGTACGGCCACTTTGGTCAACTCTCGACTCGCCGAAATGGGAAGGAACTTCGCGAGGGCCATTAAGGGTGCTGCGCCAGTGACTGCCTCGACCGATGCCGCACCGAGTCCGTGTGATCCCAGTGCGGATCCTTGATTTCTCGGGCAAGCCGTACTGTAGACGACCACGCCTGAGTCAAGCGCAGTCACTCGCGGCTGAACTCTTCCCGCTGACGCGTCTCAAGGACGTCCCATTTGTAGCGGCAGAACCGACGCTGGCCGACAGGTGGCGGGACTGCATTCCGCCAAAGGCTCCCATTCCCTCCCATCGGGAGCGTGCCGATCCGCCCGACACCGACCCAGTTCATAGGAAAGGGTCCGTGACTTTCTTGAAGTTTCTTCGCTCCCTGGAGACCGACATCGACGCCTTTCGCGACCAGGAAGCCACAGTGCCGATTTTCCGGGAATTCGCCCGCGCCTGGCTGTATCGCGCCGTTCGCTGCGCCGAGCCAGCATCGGAAAACTGAAAAATCCTTTGCCCGTTGGCAATCGCCGACCGGGAAATCGCACTGGCAAGTAGAGGAGGAACACGGCATGTGCGACTCATTTGCCAGTGCACAGAGGATCTTCGGCAACGCGATGGAGTTGCGCTCGCCCGGGGAGCGTGAAGCGCACCTGGCACAGGCCTGTGGCGACCGTCGCCGCCGGTGACATTTTTTTGGCCTATTCGCCGCGGTCCAGTGCTTAGAGCCTTCGAGGAGCATGATTCGCGTCCCTGCGGTAGTCGGCCGCGTGCACTTTGCATTTTCGTGCGACTCGCTTGCCGCAATGCCTGACGATGTTTCATTCCGCGACCACCGTTTTGGGCGCAATGGGCGATTACGCCTAACACATTTCCTTTGTTTGGCCAGATCGGAGGATCACCATGGCAACAGACATCTCCGTCAAACAGGTCATCGGGCCCATTTTCTTCCCGAGGCTGAACTACGTCCGTGATCGGATCGTCGTCAACGCGGCGTTCGCTAACGAGATCCAGGCGGAACTCGCGTTCCGCAAGACTAGGCCGGGTACGATACTTTGCTTCGCGGCACGCGAGATCGTCCATGCGTCGAACTACGAATTCAAGCTGGTCGGGTATCCGCTGGTCTTCGTCGCCGACGCGTACGACGGCAACGGCGGCTCTGTCGACACCACCGACTATGAGTCGGTGGCGGTCGACGGCAGTGCTGGCGGCGTCGGCGCCATGGGCCATACCGGTGCCACGGGCGGCCTCGGCGGCGACGGCCGGCCGGCGTCGCCGATCACGCTGGTCGCGCAGCGGGTGACCGACGCTCGGCTGATCGCCACCGGACGGCCCGGCGGCAATGGCGGTGCCGGCGGTGCCGGCGGCAAGGGAGCCGACGGAGTGATGGACTTCGGCACGGGACCGGGGCCGGTACAGAAGCCGGAGTGTCTCTCCGCTGGGGGGAACGGCGGCAATGGCGGCAACGGTGGTGCTGGCGGCACGGGTGGCAACGGCGGAGCGATCACCGTGCACATGGTTAGCAAGCAGGGTGTGCTGAACCTGAACGCCAAGCCCGGCCCGGGTGGAAAGGGCGGTGCCGCGGGCGAGGCCGGCAAGGGCGGAGCCAAGGTCGGCAAGTGCCCCGCGGGCAAACCGGGCAAGCCGGGTGCCCCGGGACCGGCCGGCAAACTTGGCGCGGCCGGCAAGGTCACCGAGACCGCGCTCGCCGCCGAGGCCTGGTGGAAGGCCGCCGCCACGGTCCTTGGAGCGCCGCTGGCACAGGACTGGGCGAGCTATCGTACCCGAGTCGGTGAGTACAAGTTCCGCACCTACCGTCCTGGAATCCGGCTGGGATTCGGGCTGCGGACACCGTCCATCTTGGGGCTCGCCCGGCAGGAATTCGAGGCCGCACTCGCAATGGCGAAGGCTATGCCGGCCAAGGTCACCGCCAGCCGGGCCGGCACGCTGGTCGGATACCTCGACCAGGCGCTCACCCCCCTCGGCATCGGCTACCAGCAGGATCTGCGGCCGGACTTCCAACTCTACGAGGAGTTCATCACCGATTACCAGGGCCGCCGTGACGCCCTGTTCGGCGAGACCTTGCAACTGTTGCTGGACATCAAGAGCAAGAGCGACAAGGGCCAACTGGCGGCAACGCTTCGGGAGCACGCGGCAGGCATGTCGGGGGCGGCGCAGAAGGACTCCTTGCTCGCCGACAGCGAGCGCGAACAGGCCAATCACCAGCTACAGGAAGCGAAGAACCGGTTGTTCGCAATCCAGGCCAAGCTGGAGAGCATCCGTAAGCAGGCCAAGGAGCGTGCGGCCGAGTTTGACTTCGGCGACGTCGTCAAGGCCGTCGCTGAGGTGGTTGGAGCGGTGATCGCGATCGTCGGAGCTGTGTACAGCGCCGGTACGAGCGTCGCCGCCTATGTCGCCTTGATCGGCACTGTCGCGGCCACAGCCGCGGACGTGGGTGAAGCCGCCGCCGACATCGGCACCTGGGTGGACATGACTGACCCGGCCAATCCAAAGCCCACGGAGGCGGGCGACAAGGTCATTGGCGATCTGAAGAACGCGATCGACCACACCGCAAAGCTCGTGGACAAGGGCAAGGCCGTCGCTCAGTTGTTCGAGGGCGAGAGCGACGACGAGTTCGACCAGAAGGAGCGCGAGTGGCTCGTCAAGGCGTTCGATGCCACCGTCGAGGTCAATCTGCGAACCATCGACGTCGAGCAGTCCAAGTTGGCCGCGGACAGCGCAAAGCAGAAGTGGGACGTCTACCAGGCCGACACGCAGTCGCTGCAGGACCTGAAGAGCGGCTTCGACAAGGACATGGACGTGCTCGTCAGCGTCACCCGGGCGTTAATCCGGCAGTTCCAGACGTACGTCGACCATTTCATCGCCTACGGTTTTTGCCGCGACCGCGCGTTCGATCTCTACACGCTCCCGAAGGTTCCGCGGGCGCCTCGGTTCCCGTTCGACTACGGCTACCTGCACCCCGACGTCGAGGAGAACGCGTTCTTCGCGTTAGCCCGCAAGGACAGCAGCCGGGTTCTTGGGCTGCTGGAGAAATACGTCACGTCGCTGGCCAAGTTCGAGCCGGCCGAGCTGCGAAAGGAGTACGACGACTACTGGACATCGCTCGCCTTCGACGGCAATGTCGCGGTGTCTGTCACCGACCCGAGTGTTCTGCAGAGCCTGAAGGGATCGGGAACCGCCTCGTTCCAGGTCGAGCTCGCTGACTTCGACCCGCAGCATACCGAGCTGAAGATCGGCCGCGCTGAGGTGGCACTGATCGGCGCGAAGACCAACCCGAACCACAAGTGGGTGCAGATCGAACTCGAGCACTGCGGCCCTTCCACCAATCGTCGCAGCGACGGGAACACCGTCTCGATCGAGGCTCCCCGCCGAATCGAGTCCTCTCCGGCTCAGATCGAGGGGATCAACCCCCAGGATCTCGACGAGGCCGACAAGCAGTCGTTCTGGGGCCGGAGCCCGGCGGCTCGTTGGCGGGTGAGCATTTCTCCCCAGTCCGCGACCGCAGCGGGCCTTGACCTCAGCGGCGTAACCGAGGTCCAGCTATCGGTGAAGTACGCCTACTACAACCCAGCCGCCGCCGCGAAGAAGATCGCTGCTGCGAAGAAGTTCGCTGCCACGAAAAAGACCGCTGCCGCAAGGAAGATCGCTGCCACGAGGAAGATCGCTACCGCGAGGAAGCGCACCGCCAACACGACCACGAGGTGACCCGTGCAACGCGAAGGCGCCGAATACGCCGGCAAGCCAGCCCGGCAGCACCCAACCGCCTTCCGAGGTCCGGCCGCCCTCCTTGGCGGGACGGCGACTGCCACCCTCGCAGGTGCAGCGCCTCCGAAAGCACTCCGATTTCACGAAAAACTCGCCAAACGACGGAGGCGCGCAGGGGGACGTTCTCGCATATGCGTCCGGCATCCGCTTCCAGAAGCGGCGCCAATGGTCGCACAATAGCTCGACATCGTGCGCGGGCGACCCGACGGGCAAAGGCTGGTGAGTCTGTTGTTAGGACGAACACAATGCGTCATCGGTCATGGAAGCTCACGAGGAAGAAAAGGGGGGTCGGAACATGCCAAAACTCGAAGTAAAGAATCCTACGGACAAGGTCACAATTACGCTGGACGGAGATTCCGGAGATGTGTCCGTGGGAGGGAATGCACAGGATGGCGACATCATCATCAAAAACGCCGGCGGGACTGAGAGAATCCGCCTGGACGGAGTCAAAGGGTCTGTGAATGCCCGGAGCGCCGCCATGGTAATGGTCTTTAGCGTAAACGGCGACACGGGGGAAGTGATACTGCAAGGAGTCAATCCTCCGGGCCATGGCGCGCCCCGAATTCGCTTTTCTCCCGAAAACGGGACCCTAACCGCAGGGGGAAACGGACAGGGCGGTGTTCTCCTCCTTCAAGATTCTGCCGGTAAGGCCCGAATCCGCCTTAATGCGAAGGGTCCAGAGCAAGTGTTCATTCGCGATAACGCGGGGAAGCCAGTATTTAATTTTGCCGGTGACGCAGCCGTCGGCAGCGGCGTCGCGGGCCTTTGGATTGGAGCGCACAAGAATGACGGGGGCGCGAAGCCTGCTCTGGTTGTCGTGCGAGCTGCCGCCGGGCACGATGCCGTCGTGTTGAGTGGGGTCGGACCAGAACACCTATTCATTCGCGATTCCTCGGGGAAGCCAGTATTTAATTTCGCCGGTGACGCAGCCGTCGGCAGCGGCGTCGCGGGCCTTTGGATTGGAGCGCACAAAGACGACGGGGGCGCGAAACCTGGCCTAATCGTCTTGAGAGACAAAGCTGGCAGTGACTCGCTCGTGCTCGACGGCAACACCGGGGATATCGTGTTGCAGAACGCCGACTGTGCTGAGGATTTCGACGTTGCCGACCTGTCAGAAATCGAACCCGGCGCCGTCATGATGCTCGACGATGAGGGTCGGCTACGCCAGAGTCATGAGGCTTACGACCGCCGTGTCGCCGGTGTAGTCTCGGGCGCGGGCGACTACCGCCCAGGAATCGTCATGGACCGCAAGCCCTCACCGAACCCCCGCGCAACCCTCGCGATGGTCGGAAAAGTGCACTGCCGTGTAGATGCTGGGCACGGCGCTATCGCCGTTGGTGACCTCCTCACGACCTCGCCCACGCGAGGCCAGGCAATGCGCGCGATGGACCCACAACGGGCATTCGGGGCCGTGATCGGCAAGGCGCTGCGCCCACACACGCAGGGGCAGGGCCTGATCCCCATCTTGGTCGGCCTCCAGTGACGTACAACCCATGGCGTCATTGCGCACGATGGCCGCTTGCATTGGCTTGAGCGGGAGTGTTTCGGTGGTGCGGGACTTCTTTGGGCTCCGCGCCGGGAAGGTGCCACAGTTCGCGGGCGCCCCGAATTCTTTGTCGCTCAGAGATCAATCGCGGCGCTCCGAGGCCGACATGTTCACATCAACGTCATTACACCTTGAGGCGATGATGGCAACGTTGAACCTACGTGCCAGCCTGATGCACATTGGCGCGGGGAAGCCCGGCCAGACCGCAACGACTTGGCCGCACGGCTTTCATAGTTCCCCGCGAAGCCTGAAGGCCGCAATGCTGGCGATGCGGCCCCCCCGCATCGGCGAGTGGATCTTGCTCCCCTTCTTTAACCAATTCGACAACTTTGAGTGGACCGAAGAGTGCAATGGGGTCACGAACGACGGGCAGTCATGGTACTTTTCCAGCAGCAACCCGGAACGGCGCGCAATTCACAAGTTCACCGCTGGCTTCGCCCACGTGGGCAGCGCGAAAATCTCCGACAACAGTCACCTGGGTGACATCGATTTCTTTGGAGGGCATATCTTCGCAGCGCTCGAACCCAGGAGAGTTGCGGTTTTCGACACAACGCCGAAACTCGTACGCGTTGCCAACCTCGACCCGAAGGGAGCGCAAGGCGAGTCCCCTCATACCGGGATGCCCTGGTGCGCGGTAAATCCGTGGAATGGCTTTCTCTACAGCTCCAATTTCGATGGCGTGGACCGCGTCCACGCCTATGATCCGAAAAACAACTTCGCGTATCGAGGTTTCCTGCGCTTGCAGGGGCCCGCGGTCGGTGGTGTACAGGGCGGCTGCTTCACCGCTAACGGGCACCTTTACCTGACATCGGACACCTTCATGGGGACCAACGCCACAAAGGACATCCGCGCATACAGCACGTTTAACGGCGCGTTCCTCGGTTCAAAGCACGTCCCGTATGACACCAGTACACTCGAAGCGGAAGAGATGGAGGGTATCGCCCTCGCAGGGCTGGGGCCCATGGGCCACGTGCACGTGGTCATTCTCGACAACGATGCCCCTTCAAAGGATGACGTTTTTCTAAAGCATTTTGCCGTACCAGACCCCGCCGTCCTTTAAGCGCGATTTCCTAGTCGGCGGGGCTTGAAAAGGGACTTGCAGTAGTCGCGGCGGGCTCGACACGGCCAGCACATCCACGCGGAAAGCATCGGACGTGATGCCGGCCCACTTCCTTAGTCCCGCCGCAGATGGGTTTTCGCCGACCGGTTCAATACGCGAGTTTTAAGGCTGAATTCCCTGATTTCACAAGGGAGGATTGCAATGGCGAAGTTTGAGCCCGACGAACCAATCACGAGCATCAAGGTGCAGGTTCACACCGCGGGCGTGAGCGATGCCAGCACCGACAGCGACATTTACGTCGAATTGTTCGACTGGCCCGCCTCCGTCCCCAAGTTCGGATTCCTCGGCCCCTGCGCCGTGGAAATCGATACCTCCGACTACAACGACTTCGAAGCCGGCGACACGAAGTGGTACACGCTGCCCGCCTGGTATTACAGCGGCCGCATCGTGAACGACATCGTGCGAGTTTGCGTCCACAAGGGCGACGACAGCGGATCCGACTGGGGGCTCGGGTGGATTTCGGTCTGGGTCAACGGGAAGGAGTTCTTCACCAGTCCCAACATGGCGGACAAACCCGACAAGCCGACCTGGCTGTCGGACGGGCAGACGTGGTGCGGCAGTTTCCAGCGCGTCGAGTTCGTCGCGCCCGTCATCGAGACCCTTGGCCTGCATGACGCCGGCAGCGACGAGGAGTACTCGGTGCTCTTCACCGCCACCGGCGGGCGAAAGCCGCTCGTGTGGGCGCTCACGGCGAGCAAGGGGAGCGCGTTCACCGCGACCCCCGCCCTGACCAAGAAAAACGTCGAAGGCACGCAGTGCGCCTTCGCCGCGCACACGGTGAAGACGTCCACCTCCGTGGCGTGGAGTGGGACGATCAAAGTAACCGATGCCGACGGCCGGTCCTCGACCAAAGACGTGAGCATGCGCGTCGTCTTCGCGCTGCCGGCGCCGACTATCAAATCGTTCACGCCCACGTTCGGCTGGCCGGGACTGGCGCCGGCCGAGCCGACGCCGGTCGTCGTGACGGTCAAGAGTACGGCCGCGGACTTCGACTCGAGAAAGCCCGGCGCCACCCAGGTCTTTCTGCAGACGAAGGGGAGCACCGTGGAGGCCGAGGTCCTCCCCGACATCACCAGCTCGCAACTACGGTTCCGCGTGCCGGCCGGGGCCGTGCCCGGCGTGATCACGGTCAAGACGGCCTTCGGCAAGGCGTCATCCAACGCCGCTTTCGTGCCCCACCCCAACGGGTACCGGTTCGTCAGCGGCTTCAGTTTCACCAACCGCGTCAAAGACGACGACCCGTCGGACGGCTTCCCGAACACGTTCGCCTGGGAGCGGTTCGAACAGGCGTTCGGCCTCGACGAGATGTGGCTGACCGCGTTCGACCAGGCCATCGTCCCCAACCCGATCGCGACGTTCTTTTACCTGACGGCGCACGACACGATTGACAACGGGTGCTGCCACGGGTTCTGCCTGACGTCGCTGCAAATGAAGAAGGGGATCATCCCGACGTCGGCGTTTCAGCGGGACGGCAATGACTACCCCATTGACGACGCGCTCTGGGACTTCACGGGGCCTAAGGCCCCGTCGGGCGGTCTCAGCAAGTGGATCCAGACGCGGCAACTGGTGGTGTTCAGCGAGGAGGCACTGAGTTTCTACCTGACACAGATCGACGAGATTCCCAACGTGTTCGGTGACTTCTGCCAGATGGACGCCCGGACGGCGCTGAACGACCTCAAGGCGGCCCTCAACGGCAGCTTGGCGAATCCCCGCATGCTCGCCTTCGCGAAGAACTGCGCGCCGTGGGAGGGCCACGTGGTCGTGCCCTACAACGTGGAGAAGGGCGGGACGACGGAGAACATCCGGCTCTACGACCCAAACCGCCCGGCGAAGACCGGCGACCCGAGCGACAAGGACAGCCGAATCTGGGTGAAGACTGGGAGCGGCGAATGGGGGTATACCTGGAGCGACGGAGCGCTGTGGAACGGGCTGTACATGTTCACGATTCCGCTCACCGAGTACGGCCATCAGACCGACTGGAGCCTGCCGGGCCTCGGCACCCTCTCGGCGACCGTCGGCACTTTGATCCTGGGCTGTGCGGGCACCGATTCGGGAGGTCAGATCGTGCAGGTCACGGACGGGGCCGGCCGCACGCTTTTCGATAGTCACGGGGGGACGGTGCGCGACCGGGCGCTCTGGCCGGCGGGGGCGCGCCCGGTCCCGAAATTCGGACAGGGAGGCAAGACGCGACCACTCATCGCCCTGACGAAACCGGAGCCCCTCACCTTCACCGTGAGGCCCCGGCCTGGCGCCGCTGCCGGGGCGCGAGCCTCCGGCCTCTTCGCCGCAACGCTCGGCGCCGACTTATCCGTCGCCGTGGAGGATTTCGCGGACGCGTTGCGCGTGCAACTCGATGTGACCGACGCCGGTGTCAATCTCGAACCGCTCGAGGGTAAGACGTCGGCGATCGTGCGGGTGTCACGGCGATCCCCGGTCAAGATGGAAAGCCTGTCCATTGCCGTGCGCCTGCGCGAGGTGGCCGCCGGCAAGCCGGTGCGCGTGGCGGCGTCAAGCGACGGAGAAGGCCTAGTGGTGCGCGCGGGCGCTGACCCGGTCGCCCTCGATCTGGAGGTCACCCACACGAGCCGAATCGGTGAGGTGCGAATCCTCGAGTCCGATCAGATTTCCGCCCCGCCGCACTCGGTGGCCACCTTCCACGTGCCGAACCCGAGTGAGCTAGACAAACCTGGCGTGCAGCCCGTCGTATTCGATCTTGATCCGGATGGCACCGGCGTGGCCCCGACACGGACCCGCCTCGGCCAGAACCTCGCGGGGCTAACGGTCGTTACGCCCCCGCGCGTCGTGGCGCGTCCCGCGATCGTCATCGGCGGCTCGTCGCCAAATGCCCCCGAGACGAAGGCCGCGGTGGACGTATCGCGCTCGACGACTGCCTTTGCGGCCCAGCCGATGCGGTTCCGACTGCTCGGCGGATCGCCGTCCATGGCCGAGCCCGGCAAGCTGGTCGTCCCCTTGCCGCGGGGCACTCGGCCGCTGCGCGTCGTGGCGGAAGACGCGGAAGGCCACCGCTCGTTCCCGCGAACGGTTCTCGTTACCGTGCCGGAAGAGAATCAGCGCGTCGTATGGCCGATGACAGCGTTCTTTGACGAGGCCGTCATCCGGCCGGACGCGACCGGTGGATTGACGTTCGGCGTTTATGTGATCGACCAGCCGGCGGTCGGTGTTGTTCTGGACCTGTCGATTCGCGAACGGCGCTCCGGCGTCGGCCCGGCGATGCCTAAGTTCGTCGCCAACGCGGTCGCGCTGGCGCCGGCTTTGAAGGCAATCGGCGGGCAGGTAAACGCCACGACAGGCGCAGGCGGGCTCACACTGCACCTCAAGATAAACTGGGACCAGGGTCAGCCGCGCACTGGGCGGATCGACCTGGGGCATCTCCGCGTCCAGATTCCCGCCGACTTGACCCTCGGCAGCACGTTTATTCTGCGCGGCAACGGGGCTGCCGTCATATCGACAGCGGGGCAGCCGACGGAACGCCCGCTCAATGTGCTGCCGACGGCGGTGAAGATATGGGGCGGCCCCGAGCCGCAGTCGCTGACCATTGACACGCCCGCCGAGGTGAACGAGTCCGCCGAAATCGCGGTTCGCGCAACTGGCCAGGGTCTTGCTCCGGGTCAGACAAACATTGGGTGGTGGGTGGAGCGAATTTCCGGCATCGCGAGTGTCCGGACAAGTTCGGCGGATGGGACGTCTGCAACGGTCAAGGGACAGCGGGCCGGACTGGTGCGGCTCAAGGTCGTGGCCGGAACACACGTGGCAGAGCGGGTGGTGCGCGTGCGGCCCACAATACGTCCGAGCCTGGTCGGTCTCGGCGCACGGATGAGGGCTCGGCGCTGGATTGACCTCCATCTCTGAACACAGCCGGCGCCGTTCGCGATGGCGAAGGGAGCGATCCTCGGTGGCGGACGCGGCGCCGCCGCGTCCGGTGACCTTCAGTGTTCGGCGGCAGACGCGTGAGTCGCTTGACCGACAGGGCGAGGCGACGGCGACCTGCTGGTTGTCGTGGGCACCGAGGGCCGTCCGCCAGTTGAGCGCATCCGCGAAGCGGCTGATCAGCGCCCCGTGATTCTGCCAGACGATCACGGCGGCTGCGGCGATGGCCGCGATCGAAACGACGACAAACGCCCAGGTCCAAACGAACCAGATGAGCGGCGCCAGGCGGGTGAACAGGCGGCCCGGGTCGAACCCGGAGGCGACCGTGCGAGTGCTCTACGTGCAAACTCCGTTCAAGACCTGCCGTTGCGGCCGCGGCTTCCGCCCGCTGGAAGACGCCAAGCGGACCGAGTGCGTGGCCTGCACCCAGGCCGACCTGACGTTGTGCTATCTGGCCTACGCCAAGACCTACGAGCCGCGGCCCGAGTTCGACGGCCGCGCAGGATGAGCGGTTGCTGTCCGGCGGAGCATGACAATTCCTCCTTTGGGGGCGCGGGGTGAGTTGGCATCGTCGCCATGCGTACGGCAGACGCCTGCGAACTGCCGGTGAAAACGTCGCGGCCCGTCGAACGGCGAACAAGGTGTCGCCGTTCTTGAGACGGGTTGACCAGCCTCTGGCCGCGGCAGTGGAGTCGTGCCGAAATTCGATGGGGCTAGTGACGATGATTGGCGGTACCACATGCGACTACGAGTCGTATTGCTAGTCATACTGTTCGAGATTGTGGGAACGCATGATGCCTTTCAACACGGTCCCGTAAGTCGGGTCAGTCGCGTAAACCCCGGTCAGTTCGTCTGCAAAGCGTTCCGCGTCGGGCAACACTGTCCGTGCCTTTATGTACGGGTGGCCGTGCCCGAGCAGTTTTTCGTGCTGATCGAATGCTTCGTCCATCGAGGCGAACCGGCGGAACCGCGCCGTGACGATGCGGCTTTCACCGTTGATCACCTCCCGCGTGCTCGCCTCGACGTAGGGCTGGTCGCCCACGGCCTTGATGCCGAAGGGGTTGTTGCTGCCGGACGGCATGGCCCGGCCCCAGTTGCTTTCCAGGGCCCACTGCGCTAGCGTCACTGAGGCCGGGATCCCGTATTTGGTGTGCGACAATTTGGCGGCGGCGATCACGTCGGGCGGGAACGTGCCCTTGGGGGCCGCCGCATCTTGACCGGTGAGCCAACGGAAGGTCGGCCCGTTGGGGTCCACCCTGCCGTCGGGCGGGTTCATGTGTAGATAGCGGCGTTGAACTTCCTCGATGGCCCCGATCGTTAGCGGCCCGCAGATCCCCGCCGACCTGCTCGCCTCACTCCCCGCCCCGCCGGCCCGACGAAGTGATCGCGCCCGACGAATGTGACCTTTTCTGCGTTCAGACAGGTTCTGCACCGACTCTCTGGTCGCGATTTGCGTCGCCACCGCAACCTAACCGGGAGGCGCCGCTCCTTCGGACGGCGGCTTGGTATGGGCCTGCCGGTTCGTATTCGGGCGGCGGCAGGCCAGGGGTGCGTGGTGGGAGTTGGTACCGGGGCCGGTCAGGTGGTCGCCGCGGGCGGGACTTCGGTGTGAGCCTCCCGCGGCCGGCCGGCTAGCCGGCTATATTGCCGAATACAAGAACCGGGCGACCGTCACGGGTTCGATGCTTGTGGACAAGGTCGGCCGTATCCATCCGCCAAAGAACGACGGCGACATCCACATTGCCGGCCGCTCGACGGACCTCGGCCTCCTCCTAGTCGCTGAAATCATGAACGCCAAGGAGGAGGCCCCCGCCATCCAGGCCCTCCGCGGGGCCGAGGGAGCGGCGACGCCAGTGACCCTGACCGGGGCTTGGCGGGTGTGGTTCGAGCGCGCGGGCGACACGGCACACGTGCAGGGCGGGCGATTAGAACCCGCAACCACCTCGAATCCTCACCATTTGTTCGAGATCCACCCCGTGACCCGCGTAGGGGAGATCGACGTCAGCCGGTCGCTGCGGCCGATTGAGGGGTTCGAGCCCAAAAGTGCCGAGGTCGCATTTGTTCGCTTCGAGAGTCTACCCTGCGAACTTGACGCGACCCCGACGACAACGACGATCAAGAGTTCGATGGCGGCCTACAACTATGTGGAGTTTGTGCTCGAGGTGAACTCCACCGAGGAGGTCGAAGACGGGTGGATAGTGCTCGCGAAGGTGCGGGATCTGGCCGGGGAGTTGGTAGTCAACTCCTGCCGGATGGTGTTCGTTAAGGGTACTACGCCCGCCCAGAAGGCGAAGGATTTTCAAACCGGTAAGCATCTGCGCGTGATTGGCATGCCCAGGATCGACCTGGCCCAGGTTCACTGGCGGGTGAACAATTCCGCCCGTAACCCCAAGCTGATGAACGGCTCGTTGCCATACGAAATGGTGATTGTGGGACTCGTTGACTAGCGGACGGGAGTCGTGTGGGAATTCGGCAGGAATTCGCCTCTTCACGAGCCCCGGCCACGATCAAATTGTTGGCGGCGGCGGCCATACCAAGTCGAGGGATGGCCGGCATCCCGGGCGGTGAGCCCAGGGGGCTCGCGTCTGCGAATGGTGGGTCGGCCTGGTCCTCCGCTGGTTGACGGAGTGTTCGCCGACCCGCTTTGGCTTCGTCCGCAGCCGCCGGGCCTGCGAAGCGGTGGGCGTGCCGTTGCTGCAGGACGACCTGCTGCGGATTAGCTGGGAGACGGTCCGCCGGCGGATGCGGGCGGCCGAGATGGTTTGGCGCCGTCCGCGGCCGGCGCTCGCCTCTACCGACCTGGCGCACGCGGACAAGGTTGGGAGAATCGGGCGAGTACCTGGCCGAGCACCGGAGCCGGGGGTGGTGGTGCACCACCTGCCGGTGTATGCCCCGGAGGCGAACCCCTCGAACGGGTGTGGTGGCGCTTGCACGAGGCCGTCACCCGCAACCACCGGTGTGCCACGACGGGCGACCTGATCGCACTGCTGCGCAGGTGACTTGCAGCGGATGCCACATTCCCCATGGAATCGAGTTTCTACGCCGGTTTATGCTTGGCTGCCTGATTACTGTCGGTTGTCTGTGGAGCTATTTAGTCGAGGGTTCCTGCACCACGCCTTGGTTTACTCGGATCTGCCTGTTTTAGGTGCGGAAATGTAGGGCGGTACTCTTCGTTAGGGAAGTACTCTGACCACTCAGCCTCGGTAAAATTGCGGACTGCGGTCTCTCCGGCACAACGAATCAGCCCGTTGGTAGTCATTTCCCACATTTTACTGGCTCCATCCTCGCAAGCCGCAATAAGGAGACCTCGGGAGTCGCAAAACGATGCGGCTTCGACGCCAACCCTGCCGAGCGTGCGAAGGGCGACTGGCGACACATTCGTAGTGTCTACTCGCCACACCAGCAAATCCACAAGTGTTCCCCCCGTGACGAGCAACTTACAGTCCGAACTGAACTTAAGAACCGTAATGGCATAGCTATTCCCTCTTAGCACAACAGGGGGGTCATGAAGACCGTCTACCCTCCAAAGCCTTACGCCGTCACCCTTCAAATCGCTACTACTTCCACCTCCTGTGGCTAAAAATCGCCCGTCAGGACTAAAGGCGACGGCACTGACCGGCGTATTGTGGCGATCTAGCTCGAACGGAGCATCGCCGAGCTTGTCCATCCGCCAAACACGAACTGCTCCGTCATGTCCGCCGGTAGCGAGGAACCTCCCATCCGGGCTGAACGCAACCGCCTTGACCGCGCCCCCGACCCGGCCGCGAGGCCGCCCGGCGAGCGGGTCCGGGAGCTGCAGCGGGAGCGGGTGAAGGCCCTGGAGGAGCAGCTCGACGGCTTGTTCGGGCAGATGGCCGAGCGAAAAGACCCGCCAGGCTACTACCTGGAGGCGATCCAGGAACTGGGGGAGGCCGAACTGGACCTCGCCGACGACCGGGCAGCGGAGGTGGCGGCCCTGGACAAGACGGCCCGGCGGCTCCGGGAAGCGGAGGAGAAGATCCGGGCGCTGTGGGAGACCGGGCTACAGACCAAGCAGTCGGTGGCCCAGGCGAAGGCCGCCCGGTTGAAGGCTGAGATCCGGCTAGAGAAGCGGAAGGCGGCCCGGTAATCGCGACCGGCCCGGTCGCGACGCATCATAGAATCGGTGCTGGCTAGGAGCAATCCCGCAATCACCTTACCGATTGGCGACTGGCTTTGGCCCGTCACCATCGAGGCCATGAGAAGTATCCCGTCGTTGCACCCGACCCGCGGCGGCGGCAGATTCAACCGGGAGTTGTGCTCGGCGGCCGCCGCGGGCGGGTGAACTCAAAGTTTGGCGGCATGGGAGCCCGCATGACACACGAAGACGAGGTCGGGCGCTCGGCATCTACCTGTCCTCTCGTGCAGCGCCGGCGACCTGTCGGTGTCGCCGCGGGGGCCGTGGTCAGCGGGCTGGCGTTCGGTCTGTGGTGGTTCGGCCGCGCAGGCCTGCCCGGTGACTGGGCGGACGACCTCGGGGACCGCCTCCTCGGCCCGGCCGCGTTCCTCGGGCCCTACTTCGTGGTGGCCGCGACCGCGGCCGGTGGCCGGGTTCCGCGTTCGACCCGTCGGGTTCTGGCCGGGGAGCTCGGGGCCGTCTGCCTGTTGAGCGTTCCGCTCGCGACAAACGCTCCGTACCGGGAGCCGTACTCGGGGTATGCGGCGGCCCTGCTGATCGGCCTGCAGTGGGCCGTGGCGGCGGCAGGACTCGTCGGCGTTCTTGTGCTTCGGGGAGCAGCCGCCGAACCCCTCGTTGCACCCGACCCGCGGCGGCATTAGCGTATTGGATGGAGCAAGCGCCTGCGGCCGCCGCGGGCGGGTGAACTTCATGTTCGGCGACCTCGGGAGGGTTGCACATGCAATGCGTGCAGTTCGTCGCGATTCTCGGGCTACTCACCCTGCCCGCCGGGGCGCGGCCCGACGAGGCCGGGGACAAGGCGGCCAAGGAGCTGGAGGGCCTGTGGATGGTGGTCGGGATCGAATCAAACGGCCGTGCAGCCGCCGGGGAGGACGTAAAGGACATGCGCTGGTCGATCCGGGAGGGCGAGATCCGGGCGCGCGACCCCGACGGGTCTACCAGCTGCATGACCTTCACTCTAAGCCCAGGGAAGAACCCCAAGGAGATCGACGTGACCGCCCTGGACGGGCCGCAGAAGGGGAAGATGGGACTGGGAATCTACGAACTGAAGGACGGCCGCCTCAGGGTGTGCCTGCGGGACTGGGAGGCGGCGGCCAAGGGCCGGCCGACCGAGTTCGCGGCCGGGAAGGGAAGCGGGCTGGGGCTGATTACCTTGGAGCGGGCGAAAGAAAAGAAGTAGCCCCGACTTGCGGCGGCAGTAGGTGTTGGAACTTTGAAGCGCCTGCGGCCACCATTGAGGCCCGTCGGGCGAGGACACGGTGACCGTGAAATCGAAAGTCCAGTTGGAAATGGTAGGGCGGCTGCCGCGGAAGCCCGGTGGCAGCGTTGGCCACATGACTTTGCACGGCAAGCATGTCTTGCTCGTTAACGAGGATACCGGCCTGCAACTGGTCGATGTGTCAAACCCCGCCGCGCCCGAGACCGCCGGCTCGCACCGGCCGAAGAACTACCTCGGCCCCGTCGGCGCTTCTGGCGATCACGTCTATGTCGTGGAAAAGGATAATCGGTTGCGCGTTCTCAACATTTCCGATCCCGCGCAGCCGCGGGTCGTCGGTTCGAGCAAGTTGCCGGACCAGATTTGCGGATTGGCCGTGGCCGGCAAGCACATCTACGTGTCGATGAGCGATTCGCTGCGCGTCCTGGATGTATCCGATCCGAAGTCACCCAAAGAGGTTGGCGTTTGCGGCGGCCTGGAACTCGCCGGCCGTTTGACCGTCGCCGGCCATTGCGCTTACGTGGCTGCCGACTTCAACGGCATGAGGATTATCGACGTTTCCAATCCGGCCAAACCCGAGGAAGTTGGCTCGTTTGAAGGGCCGGGCAACGTGACCAAGATCGCCGTCGCCGATAAGTACGCCTACCTGGCGGATTACGCGGGCGGGCTGTACATCGTCGATATCTCGAATCCAGCAAAGCCAAAGCAGATCGGGCAGCACGGCGATTGGGTCGTGGGTGATGTGGCTGTCGCCGGTAACTACGCACTGCTCGCGGCCGGACAACTGGAAGTGATCGATGTCTCCAAGCCCAACCGCCCCAAGGAGGCCGGCAGTTTCTCTCAGCAAGATTGCGACACCGCCTGGTCGGTGGCGGTGGCGGGCGATTACGTGTGCACCATCAGCGACGCCGGCTTGTTCGTCTTCCGCCTGACACCGCCCACCGTAAAGCGGTAGGCGGCAGGCGGGTCGGGCTGCCAGGGGCGGTTTGATTGCAGGGTGACAGGTCATTCGGCCGCAGCGAGCGGCTGGGTTGGTCGTTCGCCGGCAAGAGGTGGCGATGAAACCTACGACAACAATTGTGCTCGTTCTGGGACTCGGCGGGCTGCTGGCTTTGGCCGATGACACCCCCAAGTCGATGCCCGCAAAAGAGCCGGAGTTGCAACGCGAGTTGCTTTGGCGGGCGAAGGCCGATCAGGAGGCCCGTGACGACTGGGTTCGATGGATGAAAGACCACGGGTCGAACGGCGTCATGAACCTGGCCGCCCTCGGCAAGGAAGAGCGGGCCGGATTTGAGAAGGTCGCTGCCAAGATGAACGGGGTTGACGCGGACAACACGAAGTGGCTCAAGGGCGTGGTCGAGATGCACGGGTGGCCGGCCAACACGCTGGCGGGAACGGACGGGGCAGACGCGGCCTGGCTCCTGGTGCAACACGCGGATGCCGATCCGAAGTTCCAGCGCCGCTGCCTGGACTTGATGAGCAAGCTGCCCAAGAAGGAGGTGTCGCAATCGAAGCTGGCGTACCTGACCGACCGGGTATTGCTGGCCGAGGGCAAGAAGCAACTGTACGGCACCCAGTTCCACTCTGTGGACGGCAAATGGAAAGTCCGACCACTGGAGGACGAAGCGAATGTGGACAAGCGGCGAGCACAGGTCGGCTTGCCAACACTCGCAGAGTACACCAAGTTGATCGAACAACAGTATGGCGGCAGTTCCAAGAAATGAAGTAAGGTCGCCGAATTCGTCGCTGCAGATGTAACGTAGGATGTCAAGTCCCGTCTGGGTGATGACGGGGTTTTTTGTTGGCTTCGGATGCGGCGAGCGCGCAGACGCTCCCATCCACACATCCATCCGCGTGGATGCGT
>Ga0075428_100000905_pt1 | contig 31306 bp, 28 predicted proteins | sample RhiMetdeltSRZDD2_FD_75291 | JGI IMG/M metagenome (GOLD analysis project Ga0075428, IMG submission 75291) | Populus rhizosphere microbial communities from Tennessee, USA - Rhizosphere MetaG P. deltoides SRZDD2 | ecosystem: Host-associated > Plants > Roots > Rhizosphere > Soil | place: USA... | reverse complement strand
GGGGGGCTCCGCCTCCCGTGGGTGGGGCTCCGCCTCCCTGGGAGTCGATTATCTTGCGGGGGGTGCACGGGGGGCTCCGCCTCCCGTGGGTCGGGATACTAGGCTGGCCCTATATACGCGTGGAAGGACGAAACCCCGTGACCTACATCATCGCCGAGCCGTGCGTGGACTTGCTGGACAAGGCCTGCATCGAGGAATGTCCGGTCGACTGCATCTATGAGGGCAACCGGATGCTCTACATCCACCCGGATGAGTGCGTGGACTGCGGGGCCTGCGAGCCTGTTTGCCCGGTCGAGGCCATCTTTTACGAGGATGACGTGCCGGAGAACTGGAAGGACTTCACCGACGCCAACTACAAGTTCTTCGAGGAGCTTGGGTCGCCGGGTGGGGCTTCCAAGATCGGCAAGATCGATGCGGACGCGCCGTTCATCGCCGCATTGCCGCCGACCGGGCGGGAACCGGCGCACTGAAGCGCTCAGAGGGGCTCCCGGGATTCCCGTGGGATCTGCTGGAGCCGGCCAAGGCCAAGGCGGCCGCACACCCCGGTGGCCTGATCGACCTGTCGATGGGGACGCCGGTCGATCCGGTACCCGGGGTGGTCCGGCGTGCGCTGGCGGACGCTTCCGACTCGCCGGGCTATCCGGCGACCGCGGGCAATGCCGTGTTGCGGGCGGCGATCAGCGAATGGGTCGAGCGTGAGTGCCGGGCGGCGCCCGGTTTCGGGATGCTGCCGACGATCGGGTCCAAGGAGCTTGTGGCCTGGTTGCCGACGTTGCTGGGGATCGGAGCCGGCGACGTCGTGGTGATCCCCGAGATTTGTTACCCGACCTATGAGGTCGGAGGGCTGCTGGCCGGGGCGCGGGTCGTACGGTCGGACGCGGACGTGGCCGGGAAGCTGGTGTGGGTCAACTCGCCGTCGAACCCGACCGGAAGGGTGCTGGGGCGCGAGCGGCTGAGGCAGATCGTGGCGTGGGCGCGGTCGGTGGGGGCCGTGGTCGCCAGCGACGAGTGCTACCTGAGCCTGGGTTGGTCCGGCGAGGTGCCGTCGATCCTGTCGGTTTGCGATGGGGATTACAGCAATGTGCTTGCGGTGCACTCGCTTTCGAAGCGATCCAATCTGGCCGGGTACAGGGCGGGGTTTGTCGCGGGCGATGCCGAGCTGGTCAGGGAGTTGCTCGAGGTCCGCAAGCAGGCGGGAATGATCGTGCCGGAGCCGGTGCAGGCCGCGATGGTCGCCGCGCTGGGCGACGAGGAGCATGCGGCGCAGCAGCGGGAGAGGTACAGGGCGAGGCGGGAAGTACTGTGGGCCGCGATGGAGAAGGCGGGCTTCACCGTCGAGGGCAGTGAGGCCGGCCTGTTCCTGTGGGTGACGCGAGGGCGGGAGTGTTGGTCCGAAGTGGACTGGTTCGCCGAGCAGGGGATTCTGGTGTCGGCGGGGTCGGTTTACGGGCCCGGTGGCGACAACTATGTGCGACTCGCCTTGACCGAGACCGATGAGCGCGTGAGGGCGGTCATCGAGCGGCTTTAAAATCGGCTTGTGTACATCGCGAAGGTCAAGCTGGAGAACGTCCGCGGGTTCCACGACGCCCGCCGGGTCGACCTTGACCTGGCCAGGACGGGTCACGACTCGTTCGCCGGGTGGACGGTCCTGGTGGGGCGCAACGGTTCCGGCAAGACGACGCTGCTGCGGGCGATCGCCCTGGCGCTGGCCGGGCCGGAGGCCGCGAGAAACCTGGCCGGGGAGGCCTCGAGTTGGGTGTCGGCCGGCAAGAAGCGGGGCGGGGTCGAGCTTGACCTGCCCGGTGGCCTCTATGTCGGGCTGACCCTGAGCGGGGACGGGGTCGAGGTCGAGAGCAATGTCAGCCGGGCGGATTTCCTGTGCGTCGGTTATGGACCGTACAGGCGGCTGAGCGGGGGCGCGGGTCCGGCGGTGGGAGCGAGGGTGGCCGGGCTGTTCCGCGAGGACCTGTCGCTGTCGGAGTCGGTGGCGTGGTTGGTGAACCAGCGCCAGGCGGAGGTGAAAGAGGTCGTCCTGCGGGTGTTGCGCGACGGGCTGCTGCCGCCGGGCGCCGATCTGGCCGAGCTGCGGGAGCTGGGCGAGGGCCGGCGGACGCTGGTGGCGATGGTCGTGGATTTGATGCGGCACATGCACCAGGCCTATGGGACGCTGTCGTTGCACGCGGAGCGCCCGGCCGTGATGGCACCCGGGGTGGTGCTGGTCGACGAGATCGAGGCTCATCTGGATCCGGTGTGGCAGCAGCGGGTGGGCGAGTGGCTCAAGGAGCACTTCCCGGCGGTCCAGTTCGTGGTCAGCACCAACAGTCCGCTGGCGTGCCAGGCCGCGGATCCGCGCGGACTGATCCACCTGGCCCCGCCGGACGAGCCGAGGGGGCCCTATGTGGTGGAGGACGACCTGTACCGGCGCGTGGTCTTCGGTAGCGCCGAGGATGTGCTGCTTTCGGATCTGTTCGAAGTGGACAGTTCGTTCTCGGCGCGGGCGCGGCAGATGCGGCAGGAGCTGGTCGACCTGGAGCTGAAGGTCCTTGACGGGCAGGCCAACGAGGTACAGATGGCTCGGTATAGGGAGTTGCAGGAGCTGCTGGTCAGCTCTCCGGCCGCGCGGGCGCAGGAGATAGAAGCGCGCCTGCTGCGGGAGAAGGCGCGGCGCGGGTCGCGATGATCTATATCCGCCGGATCCCGCTGCCCGGTCCGCTCGCCCTGCAGCTGGCCGCGCTGACGGCGATCCTTCACGGGCACGGCGCCGACGCGCGGCAGCACGCGCGAACCCTGTGGAACCGGAGCCGGGAGCCGAGGCGAGGGCTGCGGGATGCGCTGAATCTGATGGCGCCGGGGTACCAGCGCTGCATGTACTGCGGGGACAGCGAAGGCACTAGCGTGGATCACTTCGAGCCGATCGCGCGCAATCCGTTGCGTACCTTCGACTGGCTCAATCACCTGCTGGCCTGCTCGTTCTGCAACAGCAACCAGAAGGGCAGCCGCTTCCCGGTGGACGAGGCGGGCCGGCCGCTGCTGATCGATCCGTCGGTGGAGGATCCGTTCGAGCACATGGCGTTGAGCCTGGCGGTCGGGGAGTACAGGGCGACGACGCCGAAGGGTACGGCGACGATCGATGTACTCCGGTTGAACCGGGCCGTCCTGGTGTCGGGCCGGGTGCACGCCAGATACGTTGTGGGGCAAGCGTTACGGTTGTGGCGGGCCGGCCAGAAGGTGAGCGACGGGCGGGAGCAGGCCAGGCAGCTCGCCACCATCCGGATGCAGCCGCTGGCCGATGTCCATCAGGCCATGCTGCGTTACGCCGTGGCCGATGCCGCCGCCCAGCTCTTCTCGGCCGAGCCCGATCTTCTGGACATCCTGCGCGACCCGGAGCTGCGCTCCTCGCTCGAAATGCCAAAATCCCGGAATCTGCCCGGCGCATAGGCCGGCTGAGCGTTGATCGCGCGATCTTGGGATCAGCGGGACAGGGTGGCGGCGATCACTGAGCCCGGGGTGGGGCCGGCCTGGGCGACGATCGTGCCGTCGGGAGACCAGATGGCGGAGTTGGCGGCGGTCTCGGTGAAGCCGCCGCCGGTGGGGCCGGCGAAGCTGGCGAGGGCAACCCAGACGCGGTGCGAGGTGGCGATGCGGTGGGCGCGTTCGGCCTGCGGCACCGCCTCGTGGGCGTACTTGACCGTGCCGGCGAGGTAGGCGTCGATGCCCAGGGCGGCGGTGTCGGAGGCGTGCCGCGGGACGCCGGTGTCCTTGCAGATCGCCAATCCCAGGCGCCAGCCGTCGACCTCGATGGCCGCGGGCCCCGGGCCGGGTGAGAACCGTTGCGCCTCAACGTCTCCGAGCCACTGCTTGCGATAGGCGACGGTGACACCGTCGCCGGTGATGGCGAGCATGGCGATGTGCGGACCTTCCACGGGCGCGCCCGCCAGCGCGACGCAGCCGTTCTCCCGGCAGGCCTCGATGAGCGGCTCCAGCCGGGCATCGTCGACGGCGAGCGCGGGCGCGGGCGCGGGCGCGTCGAGTTCGTAGCCGGTCAGGGACAGCTCGGGGAAGACGACCACGCGAGCGAGTGCCTCTTTGACGAGTGCCGCGTGGGCGTGGGCGTTGGTGGCGACGTCATTGGCGACGATGAACGGTTGGGCGACGGCCAGGCGCAGCTGAGTCATTTCAGTCATTGGCGTGCAGCGCGGCGTTGAGCGTGATGCCCTTGCCCGACCGCGGCCGCGCCTCGAGTGCTCCGGTCACCGAGTTGCGCAGGAACAGCACGTTGGAGGCGCCCGAGAGGCTCGACGCCTTCACGATCTCGCCCGTCTCGACCAGGGTCACCTTGGACCCGGAGGTGACGTAGCACCCGGCCTCGACGACGCAATCATCGCCGAGCGCGATGCCGATGCCCGCGTTGGCCCCGATCAGGCTGCGCTCGCCCACGGAGATGACGATCTGCCCACCACCCGAGAGCGTGCCCATGATAGAGGCGCCGGCGCCGACGTCGGACCCGTCGCCCACGACCACGCCGGAGGAGATGCTGCCCTCCACCATGACGGTCCCCAGCGTTCCCGCGTTGAAGTTCACGAAGCCCTTGTGCATCACCGTGGTGCCGGGGGCCAGGTGCGCGCCGAGCCTCACCCGGTCGGCGTCGCCGATCCGGACACCACTGGGCACCACATAGTCAGTCATGCGCGGGAACTTGTCGACACCGTAGATCGCAAGGTGGCGCCCGGCGGCCCGCTCGATCAGGCGCAGCTCGTCCACCCGCTCCGGCGGGCACGGGCCGGCCGACGTCCAGGCGACGTTGTTGAGCAGCCCGAACACATCTTCGAGGTTGGCCTGGTGCGGCCGGATCAACCGGTGCGACAGCAGGTGCAGCCGCAGCCACGCGTCGGCGGTGTCCTTGGGCGGCTCGGCCAGCGAAGAGATGCCGGTCTCGACCTGCTCCACCCTGAGCCCGGTCAGGGCCGGCTCGGCGACCTTGGGGGATGCCACGCGCGGCGTGGGAATTCCTAAACCCAGATGGTGGTACCACACGTCAAGCACTTGCGAGTCGTAAAGCGTGGCGAGTCCGAAGCCCCAGGCAGGCTGGTCGAGATGCATGAAAGTAGGCTACCGCCATGGCTTCCCCGCTGACCCCGCAGGTGCTCGCCGACCCCGTCGCGCTCACCCGGGCCCTGGTCGACATCGAGTCGGTCTCGGGCAACGAGCAGGAGATCGCGGACGCGGTCTTCCACGCGCTCGTCCCGCTGGAGCACCTTTCGGTGCAGCGCATCGGGCACACGGTGATCGCGCGCACGCGGCAGGGGGCGGGGCAGCGAGTGGTGTTGGCCGGGCATCTTGACACCGTGCCGCTGGCCGGCAACTTTCCGTCCACAATGGACGATAGGCGGATCTACGGCTGCGGCACCTCCGACATGAAGAGCGGCACCGCGCTGGCGCTGCACCTGGCGGCCACCGTGCCGGAGACGAAGTTCGACGTCACCTACTTCTTCTATGACTGCGAGGAGGTCGAGCACGCTCGCAACGGCCTCAACAAGGTGGCCGCCGCCCAGCCGGAGCTGTTGCGGGCCGACTTCGCCGTGCTGCTGGAGCCGACGTTCGGCGTGGTCGAGGCCGGGTGCCAGGGCAACCTGCGCGCGGTGGCGAAGATACCGGGCCGGCGGGCGCACTCGGCCCGTTCGTGGCTGGGGCACAACGCCATCCACGCCGGCGCCGAGCTGCTGGCGCGGTTGCGCGACTACTCGGCCCGGGAGGTTGATATTGACGGTTGCCTTTATCACGAAGGTCTCAACGCGGTGCGGATCGACGGCGGCGTGGCCGGCAACGTCATCCCCGACCTGTGCGAGGTCGAGGTGAACTTCAGGTTCGCGCCGGACCGCTCCGAAGAGGAAGCCGCCCGGCACGTCGAGGAGGTGCTGGGCGGCTTCGATGTCGAGATCACCGAGGTGACCGGTGGCGCCTTGCCGGGCCTGAGCGCCGAACCGGCCAGGGCGTTTGTCGGGGCGGTCGGCTCGGATCCCAGAGCCAAGCTGGGCTGGACGGATGTATCGCGGTTCGCGGCACTGGGCATCCCGGCGCTCAATTACGGGCCCGGCGATCCCAACCTCGCGCATACGCGCGAGGAGCACGTGGAGATCGAGAAGATCGAAGCGGGCGCCGAGGTCTTAAGACGTTGGCTCGTCGGTTGACTGGGTCTCGGCCTCGGCGAGTGCGGTGGCCACGGCCAGGCGGCGGGCATTGACCTGTGCGCGGATGCGCTGGCGCATCTGCTGTCTCTGTCGTTGCAGTTCGGTGCGGTAGGTCACGGTGATCGCCTCCTCCGTGTTGCGACGCCGGCCCCTTTGGTCTAAAGACGCCTAAGCTTCTCGAACGGTTGCGGGTTTCGCATGTGAATTAACTGAATGGCGGCTGCTATACCCAGCTTGGTTACGTGCCAAACGATCGAACGTGGCTAGGGTTATGAGCATGAGTTACGGCAATCACAGGCCCGAGCGGCATCGGGGACCTGTGACTTTGCGCCGGGAGGCCGCCGCGGGCGGCACGGCGGACCAGGCACTGCTCGACTCGCGCGGCCGTCCGGATTGGAAGGTCAAGGATTCGTGGCGCACGCTGCGGATTCTCAGCGAGTTCGTGGAGGGGTTCGACACCCTGAGCGATCTTCCCTCGGCGGTGAGCGTGTTCGGTTCGGCCCGGGCCAAGGCCGGGTCGCTGGAGTGCGTGATGGCCGAGCGGCTGGGCGCGGCGTTGGCCCGCGCCGGCTTCGCCGTGATCACGGGCGGTGGCCCGGGGGTGATGGAGGCGGCCAACAAGGGATGCGCCGAGGCCGAGGGGTTGTCGGTGGGGCTGGGCATCGAGTTGCCGTTCGAGCAGGGCATCAACGAGTGGGTGGAGCTCGGCATCGACTTCCGCTACTTCTTCGCCCGCAAGACCATGTTCGTCAAGTACGCGCAGGCGTTCGTGGTGCTGCCGGGTGGTTTCGGCACCATGGACGAGCTGTTCGAGGCGCTGACGCTGGTGCAGACCGGAAAGGTGACGCGTTTCCCGGTCGTGCTGATGGGCGTGTCCTACTGGACCGGTCTGATCGCCTGGATGAAGGAGAACATGCTGGTCAACGGCATGATTGGCGAGGATGATCTGGATCTGCTGCTGATCACCGACGACGTCGATGACGCGGTGCAACACATCCTTGACGCGGATGCCTCGCTCTGACGCGCCGCGATTTCTCGGGAAAATCGCGCAATCTTGCCCTGGGATGGCGGGGTGGGTCGCGAGAGCATGCTGAAATAGCGCCGTGACCGCGAGCATGAGGTGGAGGTTGGTGCGGGGGCGCAGGCCTGCCCCGGTCCCGCCGACCCTCGACCCGGCCCAGCGGGGCGTCACCGAGCACCTGCGCGGGCCCCTGCTGGTACGCGGCCCGGCCGGCACCGGCAAGACCACGACCTTGATCGAGTGCGTCACCCACCGCATCGCCGAAGGCGTTGACCCGCAACGGATTCTGGTGCTCACCTACAGCCGGCGCGGCGCCTGGCGGCTGCGCCAGCAGATCGAGGAGCGCATCGCCGGATACGGCGGTGGTGACCAGTCGCTTGGTGGATCTGCGGCGGGGGCAGTCCGCCGCGAGTCGTCACTTCCGTCTGTCAGGCACGAGCCGATCGTGCGGACTTTCCCGGCTTACGCCTTCGGCCTGCTGCGCCGCGCGGCGACGATCGCCGGTGAGCCGCCGCCGAGGCTGCTGTCCGGGCCGGAGCAGGACCTGGTGATCCGGGAGATGCTGCCCGGCGTCGGCGCCAAGTGGCCGGAGAACCTGCTGCCCGCGCTGGGGACCCGGGCCTTCGCCGAGCAGCTTCGCGATCTGCTGCTGCGGGCGGCGGAGCGCGGCATCGGCCGGGAGGATCCACTGTGGACAGTGCGGGAGGACTGGACGGCGGCGGCCCGGTTCATGAACGAGTACGAGCAGACGCTCGCCCTGCGCGATGCCGCCACCCGCGGCTCGGTCGGCTTCGACCACGCCGAGCTGGTGCAGGCGGCGATCAACGCCCTGCTCGACGACCCCGACCTGCTCGACTCGGAGCGCGCCCGGCTGGAGCTGGTCTACGTCGACGAGCTGGCCGACACCGACCCGGCGCAGATCGAGCTGCTCAAGCGGGTCGCCACCAACATCGTCGCGTTCGTCGACCCGGAGTCGTCGACGTTCGCGTTCCGGGGAGCCGATCCGGAGATCGCCTGGAAGTTCGCCGACCACTTTCCGGGTACGGCCGAGGTCGTATTCGAGAAGTCCTACCGCGGCCGGCCCACCATCGAGGGTTACGCCATGCGGAGCCGGGCGAGCGAGGCGGCCTATGTGGCGCAACGGCTTCGCCACGCGCATCTCGAGGACGGTGTGCCCTGGTCGAAGATGGCGGTGATCCTGCGCTCGCCCGCGATCCAGCTGCCCAGCTATGAGCGGGCACTGCGCCACGCCGGGGTGCCGACGGCGGTGCTCGCCGAGGATCTCCCCATCCACCAGCTGCCCGCGGTCAAGCCGTTCCTGCTGCTGCTGCGCTGCGCGCTCAACCCGGAGGAGCTGACCGAGGAGGCGGCGGTGGCGCTGCTGCACTCCCCGCTGGGCGGGGCCGACCCGCTCGCGGAACGCAAGCTGCGCCAAGGGTTGCGGGCTCTGGCCGGGCCGGGCTTCTCCAGTGGCGATCTCCTGGTCGATGCGCTGAATGACCCGACCGAACTGGCGGCGCTCGAGCGGCGCTGGGCCGAACCGGCCGTGCGAGTCGGCAAGCTCCTTAAAACAGCGCGTGGGATGACGGGCAGCGCCGAGGAGGTGCTGTGGGCGGTATGGCGCGCCAGCGGGCTGGCCGACCGCTGGGCCGGGATCGCCACCCGCCCCGCGACCGGCGCCGAGGGGCTGCGCCGGGCCGAGGCCGCCGACCGGGATCTCGACTCGATCCTGGTGCTTTTCGACGCCGCCGCGCGGTTCACCGATCGGCTGCCCGGTGCGCGCGTCGACACGTTCCTGGAACACGTTCAGGGACAGGAGATTCCGGGCGACACCATCGCCGAGCGGGGTGATCGGGGCGAGGCGGTGCGCCTGCTGACCGCCCATGCCGCCAAAGGTCTGGAGTGGGACTTCGTCGTCGTCGCCGGGGTGCAGGAGGGGATCTGGCCGGACCTGCGGCTGCGCGGTAGCCTGCTCGGCTCGGAGCAGCTGGTGGACGAGGTGGCGCAACGGGTGGCGCCCGGGGCCAAGGCGCAGCGGGTCGCCCAGACCACGGCCCTGCTGCGCGAGGAACGCAGGCTGTTCCACGTCGCCATCACGCGGGCGCGCCGGCGAGTGCTTGTCACTGCGGTGGATTCGGGCGCGGTGGGCGGCTCCGAGGGCGAGGACCGGCCGTCGCGCTTCATCCTTGAACTGCCCGAGATCGAAAGCGCCTCCGACAATGCGGTGGAAATTGTTCGGCCGCAACGGCCGCTGAGCCTGCCCGGGCTCGTGGCCGAGCTGCGCGTGGCGGCGATGGACGGCGACGCCGACGCCGCCGGCGAACTGGCCCGCCTGGCCAAGGCGGGCGTGCCCGGGGCGGACCCGCAGGAGTGGTGGGGACTGCCCACCCTCTCGGATGACCGTGCTATCTATGAGGATTCGGTACGCATCACGCCGTCCACAATGGAGAGTGCCCTGCGGTGCGGCCTGCGCTGGCTGCTCGAGCGGCACGGCGGCGCGGCGCCGGCGACGGGCGCGCAGGGCGTGGGCAACCTGGTGCACGCCGCCGCGATGCTCGCCGAGGAGGCCAAGGACGATCCGGCCGTGATGATGGACTACATCGCCGGGCGGTTCGACACCATCGAGCTGGCCGCGAAGTGGTTGGTGGGGCGGGAGAAGGAGCGCGCCGCCCAGATGGTCGACAAGCTGGTGCGCTGGCTGGCCGAGAACCCGCGGCGCCTGCTGGCCATCGAGCGCGAGTTCACCGTGCGGCTGGAGAGCGATCCGCCGATCGAGCTGACCGGGCGCGTGGATCGCTTGGAGGTCAACGAGAATGGTGAGCTTGTCGTCATCGACCTGAAGACCGGCAAGACGACCACCGCGACCGCCGCCGAGCTTCCCGAGCACCCACAGCTGGGCGCCTACCAGCTGGCGGTGGAGGAGGGCGCGTTCGAGGAGGGCGACACCAGCGGCGGCGCTTCCCTGGTGCAGCTGGGCACCACGCACAAGGACGCCAAAGAGCAGGAGCAGGATCCGTTGCAGCGCAGCGAGGATCCGCGCTGGGCGCACGCGATGGTGCACCGCACCGCCGATACCATCGCGGCGTCGACCTTTGTGGCGAAAGCCAATGACAGCTGCCGGATCTGCCCGGTGCGGTCCAGTTGCCCGGTGTCGGGCAAGGGGCGCCAGGTGACGGATATATGACCGGCATCGTGACTCCGGTTTCCGAAGGTCCAAGGTGGACACCTCAGGAATTGGCCGCGCGGCTGAATCTGCCGCAGCCGACCGAGGAGCAGGCGGCCGTGATCGCCGCTCCGGTAAAGCCATTGCTCGTGGTGGCGGGCGCCGGCTCGGGCAAGACCGAGACGATGGCGGCGCGCGTGCTCTGGCTGGTCGCCAACGGGCACGTGCTGCCGGAACAGGTACTGGGGCTCACCTTCACCCGTAAGGCGGCCGGGGAGCTGGCCCACCGCGTGCGTGTCCGGTTAGGACAGTTGCGCCAGCACGTCGGGGCTGTGGGAAGGGGGGATGGCGGGCGGGATGGACAACGCGACCTGGACGGCGAGCCGACCATCGCCACCTATCACTCGTTCGGCTCGAGGATCGTCATCGAACACGGGCTGCGCTCCGGATTCGAGCCCGCCACAAGGCTTCTCACCGAGGCGTCGTGCTGGCAGATCGCCGATGAGGTGGTGCGCAACTACGACGGCGACATGTCGCATGTGGACTCGGCGCCCAGCACCGTCGCCAACGCCGTGCTCGCCCTCGCCGGGGAGATGGCCGAGCACCTGGTCGAGCCGGACGAACTGGCCGCCTGGACCGGGCGGTTTCACGCCGCCATCGCGGCGAAACCCGGAAAACCCATGGCCGAGGTGGTCAAGCTGCTCGGCAAGCAGCGCGCTCGTCTGCAACTCCTTCCACTCATTCGGGCGTACCAGGCCAGAAAGCTCGCAATGGAGGCGATGGACTTCGGCGACCAGATGTCGCGGGCCGCGCGCGTGGCCCGGGACCATCCCGAGGTCGGCGAGGCGGAGCGGGACCGCTTCCGGGTGGTACTGCTCGACGAGTACCAGGACACCAGCCACGCCCAGGTGGTGCTGCTGCGCTCGCTGTTCGGCGACGGGCATCCGGTTACGGCGGTTGGTGATCCGTGTCAATCGATCTATGGATGGCGGGGGGCGAGCGCGGGCACGCTCGATCGGTTCCCATTGGAGTTTCCGACCGACGACGGGCAGCCCGCCACGCGGATGTCGCTGAGCCGGAGCTTCCGGAACCGCAGCGAGATTCTCTCGGTGGCCAACCGGATAAGCGAGCCATTAAGGGACATGTCCGTGGTGTCGTTGACGTCGGGGAGCGACGATCCTGGGTATGTCGCTTGTGGACTGTTGGAGACCTATAGGGATGAAGCCGGGTGGATCGCGGATCAGATCGTGACGGCGTGGAGGACTCACGCGCGGGTGGCGGCGGACCAGGCGCCGGGGCACATTCCCTTGGCGCGCCGGCCCACCACGGCCGTGCTGGTGCGGCTGCGCTCGCAGATCCCGCCGATCGAGGCGGCCCTGCGGTCGAGGGGTCTGCCGGTGGAAGTGGTCGGGTTGGGTGGATTGCTTGACACGCCGGAGGTTCGGGACGTGGTCTCGACTCTGCGGGTGCTGGCCGATCCAGCCGATGGGGCCAGCCTTTTGCGCCTGCTGACCGGGGCGAGGTGGCGGTTGGGTCCGCGCGATCTGGTGGCCTTGCACCAGCGGGCGCGGATCCTGGCCAAGCAGCGGCGCGGAATATCCGTTGGGGTTGCGGGTTGGGGGGTGGTCGGGTGGGATCAGGCAGCGGAGGGACCGGGGCCGGACCGGCTTGATGACGCCGCTCTGTCCGAGGCGCTGGAGGACCTGGGGCCGATGGAGAACTACTCTCCCGACGGGTTTGAGCGCTTCACGCGGTACCAGAAAGAGGTTGAAAGCCTGAGGCAACGCCTGGACCAACCGCTCAGCGATCTTATCGCTGACATCGTGCGTACCATCGGCCTCGATGTCGAGGTGGCGGTGCGGGCGCTGGCGCTGGGCGGCGACGCCGGGCTGGCACGCGCCCACCTTGACCAGCTTGCGGAGGTCGCGGCGAGGTTTGGGACGGAGACCGATGGGGCGCCGCTGTCGGCGTTCCTCGCCTTCCTCGCCGCCGCGGAGAACGAGGAGCGAGGGCTGGCGCCGGGCGAGATCGACATCGCCGAGGGGGCGGTGCAGGTGCTGACCGCCCACGCCGCCAAGGGTTTGGAGTGGGATGTGGTCGCCGTGGCCGGCCTGACCAAGGATGTGTGGCCGGGGCGCAGCAGCGGGGCCGACCACTATCTGAAAGGCCTTGGGGTGCTTCCTTTCCCGCTGCGCGGGGACCGCAGTGGACTGCCCACATTGGACATCGACGTGGCCGACCACAAGCAGATGGGCCGCGCGGTCAACGATTTCGAGGACGCGTGGCGGGAGCACGACGCGAGCGAGGAGCGCCGCCTGGCCTATGTGGCCGTGACCCGGCCGCGCAGCTGGCTCATCGCCTCCGGCCACTGGTGGGGCGACGGGCTCAAAAAGCCAAGGGGCGCTTCGTCTTTTCTCGAGGAGATTGCGCTGGTGTGCCAGGCCGGATTCGGGCATGTCGACACCTGGATCGAGGTACCGGCCGACGAGAACCCGGCGATCGGTGTGGTGGAGGCGATCTGGCCCTTCGACCCGCTCGGCGAGCGGCGGCGTTCGGTGGAGGACGCGGCGGCGCGGGTGCGCGCGGCGATGGCGGCGCGCAAACGCAAGACCAGGTGGAGCCGCGAGGCCGACCTGCTGCTGGCGGAGCGGGACGAGTTGCTGCGCAAGGGATTGCTCGCTGAGGTGGCGGTGCCTTCCCATCTTTCGGTGTCGCATTTGGTGACCTTGAAGAAGGACCCGTCGGGGCTGGCGCGCTCGCTGCGCCGGCCGCTGCCCAAGGCGCCCGATCCATACGCGCGGCGCGGCACCGCCTTCCACCGCTGGCTCGAGGAACGCTTCGGGGCGTCGTCGCTGTTCGATTTGGACGAGATGTTCGATGCGGACGAGGCGCCCGACACCGAACTGGCGGTGCTCAAGGAGTCGTTCGAACTAAGCATCTGGGCCGATCGGGTACCCATCGAGGTCGAGACCCCGTTCGTGCTGTCCCTGGCCGGCGTGGTGATCCGGGGCCGGATGGACGCCGTGTTCGAACGGCTGGACGGCGGATACGAGGTGGTCGACTGGAAGACCGGCGCCGTGCCCACCGGTTCCACCGCCCGCGCCGCCGCCGTGCAGCTGGCCGCGTACCGCCTGGCCTGGGCATCCTTGAAGAACGTTCCGGTGGACGAGGTCAGCGCCGCGTTCCACTACGTCAAGCCCAACGTGACCGTTCGTCCAACCGACTTACTCTCATCGACGGAGTTGGAAGCCCTGATCACCGATCTACCTATGTCCAGAAAGTGACTGTGCTGAACGTCTGTTTAAAGGCATGCTCGCCCCTGTGAACAAGGTGGAATCCGACGTGCGGGAGTTCGCCGTGGTGCTGCTGGTGGCGCTTATCGGGGTGTTGATCGCCGCCGGTGTCGTCCTCGCGCCCTGGCATCCGGCGCAGGCGACCCCCTCCCCGATCAGCGGGTTTGTCACGAACAGCAGGGGGCAAAACTAGCGTGTGCTGATCGTCGGGACATCGGGCTGGCAGTACCAGGACTGGAAGGGCCTGTTCTACCCGCAGGGCGCCGCCGAGCTGCCCTACTACGCGGCCGGCTTCGCCACCGTGGAGTTGAACAACCCTTTCTACCGTCTGCCGTCAGAATCGACATTCGAGCAGTGGGCTTCGCAGGTGCCGAGCGACTTCGTCTTCTCGGTCAAGATGAGCCGATACCTCACGCACATAAAACGCCTGCGTGACCCGGCCGAGCCGGTCGCTCGCTTCCTCCGGCACGCCTCGGGATTGGGGGACAAGCTGGGGCCGGTGCTGCTCCAACTGCCGCCCACGCTGCCCTTCGACAAGGAGGCGCTGCACGCCGTGCTGTCGGAGTTTCCGGGCTCGACTCGCGTGGCGGTCGAGCCGCGCCACGAGTCCTGGTGGTCATCGCTGGCCCGCGGGGTGCTGGAGAAGCACGACGCGGCGCTGTGCTGGCCGGACCGCCTGGGCCGCCCGCTGTCGCCGCTGTGGCGAACGGCCGGCTTCGGTTATGTCCGCTTTCACGAGGGCCGGGCCCAACCCCGACCGCGTTATGGCCGCACCTCCCTGTCGTCCTGGCTGGATCGGATCACCTCGGCCTTCCCGGACGGCCCGGTCTACATCTACTTCAACAACGATCCCGGCGGTGCCGCCCTGCATGACGCCGTGGTGCTCGCCCGGGCCGCCCGGCGGCGTGACCTCGAGGTGACCCGGGTACCCGAGGACTTTGGACAGTGATTGCCGGGCGGTATCTTGCGTGGGTGCGAGTTCTGTGCGCCGCCCTCATCGCCGCGACCGTCGGGTTCGCCGCTCCCGCCGCCCCGTCCGCGGCCTCACAACCTGATGTCGTTCGTGGGCTGCAATGGCAGATCGCGAAGCTCAAGCTCGACGAGGTGCACCGCGGTTCCACCGGCCAGGGCATCGTGGTCGCCGTGGTCGACTCCGGGGTCGACGCGCAGCACCCCGACCTGACCGGTCAGGTCCTCCAGGGCCCGGACTCCCGCGCCACCAGCGACGTGGACGGCCGCGGCACCGGCCTGGCCGGCGTGATCGCCGGGCACGGCCATGGCGCGGCGGCCGACGGCGGCGACTCGGGCATTCTGGGGGTGGCGCCGGGCGCCAAGATCCTGCCGATCGCCTTCGCCCCCAGCGTCGCCGAGGTCGGTTCGCCCGACGACATGGCGACCGGGATCGAGCTGGCGGTCAACCGTGGGGCCAAAGTCATCTGTATCGCTCGCGGCGTTCAAACCAGCGAGCGCCTCCAGTTCGCCATCGATGTGGCGGTCGAGAAGGACGTGTTGATCATCGCGCCCGACAACAGCACCTGGCCGGCGTCCTACCCGGGGGTGATGACCGCGATCGCCGCCGACCGTCTCGGTGAGGTGCGGGTGTCCCCGGCCACCGGCCGCAGCACCGGTCTGGTGGTGCCCGGGATCGAGCTGATGACGACCGACCGCGCGGGTGGCTACCGCTTCGCCGACCCGTCGGTCAGCGCCGCCGTGCTCGCGGGCGCCGCCGCCGTGGTGTGGTCGGCCAACCCCGACGCCAAGGCCGCCGAGATCATGAACCTGCTGCGCGTGACCGCCACCGAAAGGGGCACGCCCGGGCCTGACACGCAGTATGGCGCGGGCGAGCTCAACCTGCTCCAGGCACTCAAGACCGGCGTGCCGCGGGCCAAGGCCTCGCCCAGCCCGTCCACGGGCGGGGTGAACGCGGCCCGGCCCGGGGGCGCGGTGCCCGCGAGATCCGGACGGCCGCTGTTCGACAGCACCGACTGGCGCCGCTGGCTCGTGGTGCTGCCGCTGCTGCTGTTCCTTGTCGCCCTTGGCTTCTGGTCCTACCGGACGGCTCGCCCGCGCTGACCGCCTTCCCCGTTGATCTTGATCAACGGACGGCTGGAGCTCGCCGGCGGGAGCCACCTTTCGCCACCGTTTCCCATCACGGGTAGGCAGAGCCGGGCGGATGGGGTGTCCGGTGCGCTAGGGTCGGTCCCGTGCAGATACCGCGTACCCATTACGAGGTTGAGCGTTTTACGCTCCCCAACGGTCTGAGGGTGGTGCTCAGTCCCGACCGCAGCGCACCGGTGATCGGCGTGGCGGTGGTCTATGACGTCGGCATCCGCTCCGAGCCGCAGGGCCGCACCGGCTTCGCCCACCTGTTCGAGCACCTGATGTTCCAGGGCTCGGCCAACCTGGAGAAGCTGGCGCACTTCCGGCACGTCCAGGGCGCGGGCGGCACATTCAACGGCTCCACCCACCTCGACTACACCGACTATTTCGAGACCGCGCCAAGCAACGCGCTGGAGCGCATGCTCTTCCTCGAGGCCGATCGCATGCGCGGTCCGCGCCTGACCGCGGAGAACCTGCGCAACCAGATCGATGTGGTGAAGGAAGAGATCAGGGTCAATGTGCTGAACCGGCCCTACGGCGGATTCCCCTGGCTCAGGCTACCGCCGGTCATGTTCGACACCTTCCCCAATGCGCACGACGGCTACGGCTCGTTCACCGATCTCGAGGCGGCCACGGTGCCCGACGCGGCCGAGTTCTTCGACCGCTACTACGCCTGCGGCAACGCGACCCTCAGCGTCTCCGGTGACGTCGCGGTCGACCAGGCCCGCACCCTGATCGAGCGGCACTTCGGCGACGTTGCGGCCCGGCCCGCCCCGCAGCGCCCCGACTTCGACGAGCCCGACCTCACCGGGGAGCGGCGAGAGTCCTATGTGGACGCACTGGCGCCCCTTCCGGCGGTGGCGGCGGCTTGGCGGGTACCAAATCCAATAATCCGGTCCGAGGATTACCTTCCTTACGTCGTGCTCGCCGAGGTCCTGACCGACGGCGACGCCTCCCGACTCGTGGAGCGCCTGGTGCTCAAGGACCGCAGCGTCACCAGCGTCGGTGGCTACTTGGGCTTCATGGGCGAGCCGTTCGAGGTGCGCGATCCCACCGCGCTGCTGCTCCAGGCGCACCTGCCCCCGCAGGGCAGCGTCGACAAGGTGCTGGCCACCTTCGACGAGGAGCTTGACCGCCTGGCCAACGACGGGCTGACCCAAGGGGAGCTGGCCCGCACTCAGGCGCGCATGGCCACCCATCTGCTGCGCGACACCGACGCTGTGCTCGGCCGCGCGCTCCGCATGGCCGTGCTCGAGTTGCAGCGCGACAACCCGGCCCTGCTCAACGACCTGCCGCACCTGATCGCGGAGGTGACCGAGGAGCAGATCCGCGCGGCCGCGGCCGCGCTGCGCCCGCAACGCCGCGCCTCGATCGAAGTCATGCCAGGAGGTGCCCAGCAATGACGGCGGTTCTTCCCCTCCCCGAGCTGGACACCAACCGGCCGCTCACCCTGCCGCCGCAGCGCGAGGTGACGCTGGCCAACGGCCTGACCGTGATAGCGATCCAGCGCCCGTCGGTCCCGCTGGCCGAGGTGCGCCTGCGCGTGCCGTTCGCTGAGGCGCCGCTGGCCTCGGGCGCGATGCTGGCGCAGACGCTCTTCTCCGGCACCAGCACCCGCACCACCGTGGAGATCGCGGCCGAGCTGCAGACGGTCGGTGGCGCGCTGGGCGCCGGCGTCGACCCGGATCGCCTGCTGGTCAGCGGCAACGCGCTCACCTCGGGCCTGGACCGGCTGCTGGAGCTGATGGCCGAGGTGCTGCACGACGCGACCTACCCGGTGCAGGAGGTCACCACCGAGCGCGACCGCCTCGCCGACCGGATCTCGGTGGCGCTCAGCCAACCCTCGCACCTGGCCCGGGTCGCGCTGCTCAAGCGGATGTATGGTAGCCACCCGTATGCGGTACAGACCCCGGGCGTGGAAGAGGTGCGCGCGGTCGACCCGGCCGACCTGCGGGCCCTGCACGCCGAACGGCTGCACCCGGCCGGGGCGACGCTCGTGCTCGTCGGCGACATCGACCTCGACGACGCGATCGCGCTGGCCGAGGCGCGCCTGGGCATGTGGAACGGTGGGGGTCGCCTGATCGATCTGCCCCCGGCGCCGGCGCTCGAGCCTGGGCCGCTGCTGCTGGTGGACAGGCCCGGTGCGGTCCAGTCATCGCTGCGCATCGCGCTGCCGGCGGTGGGGCGGACCCACCCCGACCACGCGGCGTTGCAACTGGCCAACCTGGTGTTCGGGGGGTACTTCTCGTCGCGCTGGGTGGAGAACATCCGGGAGGATAAGGGATACACATACGGTCCACACTCGATGATCGAGCACTCGGTGGCCGGCTCCTCGATGGTGATGTCGGCCGAGGTGGCGACCGAGGTGACGGCGCCCGCCCTGGTCGAGACGTTCTATGAGCTGGGCCGGATCGCGTCTCTGCCGCCGAGCGAGGCCGAACTCGAACAGGCGCGGCAGTATGCCCTCGGCACCCTCCAATTAGGAATGTCCACCCAAGCCGGCCTCGCCGGGCTGGCCAGCACCTACGCCGGGTTCGGGCTTCGCCTGGACTACCTGGCGGTCCACTCGCAGCGGCTCGAAGCGGCCACCCTCGCCGACGTGCGGCGGGTTGCGCGCGAACACCTCGCCCCGGCCAAGGCCGCCGCCGTCGTGCTCGGCGACGCGTCACGGATCGCCGACGAGGTCGCGGCCATCGTCTCAGTTGCTCATCCCGCCCACCGCCCCCCAAACCCGCAACCCCAGCAGAAATGACGGACACGGGGCTGTGGCCGCCCATCGACCGGGCGGCGCACCGCCGAGGCGACCCGCAGTGGCTGGCGTCGGCGTGGGAGCGGGCACAGGTCGTCGTCATCGCGCCGGACGGGCGGGCACTGATCGCCGCCGGCGGAGGGCTCGTGCTGGTACCGTCGGCCGGGATCGGCGGAGAGCGGTTGTTCCTTGGGGTGGACGAGGACGGCACTCCCTACTTCGCCGTCACGACCGAACCGTCCACTGTGGATGGTGCGGAACTCAAGCACCTGTGGGAGATCGGGCACGAGCTGATTCCGAGGGACGCGAGGTTGTTCGCCCAGGCGCTCGGGCTCATCCAGTGGCACAACGACTATCGCTTCTCGCCCATGACCGGCGAACCCACCACCATGGAGCACGGAGGCTGGATCAGGCGGGAATCCAGCGGCGAGATGCACTTCCCCCGCACAGACCCGGCCGTGATCATGCTTGTCCACGACGCGGTGGCCGGGGCGCCAGGGCGTGCCTTGCTCGGTTCCGGTGTTTTATGGGTACCCAGTCAGGGCGTGCGGAGATACTCGACGCTCGCCGGGTTCGTGGAGCCGGGGGAGACCGCGGAGGCGGCGGTCGCACGGGAGGTGTTCGAGGAGGCGGGCGTTCATGTGCATGACGTCACCTACTTCGGTAGCCAGCCTCATCCCTTCCCTCGGTCGCTGATGCTCGGGTTTTTCGGTTTGGGTGATCCGGGGGAGCCGGTTCGGATCGATCCTGAGGAGCTCGCTGACGCCCGGTGGTTCACTCGGGCGGAAGTGGTCGATGTGATCGAGCGGCGGTCTGACGCCTTTCGGCTTCCTAATCGGAGCTCTATCGCTTTTCGCCTTATATCGAGCTGGGCGGGTGGTCGCGTGGCCGGAGGCGGGTCCCGGAAAGATGCTCTGTTGCCGTAGTGCCGAGGTTTTCTTTAGCTTTCTGGTACCCACCCCGGGCCACCCTTGCATCCAGGCAGTGCCCACTTGCTGACCCGTAAAGGCATGCGCGTAAAGAGATTACGGCGTGGCTTGCTCTGCTCCTAAAGGTGCAACTGGGACGGGGATGCTGAGGGCTCGGCCGGCCCATAGGTAGAGGCCGGATATGGCGCAGACGATGCTGCAGAAGGCGAGCAGGACGCGGAAGGGGAGCTGCTCGACGAGGATGGCGCCGAGGGCGATGGAGAGCGCTTGGGGGCCGCTGATCAGGGCTTCCATGGCGGACGATACGCGGCCCATGATCGGGCCCGGCGTGACCCGCTGCATGAGGGTCATCAGCCCGACCACTACCCAGGGTAGGCCCAAGCCGCCCATGACGGCCGTGGGGAAGACAAGCCAGAGGGTGGGATACATGCTGGTGACGAAGAATGGAAAGAGGAACGCCATTCCCAGGGCCATAGTGGTGATCTCGCCGTAGCGATTGACCACTTTGGAGGCGGTGAGGCCGCCGAGCAGGCCGCCGATGCCCTCAACGCTGATGATGACGGCAAGGAAGGTCGGCGGTCGGTGGAGGCCCTGGTCGACGAAGGCGAAGAAGACCGACTCACTGAAGCCGAAGACCGTGATGGCGCAGACGGAACCGATGATGGCGCGGCGGAGGGAAGGCGTGTGGATGAGGTGGCTGATGCCGGCGGTTACCTCGGTCAGCCAGCGGCTTTCGGTGCGGATGGGTTTGTCCTCGGGGACGCGCAGGAAGTAGATGATGGTGGCGGCCAGGAGGAAGCTGCATATTCCGGCGACTGCGAGGCCCCAGCCCTTGGTGATCGTGTAGAGGCCGGCGCCGATGAGCGGCGCGATGAGGCGAAGGCCTTGGCGGACGGTTTGGAGAGCGCCATTGGCCTCGGCGAGGAGGTGCTCGGGAACGACCTCCTTGATGAGGCCGTTGAGGGCGGCGCTGACGGAGATGAAGGACAGGCCGTAGCCGACGGCGACGGCGTAGAGGATCCAGAGGTCGTCGCGGTCGACGATGAACAGCAGCGGGCTGAGGCCGACGGCGGAGATCAGTAGGGCGGAGACGAGGAATTGCTTGCGGCGGAAGCGATCCACCAGGAAACCGATCATGGGGGCGAGGGTCATGGGCGCGACGACGGCGAGGATCGCGGCGCCGGCCATGCCGTCGGAGCCGGTGAGATCCTTGGCCCAGATGGCAAGGGCCAGGAGGAGGATCGACTCCGCGCTCATACTGAAGAACAGACCGCCGAAGAGCAGCCTGAAGTCGGGTCGTTTCAGGACAGTGCGCATGCCATGCCTTCCGAGGGGTGTCAGGGCGCCGGGTTACCCCAGGCAATGAAGCGGATGGGCCGGGAATCCTTGGGACGCTTGGCCGGATCGGCGTTGCGGTCGCGGTGCTTGAAGATGATCTCCTGGATCGCCGACTGGGCCTCGGCGAGCTCGTCGGGGGTCAGCCAGGCGATGTGCTGCATGGTGAAGGAAGCGGTCTGCCAGTCGCGGGGTTGCTCGGCCTTGGCCGCCTGCCACTTGCTGTGCTCGGCGAGCTCCAAACTGAGCAGGGTGCCGGACACCTCGGCGCCGGCGGCGGCGAAGGCGGGCGAGTCGTCGGGGCTGCCCCAGCGGTTGCTGACCGGCACCCAGCGCCAGGGGCGGTTGCGTCCCTTGTAGGGCAGGTCGGTCGCCTCCTCGATGAAGCCGAACTTGGCGAGCTGGCGAAGGTGCCAGGAGCAGTTGGCGGGGGTGTCGTCGATCTGACTGGCGAGCTCGGTGGCGGTGGCCGGGCCATGCAGGATGAGCGAGTTCATCAATTTGAGCCGGACGGGATGCGCCATGGCCCGCAGCATGAGGGGGTCGGTGATGTCACGCATCGGCGGCTCGGTCATGTATCAAAGGATACCTTTCGAAAGAGTTCTTTCGTCAAGGGTGGAGGGTGTGTCTTTATAGGTTTTCTTGGGTTACGGCCCTAATCTGTTGACACGTGCCCCGCGGTTCGAGCCCGATGGTGCGCCGACAACGTCTAGGAATGGAGTTGCGGCGCCTGCGTGAGGCTGCCGGGATGACGGGCGAACAAGTGATTTCGCTGGTCGGGTGGGCTGCCAAGTCCAAGCTTTCCCGGTTGGAGAACGGCCGCAGCCGCCCTGACCTGGCGGATGTGCTGGATCTTCTTGATCTTTACGACGTGAGTGGACGCAAGCGGGACCAGTTGGTGGCTATCGCCCGTGATGCGGGTAACACGCGGGCATGGCAGCGCGCCTATCCGGTTATGACGCCAAGACAGCGGGGCTACGCCGAGCTGGAGGCGGGGAGCGACCAGATCATGGAGTACGGCGCGTGCATCGTGCCGGGGCTGCTGCAGACCGAAGAGTATGCCCGGTTGAGGATCATGTCGGCCCCCAGGCGGTCGGCCGACTCGGAGGCCGAGACCGAGGTTGCGGCGCGCATGGCCAGGCAGGCGGTGCTGACCCGGAAGGTCGATCCACCCAGATATGAGGTGGTGATCGACGAATACGCTCTGAGCGGGCGGAGTGGTCCCGACCATGTCCGCGCCGCGCAGATCACGAGGCTGAGATCGGCATCACTGTTACCGAACGTTACGGTGCGTGTACTTCGGCGCCAAGCGGTCGTCGGGCCGCATTACCTGCCGTACACAGGTTTTTCGATATATCATTTTGCCGATCCCGATGATCCCGAAACCGTGACCATCGAAACTCTGGCTCGTGAGCTGGTCTTAAGTGACCAAGAAAGTGTCCTTCGTTACATACAAGTTTTCGATTGGTTACGACAGTCGGCGATGGACCCGGATGAGACAAAGGTATGGCTTAACGAACACACGTTTTAGTCGTTGCTCACGCTGAGTCACCCGAACGGGCGGCACTGTCCGACGTTCGTCGAGTCTTGCTTGATTCTGCAACTACGGATGACCCAGCATGGGCTCTACAGGGTGTGGAAGTTCCATTCGTAGAAACTGGGTTTCCGGAGCAGCAAATGCGTTTTCTCATCGTCCGGACGGAGGTTAGGCCCTTCGGTCCAGAGGAGGTTGCGGCCTCCTTCTCGGAGGATGCTCCTTTGCGCGATGAGAGCACCGCACCGGAACAGAGGCGACAGGTGGCCGAGGCGGACAATCTGGACTCCGCCTTGCAACTGGCCAGGGCACTGGCTTCGGTGGGGGCCGTGCGATCGGGGCGTCAGCGGGTCAAAGTGGTCCGCCTGGACGCCCCGAAGTGGCTTAATTGAGCCTTTCTTTGACCTGCACGATGCTCGGGTTGGTCATCACCGAGCCGTCGGGGAAGCGCACGGTCGGCACGGTCTGGTTGCCACCGTTCACACTCATCACATACTCAGCCGCGGCCAAGTCGGTCTCGATGTCGACGACGGTATAGGGGATGCCCTCGCGGTCAAGCTGACCGGCCAATCTATGGCAGTAGCCACACCAACTCGTCGAGTACATGGTCAGCACAGTCACGACGATAGCAACGTCAGACCGAGATGGAATGATTCCTCGTGTGACCGGGATGAGCAACAGTGGCTCAGTGCTGAGGGGACTTGACGAGGAGCAAGGGGCGGCGGTCCTGGCCGCGCCCGGGCCAGTGTGCATTTTGGCCGGTGCCGGGACGGGCAAGACAAGGGCGATCACGCATCGCATCGCGCACCGGGTGGTGACCGGTCAGATCCAGGCCGGGCACGTGCTCGCGGTCACGTTCACCGCGCGGGCCGCGGCCCAGCTGCGCGAGCGACTGGCCAGGTTGGACGCTCAGGGCGTGCAGGCGCGCACCTTTCACGCCGCGGCCCTGCGGCAGTTGCGCTTCTTCGCCGCCCGCCTCCTGCGCGGGCACGAGGTGCCCGAGCTGGTGGAGAGCAAGACCCGTCTAGTCATGCTGGCCGCCGCCAAGACCAACGTGCGCGCCGACCGCACCGTCGCCCGCGATCTGGCGAGCGAGATCGAGTGGGCCAAGTCGTCGCTGGTGGAGCCGACCGAATATGAGGTCGCGGCGGCGAAGGCGGGCCGGGAGATGTCACTGGCGCCGGCCCAGGTGGCGGAGGTCTACACCGGTTATGAAAAGGTCAAGCGGCGCCAGGGCCTGATCGACTTCGAGGACCTGTTGCGCGCCATGGTGTGGGGGATAGAGGAGCACAGCGACGTCGCCGAGCAGATCCGTGCACAATATAGGCACTTCGTGGTGGACGAGTATCAGGACGTCAACCCTTTGCAGCAAAGGCTTTTGGAGGCTTGGCTCGGGGGGCGCAACGATCTGACCGTGGTCGGGGATGCCGCGCAGACGATCTACTCGTTCACCGGGGCGACGTCGAACTACTTGGTGGACTTCGCGCGGCGATATAGAGGCGCGACGGTGATCCGGTTGATGAGGGACTACCGGTCCACGCCGCAGATCGTGGGGCTGGCCAACGCGGTGATCCGGCAGGCGCGGAGCTCCGAGTCGCGGCTGAGGCTGGATCTGGTGGGGCAGCGGCCATCCGGGCCGGAGCCGGATCTGAGGGTCTTTCCGGATGAGATCGCGGAGGCGGCGGCGGTGGCCGAGCGCTGTGCGGAGCTGATCGCCTCGGGCACACCGGCACAGGAGATCGCGATCCTGTTCCGCGCCAACGCGCAATCTGAGACATATGAAGAGGCTCTTGCGGAGGCAGGCGTTTCTTATGTGGTACGGGGCGGACAGCGATTCTTCGAAAGACCGGAGATCAGACAGGCGATGTCGGCGCTGCGGGCCGCGACCCGCTCCCCGGTGGAAGATGATCTTATTCGTGTGGTGAGTGGGATCTTGACGGGCCTGGGGTGGGAGCCCGAGCGCCCACCCGCGGGTGGTGCGGCGCGGGAGCGATGGGAGTCCCTGGCCGCGCTGGTGCGGCTGGCCGCCGAGTTTCGTGGCACGGCGGCGGGCTCCGCTCTTGGCGAGTTCGTCGCCGAGCTCGAGCGGCGGGCCGAGGCGCAGCACGTGCCCGAGGTGGCCGGGGTGACCCTGGCCAGCCTGCACTCAGCCAAGGGCCTGGAGTGGGACGCGGTGTTCCTCGTGGGTCTGGTGGAGGGGACGCTGCCGACGAGCTATGCGCGCACCAATGACGCGGTCGAGGAGGAGCGGAGGCTGCTCTATGTCGGCATCACGCGCGCACGGCACTGGCTGTGGCTCAGCTATGGTCAGTCGCGCTCTCCCGGTGGGCGGGCGAGGCGGCCCTGTCGCTTCATGCCGCAGCTGGCAGGCGAGCAGGGTGAGCGCTTTGTGGGTACCCAGAAAAAGAAGGCCGAGTCAAGGAAGGTTGTCGTCGTCAGTTGCCGGGTCTGCGGAGCGACCCTGCTCGCGGGGCCAGAGCGCAAACTAGGCAGGTGCGCCGACTGTCCGTCCACATTGGATGAGGAGCTATACGAGCGGCTGCGGGAGTGGCGGCTGAAGGTCGCGTCCGCGGCGTCGGTTCCGGCCTATGTGGTCTTCACCGACGCGACCTTGACGGCGATCGCGGAGCGCAAGCCCGAGGATGTCCGACAGTTGACAGCGATCGCCGGGATCGGACCGCGCAAGCTCGAGCTTTACGGTGAGTCCGTGCTGGGTTTGGTGGGGGGAGATACAGTCGAAGCCAGCCTCAACCGGGCATGAAAAAACTTCAGCAAAAAAGTTTTGCCAATTAGCCGTTAATTCGTTTGCGCGAGGTGCCCGAGGCGGCATAGCCTTCGGTCACTAACCAACGAGCACGTCAGTGCTCCTGTCCCCCGAGCGCCGAGAGGAGGCGAGTCCGATGAGGTTCGAGTTCACCAGAAACGCACCGGTGTGGGCTCCTTCCTTCGCTGGTGCTTGCACTGTGTCGCTGGTGAGCCGCGTCCACGCGACCTCAACGGCAGCCGCCATCTTGGCGGCATGGCAGCTGCCCATCATGCAAGACCAGTCTGCCCACAGGCTGATCAAGACGATCGATGGCAGCTACACCCCGGTCAAGGAGACCAAGCCGAGCAACAAGCTCGGAGGTCTCCGCGGAGTCCCACCTCGAAGAAGGTCAAGAGTCTAGGACGACCTAGACGGCTGGCTCACCTTCGAGGCCGCGGAACCCGCAAACCGGGATCCGCGGCCTTAGTTATTTGTCGCCCTTGGTCCCCCCACTAGGGGCGCATCAAGAAAGACGATCCAGAAGATCGAGAACGGAAGAGAGGTGACCGGGAAATGAGTCTGGCGTTGGCACCAGTCGACTTCAATGTCGAGCTGGGTGTGGAGCTGCCCTGCCGTAAGTTCGACCCTGATCTATGGTTCTCAGACGCGCCTGCCGAGCTGGAGCTGGCGAAGTCGCTTTGCGGCGACTGCCCGCTTCGGGTCGAGTGCTTGGCCGGTGCGCTTGAGCGCGAGGAGCCCTGGGGCGTCTGGGGTGGTGAGATCTTCGAGCGTGGTGCCGTCGTGGCGCGCAAGCGTCCGCGTGGCCGTCCCCGGAAGGACGACCTTGCTCGTGAGGCCACCCTCGTAGCCGAGACCGAGGCTCGGGTCGCGGCAACCGTTCGCGAGTCGGTCCGCCTCGCGGCATAGGCAAGGCACGTTCCCACATACCTGACACCAGCCGTCAACCGGCAGGTAAATCAAGACAAGGAAACCGACGAAGATGTTCGAGAAGAATGGACTTACCGACATGTATATGATCCATGAAGTCATGAGTCGAGCCCGAATGCCCGAGCCTCAGAAGTTCCCCTCTGAGGCTGCCCGTTCCGCTCGTCAGATCGCCATCCGCGCCCAGCGTCGGGCCCAGCGTGAGGCATCTGGCCAGTAGTAAGACTCTGAAGTTTCCGTTGGATAGCAAGGGCCGGGAGTTCCCACTCCCGGCCCTTGCGGCTCTTGGCCCTGTTTCGGGGATGGAGGGCTATCGAGGAGGGTGCGCCCGGGCTCTGCTTTGGGGAGTGGGGGTTTCCCGAGAGTGGGCAGGGCCCTGTTTCGGGGAAGTAGGGGTTTCCCGGCGCGGGTAAGGCCCTGTTTCGGGGAAGTAGGGGTTTCCCGGCGCGGGTAAGGCCCTGTTTCGGGGAAGTGGGGTTATCGAGGCGGGCGCGACGAGAGGGGGTCGACCGGATCAGGCGGCGAAGCCGGGGAGCCACTCGCGCAGGATCCCGCGATAGGGCGCCTTGGCCTCAAGCTGGCACAGGACCCCGATCGAGCCCAGGGTCACGCGGTGGATCATCAGGTAGGAGGGCGGGAGGTTGAGCCGCCGGCCGAGTTGGTACGCGGGCGACCGCGGGCTCGCCACCCGGCCTGCCTCGGCCCGCAGCCACGCTCGGGTGAACCTGAACTCCTCGACCTCGAGCGGGGCAAGCAGCGGCCGGAGGTAGCCCAGGACCACTTCGGCGTCGATCTCGAGATCGGGCTTGACGAACCCCTCGCGGCGCAGGCCGGCCAGCACCTCGGAAGCCTTGCTCTCCAAGGCGAGCCGGGTCAGGCGGCCGACCGGTTCCGGGAGGCCCTCGGGGAGGCGGGCCACGGCGCCGAAGTCGATGACGGCGAGCCGGCCGTCGGGCTGGAGCCGGAAGTTGCCCGGATGCGGGTCGGAGTGGAGCAGCCCCACCCGCTTGGGCGCCGAGAAGTGCAGGATCGCCATGACCTCGCCAGCCCGGTCGCGCTGCGCCACCGTGCCGCTCTTGATGACCGTCGAGAGGGGCGTGCCCTCGACCCACTCGCTGACCAGCACGCGGGGCGCGCTCGCGATCACCTTGGGGACGAGGATGTCCTCGTCGCCGGCGTAGGACTCGGCGAACGCCGACTGCGACCGCGCCTCCAGTTGGTAGTCCAACTCCTCGACCACACGCTGGCGAAGCTCGGCGACCAGGGGTTTGACGTCCAGACCCGGCTGAAGCACCTTGAACAGCCCGGCCAGGCGCGACAGCTGGGCCAGGTCGGCCAGCAGCGCCTCGCCCGCACCCGGATATTGGATCTTCACGGCGACCGGGATGCCGGACCGCCTGCGCGGCGCCTTCCACTCCGCCCGGTGCACCTGGCCGATGCTCGCCGCGGCGGCCGGGCGGTCGTCGAACTCGCGGAAGTGGCTGCGCCAGCCGGCCCCCAACTGCTCGGCGAGGACCTTGTGCACCGACGGGGCGGGCAACGGGGGCGCCGCCTCCTGAAGCTTGGTGAGAGCATCGCGATAGGGCTCCGCGAGGGCGTCGGGCAGCGCCGCCTCGAAGACGCTCAGCGCCTGGCCAAGCTTCATCGCCCCGCCCTTGAGCTGGCCAAGCACGCTGAAAAGTTGCTCAGCCGTGCGCTCCTGGATCTCGACGGAGATCACCTCGGAGGCGAGGCCGGTCACCCGCTTGCCGAACCCCAGGACCGTGCGCCCGGCGAAGCTCAGCGGCAGGGCTGCCAGCCTGGCGGTGCGGGCCATCGCCCGGCGCGGAATGTCGGTCACCGGCCCATTGTGACTGACGCTCACGCGGAATCTGTGCATGTTTTGCGGTCATCTTGGGTTGTCATCGTGTTTGGTGCAGGCGCACCTGGGGTGGGTGGTCCACACTCGGCGCCGCCACGGGGCCACCCCATTGATCTCGACCGTGGTGCCGATCGTCGTCGGGTTGCCACCGTCGAGGAAGGCGAGCACCTCGGCGACGGCGAAGCCGGCGGCGGTGCGCAAGGTGGCGGCGGCGCACGGGGCGGGGCTGCGGATCAGCTGGGCGGCGAGCCTCGGCCAGGCCGGGTCGCGATCGGTGCGGTGAAAGTCGAGGCAGCGCAAGCACGGCCCGCCATCGGCCGGGACGAGCGGCCCGACGATCGCGACGCCGTCGCGGACCCCGACCGTGAGGTGTGGCACGCCGCGGGCGCAGCGCTGGGGTGCCCGGGCCATCCAGCCGATCTGAACGACGAAGGAGGCGGCCGGCTCGGTGCGGGCGGGTTGGGGGCCACCTGAATCGTCAAAGGTCGTAAGGATGCGGCGGGCCGAGGTGGGCTCGGTGCGGGCGGGTTGCGGGGCGCCGGGATGCTCGGGGGTGGTGAGGGTGCGGCGGGCGCAGACGACCGAGATGGCTGGGCCGCCGGGCTCGGTGATGGTGGCGACGTGGCCGACGCCGGCCTCGCCCAGGGTGGTGATCATCAACCCGGCGAGGGTGCCCTCCCCGGCGACGATCACCCGGGCGTCATAGCGGCGCCGCAGGATCGCGGCGGGCGTGGCGGGCCGCTCGCGGAAGCGCAGGGCGAGGGCGGCGGCCTCGGTGGCGATGCGGTCGCGCAGCTCAGGCGGGAGCGCCGGCGGCATGAGCGTGTGGGCGCCGACCACGAGCCCGGCCTCGACCAGATCGCCGAGCAGCTTGCGGGCGTCGTCGAAGGGCATGCCGAGCCGGCTCATCTCGGCGATGATCGCCTGCTCGGTGCGGGATCCGTCAAGCAGGTCGAGCAGCTGGGCGGCGGCGGGATGCGGGAACTCCAGCACCATGGCCTGGCCGGGATCGGTGCCGAGCTGGACCGCGTGGGGCGAGCGCCACAACGGCCGCAGCCCGGGCAGGAGGATCGGTCGGGTCAAAGTCTGCTGGCTCACAGCAGTAAAGGATGCCGCGACGCTCCGGCGTCCCCAGGGTTATCCACAGGGTATCCCGGGCGATCAAGCGTTTATCCACAAGTTATCCACAGGGGACGGGCGGTTTGGACCGCCCCCTGTGGATTTCTGCTCGCCGATCTTCTATGCCTTGCCGAGGATCCGGTTGACCGTGGTGCCGCAGACCGGGCACGGCCCCTTGGCCATCCTCATGTTCGTCTTGGACACCGTCACCGTGCCCTCGAACTCGCGCTTCTGCTTGCACTTCACGCAGTAGCCCGTGTACGTCTCCGTCTTGGCAGCCACGATTCCTCCATCAATGCCGACGCTGTGTGGAAGTTTGCCTTCTAGGACTCAACAGACAAGTCAGGTAAGCCGGGACACGCCGGAGGTATCGCGTTTATCGGAAATGAAGGCTGCTCACGTCACCCTGTCTCGACGGAATCTTTTGGACGAAACATAATGATCTCCTCAAATTCGACGATGATCCAAAAATTGACTCTTGCGGACCCCTAGCATGGGTTAGCTAGCGTCCTTTGCGTGAGCGGAACCCTGATCTCACCTGGTCAGTTCCCGCCAGCATTGCCGTGCGGCGGGGGCATTTGATGGCCGGTGCACGCAAACCGGTAGTGGAGGTGCGGCGCAGCGCAAGGCGCCGCCGTACTGTGTCGGCCTACCGCGACGGCGAGCGCGTCGTCGTTCTCATCCCCAACCAGTTTTCGCGCGCCGAGGAGAGCGAGTGGGTCGACAAGATGCTCGCCCGCCTGGCCGCGCGGGATCAACGCAGCCAGCGCAGTGACGAGGAGCTAGTGACTCGGGCGCGCTACCTGGCCGCGCGCTATCTGCCCGAGTTCGGATCGATCACCATCCCGTCCAGCATCCGCTGGGTGTCCAACCAAAATGGGCGCTGGGGCTCCTGCACCCCGTCGGACCGGAGCATCCGGATCTCCGACAAGGTAAAGGACGTGCCAGGCTGGGTCGCCGACTATGTCGTGCTGCACGAGCTGGCGCACCTCGTGGTGCCGGGGCACAACGCCCGCTTCTGGGAGCTCGTCGGGCGCTATCCGCGCACCGAACGAGCCCGTGGCTACCTGGAGGGAGTCGCCGCCGCTCAGGTCGGCTGACCCTCATCGGTATCTGGTTTTTCCTGATCCTGCTTCTCCAGATCCTGCTTCTCCAGATCCTGCTTCTCCAGATCCTGCTTCTCCAGATCCTCGAAGCCCTCGAGAGCACTCAGGTCGAGTTGCGATTGCGCGAACCCGTCCGGATCGGCGAAGTCCTCATCGGACGGCAACAGGTCCGGGTGGCCCCACAGTGCGTCGCGCCCGTCTGTCCCGCGGTGCTCGCTGAGGGCGGTCCACAGCGCGGCCGCCTCGCGAAGGCGGCGGGGGCGCAGCTCAAGGCCGACGAGTTGGGCGAAGGTCGACTCGGCGGGGCCGCCGGCGGCACGGCGCCGGCGGAAGGCCTCGGAAAGCTTGGCCACATTGGGCAGGCGCCCCTGGGCGGCCGTCTCGACGACGTGGACCACCCAGCCCTCAACGAGGGCCAGCGCGGTCTCGAGGCGGGTCAGGGCCGCCTTCTGCTGCTCGGTGTCCTCCTGAGCGAAGATCCCCTCCAGCTGGATCTCCCGCATCGTCTCCGGGTCGGACGGGTCGATGCGCCGCATCGCCTCCTCGATCGCCTCGCGGTCGACCCTGATCCCGCGGGCGTAGGTCTCGACCGCGGCGAGCACGTGACCCCGAAGCCACGGCACATGCCCGAACAATCTCTGATGCGCGGCCTCCCGCAGGGCGACGAACAGCCGGACCTCCTCGGGATCGAGTTCGAGGCCTTCCCGGTACACCTTAATATTTGAAGGGATCAATGCGGCGGTGCCGGCCGGCCCAAGCGGCAGGCCGATATCTCCGGCCGAGAGCACTTCCGTCGCGAGCTTGGCCAGTGCCTGTCCGAACTGCCCGCCGAAGAGCGCGCCGCCCAACGCGGTGATCATGGTGGACATCGCGCCGAGCTGGGCGCGCGCCTCGGGCGGTACGAGATCGCCCATGGCCGAGACCATGCGGGCCGCGACCGGATCGGCCAGCTTGCGCCAGACATCCATGGTGTTATATATCCACTCGTTGCGGTTCCAGGCGGCGGTGGTGATCACGCCGCTGGGAAGCGCGGTGGCGGGCTCCAGCCACAGGTCGGCCAGGCGCAGCGCCTCGTCGACCTCGGTGCGCTCGGCGGCCGCGACGGCGGGATCGCCCTCAGTGGCCAGCGCACTCGTGGCGACCTGGCGGGCGAGGTCCCAGTTGACCGGGCCGCCACCGCCCGTCTGGGCCGCGGCCATGAGCTGCTGCAACCCGGC
>Ga0075428_100000904_pt1 | contig 31311 bp, 21 predicted proteins | sample RhiMetdeltSRZDD2_FD_75291 | JGI IMG/M metagenome (GOLD analysis project Ga0075428, IMG submission 75291) | Populus rhizosphere microbial communities from Tennessee, USA - Rhizosphere MetaG P. deltoides SRZDD2 | ecosystem: Host-associated > Plants > Roots > Rhizosphere > Soil | place: USA... | reverse complement strand
GTCACGTTGCCCGTGGTGCCGCGCGCGATGGGTGCCCTGTTTCCCGTGCACGGCGTGCTCGGGGTCGATCTGCTGAGCCGCTGTCGCGTCACGCTCGATCGTGGCCGCGCGAGGCTGCTCGCGCTGCCGTAGGGAATGGGTGGGGAGCTGGCGCCATCAACCGCTGCAGACGAGATGCGGCTTCGAGTCCCTGCAGCATCACTCTCTCGTGCTCCGCATCGAACGCGCGGCCGCCGAAGCGCACTTCCTGGTAGGTCGAGAACGCCGCGTCCACCTCGGGCAGCAGTCGATCCCGCTTGCGCAGTTCGCGCGCGAAGCTCTCGAGCGTCTGGCTGCGCGTGCGCAGGTGACCGGCATCCGCGAGCGCGCGCAGCAGCCGTCCGAGCAGCCGCCGCGCGGGCCTTGCCGCAGGCGGCGTGATGTTCCGATCGGGCCGCGGTGCGCCCGCGGGCCAGAGCGACCACAGCAGCGCCACCAACAGCGCGAGCGCGAGCAGCCATGGCTGCGTCAGCAGGTCGCCGACGAAGGCGAGCGGATCGCCCTCGTCTGCCTCAGACGCACTCGCGACTTCGCTGTCGGCGGGGATATCCACGGCCGCGGGTGAATCGCGTCCGCGTTCGGCGGGCGGCGTCGGATCGAACACCATCCAACCGCGACGGAACGGCACCTCGACCCAGGCGTGGGCGTGTCGCGAACCATAGCTGCGCGCGCCGGCTTCGTTGCGATCCACTCCGCCCGCGTAGAGCCCGACGCCGATGCGGCACGGGATGCCGCGCACACGCAGCATCAGCGCCGCCGCCGAGGCGAAGTGCATGCAGTAGCCGCGCCGTTCTCCGGGAGCGAAGAGGAAGTTCTGCATCGCCGTCGGGTATGGACCGGTCGGCTTGACGAGGTCGTAGCGGCAGTGTCGCCGGAGTCCCGCGGCGATGCCCTCCATCGCCTGTCTCGGCTCAGCGCCCACCTGCCATGCGGCGAGCAGCTCCTCGAACGGCTTGCGTTCGAAGCCGTCGGGCAACGCCGACAGCCCCTGGCTCGCGGCCCCCGCGTCGATCGGTCCGGTCGGCAGTCCGTCGAGCCGCTGCCAGGAGACCTCGTAGACGTCCTGGCGTGCGCCCTCCTGCTGGCGCAGCCACCCGCGCTCCACATCGACGATCAGGTCCTCGAGGCCGGCCACCTCGCAAGTGTCGGGTGGCACGAACACGAAGTTGCGCGCGGGGGCGAACCGTTCGACCTCGAGGCGCTCGACGGGTACCTGCGGCAGCGGTTGCCGCAGCAGCAACGAACGGGCCTCGGGTGCCTGCGTGCGGACGAGCGATCCGAGCTGCCAGCGGTCGAGACCCGGCACGGTGAAGAACCCGGAGCGCAGGTAGAGATCGGCCGGGACCGGCGAACCGTCCTTGGCGCGCACGCGCAAGAGTCGTTCGCCGCGCAGGTCGGACAAGGCGCTTTGGCCGCCACTCAGTACGAAACTGTCGGCGAGCCCCACGGTGCGGGATGCGTGAGGGCTCTCGCCCGAGGAGACCACCGGCGCGCTGCGGGGACCGCTCGGTGACGGCAGCAGGCTCAACGCGCGTTCGATCGCGAACGCGGCGATCAGGCACGCGACCGTGATTGCCCCCGACGAAACCAGCAGGTCCCCCGTCTGCAGGCGCTCCGAAGGGGCGGGAACCGGCGGCTTGCCGACTGCGCGTGCCGTCACGTAGGCCGCATTGCCGAGCGACAGGCTCGCAGCCGCGACGTAGGCCGCGACCAGCGGCAGGTGGATGCCGTCGAGGATGATCCCGACCAGCAGCACGCAGAAGCTCAGGAAGAGGCCGAGCGCGCCGTCGCTCTCCGCGCGTCTCAAGGTGACGAATGCGAGCGCCGGCAGGATCGTGCAGGCCAGCGCGGCGGGGCGCGTCATCGGACCTTCGGTCTTCAGCGCCACGTAGCACGCCGCCGCCTGCAGCATGACGGCCAACAGTGCGCGGTCCCACGGTCCGTTGGCCCGTTTGCGCAACAGCCCGAGCACGGCGCCCGGCAGCGTGAACGCGAGCAACCAGCCGAGCGGCAGGTCGCTGGAGGGCAGGTTCGCGAGGGCCAGCGTCGTGCAGCACAGCAGCAGCAGCGATCCGATGTGCTGGGCAAGCCCACCCTGGGCAAGCCCCGGACTCCGGGCAAGCCGGGGGCGCCGGGCAAGCTTGGGCATCGCGCGCTTCACTCGATCTCGCCTCCAACGATCGTGACGTGCGCCGACATTGCGGCGCACTCTGGGGCGGCGAGGAAGGAGCCCGCGGGAATCCAGAAACAATGCTCGAGCCGGCGCAGCTCGTCGAACAGCTCGCCCGGCAGCGTGCGATGCGGTGCCGGGTTCGCTTCGGCGAGCAGCGTCATGAGGTCCGTCTCCTGCGCCGGACCCTTGACGTGGAACCGCGCATGTTCGGCAGCGAGCACGAGGACCTGCACCTGGGCGGCGCGTGCGCGTAGATACGCGACGAGCGAGGCGCAAGCGCCGAGACTCCATTCGAAGCGGCGCGTGCTCTGGTTGAGCCCGCGGCCGGGCGGCCGGCGCAGGTCGAGCACGATCCCGACCGTGCGCGGGATCCGGCCCTGCGTGACGCGGCGCACGAGCGTGCCGACCGATGCGCTGCGCAGCGCGTGCACGCTGCGCGCGTCTTCGTCGGGCAAGTGTTCGCGCAGTGAGTGGAAGTCGGGGCCCGGCAGATTCGTGCGGTCGCGCGGCGCCTGTTCCACCTCGGCGATCCCCTGCACGACCTCGGCCTGCAGCGGTACGCGCGCCGGTTCGGTGATCAGCTCGGCGGCCACCTTGACGACGGCGCGTGTGCGGAACAGTCCGAGCGGCCAGGCCGACACGAGCACGAAGACGCGCTCGAGCACGTGGCAGCGCTGCAGGCTTCGCGCGCGGAAGCCGACCGTCGCAGGCACTGCGGGAGCCATCGTCGGCAGCAGCACGGGTGGCTCCGAACGCATCGTGCGCGGCTCCGTGAGCAGGCAATCGCGCAAGCGTGCCCGGCCGCGGTGCACGAGGGTCAGCCGTTCGGAGAACGGCGAGCCCGCCGCGGTGCGGCGTGGCCCGAGTCGGATCTCGGTGTGCTGCAGGCGGCGCTGCTTGGCGACGAAGTCGACGAGCAGCGGCGCTGCGAGCATCGCGGCGGCGAGCCGCGCGTTGTCGTCGCCGATCCAGGCGGCGCCGGCCGCGAACGTCGCGAGCCACGCGATCACGCGTCCGCGAAGGGTCAGTTCGACCGTGCTGCTGCTGGTGGCCATCGACAAATACTCGGCAATCAGTCGGGCAGCGGCGTCCCGGCGAGGATCTCGTGCAACAACGCCTCGGCCGCGATGCCGGAGCGCGGCGTGATGCGGTGCGCCCAGACCGGAGCCAGCAGCGCGCGCACGTCGTCGGGCACGACGAAGTTGCGGCCCTGCACGCTGGCCCGCGCGCGGCAGGCCCGGTGCAACGCCTGGGCGCCGCGCGTGCTCACGCCGAGCATCGCGTCGCTGCTGTTGCGCGTGCGATGTGCGAGCTCGACCATGAAGGCCGAGATCTCGCGGTCGCATCGCACCGCATCGACGGCAGCGCGCGCGCGCAGCAGTTCGTCTCGCGAGGCCACGGGACGCAGCTCGTCGACGAGTCGGTGGCCGTCCTCGCGCGCGACCACGTCGATCTCGTGTTCGGCATCGAGGTAGCCGAGCCGGATGCTCATCAGGAACCTGTCGAGCTGGTTCTCGGGCAGCGGGTAGGTGCCGGCCGACGTCAGCGGGTTCTGCGTCGCGATCACGAAGAACGGGTCGGGCAGCGCGTGGCTCTCGCGGTCGATCGTCACGCGCCGTTCGGCCATGCATTCGAGCAGCGCGGACTGCGTGCGCGGTGGCGTCCGGTTCAGTTCGTCGGCGAGCAGCACCGACGTGAACACGGGGCCGGGCCGGAACGACAGCTCACCGGTGCGCGGGTGGTAGACCTGCGCGCCGACGATGTCGCTCGGCAGCAGATCGGCCGTGCACTGCACGCGTTGGAACGGCAGGTCGAGCGCCTTCGCGAGGCACTTCGCGAGCAGCGTCTTGCCCACTCCGGGGTGGTCCTCGATCAGCAGGTGGCCGCCCGCGAGCAGGGTGACGACGGCGAGCTCGACCGCATCCTCCTTGCCGCGCAGGCTGTGACCGACGGCAGTTACGAGCTGGTTCGCGAAGGGGGACATCGAGGGTCGGTGAAGGCGCGCATGCTACCCGAGTGGTGCCGGCAGTGCGGGCTGGTCCTGTTCTGCCTTTCCCGACGCCCCACACGACGGCTACCTTCCCGGCGTGGGCAAGACGATCGTCGCCACCTTCCAGGCCAAGGGCCACCTCATCGATTCCGGATTGATGTCCGACGCGCTGGAGGCCGTACAGGCGGCCGGCGCCACCTACCGGGTCTTGCGCCTCGACATCGGCAAACACCGACACGACGAGAGCCAGCTCGAGCTCGAGGTGACGGCCCCGAGTGCCAAGGTGTTCGAACGCCTGCGCGCCGACCTCATGTCGCTCGGCCTCAGCGAGACCGAGACCCAGGACGCGAAGTTCGGCGTCGTGGACCGCGATGGCACGGCGCCCGACGGGTTCTACTCGTCGACGAACCTCGCGACCGAGGTGCGCATCGACGGCGATTGGGTACCCGTGCAGAACCAACGCATGGACGCCACGCTCGTGCACGCAGACGGCACCGTGCGCTGCGTGAAGCTGCGCGACCTCGCGAGGGGCCAGCGGGTCGTGGTCGGTTACGCGGGCATCCGCGTCACGCCGCACACGACGCGCAAGCTGCAGGAGAACAGGTTCGGCTTCATGCAGGGCGCCGCCAGCTCCGAACGGCGTCTCGCTTCGCAGGTCTCCGACGTCGTGCGCGAGTGGAAACGCGTGCGCGCGGAGGGCAAGCGCGTGATCCTCGTCGCGGGACCCGTGGTCGTGCACGTCGGCGCGGCCCCGACGCTCGCGGCGATCCTGCGCGCGGGCCTCGTCGACGGCCTGTTGAGCGGCAATGCGCTCGCGGTCCACGACATCGAAGTGGCGCTCTACGGCTCGAGCCTGGGCGTCGACATCGCGTCAGGCCGCCCGGCCGTGCACGGACACATGAACCACATGCGCGCGATCAACACGATCCGCCGCGCCGGCAGCATTGCCGAGGCCGTCGCGGCCGGCGTGCTCAAGAGCGGCGTCATGCACGCGTGCGTGCAGGCGAAGGTGCCGTTCTGCCTCGCCGGCTCGATCCGCGACGACGGGCCATTGCCCGACACCGAGATGGACCTGCTGAAGGCCCAGGACGGTTACGCGAAGATCGTCGAGAACGCGGGCCTCGTCGTGATCCTGAGCTCGATGCTGCACGGCATCGGTACCGGGAACATGATCCCGGCCGAGGTGCTCACGGTCTGCGTCGACATCCACCCCGCCGTCGTCAGCAAGTTGAGCGATCGCGGATCGGCGCAGAGCCAGGGCATCGTCACCGACGTCGGCGCGTTCCTGACGGTGTTGGCCGAGCAGTTGGGTGTGACGGTGAATGAGCGGACCCCACCGGACCCGCGTCCTACTCCCAAACCAGGCCCCACAACGGGCGGCTCGTCGGGCCCATGAGCTCCCATGCCTTCTGGGCGGCCATGATAGTCGGTACTGGAGTGTGGAGGCGCGGCTGTGGGATAGCCTCAGCGAGTGCATGCGGCTTGCTGGTGGGATGTTCATCATTGAACCCCGACCATATGCTCGGGCTGGGGCAGGAAGGGATGAATCACCCGTGGCACCAGATACCTGCGTCAGTGGTGTCGTGCGTGGTGGGGATTCCGCTGTTCGTGGTCTGTCTTCCGATTATTGCAATAGAGGAGGCGGTTGGAGCGCCTTCCGCCTGGAACAAGGGCGGGAACAGCGTCTCCAAGGTCCTGGTGGGGGCTCCATCACTTGTTTGTGGGTACATAGCTGCCACCCCTTTCTTCATCCTGGGATTGCCATTCGAGTTCTCATCGAGCAGTGACAATCATGAGGCGGGGCCGCCTGACAAGTAGCAGCGGCCTGAAGGTCATCCACTTCAGCGGGGAGCCGCCTCACAGCAGGTCGCTTCGTCTCGATCACCCACGCTCGCAGAGCTGCATCCCGACGAGGTGATCGGTCGGGTCGGAATCTCCTGCGATCCAGGTCGTTCGCCGACCTGCTGGAGAAGTCCGTTCGGGCTGCACGAGAACCGGGCAATCGAGGCGGCGGCTGTGATCGAGGAGTTGACCCAGCTCGCGGTCGGAGCCGAACGCTGATTCATGGACCCGGCGCCCCACCTCCACCTCAGGCCAGAAGGCACCACCGGCCGATAGTCCCCATACGATGGGACTCTCCGCGACCGTGTTCTGGCTGCTGGCCCTGCAGCCCCAGGTGCAAGCACCTGCGGGCAAGGCGTCGCGGCCGTTGCCGCTGTTGCACGCCGAAGTCTGCCTCGCGCCTTCCAGCGACCCCGTTCCGCTCGCGGAGTTCGGTCTCGGCGCGGGCGGCGTCGAACGAAACAAAGCAGGCCAGCTGCGCTGGCTGGAACACGGCGACTGCGTGACTGCCGGCGGTGTCCGCGTCGATTGCCGCTCCGCGGGCGTGAAGCTGACCTTTCCCAGCGGCCGCGAGCTGCTCGTCGCGCCCGATGGCGTCCTGCACCTGCGTTCGTGCGAGCACGCGGGCCCGTTTCCGTTCGGCCTCGAGCTGCGGCTCGGCGACGGGACCTGCGTGCGCATCACACTGGCGCAGAGCGAGCGCGAGCGGCTCCGCGACGTACTCGTCGTCGACGGCGAACACGCGTTGCAGCCGTGGCGGCGAGGCGGTGCGGCAATGCGCGACGAACGGCCTGGGCACTGGGCAGGTCTGCGGTTCTTCTGCTGCGGCGACGGCGGCGACGTCTACCGCGCGGTGGCGATCGGCCCGCTGCTCGTGCTCGACCGCGTGCTCGTGCCCGAGACCCGCGTCGAGGCGACGCCGCGGCAACGGCTCGTCGTGGCGACGGCGCCGATCCTCGAGTCGCTCGACGTGATGCGGCGACAACATCGCGAAGCCGACGCGGCCGTGCGCAAGGCGATCACCGCGGTCGGCGCGGTCGCCGATCGCGGCAGCGACATCTTTCCGGCCGGCGCCGTGCTGCAGCGCTCCGAGAAGGACAGGCTGCGATGGCTGCTCGGCTGTGGGTTCGAACTGCAGCTCGACCTCGACGGTCCGCGGTCGCCGCGACTCTCGCTGTTCGTCGGCGAGAACGGGCTGCCGATGGTCGAGTGGATCCTGAGCGGCGATCCGGCTGCGTTCCTCACGAACCCGCGCGACGACCAGATCGGCAAGCGCTGGCACGGCAATGGGACGCGGCTGTCGCGCGTGTTGATGGACCTGCAGGCGCGCGAAGAGCTGTTCGAGCGAGGTTACGCGTTGCGCGTGATCGAGCGGCTGCGCAAGTAGATCGCCGTCGGTATGCAAGCTGGGACTGCCTGAGGGAAGAAGGCTGCGCGGGCTGGTCGTGTGCCCTCGGCATCCCTACGCTGCCGCGCGTGGACGAACTTTTCAGGAACTCGCTTCCGTTCTTCTTGCCGGCACTGCTGCCCGCGATCGCGCTGCTGCTGGCGCCGTCCCTCGGCCGCCGCGGTCGCACGCTGTGGGCCGCTGGGCTCGCGTTGATCGCCGTGGGCTTCGTCGTCGACGTGCTCGCGATCGACCACAGCGAGGAGTACACGCTCGAGGTTCCGAACGTCTTCCGTCGCTTCAGCGAAGGGGACGCCGGCGAAACGCACCCGCACCGCTGGATCGTCGACACCGTGAAGGCACCGGCGTGGCACTGGCACATCGCGACCACGGTTTTCATGGGCCTCGCCGCGCTCTTCCTGTTCGTCCGGCGCGGCCGGGCTCCAGCACCGCCGCCGCCCGTCGCCGCGGCCGTCGGCGTGTCGCTCTTCTACCTCGCGTATCGTCTCGCGCTCGAGAAGACCGCAGCACCCGAGGCGATCACGTGGGCCGTCGGCGTCACGCCCGCGTCGGTCGTCATCCTGCCGTTCTTCGCGTGGCATTGCGGGCGCAGCGCCTGGGACTTCAAGCGCTTCGTGAAGAACCTCCTCTACATGGCCCTGCTGCAGCGCGTCGCTGTCGCCGCGGTCGGCTACTTCGCGACGACGAGGGCGCTCGGCACCCACCTCGACGTGCATCTCGTGACGGACATCGCGTTGCCGCTCGCCGGCGAACGGAAGCTCGCGAGTCCGCTCGAAGCATGGGTCTGGACGACGCTCGTTCCGCAACTGACCCTGTGGCTCGTGTTCACGGCGGTCATCGGCTTGGCGCTCGGCGCGCTGCCGTGGTGGCTCGCGCGCCGTCGCGCGCGTGCCCCCGCCGCGACCTGAGTCACTTGCGCTGCGCGGCAGCTTCCTTGGCGAGCGGCGAACGGTGCTCGTTCAGCGCGGCTTTCACGGCAGGGTCCTTGGCGTCCAGACGCAGCAGCGTCTCGAGCGCCGATGCGGTGTTCGTCGCGCCGATCGCGAGCAGCAGCGCAGCGCGGTCCTGCGGTTGGCCAACGATACGCAGCCGCTCTTCGAGCTTCGCGGTCGCGGCTTCGCCGTGCAGCAGCTTGCCGATGCGGCCGACGGCCCGCGCATACTCGGGGTCCGTCACCTGGCCCAACGCCACGGCCAGCGCGTCGAGCAGCCCTTCCAGCCGCTGTTCGGCGCAGAGCTCGGCCAACGCGATCTTGTGAACCACGTCCTCGACCTCGCCGCTCGCGCGCGTGACGAGCTTGCTCCACTGCAGGTGGTCGAGCTTGGCCTGCAGGTCGGGCCGCTCGACGAGGAAGTGCACCGCTTCGGTGCGCAGACCCGCCTGTCCCTGCAGCGCCATCGTGCACAAGGCCGACGCCGTGTCGCCGGGCGGTGTGCCGGATTCGCTGTCGGCGAGCAGACGCGCGAAGCGGACGTTCGGGTCGTTCGGGATCTCGGCGCCGACGAGCGGGTTGCTGCCCGGCCAACCGACCATCTTGTAGTAGGGGCCGTCCGTCGCCGGCAGGCCGAGGCGCGTGGCGATCGCGCTCGCGTCAACGAGGCAGTAGAGCCGCGACTGCCGCGGAACCGGCCGCAGGTGCAGCGAGAGGTTGGGCCAGTCGAAGACGGTCAGGGCCTTGTTGCCCGCGGCGCCGCGCACGTCGTGCAGGACCTGCACGCGATGCAGCACGACGTCCTCGTCGTGCGCGGTCTTGCTGACTTGCCGCCCGACGATGACGACGTCGGCGTCGACGAGACCGCGGCGAAGGTCCTGGGCCGGCAGGAGACCGAGGAGCAACAGCGAGGAGCCAATCGGGAGCAGTTGACGCATGATCAGTTGCCGTAGAAGACCTGCTCGCGCAGGTAGGCCAGGTTGAGCTTGTTGAATGCCGTCGCCGGGTTGATGGCGAGGCTGTAGGACAGGGCGGGGCTCATCACGTTGATGGCACCGGGTGGAAAGAGCGCAGCCGTGCGGATGTGGCCGTCTGATGAGCCCGGGAAGTTCGCGACGTCGTTGCCGTAGAGACCGACCGGCATCGCGCCGTTCTGCACGAGCCCGACCGAGTGGCCGCACTCGTGCGCTGTCACGACTGCCGTGAACCGCGCGAGGTCCGCGAGCGCCGCGTCGATCTGTGCGCTGCGCGGGTCGGCCGGCAGGTTGCCGAGCAGGCGTTCGCCGTCGAGGCCATCGGCCGCCGTGCCGATCTCGACGCCACCGAGCGACTCCGCGAAGGGACTGAACGTCAGGCGGAACGCGCTCGACGCCGGTGGGCCCATGCCGGCATCGACGATCGTGTGCAGGAAGATTCCGAGCCGGATCTGCGAGGCGCCGAAGTCCGTACGCGTGTCGTCGTTCTGGGTCGTGTTCGACGGATCGAAGATCGCGACGCCGAGCACGCCGGGGCTGCTCGCCGAGCCTGCGATGCTGATCTGCGAGTAGCCGAACGAGTTGTAGGGCACGCTCGGATTGCCGCCGAAGCTGCCGCCCGGCTGCGTCAGCGTGAACGCGACGTTGGCTTCCGAGTAGAGGTTCGCGAGATCGTCGAGCAGGTTCTGCTTGAAGCGGGTCAACACGAGGTTGGTGCACGTACTCGGATTCGGCGTCTCGGTCAGGAGCCCGAGCACGTGCAGCAGGTCCTCGAAGTCACTGCGCGTGTTCGCGAAGCCGACGATGTCGACTGAGACTCCGCCCGAGATCGAACTCGTCGTGAATGCCTCGACGTCGCGCGCGAAGTCGAGGAACCAGACCTGCTGCGGATTGACCGAGGTCTCGAACGGGCGCAGCTGGTCGGTGAAGGCGCCGACCGTCGCGGCAAAGGTGCTCGCGGCGGAACCGAGGCCCGAGACGTCGACGACGACGCAGGACAGGGTCACGGGGCCCAGCGGGAACGACACCGAAGCCGGTACGCGGTAGGTGGCCGCCGTGTTGTTGGCCGAGAGCTCCGTCAGGAACGGACGCAGGTTCGTGCCCGGCGCCTGCGGGCCCGACGTGGTGTTGACGGTCACGCTCGCGGTGACCTGCGTCTGGCCCGTTGCGATCGCCCCGTTGTCCGAGTAGGCGACGTCGAGCGTCCAGCCGTTCGATGGAATCTGCAGCGTGCCACCGGCCGGCCCCGTGCCGTTCAGCGCGTCGTCGATGTTCGCGATCGTCACGTTGGCGATCGTCGGCAGCACGCCGTCGCTGGTCCCGATCGTGATCGGCGGGCCGCCGGTGCCGAGCTGGCCCAGCGTGTCGCGCACGGCATCGTTGCCGGGACCGAGCGTTACCGTCGTCGAGTCCGGTACGAAGTCGACGCCGCTGCCGAGCGTCACCGAGACGGTGTTCGGGCTCAGCAGCGATGGCGGCACCGTGACGTTCCCGAGTGTCGCACTTCCCGACAGGACCAGGTCGGCGTTCGTGACGAGGGCACCGGGGGACAGCGCGACCTGCTCGGAGAAGAAGAGCAGCAGCGTGTCGCCAGGGGAAGGCGTCGCCGAGGCGCCCGAGAACGCGGCGGTCACGATGGTCGGTAACGCGTCGGACGGCGTGTGACTGCTGCCGCCGCATGCCGCCAGACAGAGTCCCAGGAGGGAGCCGGCCCAGCGAGGTGGCAGGGGGCCGGGAAACCGTTGATGCCGTGAGGGAGCCGTTCCGATCATGGTTGCATGTCGATGGGGGGGGTGTTCACACCAAAGCACCACGCGAGGGCAGGTGCTGCGGCGCCGCGCGAAGTTGCGCCCGACGGGCGTGCCTTGGCCCGACCGTGGCGCATCGTCTCGCCCGCGGTGACGCGGCTCGTGCAGCAGCTTCGTGCTGCGCGGCCGCAACCGTGGTGGCCGCGTGTGATCGGAATGGCATGCGTCGGGGTGGCAATACTCGCAGTAGTCGGTCCGGTGGTGCCGGTATCACGGAAGGTTCCTGCACCATCTTCGGCACGTCCAGTGCCGTCCCTTGTGAACCTTCGCGCACATTCGCCAGATGGCCCCCAGGAAGGTGCGCCGGCGCGTTTCGCCTGGCTCGCGGGCGACCTGTCACCGCCGTTCACGCTGGCGCTGCTCGACGCGGGTTATCGGGAGCTGATCTCGATCGAGGGCATCGACGGCACTTCCTGGGTTTGTGATGCGCGCGTCGCGGGCTGCCTCGCGACAGGAAACACGTTCCACTGGTTCGTTTCGGGGATGCGCGACGGAGTCGCTTGCCGCAGTCCGCTCGCGAGCTTCGCAATCCGGTGAGACCAACTGCCGGTGACACCGTGCCGTGCTGGTTCATCTCCGTCCTAACTCAACTTGGAAAAAGGAGATACCGAAAGACAGGCTGCGGTGGAACCTCCCGCCGCAACGCAACCGGGACAGACAGCGGATGATGAAACTCGCGGTCGGTGAGGTAGTGCAAGGTTACCGGGTGACCCGGTTCTTGGGGCGCGGCGGCTTTGCCTCCGTGTTCCTCGCCCAGAACGAAGAGACGGGGAACAAGGTCGCGCTGAAGGTCGGCGGTGCGGCAGGTGGCGGACGCCAGGTCACGCGCCTGCTCGAGGTCACGTCGCGGCGCACGCCGGAAGGCATCAGCCCGGACGAGTTGCCGGCAGAAGGCGTCTTCTTCGAGCCGCGCGGAGTCCGTATCGATCTGTTCGACGAACAGGAAGTGCAGGCGATGCTCCGCGCCGAGGGCGATCTGCTCGCGAACTGCCACCACGAGAACATGGTGTCCGTGCAGGATCGGCTGCTGATCGACGGCAACCCCGTGCTCGTGCTCGAATACGTTCGCGGCAAGACGCTGCGCGAGAAGATCCGCAGCCTCGAGGGCATCCACCTCAACTGGTTCCTCGCGATCTCGCGCGCGCTGCTCGCGACGAAGGCGGCGGGCACGCTCGACTACCACGGCGATCTGAAGCCCGAGAACATCATCGTCAAGCCGAGCGGCAAGGTGGTCATCCTGGATCCGGCCATGCGGCTCGCCGACCGGCCCGTCGTGACCACGACGCCGCACTACAACCCGCTGCTGCTGCGGGACAGCAAGGCCGACGTGATGGCGATCGGCATCATGATCTACGAGATCCTGACCGGCACGCTGCCGTTCGACGAGGTGCCGTGGGAGTTCGCGGGGCGCCAGAGCGGCGGCGAGACGCAGCGGCTGTCGCTGAGCTACTTCTTCAGCTACAGCCCGCCGCACGTGCTGAACCCGAAGACGCCCAAGGAACTCGAGCGCATCATCTACCGGTGCATCACCGTGTCCGGATACGGGCTCGAAGAGCTCAAGACCGACCTCGAGACCTTCATCAGCAAGGCGTGAGCAGGCGGCCCGCCCCGGGCCCAAGAGGGTCTGCGATGGGTCGAAGCGGTTGATCCCGTCCACCTTGCGGCACCGGGCGCGTCCGGTCCGGTGCACCCCGTGACGCCGGTGCCGGGGCGGCAATGCCCCTGCGTCCCCGCGCGAACCAGTAGACATCGCCGTAGAGGAATGGAAGATGGGGGTTTCGGCACCAGTCTCAGGGTCTCGACCTGGAACCTGCCGAGGCGCTGCCCTGCCACCCAAGATGATCACGATGCGACCGTTGTTGTTCGGCCTGCTGTTGCTGTCCGCCTGCAGCACCCAGTCGGTCATCGACTCGAGCCACCAGTACGCGCTTCGCGGCGATTACCGCAATGCCTACTTGGTCCTCGATAACGCGCGTCAGGACCAGCTCAGCAATGGCGGTTCGGTCGATGCCGACCTCGAAGCAGCCCATCACGAGGCCTGGCTGGCCTGGCTCCTCTTCAAGGCCCGCCTGCACATCTTCGGGGAGAAGGAAGAGGACGCTCTCGCCGACCTCGCGACCTTGCTCGAGGCGGCTCCCGACTACCCCGAGGCCAAGGCGCTCGTGGCTCGCGCGAAATACAAGAAGGCGCAGCGTGCGGCCAAGAAGGGCGAGGAGTGCCTGCAGCGAAAGGACCTCGAAAAGGCCCTCGTCTACTTCGTGCAGAGTGAGCAAACCATGCCGGGGTTCAAGCCGGCGGTCGAAGGGATCCAGGGGGTCCGCGAGGCGCTCGAGCGCCTGTCGAAGCGCGCGCAGGATCAGTTCCTCGAGGCGGTGCGCAAGCTGCCCGAGTTCCGCTTCGTCGAAGTCCGCTGGCACGCGGGGAGGTCTGTGTTCAACGATCCACGGCGCGACGACGCGGTCGAGCTGCGGGAGCAAGCACAGCGTGAGATCGCGCGGAGAGTCTTCGCGGCCGGACGCGAGTGCGAGCAACAGGACAAGTTCGGCGCCGCGTTGCTCCAGTACCGGTCGGCACAGACTCTCGACCCGGGTCTCGAGGGGATCGCCGACGAGATCGCGAGGATGGAGAGGGAGGTGCAGGCCTGTAGTCTGGTCGAGAAGGCGCAGAAGGAGATGCGCAAGGGCGCTTTCGACGTCGCGCGCAGGTTGCTCGACGAGGCTTTCGAAATGGCCGTGATGTCGCGCCCCCAGATCAGCGAGGCCATGATCGAAACGCGGCGCGCGGAGGGGGAATCGCGCTATCAGGCGGCCCGCGACCTCGAGGTGCTCGGCAAGAAGAGCGAGGCGCTGGCGGGTTACGAGGCGCTGAGCAAGGACTGGCCCGACGGATTCTCGGACGAGAAGGCACGCATCGAAGGTTTGCGATACGACGTCGAGAGTGCGCAGAAGGAGTGGACCGAGGCCGAGGCGGCCGAAACTGCTGGCGACCTGCCCAAGGCGCTCGAACACTACAAGAACTCGGAGCGGTTCTACGCGGGCATGAAGGATGGCGCGGCGCGCATCGAGCGCCTGCAGGCGGCCATTCGCGCCGCCGGGGGCACGAGCGGCGGCGATTGATCGACGCTCCGCGTAGCGGCCCGAGCTTGGCATAATCGACGCGTGCGCGCGATCTCCCTGGCCAGCCGGTTCCTGGTCACCCTCGTGGTGTCCGCCGTGCTGCCGCTGCTGCTCTACGGCTGGTTCTCGCTGCGCAGCATGCGCGAGCAGATCGACGAGCAGGTGGTTCGCGTCTTCTTGCCGCAGCTCGCGGCGGACCACGCGCAGAAGATCGAGGCCTATCTCGAGCGCACCTACCAGGCCTGCGCGATCGTGCGCGAGATCGCGCGACGCGCGCTGCAGACGCGCAGCCCGACCGAACTCGAAGCGTTCGAAGAACAGGTCGAGCCGGTGCCCGATCTGCTCGACAACTACCTCGACCTCCTGCTGCTCGCCGATGCCGACGGGCGCGTCGTCTACTGGCAGGACGGCCAGTATCTCGATCCGAGCGCGCACGGCCGGCGCGCTGCCCTGATTCCGGCGAGCGTCGCCGACGAGCCGTGGTTCAAGAAGGCGCAGGCCGAACGCGGCTCGCAGTTCCTGCCGTGGGGGCGATCACCGTATCTGCATCGCGGCCTCGACTACCGCTCGATGGATCCCTGCAGCCACCATCTCGGCTACGTGCTCGACGTGCCGCGCCCCGATGGGCCGCCCGGCGTGTTGTTCGCGCTGCTGCGCTGGTCCGAAGTGCAACTCGTGCTCGACCAGGCGCGCGAGGTGCTCGTGTCGCGCGCAGGCCTGCCCTCGGCCGCGGTGTTCCTGATGGGGAAGAACGGCGTCGTGCAGGCGCACACGGACCGGCGCTGGTACGGGCTGCCGTTGCAGCCGGCATCGCTCGCGGCCGAGGTGACCGCGGCCCGCGCGGCCGGGCGCTCGGCGTTCGCGCCGGCGGATGGTTCGGCCTGGCGCGTCGGCTTCGCGCCTTGCGGACTCGGCGCTGCACGCGAGTCCGTGGTCGGCGTGATCGTGCCCGAGTCGGAACTGTTCGCGGCGAGCGATGCGTTCGAGCAGGTGCTGATGGTCGCGATCTTCGTGACGATCGCGGTGCTCGTGTTCTGGTCGCTGTTCGCCTCGCGCGCGATCGTCGCGCCGGTGCGCGCGCTCGTGGCGGCGACGCGGCGCATCGCGGGCGGCGACCTCGAGATCTCGGTTCCGGCGCGCGGCGGGCCCGAGCTCGGCGAGCTGGCCGGTTCCTTCAACCAGATGGCGGCCGAGCTCGCAGCGGGACGCAAGCGCCTCGCCGCCGCGGAACGCGACCAGGCGTGGGCCGAGATGGCCAGACAGGTCGCGCACGAGGTGAAGAACCCGTTGCAGCCGATGCGCATGGCCGCGCAGTTGCTGCAGCGCGCGCGCACCGAGGGCGACCCGCGTGTCGATCTCGTCGCCGATCGCCTGGCCCACACCGTGCTCGAACAGACGCAGGCACTCGACCGCATCGCGAGCGACTTCCGCGCGTTTGCCGGCGTCGCGCCGGAAGCCAGGGTCCAGGTGCAGTTCGACGACTGGCTCGAGAGGGTGCGCGAACAATGCGCGGCGCTGTTCCAAGGCAAAGCTGTCGTCGTGCAGCTCGAGAAGGGAGCTGGAGACGCGCGTGTCGCGATCGACGGCAACGTGCTGGGCCGCGTGTTCGTGAACCTCGTGCAGAACGCGCACGAAGCCGCGCCCGCCGGCGTGTCGGTGCGGCTGCGGTCGCGAAGCGAACGCGGCCTCGCGCAGGTCGTCGTGGCCGACGACGGTCCCGGTGTGCCGCAGGCGGCGCGGGGGCGGTTGTTCGAGCCCTACTTCACGACCAAGTCGTCCGGCACGGGGCTCGGCCTCGCGATCTGCCGGCGTCTCGTCGAGGCGCACGGCGGCACGATCCGGCTGTTGCGATCGCAACCGGGCGAGACCGCCTTCGAGATCGAGCTGCCGACCGTCGTCAGCGCGACTGCGTCGTGAACCGCCACGTCTTCGTCCACGGCTTGCCGGCGTGCATGCACTTCACGGCGACCTCGATGACGGCGGCCGACGGCAGCGGCGCGCGCGTCATCACCAGGATCGAGCACGCGTTGTCGGGGAACTCCTTGTTGCTCGGTGCCGCGGGCGACGAGACGAACACCGGCAGCTCGCGTCCGTCGATCGTCACCTTGGCGTCGACGTCGCTCACGTTCTTGGTCGCGAACGTCACCGTGATCGGGTAGCCCCACATCGTCGCCACCGCCCTCGTGAACTCGGTGTCGCCGATCGGACTCGGCGTCTCGCCCGTGCTCCACGAGACCGGCACGTCGACCGCGTTGTCGAGCGGCCAGTGCCACGGCTGGCCTTGCCGCGTCACGCCGTCCGACTGCGCGTCGAGCACGGCGACGCCCTGCATCTGCCCCATGCCGACCCTCTGCAGACCTGGCGACAGCATGCGGATGCGGTGGAAGAAGGTGCCGAGCCAGAGCCGCAGCCCGTCGTCCATCGACTTCGCCATCGCGAGCTCGGACGCGGCGCCGGCGTTGGCGCCGCGCGGCGACGCCCCCGGCCGCTTCGGGTCCTGGTCGTGCGACAGCACGCCGTTGCTGGCGCAGTAGAGCGCGTGCTCCTCGCAGGCGCGCGACAGGTCCGCGCGCAGCGTCACGGCCGCGTGCCCGAGCTGCCGGCGCCAGCCGTTCAAGAGCCGCAGGGATTCTTCGTAGGTCTCGTCGCGCTGGCTCGCGAAGTCGGGCATCGACGTGCTGACGACCAACGAGTAGCCGCGTCCATCGGGCTGCAGCCAGTGCTGCGCGCCGTCGATGACGAGCGGGTCCGACATCGACCGGAACTTCACGCGCCCCTCGGGGTCGGCCCAGTACTTCTCCTTCGGCGGCTTCACCACATAGCCGTCGGTCACCTCGCCGAGGACGCCGTCGTGGTCGATGTCGACGAACCAGATCTCGTGGCCGCCGACCGCCGCGAACGCGCCGCAGTGGTTGCAGATCCACAGCGAATCGCGTGTCTCCCAGATCTCGAAGCGCACCGACTTCTCGCGCTTCTGGCTGTCGACCAGCTTGGCGTTGACGAGGCCGGGAAGGATGAGGCGCGTGATGCCGACCTTCGGCTCGGCTTCGATCAGGTATTCGCCCCGGCGCTTGCCCGGCGTCAGCTTGACGCGGAACGGCAGCGCCGGGTTGAGCGCCAGCTCCATGCCCTCCAGCTTGCGGCAGTTCTCCTTCAACTTCGGCAGGATGGTCGGGTGCACGAGGCCGTGTTCGAGCTCGTGGATGCCGACGAGCGACTTCGACGATTGCGCAGCGCCGGCCCCGGCGAGCAGTGCGACGCCGAGTGCCCACGCGAACGGAGTGCCCGCGTCGCGATTCCGATCCTGCATGGCAAAGAATGCTCGCGCACCCGCCGCAGCTGTCAAGCCAAGGAGGTTGACGCGCTGCGCCCGAGCCCCGCCGGGTCGCGCGGCCCATCGCGCCGGCAAGCAGAGTCCCTTTTTTCACGCGCCCGGGTTCAATAGCGACAGGGGCCCCGTCCCCGACGGCCACGTGCGGCCAATCCCCCGCAGCCCAACGCGCTACGACCATGCAGACCCGCGCCAAAGTCACCGCCCTTGTTGGCGCAGTGCTTCTCGTCCTCGCCGCTGTCGTCGTCTACTTCACGCTGAGCGAGGATCGCGCACCGCAGCCAGGCAGCGCGGCCGACGGCACGGCCGGCGACGGTGCCAGCGCGGTCTCCGGGGAGCTTGCTGCCCCGGCCGCCGCCGTCACCGCCGCTGAGGTAGCGGGCGTCCGCGAGCCGGTCGCGGGTGGTGCCCCGACTGGTGTGCGCGGTGTCGTGCTCAGTGCCGAGAACGGTCTGCCGCTCGGTGGGATCGAAGTCATCGCCGTGGCGGACGAGCCGTCGATCGAGCCGATCGTCGCGCGCTTTCGCGGCTTGTTCCAGCAGGGCCTGTTCGTCGAGACGCGCGCGCCGCGGCGCGAGCTCGGCCGCACTGTGAGCAATCCGGACGGCAGCTTCGAGATCACAGGTCTCGCCGCTGGCCGCGTCTTCCTCGACGGGCGCAGCGACGGCTGGTTCGTGCGCACGCCCGGAACGGCGCGCCTCGCGGTCGGCCAGATCCAGGAAGGCATCGAGCTCCGCGCTTCCCCGGGCGGCCGCGTGCGCGGCATCGTGCTCGGCGCCGACGGCGGCCCAGCGGCGGGCGCTCACGTGAGCCTGCGGCCTGGGCCCAACGCGTTCTTCGGCCAGATCACGGAGCGGCAGTATCGCTGGCTCGAGACCGTCAGCGACAAGGATGGCCGCTTCGATCTGCCCGGCGTGCCGCGCGGCCAGGGCTACACGGTCTCGGCGGTAGCACCGCAAATGGCGCTCGAGGAACTGCATGGCCTCGAGGTGCTGCCGGGTGCGGTGACCGAGGTCACGCTGCGCGGGCATCAGGGTGCGACGGTCCTCGGGCGCGTCGTCGACGGCAATGGCCAGGCCCTTGCGGCCGCGAACGTGGCGATGGTCTACCTCGACATCAGCCGCATGCTGTTCTCGGCCGACGGGCGCTCCGAACCGATCGTCAGCGATGCCGAAGGTCGTTTCCGCGTCGAACACGTCGCGGCGGGGCGCGTGGCCTTCGTCGCCGCCGCGCCGGATCTCGCGCCGAGCAACGTCGAGGACCTCGCGGTCGTCGATGGCGGCGTCTACGAAGACCTCGTGCTGCAGCTCGGCGAGGGCGCCACCGTGAGCGGCATGGTCGTGGACGATCAGCAGCAACCCGTGGCCGGCGCAGCGGTCGAGTTGCGCCCGGTCGAGCGGCCGAACGATCCTCAGTTCATCAAGACGATGCTGAAGATCCGCCGCGTCGAGGCGACCACGGGCGCCGACGGGCGGTTCCTGGCCAAGGGGCTCACCGGGGAACGGCTTGTCGTGCAGGCGAGCAAGGCCGGCTACACGACCGCGATCAAGTCCGGCATAGCACTCGACGACCAGAAACTCGTGATCGAAATCCGCCGCGGCGCGATCGTGCGCGGCAAGGTCACGATCGGCGACGAGCCGCTCACGCGCTTCCGCGTCGACACGCGCACGACGGAGATACCGAAGACAGAGGGGAAACAATCCGATACCTCGCCGGAAGGGGCGAAGACAGACGGCGACGCCGCTGGCGCCGCCGGCGTCGCGAACGCGCGCGCCGAGCGCAACCGCGGCCGGCGCGCATCGCGCGACGAGAGCAGCGGGCCGCCGTGGGCCAACCGCCCAGGCATGCGCGAGGGCACGATGCAGTTGCCCGAGGGCCAGACGATGATGAACCGCGGCATGGACGGGAACTGGCGCGAGATCCAGGCCGCCGACGGCACCTTCGAGCTGCGCGGCATCCCGCCGGGTCGCATCCGCGTGCGCGTGCGCGCCGACGGCTACCTCGATGGCGCGAGCCAGGAAGTGGACCTGCTGCCGGCCCAGACCAGCGACGTGCTCGTCTTCAAGCTCGAACCGGGCCAGCCGGTCGCCGGACACGTGGTCGACGAAACCGGCAAGCCGGTCAGCGATGCGCAGGTCACTGCCTACAAGCAACGCGAGGACAACAATCGCCGCGGCCCGTTCGCGATCAACGTCGATCCCGAGGACTTCGACTTCCTCGGCCTCTCGGCCGCGACCAATCAACGGAGCACGATCAGCGACAGCAAGGGTTCGTTCCACATCAACTCGCTCGAGCCGGGCCGCTACCGCTTCACGGCGCGTCACCCGGACCTCGCGAAGTCGTCGGCGAAGGACGTCGAGGTCAAGGCCGGTGTCCCGACGCCCGACGTCGAGATCCGGCTCGATGCGGGTGGCGGCATCGAGGGCGCGGTGACCGGGCTCGGCATGCGGCCGCTCGCCGACGCGCTGATGGTCGCGTTCAGCATCCAGGCCGGCACGATGCGCAGCAGCACGACGGACAAGGCCGGCTACTACCGCATCGATGGCCTGCCGCCGGGGCAATACATCGTCTTCAAGTCGCGCCTCGACGAACGCGCCGACAACATCCCGCTCGAGCTCATGAGCAACATGCGGCTCAAGACCGCCACCGTGAAGCAGGGCAAGTTCACGCGGCTCGACCTGCAAGACGTGAACGAGGACGGTGTGCGCGTCTATGGCATCGTGCGCGAAGGGCCTGCACCCGTGCCGCGCGCGCTGATCACGTTGTTGGGCAGCGACCGCGACGGCGTGCTCGGCATGGGCGTGCGCGCGAATGCAGCGGGTATGGACGGCCGCTACGAGCTGGTCGGCATCAAGCCCGGCAGCTACGTGATGCAGGTCAGTCGGTTCCAGGGCCAGCCCGTGCAGACGACGTTCGAGATCGAGGTGCCCGGCGAGGCGCGCGACTTCGCATACGACGTGCAGCTGCCGACGAGCTCGGTGAGCGGCCGCGTGGTCGACACGCGCGGCAATCCCGTCGCGGGCCTGCAGGTGACGCTCGGCAGCGATCAGGGTTCGCTCGGCAGCGCCGACGGACTGCTCGGACTCATCGCGCAGAACGGCCTCAGCCAGGCGCGTACGAACGCGGATGGCGAGTTCCGCATGCGATCGGTCGCTGCCGGAACCTATCGCGTCACGGCGGGCAGCCGGCAGGGCCGCGGGCTCGGCGGCCGCGGGTTCCGCGGCGGCGCGGGAGACAACAGCGAGCAGGTCCATGGCGAAGCGAGCCTCGATGCCGTCGTCGTCGACGGCGTGACGAACGTCGAAGGGCTCGTGATCACCGTGCCGCTCGCGGGCCGCATCACGGGAACCGTCGTCGACGGCTCGGGCAACCCGGTCGCGTCGGCCGAGATCGGCTACGTCGGGACGAGCAACAAGCAGCGCCGGCCACGCGGCAACCCGTTGCTCGACCTGATCGCTGCCCAGCCGCGTCCGATCCGCAGCGGCCCCGACGGGCGCTTCCAGATCACGGGCTTGACGCCCGGCGTCTACGACCTGCGCGTCGAGGGCGACGCGCTGCAGGCCGGCAAGGTCACCGACGTGAAGGTCGGCGAAGACCAGGCCACCGAAGTGACGCTGCACATGGTGCGCGGCGCCACGTTGCGCGTGCGCGCGACGAACGTCGACAAGCAGCACATTCCGCTGGGTTACTTGTCGCTGCTCGATGGCCAGGGCAAGCCCGTGGTCAGCCGCATCTCGACGCTGAGCGTGATGCGGCGCCTCATGGGCAACCGCAACGAGGTCGAGGACTCCGGCTGGTACGAGTTCGGCAGCGTGCCGCCCGACACCTACACGGCGATCATCGCCGAGCCCGGCAAGCCCGACCTCCGCATCACGCGCACGATCCTCGACGGCGAGACGGTCGAGTGGGACGTCGACGTCGCGCGCGAACTCGCGGAGCGCGACAAGCTGAAGAAGTAGTGCCCGAGTTCGCGTCGGGGAATCGCTTGCCCGGCTGCGCGGTGCCCAATACGGTCCCGCCCTCACTTCGCGACGCGCGAATCGCACTGCATGTCATCCGTCCAAACCGCCCCACGGGCCGGCTTCGGTGTCACCACCCGCCGCGATCGGTGGTGGGCCAAACCGCTCCTCGTCTTCCTCGGGCTGTCCGCCTTCGTCGTCTACTCCACGTGGGCGGCGTTCCAGGGCGATCACTACCACCTCGGCAACTACCTCTCGCCGTTCTACTCGCCCGAGTTGTTCGGCGAGTCGGGCCATGCCTGGTTCGGGCCCAAGCCCGGCTGGTGGCCCGCATGGCTGCCGTTCTCCCCCGCGCTGCTGATCCTGTGGGCACCCGGCGGCTTCCGCTTCACGTGCTACTACTACCGCGGCGCCTACTACAAGTCGTTCTGGGCCGATCCGCCCGCGTGCGCCGTCGGCGAGCCGCGCAAGAAGTATCTCGGCGAGAACTCGCTGCCGCTGATCCTGCAGAACGTGCACCGCTACTTCCTCTACCTGGCACTCTTGTTCATCGTGTTGCTCGCGCACGACGCGTGGAAGGCGATGTGGTTTCTGGGCGCCGACGGCCGTGAGCACTTCGGCATCGGCGTCGGCACGCTCGTCTTGTGCGTGAACACCGTGCTGCTGGCCGGCTACACGCTCGGCTGCCACAGCTTCCGCCACCTGGTCGGCGGCGTGCTCGACGTGTTCAGCAAGAGCCCCGCTCGCAAGAAGTGCTGGGACTGCGTGACCTGTCTCAACACGCGCCACCAACTGTGGGCCTGGCTGAGCCTGTTCTGGGTCGGGTTCAGCGATGCCTACGTGAGGCTCTGTTCGCACGGCGTGTGGACCGACGTGAGGATCCTCTGATGGCCGAGTCGGGTTCCTCGTCGTACACGACCGTCGAACACGACGTGCTCGTCGTCGGGGCAGGCGGCGCCGGCCTGCGCGCCGCGATCGAGGCGTCGGCGAGCGGTGCCAAGGTGGGGCTCGTCTGCAAGTCGCTGCTCGGCAAGGCGCACACCGTGATGGCCGAGGGTGGCGTCGCCGCGGCGCTCGCGAACGTCGACGAACGCGATGGCTGGCAGGTGCACTTCGCCGACACGATGCGCGGCGGCCAATACGTGAACCACTGGCGCATGGCGCAGATCCACGCGCAGGAGGCGCCGGCCCGCGTCAACGAGCTCGAAGCCTGGGGCGCCGTGTTCGATCGGACCAAGGACGGCCGCATCCTGCAGCGCAACTTCGGCGGCCACCGGTATCCACGCCTCGCGCACGTCGGCGATCGCACTGGTCTCGAGATGATCCGCACGCTGCAGGACCACGGCGTGCATCAGGGCATCGACGTGCACATGGAGGTCACGGTCACGAAGCTGCTGCTCGACGGCGGGCGCGTCTGCGGTGCTTTGGCCTACGACCGCGAGCGCGGCCGCTTCCGTCTGTTCCGCGCCAAGGCCGTCGTGCTCGCGACGGGCGGCATCGGGCGCGCGTTCGAGATCACGAGCAACAGCTGGGAGTACACGGGCGACGGCCAGACGCTCGCCTACGACGCCGGCGCCGAGCTCGTGGACATGGAGTACGTGCAGTTCCATCCGACCGGGATGGTCTGGCCGCCGAGCGTGCGCGGCATCCTCGTGACCGAGGGCGTGCGCGGCGAAGGCGGCGTGCTGCGCAACAAGGACGGCAAACGCTTCATGTTCGACGACATCCCGGAGAACTACCGCCCGTCGACGGCGAGCGATCCCGAGGAAGGCTGGCGCTACACGCAGGGCGACAAGAACAGCCGCCGACCCCCAGAGCTGCTGACGCGCGACCATGTCGCGCGCTGCATCGTGCGCGAGGTCAAGGCGGGGCGCGGCAGCCCGCACGGTGGCGTGTTCCTCGACATCTCCTGGATCAAGGCGAAGCTGCCCAACGCGCGCGAGCACATCCGCAAGAAGCTGCCGAGCATGTATCACCAGTTCAAGGAACTGGCCGGCATCGACATAACGACCGAGCCGATGGAGGTCGGTCCGACCACGCACTACGTGATGGGCGGCGTGCGCGTCGATCCGGACAGCCAGATGTCGACCGTGCCCGGCCTGTTCGCGGCCGGCGAATGCGCGGCCGGGCTGCACGGCGCGAACCGGCTCGGCGGCAACTCGCTGAGCGATCTGCTCGTGTTCGGCAAACGCGCGGGCGAGTACGCGGCGCGCTGGGCCAAGGAGCAGCGCGCGGGCAACATAGCACCGAGCGAAGTCGCGGCCGCGATCCGCCAGATGTTGGAGCCGTTGGAGCGCGCGTCGAGCGGCGGTGAGAATCCGTTCCAGATCCAGCACGCGTTGCAGAAGGACATGCAGGCGCTGTGCGGCATCGTGCGCAACCAGGCGGAAATGGATCAGATGGTCGAGAAGGTCGCGGCCTACCACGCGCGCGCGCGCAAGGCAGTGGCGCCCGGCAACCGCGAATACAATCCGGGTTGGCACGCGGCGATGGACCTGCACAGCCTGCTCACGGTGTCCGAGGCCATAGCACGCTCGGCCGCGTCGCGACCCGAGAGCCGCGGCGGCCACTTCCGCGAGGACTTCCCCGACAAGGACAAGAAGTTCGGCAAGCTCTCGACGATGGTCAAGAAGCGCGCGGACGGGGCGATGCATCTCGAGCACGTCCCGGTGTCGCAATGGCCAGCTGACCTGCAGCAGATCATCGACGAGAACACGAAATGAGATCGGCAACCTTCAGCATCTGGCGCGGCGACGCGAGCGGCGGATCGTTCCAGAGCTACACGACGCAGATCGGCGAGGGCATGGTCGTGCTCGACGCCGTGCACCAGATCCAGGCCGAGTCGGCGGCCGACCTCGCCGTGCGCTGGAACTGCAAGGCCGGCAAGTGCGGCTCGTGCTCGGCGGAGATCAACGGCACGCCGCGGCTCATGTGCATGACGCGCTGCGAAGACATCCCGCTCGACGAGCCGGTCGTGCTGCAGCCGATCAAGGCGTTCCCGCCGATCAAGGATCTCGTGACCGACGTGTCGTGGAACTTCGCGGTCAAGAAGAAGATCAAGCGCTTCAAGCCGCGGCCGCCCGACGCCGCAGACGGCACCTGGCGCATGCAGCAGGAGGACATCGATCGCGTACAGGAATTCCGCAAGTGCATCGAGTGCTTCCTGTGCCAGGACGTGTGCCACGTGCTGCGCGAGCACCACAAGCACGACGAGTTCATCGGCCCGCGGTTCTTCGTGCACGCGGCGGCGCTGGAGATGCACCCGCTCGACACCGAGGATCGCCTGGAAGAGCTCAAACAAGCCCACGGCATCGGCTACTGCAACATCACGAAGTGCTGCACCGTCGTGTGCCCCGAGCACATCACGATCACCGACAACGCGATCATTCCGCTCAAGGAACGCGTCGTCGATCGCTTCTACGACCCGCTCAAGATGCTCTGGCGTAGACTGCTCGGCAAGTCCTGACGACGTCCGCCCCGCGTCCTGCCCATGGACAGCTTCCAGCTCAAGCCACTCAGTCATGCCGGCATCGCCGGCGCCATCGACAAGGCCAAGCAATACCGTCTGCTCAACGAGCCTGGCACGGCCGAGAGCATCTGCCGCGACATCCTGCTCGTGGACCCCGGGCACAAGGAGGGGCTCGTGCTGCTCGTGCTCACGTTGACCGACATGTTCACGCGCGGCATCGCGGGTCGCTACGAGGAAGCGTGGCAGCTCGCGCAGTCGCTGCGCGATCCGTACGAACGCGCCTACTTCACGGGCATCGTCTACGAGCGACGCGCCAAGGCACACCATCGCTCGAACGCGCCGCACAGCGGGCTCATCGCCTATGACTGGCTGCGCCGCGCGATGATCGCGTTCGAGGAAGCCGAACGGCTGCGGCCGCCCGGCGACGACCAGGCGATCCTGCGGTGGAACGGCTGTGTGCGGCTCTTGCGCGCCCACAGCGATTTGAGGCCCCCCGTCAAGGACACGGGCGTACCTCCGCTGCAGGGGGACTGAGGTCCGCAGGCTGCACCACCCGATGTTGGGGCGAGGATTGGACGACCGTCGGCTGTCGTCGCCTGCCTCTGCTCCGCCTCGTGCCCCAGCGCGTCAGATCAGAGCCACAGGAAGCGAACGCTGTTCGTGCCGCGTAGCGTGCCAACGGAGTCGACGACGAGGCCCTGCGCGTAGAGCGCCCCGGGCGGAAGTGGTGGCAGCTGCAGCGTGATGCTGCCGGTGGTGCCAATCAGGACGTCGGGTGACACGAGAACAGTCACGTACGGTAGCCACGGGACGCTGAGCGCCGTCCCTCCGAAGGCCATCAATACCGGTGTGAGCCCCGGGCCTGCGATCGAGAGCGTCACCATGCCTGGGGAACCGTGGTCGACCGACATCGTGGAGGCGCCGCTGAAGGTGGCGAACGGTGCGACGGCGGGTTCGCCGGGGAAGAACTGCGCCTCGATCGTGCGCGAGGCGACCGCTGAACTGACTGTCTGGCTCGGCGGGGCGAATGTAGAGGTGTTGTAGATCAGCCTGATCACCGCGCCCGTTGCCGGAATCTGCAGCGGCACGTCGAGGGGGGTGGAAGCGGGGGGTCCATACGCGCTGACCTCGATGGTGCCGTCTGCGTTCACATCGAGGTCGATGCGCGAGGACGCCGTCGATCCCCACGATAACGCGACGTCGGATCCAATGAAGCGGACCAATAGACGCCCACCAACGGGCTGTGGAGCACGCAGGGTGAAGTCGATCTGCGCGCTGCCGGACGCCGACACCGCGTAGGAGTAAGGGTAGCCGCCTTGGGACGCGCAGGATGAGCTCGTCGTGAACGCGAGCGGAGCCGAGCTACCGACCACGCTCGGCCCCCAGATCATGCTGACGAATCCCGACACTTGCTGGAATTGCTGGTCAGTCACGCTGCACGTGAGGAACGTCCCCGGCATCACGTTTCCGACGGGCAGGGTCGCGCTGTTGGTCAGAATAGTAGTACTCGCGGTGGCCGTGCCTACGAACGGGGCATGGGCGCTGATCGACCAGCTCTGTGCATCGGAGCGGGAGCCGAGCGCAAGCAACACTGCAACGAACGTGAGCCGCATGAGACTGCCTCCTGTGCATATCAAAGCGGCGTGGGGGCCGGTGCGCGAGGGGGGGCTGATGACGTCCGCACCCGAAGACGGTCGGTTTGCGTGAGGCGATCGCGTCGACGACCACACGTGTTGGGTGCTGTTCGCGAAGGACAATTGCATCGGACCGACCGGCGAAATGGCGAAGGCCTCGACCGACGCGGTGGTGGGATCCAACCAGAGCGGATCCGGCTGGAGCTCGAAGCACTCGGGCGTGAGGCTCGTCAGTCGAGCACCAGCAACCGCACGGCCGGCGACAGATGCACCGTGGTGGTGCCCAGGAACAGCGACTGCAGCACCAGCTCGATGCCGACGAGCCCGGGCTCTGGCGGGATCGGGTACGTCACCTGCCCGACACCGCTGGTCAGCGCCAGGGGCGGCAGCAGCAGCGGCGCCCCGATCGGCATCGCCAGCGTTCCGAACGGCGGCAGCGGCACGCGCGCGAACTGCAGCCCGAAGAAGGGCTGCGCCGTCGTGGCGTTGGTGAGCGTGCGCACCGCGTACGGGAACGGTTCGCCGATCCGGCACGGCAGCATGTTGCTGGCACTCCAGTGCGAGTTCGTGAGCACGCCGTCGCCGATCACCAGGTCGATGTCGAGGTCGTCGTCGACGTCGACCGCGCGGAACGGGGTGTAGCCGACGGTGCTCGGCAGCGGAAAGATGCCGCCGACGTCGGCGAAGGCCGCACCCTGGTTGCGCCAGAAGCGCACGCCACTCTGGTAGGTCCCGACCACGGCATCGAGGTCACCGTCGTCGTCGAGATCGCCGAGCGCGACGGTGCCAGTCGGCAGCACGGCCGGCAACGCCGACGGCACGTGGCTCAGCATCCCGCCGCCGATGTTCTGCAGCAGCAGGTTGACGCCGTTCGGATAGCTGGCCGTGCCCCAGCACGCGGCGAAGGCGTCGAGATCGCCGTCGGCGTCGATGTCCGCGATGGTGAGGCTGATGGTCAGCGCGAGCGGCGCCTGCAGGCGCAGCGCAGAGACGTCGGTGAACACCCCGGCGCCGTTGTTGGCGAAGTAGTGGATCTCGCTCGCTGCCGCGCCATACGACTCATCGCCGGTGAGCACGTCGATGTCGCCATCGCCGTCGAGATCGCCGACCGCGATCGCCCGCAGCCAGCCCAGGTAGGCCGGGAACGCGCCGGGAACCGCACTGAACGCGCCCGTGCCGTTGTTCGCATAGAGGAACACGCCCCCTTGCCGCACGATGAGCACGAGATCGCGGTCGCCATCGCCGTCCGCGTCGAGCGTCGCGCCGGCCGTGATGTAGTTCGACAGCGACGTCGGCATGCCCGTCTGCCCGGCGTCGACGAAGGTGGCGCTGCCGTTGTTGCGGTACAGCCGCAGCTGCGGGCCGCCCGCCGCCGGCGAGAACACGCACAACACGTCGCGGTCGGTGTCGCCATCGGCGTCGACGATCTGGATCGACGACGGCAGCACCTGGCCCGCGGACCACGGGAAGGGCGCTTCGGTGAACCAGCCGGTGCCATCGTTGATGCCGAGAACGCCGTCCGGCGTGCCGGTCAGCAGGTCGACGTCGCCGTCGCCGTCGACATCGCCGCTAGCGACGGCGGCGCGGTTCCACGGTGTGCGCGAGGCATCGAACAACCGGCCCGGCCCGAGGTTCAGCAGCAACCGCTGCGGCAGTCCGCCGGCGAGGATCAGGTCGAGATCGCCATCGCCGTCGACGTCGGCGTGGTCGGCAACCGGCGCGGTCGGCACCGCCAGCGAATACGCGCGCACCGCGAAGTGGGCGGTGCCGTCGTTCTCGAGCCAGTTGGTGAGCCCGGCAAGGTCGCGGTCGCCGTCGCCGTCGAGATCGACGCCGCGGAACGACGTCAACGGCATGTTGACCGGCAGATGGCCGGTCGCGACCGACAGATTGCCGAGCCCGTCGTTCAGTCGAAGCTGCCACGCGGGCGGGAAACTGCCGGTGCGCAGCAGGCAGTCGTCGTCGCCATCGACGTCGAAGTCGGCGACGACCATCATCGGCGTGTCGACGTTCTGGGCGCCGGGCAGGAACTGCTCGACGAACTGGCCGAGACCGTTGTTGCGCCAGAGCCGGTCGTTGCCAGGCCAGTTCGCGGTGAACGGGAGCACGTACGGACACGCCGCCAGCAACAGGTCGATGTCGCCGTCGCCGTCGAAGTCGCTGGCGGCGGCATCGCGGAGGAACACGTCCGTGCTCGGCACCGGTGCCGGCACGAAGGTGCCACCGACCTGCCGGTACAGCGCGACGCCAAAGCCAACGCCGGTGTTGGCCTGCACGAACATGTCGCGCACGCCATCGCCGTCGAAGTCGGCGCACGCCATCGGCCAGCCGGTCGTCGCCACGGTCGTCAGCTGCAGCACGCCGCCGCCCAGGTTGCGCACGATGGCGCCATTCAGCAACACGTCGGGATCGCCGTCACTGTCGAAGTCGGCGACGAGGTGGTTGGCGCCGTTGACGATGTCGGGCCACGCCGGATGCGGCGTGAACACGCCGTGACCGTCGTTGCGATAGAAGCGCTGCAGCGTGGTCGAGCCGGGCGTGCCGGTGGTGACGACGTCGGGGTCGCCATCGCCGTCGAAGTCGGCGAACGATGACTTCAGCGCCTGCAAGCCGTCGGCGGGGAAGTGCTGGAGGCGCTGCGACTCGAACACGAACTGGGCGGGCAACGCACCGAGGAGCGTGGTTGCGGCGACGAACAAACGGCCGATCGGATCCATCGCGGCAGCTTACTTCGTCGTCGCGCGGTGGGATGAGTCGGCGCGGTACGACGGTCGGGAGTCGCCTCGATGGTCGGCGTGCCGATGGTCCGGCGAGGCCGAACTTCCTTCGCCGCACCCGCGCGAAGCCGTGCGCCAGGATTCCGCAGCACAGGAACGCCGCCGCTTCCAGCTACCACGGCAACTCCGCTTGCTCCGGTGGTGACCGCGCGGCTGCCGGCACCGGCAGCGTTGCCGCGAGCCTCATTGCGAGCAGCACTCGCCGGATCGACTCCGGGTCGTGCATCGCAGCGAGCAGACGCCTTCTCGCTCCGCAGTGCGGACATCGAAGGACCTCGACCAGGTACACCGCCGCAGCAACTCCGCCCACGTGTACCTCGGTCGCCCTCGTTGCCGCCCCATCCGGCAGCAGCGACAACCGACTCTCCGCAACCGCCGGGCGACCCGCGGCGTCTCGTCCAGGATCGCCAGCACGATGTCGCCTTCGTGGCCGAGGGGCTTGAGGCCTTCGATGCCCGGGAAGACGTCGTAGCCCTCGAAGATCTTGTCGACGTTCGACGAATCGAGGCGCGTCTGGTAGGTGACGATGCGCATGCCGGGATTGAAGGCCTCGAGCGTCGCGCACTCGCTCGCGACCTTCGACGCGCCGACGCGCGCGTCGTTGCGCAGGATCTGGCGTTGGAGGTTCGATCTAGCAGTCCGATGTCGAGCCTCACGGTACGATCCTCCGATGACCTCGATGTCGACCCCGCTCTTCGCGCTTCCCTTCCTCCTCGGCTGCGCATCCCCGCCCTCGTCTCCGCCCCCGGCGCAGGTCGACGCCGTCGCGGGGTGGTACACCTCCGCCGAGAGCGAGCTCGAGCTGCACCGCGGCCCCGAGGGAGCACTGCGCGGCTACGTGCGCGCGGGCGGGCGCGTGGCGGCGCTGGCACCCATCGCATCGCGCGAAGGCACGCTGCACGTCACAGCCACGCAGGAAGACGGCACCCGCGCCGAGCTGGACCTCCCCGTTCTCCCCGGGCCGGCACCGATGCTGAAGGTGGAGGGGCTCACGTACCGCCGGATCGCATGCGAGGCACCCGCGGACGCCACCACCCGCCGCGAGGTCGAAGCCGCCTACGCGAAGCTGGCGCTGGCCGTGGAGACCCGGGACTTCGCCGCCTTCCAGGCGGTGCGCGTGCCGGAGTTCGCCACCATCCCTCCCGACGGAACGCCGAGCCCGGGCTCTCGCATGGCGGATCGGGCACGCGGCCTCCTGGAGCGCATCCAGCCCCCGATCACGACGCGGAACGACATCCTGGAGCTGACCGTCCGGGGCGACCACGCCATCGCTACCGTCCGACAGACGTTCTCCCGCATGCAGCGGGTGCAGGACGACCCCGAGCCCCACGTCATCCGCACCGAGGTGACGCAGCGCGAGACCTGGACGCGGACGCCGGAGGGGTGGAAGCTCCTGTTCGTGGACGAGGTTCGCGATCACGTCACCTTCGACAACGGCAAGAGGATCGACCGCTAGGCCGGGATGCTCTTCGGGCCAGCAGGCCCAATGGCGGCGTGCAGGACTTCGCCAAGGGCCACGCCGGCGAACTCACGATCGACGCCGATCCGCCCGGGACGTCGCCGCGGCGCATCGACGTGCAGTTGCATTGATCCCACGGACCCGCTTGTCCGGCGACCGGTGTTCCGCATGATCACGGCCATGCTGCGAACGAGTTGCGCCGCGCTGATGCTGCTCGCTGCGTTACCGTGGCGCAGCGGGTCGCCGAACCGGAGCTCGCCGATTCGGCGCCGATCGTGCGCCATCGGAAACTCGCAGCGATCGGTTGGAGCCAGGCGGCGGAGCGTCTCGTCGCGTATCTCGAACGGAGGACACCATGGGACTCTTGACCTTCAGCATCAACGTCACCCTGGACGGCTGCG
>Ga0075428_100000901_pt1 | contig 31342 bp, 24 predicted proteins | sample RhiMetdeltSRZDD2_FD_75291 | JGI IMG/M metagenome (GOLD analysis project Ga0075428, IMG submission 75291) | Populus rhizosphere microbial communities from Tennessee, USA - Rhizosphere MetaG P. deltoides SRZDD2 | ecosystem: Host-associated > Plants > Roots > Rhizosphere > Soil | place: USA... | reverse complement strand
GCCACAACTACAAAGTTGCTTCATAGTTGTAACGAACCGATTTCTTTTCCGCGAGGGTGCAGAAAAACGGTGTGCCGCTGCAGGGCTGATGGTAGGTTGGCGGTGTCGTTGATGAGGAATAGGAGACGGGTTCTTAAGCTGCTGGGTCTTGGGTTCGCAGTGGTGGTGCTGGCAACGGTTCTATCCGGATGCCAGACCGTCAGCTATTACAAGCAGGCGATTCGCGGGCAATATCAGATTTTTGCGAATCGAGAGCGCATCGAAAAAATCATCGCCAGCACGAACACGGCGCCGGCGTTGCGCGAAAAGTTTCGGCTCGTCATGGACCTGCGGCGCTACGCGGAGAAGGAACTGAACCTGCCGGTCGACGGGCACTACAACCGCTACGTGGATGTGAAAAGGCGGTTCGTGGTTTGGAACGTGCACGCGGCAGAGGAATTTTCGCTGGAACCGAAGACATGGTGGTATCCCGTCGTGGGACGGTTGAAGTATCGCGGCTACTTTTCCGAGAAGCATGCGAAGGCCTACGCGAAGAAACTCGAAGCCGAGGGCTTGGACGTCTACGTCGGTGGCGTGGAGGCATACTCGACGCTGGGCTGGTTCAAAGACCCGCTGTTGAACACGTTCATTCACCACGACGAAGTGGTCTTGGCCGAGATCTTGTTCCACGAACTGGCCCATCAGCGGGTTTTCGTCAGCGGAGACACGGACTTCAACGAGGCGTTCGCCACGGCAGTGGCCGAGGAAGCTGTGCGGCGATGGTTCAAGGACAAGCCCGAAAAGCTGGAGCAATTTCGTGTTCACGAAAGACAGGAGGCGGATTTCGTGCGGATCGTTCTGGCGACGCGGGAGCAGTTGAAGAATGTTTACGCGCGCAGCAATGACAGCCCGGCGGCCCTGCGGCACGACAAGCTGCTTGCGATCGAGGCGCTTCGGCAGGAGTACGCGAAACTGAAAGAAAGCGACTGGGGCGGTTACGCCGGTTACGACGGCTGGTTTAAGCGGCCTATCAACAACGCCCAGTTGAATACCGTGGCGACGTACCACCGTTTCGTGCCTTCGTTCCGCGCCGTGTTGCGGGAGAATGGGGGCGATCTGGAGAAGTTTTATAAACACGTCGAGGCTCTGGGCAAACTGCCTAAAAAGGAGCGGCATTCTAGGTTGCTCGAACGGGCGCAAACGACGGAGAACGAACCCGAATCGACGGTGCGCCGGAAATTAGCCATGACACGCGATACAGTTTCAACTAAGCCGTAGGCGTTTGCCGCATGACTGACAGCAAGCCATTGCTCGAAATACGCGACCTCAAGCTGGAGTTCGGCGCGCGTGATCGCGCGCTGCGGGCAGTCGATGGGGTGTCGTTTACGATTCGCGACGGCGAAACGGTTTGCCTCGTCGGCGAAAGCGGCTGCGGGAAAAGTGTGACCGCGCTTTCGATAGCGCGGCTCGTGCCCACGCCTCCGGCGCGCTACGTTGGAGGCGAAATCCTGCTGCAAGGTCGCGATGTGCTGAAAATGTCGAAGGCCGACTTGCGGAACATTCGAGGCGGCGTGGTAAGTTACATTTTTCAGGAACCCAGTGCTTCACTGAATCCGGTGTTCCGCGTTGGCAACCAAATCAAAGAGTCGCTGAAACTCCACCGCCCCGACGCGGCGACCGATGATGAGGTCGTGCGCCTGCTCAAGCTGGTCGGCATTCCCGCGCCGGAGTCGCGCATTCGTGACTATCCGCATCAGCTTTCCGGCGGAATGCAGCAGCGCGTGATGATTGCGATGGCCCTCGCGTCGCATCCCAAACTGCTGATTGCCGACGAGCCCACGACTGCGCTCGACGTGACGATCCAGGCGCAGATCATCGAATTGTTGACCGACCTGAAGAAGCGCTTCGGCATGAGCATGCTGCTGATAACGCACAATCTGGGGATTGTGGGCGACATCGCGGACCGATTGGCGGTGATGTACGCGGGGCAGATTCACGAACTGGCGCCGGCGAACGAATTGCTCGCGAAACCGCTCCACCCATACACGCAGGCGCTGATGAACTCGGTCCCCAAACTATCGGGCGATGCGGAGCGCCTCACCGCGATTCCGGGCAACGTCCCAAACCTCGGAGCGTTTCCCAGCGGCTGCCGCTTTCATCCCCGTTGTCCCAGGGCGCGCTTTGATTGTCCCGAGCGCTCGCCTGAACTTGATGAGGTAATGCCGGGGCGCCGCGTGCGCTGCTTTTACTGGAATGCGCCCTTGCCTGAGCCGCATCAGGCCTTAAATCCGAACAACCCCGCCTTAATCCAAGCACGTGAGCCTGCTCGAAGTTAAAAATATAAAAGTCCATTTCCCCGTGAAGCACGGCTTGTTCAGCCGCGTGCGAGGTTATGTGAAGGCCGTGGACGACGTGAGCTTAAGCATCGCGCCGGGAGAAACGCTCGGGCTGGTCGGCGAAAGCGGCTGCGGCAAAACGACTCTGGGGCGCGCAATTATTCGCCTGCTCGATCCGACGTCTGGCCAGGTGCTTTTCAAGGGCGAAGACATTACACAATTGCGTGGCTCCGAACTGCGCCGTCGCCGGCGTGGCTTCCAGATGATTTTCCAGGACCCGTACGGATCGTTGAATCCGCGCATGACCGTCGAGCAGATCATTGGCGAAGCGATCGACATCCACAAACTCGCCGAGAGTTCCAGCGCCAGACGCGCGCGGATCACCGAATTGCTTCAGGCCGTCGGTTTGAATGTCACGCATGCGCAACGTTATCCGCACGAGTTCAGCGGCGGTCAACGCCAGCGCATCGGCATCGCGCGGGCACTGGCGGTCGAGCCGGACCTCATCGTTTGTGATGAACCGGTGAGCGCGCTGGATGTATCTGTGCAGGCACAGATCATCAACCTGCTCATGGATCTGCAACAGCAGCGGGGCATCGCGTATCTATTTATCGCGCACGACCTCGCGGTGGTGGAACACATCAGCCGACGCGTGATGGTGATGTATCTGGGCAAGGTGGTCGAAACGGCCGAGGCCAAAGAGTTGGTGCGCTCGCCGCGGCATCCCTACACGCAAGCGTTGCTGTCGGCAGTGCCCGTGGTTGACCCGGCATCGAAGCGCAAGCGCATCATCCTTCCCGGCGATGTCCCCTCGCCCATCAACCCGCCCTCCGGCTGCAACTTTCATCCGCGTTGCCCGGCTGCGATCGATATCTGCAAAGTCGAGATGGCACCGCTGCGCGAAGTCGCCCCGGGCCATTTTGTGGCATGTCACGTCGCGCAAAGCGAAGCGGGTCTGCGACCGGCTCCTCAATCGATGGCAATGCGTTGACAGTTCGCATCGGCTTTTTTCCGCACTTACGCTCGAGCGGCGCGGCGAATTCTGTGGCGACGCAACAACTCGAATGCCAGCAGAATCGCCAGAGCGAGCAGCACCAGTACATACAGCGGCCAACGGCCTGTGTAAGTCAGGTGCTCAGAGAGCCGCCTGGGCCACGGATCGGCTTCGGTCGGTGTTTCGATGCTCGGCGCCGGATTCGTCAATATGCGACTCGGCATATTGGTTGGAGGCGAAGGCCGCGGCGGCGCTGCGGCAGGCGTCTGCGTCACAACAACGATGGGCGCGGGATTGGAAAACTGCGTGCGCGAGTGGCGCCTGCCGACGTCATCCAATTGACTGAACACGCCGGGCGCTCCGCCACCGCCACCCGATGGAGGTGGATTGGGGCGGCCGTGGTCGTCACCGCCTCCGGGGCGAGGCGTTGAATCCGGGGGCGGCACGGGTATGAAGACGTTGGGGGGAAGTCCCGGTTGGCCTCCCACACCCGTCAGGTTGCGATTGTTCCATTGCTCGACGTGCGCATCCCCGAAAAGGACGTTGCCCGCAAGACGATGTCGTTCGCCGGTCCACAAGAGCGTTCTCCCAATGCCAGGATTCGCATCCGTGAGATTGCCGTCGCCAGCGACAATGCTGTCGGAGTCCCCTGCGCGCGCCCCGGCGTTCACAAAGTAACTGATGGTATCACTACGCAGGCCAACAAAACGATTGGTGATTGTGGCTCGGCGATCCACGGGGCAGACCAGGATGCGCGCGTCGGACATGTAGTTCGAGAGCGGTTGGAAATGGCGAAAAACATCAACGAACTCTCGTGTCCCTCCGAAGTCCCTTGAAACTTTCATGGGAAACTCGTCGTTGTGATCGTGCGCGAAACTGAGGAAGGCGATGCCGATCTGGCGCAGTTGACTGGAACATTGAACCCGGCGCGCGCGCGAGCGGACTTTTTCGATGGTGGGAAGCAGCAGTGCGGCGAGAATGGCGATGATGGCGATGACGATCAGGAGTTCGAGGAGTGTGAAAGCCTTCCACCTGTTGTGCATGGTTACGACCTAAAGCATCGCGAGTACCGAGTGAATTCTGTGGGCTTTTTCGCGAAAACCGGGTAATGGTATGCGCGAAAGCCACGCTTTGAGCATGGAAAAGACGCGCCCGCAAAAGAGCAAAAGAAATTTTAAAATAGTAGTTGACTAATTAGTCTAGAATTCGTAATCTGAACCCAGTTAAAGGCAACAGACATTTATGGGCCGAGCCAGTGACGCAAAAGAACGATTGATGGACGCCGTCCAGGCATTGATCTGGGAGGGTTCCTACGGCAGCACGACCATCGATCAGATTTGTGAAAAGGCTGGCGTCAAAAAAGGAAGCTTTTACTACTTCTTCGAGTCCAAGTGTGACTTGGCCGTCGCCGCCCTGGATCGCGAATGGGAGACTTTTAAGCCACAACTGGATGCCGTTTTTTCACCAGCCTACCCGCCTTTGGAGCGCCTGCGCAAGCTCTGCCAGTTCATGTACGAAGAGCAGGCAGAAATGAAAGCGAAGTGCGGTCATGTGCTTGGTTGCCCTCTCTGTACGCTAGGTTCCGAAGTGTCCACTCAGGAGGAACGCCTCCGGGCCAAGGTCCAGGAGCTTCTAGGGTACTGGCCGAAGTATCTTGAAACGACCATTCGTGACGCACACGCTGAGGGCTCGCTGAATTCGCCGGATCCCGCGAAGGCCGCTCAAATGGTTTTTGTCTATCTCGAAGGGCTTCTAGCGCAAGCGCGAATCCAAAACAGTTTGGAGATTTTAAAGCCCGCCGAGTCTGGTGTGTTTGCCCTTTTGGGGGTGACCGCAAGAGAGAAAGTGGCCGCTTAAACTTGATGATAAATACGCAGGAATTAGATTTTTTTTCGTCTTAAAATTGACTAAACGGTAAACTACTAGTGGAGAGCAACATGAGGACAAATCAGAACAAGATCACGACAAGGATCAGAGTCAACTTCGGCAGGCGGGCGCAGTTCAGGCCCAGAATCGTCGCTAAAGCAATTCCGCAGGAACCACTGATTCTGCTTGAGAACCAGGAGCGCGCTCTTCGGTTTGCAATCCTGCTGGCGGCAGCAGTGCTAATTCTCGCCTTGGTTACCGGATGCGGGCCCGCTAACGCACAGCAGTCTGCGAAGGCGCCGACGGTCACCGTTGCGTCCGTCGAGCAGCAGCAAATTGTGGAGTGGGACGAATTTACAGGCCGCACTGAAGCCGTGGAGAGTGTCGAGGTACGGCCGCGAGTCTCCGGTCACATACAGGAAGTGCGATTCCAATCCGGACAACTCGTTAAAAAGGAAGACGTGCTGTTCGTCATCGATCCCCGATGGCACAAGGCAGAGTTTGACCGGCGTGAGGCTGAGTATCAACAGGCGAAGGTGCGCCTGGAAAACGCGGAGCGCGAAGCAAAGCGATCCGAGCAGTTGCTCGCAAATCGCGCGATCTCAACAGAGGAAGGCGACGCGCGCGTGGCGCGATTTAACGAAGCGAAGGCCGCATTGTTGGCAGCGCAGGCGGCGCGGGATTCGGCACAGCTCGATCTCGAGTACACCGAAATCCGCTCGCCGATCAACGGCAGAGTCAGCCGCGAACTCAAGACTGTCGGCAACTACGTGAGTGGTGTCGCGGGCGTGGGCACGTTGCTGACCACGATCGTCTCGGTGGACCCGATCTATGTCTATGCGGACATGGACGAGAATTCGCTGCTCAAGTTCAATACACTGGCTCAAGCCAAAAAACTGAGTGGCAATGGCGGAGGCACGGTGCCAGTCGAACTTCAACTTGCCGATGAGCAGGGCTACCCGCAGCGCGGTCACATTGAATCTTTTGACAACCGGGTCGACGCAAATACGGGGAGCATTTTGTTAAGGGCCGTGTTTCCAAATCCGGACGGGCGCATCGTGCCGGGGCTTTTTGCGCGGATTCGCGTGCCGCTGACAGAAAAATATGGGGCCTTGCTGGTTGATGAACGGGCGATTGGGACTGATCAGGGCCAGAAATTTGTGCTGACGGTTTCGCCAACGAACACCGTGGTATATCGGCCCGTGAAGCTCGGGCCGGCTATAGAAGGCAAGCGGATCATCCGTAGCGGTGTCAATGCGGGCGAACAGATTGTGGTTGCTGGATTGCAGAAGGTGCGACCGGGTATGGCAGTGGTACCTGAAACTTCTGTCGCTTCAATCACCGAAGAGGTGAAGACCGTCCAGCGCTAATCCATCCGAGCCACACGGGGACTCCAATCATAAGGGTACGAAAATGAAATTCTCTCATTTCTTCATCCAGCGGCCGATTTTTGCGGCGGTGCTGTCGATCATCGTTTTCATCGTGGGCCTGATCGCGATGTTCCGATTGCCGATCAGTGAATACCCGGAAGTCGTGCCGCCGACGATTGTCGTGCAAGCGACATATCCCGGCGCCAACCCGAAGACGATTGCTGAGACAGTTGCGGCGCCGCTGGAGCAGGTGATCAATGGCGTTGAGAACTCGCTCTACATGTCATCGCAGGCGACGCCCGACGGGGTGTTGGTGTTGACGGTTACGTTCAAGCTCGGCACCGACATCGACAAAGCGCAAGTGCAGGTGGAAAACCGCGTCTCGCAAGCGCTACCGAAGTTGCCCGAAGAGGTGCGCCGGCTTGGTGTCACGACCACGAAGCAGTCGCCTGATCTCACAATGGTGGTGCATCTGCTCTCGCCAAACGGGCGTTATGACGAGGTCTATCTTCGCAACTACGCCACGTTACAGGTGAAGGATGTGCTGGCACGCATTCCAGGGGCGGGTTCGGTGCAGTTGTTCGGTTCGGGCGATTACGCGATGCGGATTTGGCTCGATCCCGACAAACTGGCCGCCCGCAACCTTACGGCCAGCGACGTTGTGGTCGCGGTCCGCGAACAAAATGTGCAAATAGCCGCCGGCGCCGTGGGGCAGGCGCCGATGCCAAATCCGGTCAACCTGGAGTTGCTGATCAACGCGAAGGGGCGGCTGGTCGACGAAGAGGAATTCGGCAACATCATCGTGAAGACCGGTCCGAACGGGGAAAAGACAGTGCTCAAAGACATCGCGCGGCTGGAACTCGGCGCCTCCGGTTACTCGCTGCGCTCGCTGTTGAACAACAAAGCGGCGGTGGCCATTCCGATTTTTCAATCACCGGGAGCGAACGCGCTGCAGCTTTCGGCAGACGTGCGACGCACGATGGACCAGTTGAAGAAGAATTTTCCTGACGGAATCGATTACTCGGTCGTGTACGACCCGACGGTGTTTGTGCGGAGCTCGATCAAGGCGGTGGTCGTGACGCTCCTTGAGGCCGTGCTGCTGGTGGTGATTGTGGTGATTCTATTCCTTCAAACCTGGCGCGCTTCGATCATTCCGCTTGCGGCCGTGCCTGTATCACTAGTGGGCACCTTTGCGATCATGCTCGCGCTCGGCTTCAGCATCAACATGCTCACGCTCTTCGGCCTCGTGCTGGCCATCGGCATCGTGGTGGACGATGCGATCGTGGTGGTCGAGAACGTTGAGCGCAACATCGCGCTGGGCCTTTCGCCGGTGGAGGCGACTAAACGCGCGATGAACGAAGTTACTGGCCCGATCATAGCCATTGCGCTGGTGTTGTGCGCCGTGTTCGTACCCACGGCGTTCATCAGCGGCTTGACGGGCCAGTTCTACAAACAATTCGCGATCACGATCGCGATTTCCACGGTCATCTCGGCGTTCAACTCGCTGACGCTCAGCCCGGCGCTGGCAGCGGTGTTGCTGAAAGCGCACGGCGCGAAAAAGGACGTGGCTTCGCGCGCCATGGACCGGCTCTTCGGCTGGTTTTTCCGGCCATTCAACCGGTTGTTTGCGTGGAGCAGCAGCAAATACTCCGCCGGGGTGGCCGGGGTATTGCGTAAGAGCGCTATCGCGCTGGTGGTCTATGGCGGACTGCTGTTGCTGACGGGTTGGAGTTTCACGAAGGTGCCGACCGGCTTCGTGCCGACACAGGACAAGCAATACCTCGTTGCGTTTGCGCAATTGCCGGATGGCGCTTCGCTCGACCGCACGGATGCGATCATGCGCCGGATGGCCGACATTGGTCTGAAGCACCCGGGGGTGGAGTACGCCGTGCAGTTCCCCGGACTGAGCATCAGCGGGTTCAGCGTGGCCGCGAACGCCGGCATCGTGTTCTTCTGTCTCAAGCCCTTCGATGAACGTGAGAAACCCGAACTGAGGGGACCTGCGATCGCCGAGGCGCTCAACCGTGAATTCGGCGACATCCAGGAAGCATTTGTACTGACCGTCATGCCGCCGCCGGTGAATGGCCTCGGTACGATTGGCGGATTTAAATTTTTCATCGAAGATCGCGCGGGGCTCGGCTACGACGCGCTGTTCCAGGCGACGCAAGCGCTGACCGCCGAAGGGTACAAGACGCCCGGGCTGGCGAATTTGTTTTCAACCTTCACCATCAACGTGCCGCAGCTTGACGCTGAGATCGATCGCGTCAAAGCCAAAGCTCAGGGGGTGCCGCTACAGAATCTGTTCGAGACGATGCAGATTTACCTCGGCTCGCTCTACGTAAACGACTTCAACCTTTTCGGTCGCACGTATCAGGTTGTCGCGCAGGCCGACGCGGGCTTCCGCAATCGGGCCGAAGACATTACGCGGCTGAAGACGCGCAATGCGCAGGGACAAATGGTGCCGCTGGGCACACTGGTGAAGGTGAAAGAGAGTTATGGACCGGACCGCGCGCAACGCTACAACGGGTACGCCGCCGCGGAGGTCAATGGCGGTCCCGCGCCCGGCTTTAGTTCGGGCCAGGCCGAGGCGTTAATGGCCAAAATCGCCGCCGAGAAATTGCCCAAGGGGATGGAGTTTGAGTGGACGGATTTGACTTATCAGAAAATCCTCGCGGGGAACACGGCGGTGTATGTGTATCCGCTCTGTATTCTGCTGGTGTTCCTGGTGCTCGCCGCGCAATACGAGAGCTTCCGGCTTCCGCTCGCGATCATTCTGGTGGTTCCCCTCTGCTTGTTGTTCGCCATCGGTGGCGTGTGGTTCAAAGGCAGTGACAACAACATCTTCACGCAGATCGGCTTCATCGTCTTAATCGGGCTCGCGTGCAAGAACGCGATCCTGATTGTCGAGTTCGCGAAGCATAAACAGGACGAGGAAGGGCTCTCTCCCGTGCAGGCGGCGATCGAAGCATGCCGCTTGCGGTTGCGGCCGATCCTGATGACCTCGATCGCGTTCATTGCGGGGGTTTTTCCGTTGGCGATTTCAACGGGCGCAGGCGCAGAGATGCGTCAGGCGATGGGAATGGCCGTGTTCAGTGGGATGATCGGTGTGACGCTCTTCGGCCTTTTTCTGACGCCGGTTTTCTACGTGGTGTTGATGAAGCTTTCACGTCGCAAGAAGACCGCACAGGAATCGTCATCGCTTTCGCCGGGAATGATCACGGGCACGGCAACGATCGCATTGCTTGCGTTGATCGTGACTGGTTGCGCGGTGGGACCGGACTATAAGCGGCCGGAAACGACCGCGCCCGCGAGCTACAAATCCAGCCCCCTGCTGAAGTCCGGGGTTACGAACGCTGAGGTTGGGGCGTGGAAGGAGGGGCGTCCGCTCGACAACGTGCCCAAAGGAAACTGGTGGGAACTCTTCGGCGACGCTGCGCTCAACGATCTGGAACGGCAGGCCACGGAGTCGAACCAGGAATTGAAGGCGGCGGTCGCGCGAGTGGATCAGTCCCGCGCAACGGCGCGGGTGTCGCGCAGTGAGCTGCTGCCGGTGCTCGATTTCAATCCGAGCGTTACTCGCGAGCGGTTTTCACCGAACCAAAACCCGAGCTTTGGAAACATCACGGCGAGCAGCTTTCGAGTGCCGCTCGATTTGAGCTACGAAGTAGACCTGTGGGGACGCGTGCGCCGCGGCTTCGAAGCCGCGCGAGCGGATGCGACGGCAAGCCTGGCTGCGTTTCACAATGTCCTGCTCACGTTGCAGGCCGATATCGCTCAGAATTATTTTGCGCTCCGCGCCCTGGATACGGAGATCGGCGTCGTCGAGGCCACGGTCGGCTTGCGCCGCGAACAGGTAGCGCTGGTCCGCAGCCGTTTCGAAGGCGGGATTGGCAATGAACTGGATGTGGCGCGCGCCGAGACTGAACTTGCGACCACCGAAGCCGAGGCCGCCGTGCTCGCGCGCCAACGCGCGGAGCTTGAGAACGCGATTGCGATTCTGGTGGGCGCGAACCCCGCCAACTTTACGATCGTCCGCGCCACCGAAAAATGGAACCCGCAGACGCCGGGGGTGCCAACGGGCTTGCCTTCGGAGTTGCTGGAGCGCCGGCCTGACGTTGCGGAGGCTGAACGACAGCTCGCAGCGGCCAACGCGCGTATAGGTGTTGCGAAGGCGGCATTCTTCCCGGTGCTGCGACTCACTGCGTCGGGCGGCTTTCTGAGCGGCGAAGTCGAGAATCTTTTCAATTGGGACAGCCACGTGTGGTCGATTGGCCCGAGCCTCTCGCTGCCGATCTTTGCGGGCGGAAGAAATCGTGCGAACCTGCAGCGCTCGCGCGCCGCGTACGACGAATCAGTGGCCGGGTACCGCCAGCGGATTCTCGTCGCTTTCGGTGAAGTCGAAAACAGCCTTGCCGGCGTGCATTTTCTTGCCACGCAAACGGAGGCGCAGAATCGCGCGCTGGCGAACGCGCGTCGCGCGGCCGAGTTGGCGACGGAGCGCTATCGCGCCGGCATCGTCAGCTATCTCGAAGTCGTCGATGCCAATCGCGCCGCGCTGCAAACCGAGCGGGGAACCGCGCAGCTCTCCGGGCAACGCCTCGCCACCACCGTGCAACTCATCAAAGCCCTCGGCGGTGGATGGAGTGAAGGAGCCCTCTACGCGCAATCGAACCGGGGGAAATGAGGATGAAGAATCTCTCCGAACGCTCTCTCTTGCTGCTGCTGGCGGCGGTGCAGTTCACGCACATCATGGATTTCATGATCCTGATGCCGCTGGGGCCGCAACTGATGCGCGATTTGGACGTCGGCCCGGGGCGTTTCAGCGCGTTCGTGGCGATCTATACGCTCAGTTCCGGCGTCGTTGGATTGCTCGTCGCGCCCTTCATTGACCGTTTCGACCGTCGAAAGCTGCTCCTTTTCGCGTACGCTGGATTTACCCTCGCTACTCTGGGCTGTGCGTTCGCGCAGAGTGCGAATGCATTGCTCGCGGCGCGGGCACTCAGCGGCGTCTTTGGTGGACTATCGATGTCGATGGTCATGGCGATCATCGGCGACGTCGTCCCTGTGCAGCGGCGTGCTGCAGCCATTGGCATGGTCATGACGGGCTTTTCGCTGGCCGCTGCCGTAGGCGTTCCGTTCGGCCTTCAACTGGCTCATCGATTTCAATGGGAGGTGCCGTTCTTCCTGCTGGCGATTGTCGCCGGCCTGATCTGGTTGGTGGCTTTCGCCGGCTTGCCGGCCGTTCGCGGGCATTTGGACGATGCTCAAGCCAATCCGCGGCGCGCCTTCGCTGACCTGCTCCGCGATGCCAATGCCGGGCGAGCACTCCTGTTCATGGCCACAATGGTATTTGGCCATTTTGCCATCATTCCTTTACTCCCCGCCTATCTTGTCGCGAACGTGGGCCTGCCGGAACCGCATCTCGCTCTCATTTATTTCACAGGTGGAGTTTTGACGGTCTTCACCGCGCCGCTCATCGGCAAACTGGCCGATTCCCTGGGACGCTTCCGCGTCTTTTCCGGGCTCGTCGTCGTGGCGTGTGTGGTGACATTGGTGATTTCACACTCGGGCCCCCTTCCGGTTTGGGCGGTGGTGTTCCTCGGCGGATTATTTTTTGTTTTTGCCAGCGGCCGATTTGTGCCGGGGCAGGCGATGATAACGCTGGCCGTGCCCGCTTCACGGCGCGGCGCGTTCATGAGCCTGAGCGGCTGCGCGCGGGACATTGCTATGGGGCTGACTTCGAGTCTTGGCGGATGGATCGTGACCAGAGAACCGTCCGGAGAGTTGGTCAATTTCCACTGGCTCGGCTGGATCGCTGTCGGAGCCGCTGCGTTCTGTCTTTGGCTCGGCAGAGGGGTGATAGTTAACGAGGTGGATTCTCCGCCCGTGAAGCCGGCCTCTCCAACGACGCTCTCTGTCGAGTCGTCGTTGAATCCTCAGTTATCAACCCAAAACGAAGGGACATAAACTATGCAAAATAAATCGTTCGAAAATAAAGTTGCTCTCATCACCGGCGGCACCAGCGGTATTGGCGTCGCTACGGCGCTCGCATTCGCGAGGGAAGGCGCGAAGGTCGTTATCTCGGGACGGCGCGAGAAAGAAGGAAATGACGTGGTCTCCCGCATCAAAAAGGCCGGAGGCGAAGGTCTTTTCATCAAGACTGATGTCTCAGAAGAAACCGGCGTGGAGGCGCTGGTCGACAAGACGTTGTCGACCTACGGAAGACTGGACGCGGCTTTCAACAACGCGGGAATCGAAGGAGAGGTTGGGAAACAAACGCACGAGCAATCGGCAGCAAATTATCGAGCCGTCATGGACATCAATGTTCTCGGTGTTCTCTTGGCGATGAAATATCAGATTTCTGTGATGCTGAAAAATGGCGGCGGCGCGATTGTGAACAATGCCTCGGTGGGCGGCCTGGTTGGCTTTCCCGGCGCGAGCGTCTACGTCGCGAGCAAGCATGCGGTGCTGGGCCTCACGAGGACGGCGGCCCTCGAATACGCGCGGCGGGGAATCCGTGTGAACGCGGTTTCGCCTGGCGGCATCGAGACACCGATGCTTGATCGCTTCACCGGCGGTCCTGGCACCGATTTTACGAAGCAACTCGAAGCGATGCACCCCATCGGCCGTTTGGGTCGACCCGAAGAAATCGCAGAAGCAGTGCTCTGGCTCTGCTCGGACAAAGCGTCGTTTTTCACCGGCCAATCACTGACCGTAGATGGCGGCTGGACGGCACAGTAACTTGCAATGTTGGCATCCAAATTTGGGCTGCAGTAAACGAATCTTAAATCCCGACTCAGAATCAGATTATGGCAATCGTCTTCATCACCTTAACAGTCTGTCTCATCGTCTTCGGCTTCCTCTGGCACGACCAATCGTCGCGACGGCATTAGGCAGACTACAAGCTTGTTTACGCCGTCGCCGCCGGGCATCTTGAGGTCGAATCCGCGGCTGTGTGCAACAGCGCGGTTGTGTTCACTATGAAAGCAATCTCTCGTTATGCTCTCTCGGTTGTCTTCGTAAGTTCGGTTCTGGCGTCTGAACAGCCAGACCTCTCGCCCTCGTCTGACGAGCGCCAGCTTCCGCGGGCGATGCATTCCAGGATGAAGGAGCATGCGCGGGTGACTGTCGGAGTGCGGGATGCCGATATCGTTGGATCTGACAATCGCGCGCTGCAGGCGGCGGTTGATTATGTTGCAGGTCTCGGCAGCGGTGTGGTCGAGATCGGTCCTGGCGAGTATACGATGCACGACTCGCTGCATTTGCGTTCGCACGTCACCGTGCGGGGTACACCGGGCCAGACGATCCTGCGCAAAGCAAGGGCTGCGGTTTCTCCGCTCGCGCTCGATGGCGACTATGGCGAGGAACAAATCACCGTCGAAAAGCCCGATGGTTTCAAGGTGGGGTACGGCGTGGCTATTTGGGACAAAGGCTCAGGAGGTTTTCACACGACCGTGGTCCGGATCACCGGACAGAACGGCAACACGTTTTCGATCGATAAACCGCTCAACGCCGATTGCATGGTAGGGAACAAGGCAGAGGCGGCGACCGTCTTTCCGGTCGTCAGCGGTTACGATTTGGAAGGCGCGCGCGTGGAAAACCTGACCATTGACGGGAACAAGGAAGAGAATGTCTCCCTCAATGGCTGCCGAGGCGCGGGGATTTTTCTATATCGCGGTTTCGGCACTGTCGTCGAGAACTGTATCGTGCGCGACTACCACGGCGATGGAATCAGCTTTCAACAATCGAACGACGTCCTCGTGAACGGCTGCACCAGCGAAAATAACGCCGGGCTTGGTTTTCATCCCGGCAGCGGTTCACAGCGTCCCGTGGTGCGCGAGTGCATTGCCCGGGGGAATGGCGAAGATGGCCTGTTCCTCTGCTGGCGGGTGCGGCACGGTCTGTTCGAGAAGAACGTGCTGGAAAACAATGGGCGCTTCGGCATTTCGATTGGCCACAAGGACACGGACAATCTGTTGCGCGAAAACCAGGTGCGCGCGAATCACCAGGACGGAGTGTTCTTTCGCAATGAGACGCTCGGCATGGCCGGCCACCGGAATCGACTTGAAAATAATGTAATCGAGAACAACGGCTTGAAGGCGCCGGCCGCGGGCATTCGCGTGCGCGGCGAGACGAAGAACCTCGTGTTCAAGAACAACGTGATCCGCGACACCCGCGCGTCCGACGCTCGCAAACAATCCGTCGGCATTCGCATCGAGGAACAGGCCGGCGACGTCGTGCTCGACGGCAACGAAATCGACGCGCCCACGAAAATCGAAGACCGCCGCAAACCGAAGTAGGCCTAATTTGCTTTTTCCGGGCTCGTCAACATCCTATTCTGCCGCGGGATGAATCGGGTGGCTCTCATCACAGGTGCGTCGCGTGGCATTGGCCGTGGGATCGCGCTGGAGTTGGCGGCTCTTGGACACGATCTCGTCATTAATTACGCGGGGAACGAGAAAGCTGCCAGGGAGACCGCGCGCGAATGCGCGGGGGCGGCCGCTGGTTCGAAACGAAAAATTCAAACCGAACTTTGCCAGGCGGATATTTCCCAGGCAGCCGATCGAAAAAGACTGATCGAGTTCACCCGCAGCACTTTCGGGCGCCTGGATTTGCTCGTGAACAATGCCGGCGTGGCTCCTGAGGTGCGCGCCGACATTCTTGACGCGAGCGAGGAGAGCTTCGACCGGCTCATCGGCGTCAACGTCAAAGGTCCCTACTTCCTGACGCAGCTCGCTGCCAAATGGATGATCGAGCAAGTACGCAATGCATCAGACAAGACCTGTGCGCCGAAAATTGTCACGATAACTTCCGTGAGCGCCTACACGGCTTCCGTGAATCGCGGCGATTACTGTGTTTCCAAGGCCGCGCTGGCGATGTTGACGCCGTTGTTCGCGGCGCGATTGGCGGAGCATGGGATTGGCGTGTACGAAATCAGGCCCGGTATTATCGAGACGGACATGACCTCGGCCGTGAAAGAAAAATACGACGCGCTGTTGAAGCAAGGCGTGATGCCGATTCCGCGCTGGGGCAAGCCCGAGGACGTGGGCAAAGCGGTCGCGGCAATTGCCCAGGGTCTCCTGCCGTACAGCACCGGCGAAGTGATCAACGTCGACGGCGGGTTTCACCTGCGACGACTCTGAGCGATGGCCATCAGGATCGACAGCAAACTGACCGCGCGCGCGCTCGGGCCGAAAATTCACCGGCTCTTCGAATTGTCGGCGCGGAAGATCTCCGATCTCGAGAAGACGTGGGATCCGGCGAGAGGCACTCCTGTGTTCACGGTCAACGGCAAGTACACGACGCGTGGCTGGACCGAGTGGACCCAGGGGTTTCAGTTCGGGTCTGCGATTCTCCAATTCGATGCCACGGGCGAGAAGCGGTTCCTGGCACTCGGGCGTTCGCGTACGCTGGAACGCATGGCCTCGCACGTGTCGCACATCGGCGTGCACGATCACGGCTTCAACAACGTCTCCACCTACGGAAATCTGCTGCGGCTGATGTGGGAGGGCCGCATCGAGGAAAACGACTACGAACGCCATTTTTATGAGCTCGCTCTGAAAATCTCCGGCGCCGTTCAGGCCGCGCGCTGGACCGACGTCGGTGACGGCAGAGGTTACATCTATTCGTTCAACGGCCCCCATTCGCTGTTCATCGATACGATGCGCTCGCTCCGCGCGCTCGCGGTCGCGCATCAACTCGGCCACGCGTTAATGGGCGAACGCGATCGAAGGATTTCGCTGCTCGATCGGCTTTTGCAGCACGGCGAAATCACGGCGGAATTCGCGATCTATTACGGAAAGGGACGCGACGCGTATGACATTTCCGGCCGGACTGCGCACGAGAGCATTTTCAATGTGAACGACGGGAGTTACCGCTGCCCGAACTCGCAACAAGGTTACTCACCCTTCAGCACCTGGACTCGTGGGCTGGCATGGGCGATCTGCGGCTTCGCGGAGCAACTGGAATTTCTCCAGCACATCAAAGTAAAAGTTCCGCCCTCCTTCTTACGTGCAGCACAAGCAACGGCCGACTTTTACATTTCGAACTCCTGCGCTGACGGCGTACCCATGTGGGACACCGGCGCGCCGAACCTGCACCGACTGGGTAATTACTTGAACAAGCCGGCCAATCCCTACAATCACTGGGAGCCTGTTGACTCGTCGGCCGCCGCGATCGCCGCTCAGGGCTTGCTGCGCTTCGGGAACCACTTGAAAGCCAAAGGCGCGCGCTACAGACAGGCAGCGCTGGCGATTGCGAGTGCGGTTTTCGATGAGCCATATCTCTCCATCCAAGACAAGCATCAGGGACTGCTGCTGCACTCGGTCTATCATCGTCCGAACGGCTGGGACCATATCGCAAAGGGTCAAAAGATTCCAAATGGCGAAAGTTCGATGTGGGGCGATTATCACGCGCGCGAACTGGCTCTGATGATCTTGCGGGAAGCGGAAGGCGGGCCCTGCCTCACCTTCTTCGATTGTAACCCCCGACGTGAGGAGGGGGCTGACTTCCTCGACTCCCCCAATGTCCGCTGAACCTTTCAAGCTTACGCGCATTCCGTCACTGAAAACGGTGGAGGACTTTCGCCGGCATGTTGCCTCGCTGAACATCGAGCTTCCTTGCGAGGACCAGATCGTATCCGGTCCTGCCTCCCCGCTGGCGCAAGCCTGCTCTGGCTCTGCGATCAACGGCACAACGATCAAGAACCGCTGGGCGATTCAGCCTATGGAAGGGTGGGACGCGACGACCACCGGTGCTCCAACTGACGAGGTGCGCCGCCGCTGGCAACGCTTTGGCGAAAGTGGCGCCAGCGTGATCTATGGAGGCGAAGCGATGGCCGTGCGCCCGGATGGACGCGCGAATCCCAATCAGCTCATCATTAACGAGGAAAACAAAAGCGCCATCGCCGAACTCCGCGAAGGACTCCTTCGCGCGCATAAAGAGCGCTTCGGTTCGGACGACGTTATTATCGGTTTCCAGCTCACGCACTCCGGCCGCTTCTGCCGCCCGCACGACAAGAAGCGCCTGGAACCGCGCATCGCTTATCGTCACCCGATCCTGGATTGCAAATTCAGCATCGATAGTGATGATGCCGTCCTCAGCGATGCGGACGTTGAGCGGTTGATCGAAGCCTACGTTCGCGCCGCGCAGATTGCGACGGACGTTGGCGCGGATTTCGTCGACATCAAACATTGCCATGGATATCTCCTGCATGAATTCCTCGGGGCGCACATTCGGCCGGGCAAGTTTGGCGGGTCCTTCGAGAATCGCACGCGCATCCTTCGCGATATCATCGCCGGCATCCGCGCGGGCGGAAACAGGATCGACATCGGCGTGCGTTTGAGCGCGTTCGATTTCGTTCCGTTCCGACCTGATCCCGCTCGGTCGCAGCCCGGCAAGCTGGGCCCTGGGATTCCCGAAGAGTCTTCGCACTGCCTGCCGTACCAGTACGGCTTCGGCGTGAATCCGCAGAATCCGACCGATTACGACCTCACTGAGCCGCTGAAGTTCATGGAACTATGTGCGCAACTCGGCGTGAAACTGCTCAACCTCTCGGCCGGTTCTCCGTATTACAATCCCCACATCCAGCGTCCCGCGGCGTATCCGCCTTCCGACGGCTACCAACCCGCGCATGATCCGCTCATCGATGTCGCTCGCCAAATCAACGCAGTTCGCGAGTTCAAAAAGTGCGCGCCCGCCGGCTTGACGATCATCGGCAGCGCCTACTCCTATCTCCAGGAATACCTTCCCCACGTCGCCCAATACGTCGTGCGCCACGGCTGGACAGACATGGTTGGCCTGGGTCGCATGACTCTCTCCTACCCGGGAATCCTCGCGGACGCTGTCTCAACCGGCTCGCTAACCACGAAGTCCATCTGCCGCACCTTCAGCGATTGCACGACTGCTCCCCGCAACGGCCTCATCAGCGGCTGCTACCCGCTGGACAAATACTATTCAGCCAAACCCGAGTTCCAGAAACTGAAGGAAATCAAGAAAGCCGCCGGCGTTTAGGCCAAAAACCCCGAAAATTCTTTCTTTCAGCCATTGACTCCCGGCCGTTCCTGTGGTTTTATCACCGTCCCTTTCGGGTAACCTATGTACGCAGTATTAGAAACAGGTGGAAAGCAGTATCGCGTGGCTCCGGGCGAAACGCTCGCTGTCGATCGCATTGAGGCCGAGGCTGGCAAGCCCATCACGCTCGACCGCGTGCTGTTTGTTTCCTCCGACGACCGGCTTTTCGTGGGCGCGCCCACCGTTGCAAATGCGGCCGTCGTGGCCGATATTGTCGAGCATTTCCGCGGCGAAAAGAAAATCGCCTTCAAGATGAAGCGGCGCAAAGGCTACCACCGCACGGTGGGCCACCGCCAGGAAATGACCCGGATTAAGATTTCCGAAATCAAAGTTAAGTAGCTTTATGGCACATAAGAAAGGTCAAGGCAGCGTCCGTAACGGGCGCGATAGCGTCAGCAAACGGCTCGGCGTGAAGGCGTTTGGCGGCGAAACCGTCAGCGCAGGCAGCATCATCGTTCGCCAGCGCGGCACCAAGTTTGTCGCTGGCAGCAACGTCGGCACTGGCCGCGATTGGACATTGTTCGCGCTGGTCGATGGCAAAGTCACGTTCGACAAGGGGAGCAAGCGGGTCAACATCGTCCCCGCCGAGACAAAACCGACGAACAATTAGCTGTTTTTCTTAAACCACGGCGAGGTCTTTCCCGACCTCGCCTTTTTTATTGGCCATAGCCAGATTCGGAGGGGCGAACTCCGTCGAGCCCAGTCGTAAAAAATGTTTATCGACGAAATCAAAGTTTTCGCGCGTGCGGGTCACGGCGGCAAAGGCGCCGTCGCCTTTCACCGCGAGGCGTTTGTGGCAAAGGGTGGCCCGAGCGGCGGCAACGGCGGCCGCGGCGGCGACGTGATCCTCCAGGCTGATCACGATCTCAACAATCTCATCGCGCAATTCTACCAACCCCGGTTGATCGCCGCCGATGGCAAGGCCGGCATGGGCAAAGGCATGGACGGTTCGGCCGGAAAGGACCTCGTGATCAAAGTCCCTTGTGGAACTTTGGTGTGGCGTTTCAACGCCGTGGCTGCCGGACAGCCGGGCCACGAACCGGCGCAAGCTCCCGAAAAGATGTTGCTCTCCAGTTCCGCGACTCGCCCTGTGATGCGCCATGCCGGCCGGGCGCGCGCCATCGAAATCGATCTCGAAGCCGACGATGAGTCCGGGCGAAGCGCCACGCAAACCCACGCCGAGAAAGGCGAGTTGATCGCGGACCTCACAAAACACGGCGAACAATTTGTGCTGTGCAAGGGCGGGCGTGGCGGCTTAGGCAACCGCAATTTCGCCACGGCGACTCGCCAGGCCCCGCGCTTTGCGCAACCCGGCGAACCGGGAACCGAAGGCGACTTCCTCCTCGAACTGCGGATCATCGCGGAAGTCGGTTTAGTGGGTTATCCAAACGCGGGCAAATCAACCCTCCTCTCCGCGATTTCCAAGGCGCGTCCAAAAGTGGCGCCGTATCCTTTCACTACCCTCCACCCGCAGATTGGCATCGTCGAATATTCCGATTTCCATCGGCTGACTGTGTGCGACGTGCCGGGACTGATCGAAGGCGCCCACAAAAACGTCGGCCTCGGCCATTCATTTTTGCGCCACATTCAACGCTGCAAAATCCTGGTGCTCCTCCTCGACATGGCCGGCACCGACGCTCGCGAGCCGTGGGACGACTACAAGCAACTGCTCAACGAGCTTGGCCTCTACGATGAATCGCTGCTCGATCGCCCAAGACTTGTCGTCGCAAACAAGATGGATGAACCGGTCGCCGAGGAAAACCTGAAGAAGTTCAAACGCAAAATTCGCAAAGTCTCCGTTCTGCCCATCGCCGCCGCGTTCGATGAGGGCATCGAAAAATTCAAGAAAACAATCCGCGAGATGGTCGAAGCCGCAGGGGACGGCGCCCCGTCGCCGTCCGCCTGAATTAGCTGCGTCCCCGCGAACGGGCCCGGCCGCCTTTGCGTCCACCTTTGCGCGCCGGCCCTTTGTTCATTGCTTTGCCGCGACCCGAGCCGCTGCGCTTCCCGCCACCCGTCATTTTGTTCACGGTCGCCCATGCGCGACGCTCCGCTTCCTTCTTGCTGGTGCCGCGGCGCTCGTAGCCTTCTTCAATGTGCTCGGCCTGGCGTTTCTGTTTGTTTGAGTAACTGCTTTTATCTCCTCTTGGCATAACACTCCTTTCCGACCAGCAAAATTAGCCCGCAAGAGCAACAACGCTTAGTGGGGTTTTCTCCGACTCCGTAACCTTTCAAGCGCACCTGTAACCCCCGACGTAAGGAGGGGGCCATTCATCGAGGTCAGTGCCCTGCCTGGTGCTCCTGAATGTACTCCTGTTTAAGCCCAAGTTTCTCCGGGGCATGCAGCACGAGCATCTTCATTCGAATGTCCGAAGGCACGGTGTGCTGCGTAAGTTTGGAAATGATGAGCATCAGAACGATGGCGAGCGGCAACGCCCAAATCGCTGGTTGCTCGGCCAGCGTCCGCTCCAGTGGATGCTGCGCAAACCAGCTTTTCAGTCCCACCGCCCACTTCGCCTGATCGGCGAACATGGTACTCGCAATCGCGACCAAACTGAGAGTTCCCCCGACAAGCATTCCAATGGCGGCCCCTTTCATGGTGATTTTGCGCCACCAGGTGCTGAGGAACAAAAGCGGAAAGTAACTCGTTGCCGCAATGGCAAAGGCCCAGCCCACGAGTTTGTTGATCTCGAAATTCTCCACCATGAAACCCAGCAGGATCGCGCACGCCCCGCCGATCACCGCAAAAAGCTTGAACGCCTTCATGCGCTGATCCGGTGTGGACCGTGGCCGAAGAATGCGCCCATAAATATCATGCGCGAGCGCCCCCGTGATCGACACCAGCAGCCCGCTGAACGTGCTCATGAACGCCGCAAACGCTCCTGCGCACGTAATTCCGCTCATGATCGAACCGAGCATCGGCACCTTCGCATTCAGGATCCGCGGCAGCTCCAGCACCACTTTATCCGTGCCTTTCGCGCCGGCGGCCGTGTATAAGTCCGGCAACAAGTTGCGCCCTATCACCCCAAACACCGGCGGAAATAAGTAAAACACTCCGATCAAAATCATTACCCACATTGTGGTGCGCTTCGCCGCGACACCATCGGGATTTGTATAGAATCGCACCAGGATGTGCGGCAAGCCCGCCGTCCCGCACACGAGCGCGATGATCAAAGAATACGTATAAAGCAACGAGTATGGCTTGGCTTGCTGCGCGGAAAGCCCTGCCGCTTGCGCCGGCTTGGTCGTAAGTGGACCAAACGGTGAAATCCACGTCGCGTCTTTAGGCGCTTTGGGTGGCAAGGGTTCTCGAGCGACTTCGCGAGAAGCGAGGCGTGAAACGACCGGAGCATAATCTGACTGATTTGTTCTCGCATAGGCGAGGTACTGGCCGTTCCCGAGCCGCTCCAGTTGTAGGCCGTTGGTTGCGAATTGCTCGCTTAGCCCAGCCACGAACGCCTTGCGATCACCGTAGCGAGAAATATCAAAGCGCAGCTCTGGACGTGTCTCAAGTGCAAGGATCGTCCAGCCCTGCATGCGGGCCAGCAGTTCGCGCGCTGCACCATAGCGGATCACTGGAATCTGCATGCCAAATCCGTAACCTTCCTTCCCTTGTACGGCGTCGGCGAAATGCGTAAAGCTGCGGTTCGTCACCGCATGCTTTAGTGCCTGCCGGCCAAAGTCTGTCGCGGATTCGTTGAAGATGTAATAGCGAGTCTGATTTTCGCCCAGGTCAAAGTCCGTCTCGCCTTTAGATGTGATACTACCACTCGTCGAGCCGGGAGCGCGCTCGATTGCGGCCATCAATTGCCCGGCTCTCGCCGAAGGGTTGGTGGTCTCGGCGGCTTTGTTCGTGCCCAGGTGAGCGCCGTAATGCCCATACACGGCCATCAGCACGAACACAGGCACCGAAATGGCGAACATCTTCAGCCAGTATTGAAACGCCTGCACCAGCGTGATGCCTTTCATGCCGCCGAGTGCGACGTTGAGCGTGATCACGGCACCCACCAGCACGACGCCCGCCCAATAAGGCAGACCGGGAAAGATGTACGCGAGCGTTGTGCCCGCGCCTTTCATTTGCGGCATCGTGTAGAAAAATCCAATGAACAGGACGAACGTGACGGCGATCTTCCGGAATAGCGGTGAATCAAAACGGCCTTCCGCGAAGTCGGGGATTGTGTACGCACCGAATCGCCTGAGAGGTCCCGCAATGAACAGCAGCAAAAACAAATATCCGCACGCGTAACAGACCGGATACCAAAGCGCGTCGTACCCCGAACTCATCACCATCCCGGCCACGCCCATGAACGACGCCGCCGAAAGATACTCTCCCGAAATGGCCGAAGCGTTCCATCCGACGGAAACCGATCTGCCTGCTACGAAAAAGTCATGCGCCGTCTTCGACCGTCTTGCCGACCAAAAGCCCATCCAAATGGTGGCGACGACTGTCAGCGCGCTGAACGTCAGGATCCAGGGATCGATGTTCATTGCGCCCGATTGGCGGAGTCTCGCACGGAACGCGCTTCGTTCTCTTCAAGTGCAATCGAGCGCCTGATGAAATAATACGAGATCACCCATACAAACGGAAAAAACAGCACGCCGAGCACAAACCACGTCAGGGTAAATCCAAAAATCCTCCGGCTCATCAACTCCGGCGCGTAATAATTCAGCAGCGGCACTGCGATGAGCGCGACGACGAAGGTTGCCGCACACGCGATCGACAGCCACAATTGGCGCGCCATGAGGCGGTGGAGAAAGGCCTCGCTATGTGGATCGACCTTCGGCTCGCTCGCGGGCTGGTTCATGGCCGTTGTCTTTACCAAACGGCCTGCTCGCCCGGCGAACTAAATCTTCGTTTCCGCAAGCTGTAACAATCGCTCGAACTCGCCTTCGGTCAGTGGCGTCACCGAAAGGCGCGATTGCCGTACCAGCTTCATGCTTTTCAGGACCTTGTCTGCCTTGATCTGATCAAGCGTCACCGGTCGTTTCAGGGCCTTAAGTGGGACAAGATCAACCACGGACCAATCGCCCTCGTCGGCTGTCGGATCGGGATAGTGCTCCTTGTCGACCCGGGCGAGACCGATCACCGCTTTATCGCTGACGCTGTGATAGAAAAATGCGAGGTCACCCTTCTTCATCGCGCGCAGATTGTTCCGCGCCTGAAAGTTCCTTACCCCCGTCCACGCCGTGCGTCCATCTTTGACGAAATCGCTCCACGAGTACGCTTCCGGTTCCTGCTTCACCAGCCAGTATTGCTTCGCCATGAAGCCGTTTTACCGCGTCGCCCTCCGGCGCGCAAACTGCATCCGGTTTTAAGCGGGATTTTGGCTTTTGCCAGTCACCATACTCTGCGAAGCTTTGTGAAACCCGGCGGCGAGGCAAGCTCTGCCCCAAACTGTTTTTAGTTATGTCTCTGTCTTCGACTTACATCATTAGGGCCATCGTAGTCCTGGCGTTATACTTTCACTGCGCAGGCGACGCGAAGGCCGCCCAGGCTTCCTTCAGCACCACCGCGCCCACGCTCGGCCCCGACGATATCGCAAACCTAACCGGCGCTTCCGGCGGCGGATCTAACGTCTCCTCGGGCGATCCGAACGCGACTTACCTGGCCGACGATCGTCCGGTGCAGGGGCAAGTCTTCACGAGCGGCGCAAACCCTTCGGGTTACTTGCTGACAGCCGTGACGTTGCGGCACGTCCCTTACTCGACCTACGCCCTTGTGCCGGATTTGACTTACACCATCCGAATCACCCGGCCACTCGCAGGCACGGCCTTATCAGTTGCCGCCACTGAAACGGCCATTGTTCCAGCCAGCACACCAAACAACATCCCAACGATCGATGGCGGTAACAGCGAGGGGCCAGGATCCGGTCGTTACGTCACGTTCACGTTTGCCAATCCAATCGCGCTGAGTCCCAACGCCACCTACGGTTTCGACGTTACCGGCGGAACCGCCCGACATTACTGGGAATGCGACGGTACCTCCTCAGATGCTTATTCAGGGGGGGCAGCGTATTCGACCGGCGCAAACGGCGCGGCCAATCTCACGCGAACGGCTCGCGTGGGCGATCGAATTTTCGTACTCGCCTTGGCGCGGGCAGAGTCGCCGGTCGTAACACCTCCGACCGTTTCTCCAGGCACCAACGTCTATGCGGGAGCAGTAGTGACCATCAGCGCCAGCGCGGCCGGCAGTGCTCCGTTGCGCTATCGCTGGCAATGGGATGATGGCCTCGGGGCCATTATTTACGATGTTCCCGGAGGCAATACGACCAATATTGTCGTGGATACAACAAACCTCTCCGGCACGTTTCTTTATCACGTGATCGTGACCAACAGTTTCGGCGCCACCACAAGTGCTCCCGTCCGGTTAATCGTTAATCCCGCCAGTGCACCGGTCATTACTACGGACACGACTCCCTCTGCGGCGACTCGTTACGTGGGACAATCAGTCACGTTTACCGCCGCGTTCGACGGCTCTCCGCCCATTTCTTATCAGTGGCTTAACTTCAGTCAGCCCATTCCAGGCGCGAGCAACACCACGCTCACTCTCACCAATTTACAATTGGCGGATGCCCAATCCTACAGCTTGCTTGCATCCAACTCTCTGGGGACAACGACGAGCATCGCCGCTGAACTCACGGTGCTCACGCCACCGCCGCCTCCAGCTTCCGGCACCTACACTCACGCCGCGTTGACCAACGAACCCATCGCCTACTGGCGTTTCAATGATCCTGTGGGCACGCAATTCATTTACGACTCCGCCGGTAGTCATAACGCGAGCAATAGTGCCGTCACTCTTGGAGAGCCCGGCTTGCGGCCGCCGGCCTATCCTGGTTTTCCCGCTGACAACACGGCCGGCTCGTTCAACAACAGCGCGGCTACGACCGGCGCTGACCTTAACGGGCTTACGAATTTTACCGTGATCGGCTGGTTTAATCCGAGCGGCCCCAACGGGCCTTTCGCCGGGTTGTTCGGTCAGAACGATCTTCTGGAAGTCGGTTACAGCGACGGCGCCGGCGTGAATGTCTGGATTCAACTCAATGGTGACTGGCACAACCCGAGGACCGGCCCCAATGGCTTTACGATCGGGAGCTGGTATTTCGTCGCCATCGTCGCCGACGGGACTGCCGCCGACATCTATATCAACGGCGTGCGGCGAGTTCATGATGCCGCAGGCCCGCCCACCGCCACTTCGCTCTTCGGCTTCAACATCGGCGGCGGCGGAATTTTTGGCGCGTCCGGCGATAACTTCACCGGCTTGATTGAAGACGTTGGCATTTTTGATCGCGCACTTTCGCAGGAACAAATTCAACGCCTTTACGACGCCGGGGCCGGCGCAACGGCGCCTTCGATTCTCACTCAACCACGATCTCAGACTCTCTACGCCGGCCGAGCCGCCCGATTCACTGCCGAAGGCATTGGCGGAACTCCGCCGCTCACTTATCAATGGCAATACAACGGCGCCAACCTCGCCAACGGTGGGAAAATCTCGGGTGCGAACACCGCCAGCCTTCTCGTTGCCAACGTCGCGCCTGCCGATATGGGCAACTATCGCTTGATCATTTCGAACAGTGCCGGGTCGGTGACGAGCAGTGTGGTCGCGCTCACGGTGGTCCAGCCCACTGGCACCCCCTACGAAAGCGCAGCCATCAACCTGAAGCCTGTGGCCTATTGGCGGCTCAATGAAACGGGCGATCCGTCGACCGGAACAGAGGCGGCACACGACTACGTCGGAGGTCTTGCGGGAACCTACGGCACGGCCGCGCTGAATGCGTTCAACAACATTCCAGGCCCAACCGCCGTGGATGGTTTCGGCGCCTTTGAAATCACAAACACAGCGCTGGAATCGAGGGCCGGGACTGACGAGTCCTGGGTCACAGTCCCTGCCTTGAACCTGAGTACCGTTGCCGTCTCGTTCACGATGTGGATCAAGCCGAACGGCACGCAGAGTGATTACGCCGGCTTGTTTATGACGCGCAGCGGCACAAGTGCCGGCATCGGCTACGGCGGCGACTTCAGCAGCAATCGCGGCCAGCTCATCTATACGTGGAACAACGACTCCACCTGGACCTTCCAATCCGGACTGACTATCCCGTCTGATTATTGGTCCTTCGTCGCCGTCGTGATCGAGCCAACGAAAGCGACGCTCTATCTCTACAACACGAACGCGCAGATTTCGGCCACCAACGCGATCCCTCACACCAGCGAAGCATGGGCCGGTCCCACGCGAATTGGCGGCGACCCCAACAACGGCACTCGCACCTTTAACGGTGATGTTGACGAAGTCGCGGTGTTCAATAAGGCGCTCACCCCCGCGCAAGTGTCGAACCTTTACAATGGCGTCTCGGCCGGCCGCTTAACAATCCAACGCTCTGCGACAAACTTGACGCTCGGCTGGAGCGAAGGCGTGCTTCAGGAAGCCACCAGCCTCACCGGCCCATGGACGCCTGTGAACGGAGCCACCGCTCCATCTCACACCGTCACAACCTCAGGCCCAATGAAATTCTATCGCGTGCGACTAAGCCCGTGAGGTCCTTGAGCCGCCGTTTATTTTGCGAGATTGAGACAAACCAACCGGTTCTCACTGCGAAGGTACAGTCTTCCGTTCGAGAGAATCGGCGCTGCCCAGCAGGGGTAGTGCAAGCCCGGGACCTGGAACCGCGAAATTTCTTCCGGCTTTTGCGGGTTCGCTTTGAACAATCCAAGCACCCCCCCCTCTCCAAGCACGATCAATTTGCCTTCCGCCAGGATTGCCGAGCCGCGCCCATACACCGGCGGTGTGGGCGAACTGTGCGGAGGCCAGCTTTCGTCCCGGTCCCACATCACCTTTCCCGTCGCAAACTCAACGCAACGAAACCGGGCGTCCGGCTCGTTGCGACCACTGAACGCGTAGACGTAACCTTCATGCAGGATCGGCGTGGTCCAATGAATTTCCAGCGCGGTGCTGCGCCACACTTCCTCCAGGCTTTTGCCATCCGGTTTCACGCGTAACAATACCGAACCGACTTTGTAGTACGCGCCCGAGATCAGGATGAGATCGCCTTGCACGACCGGGTTCATTGCATTGACCGAATCGTTCAGCCGTGATCGAAACCAAAAACTGAAATTCACCGCGCCGGTCGCGGGATCGACGGACACCAGGCCCTGGCGCATCAGGCAAAGCAAATGTCGTTTGCCGTGAATGGTCGCGAGCACTGGCGTGGCATAACTCGCCTGCTTCTCCCAGACCTGCCACACCACTTTGCGCTCGCCCGGCCACGCGGTCATCGGCACGCCTTCCCAATTATTTTTACCAACGCTTTCCCAAACCGTTTTGCCCGTGTCCGCGTCAAAGGCCACCATCCCTGAGTTCGGCTGGCCCCCGACCATCACGAACAACCGATTGCTCTCCAGCACCGGCGTGCTCCCTACGCCGAAAAAAGCCTGCGGGATCGTCCAATCTTTCTCGGTGTCGCGTTCCCAAACCACCTTGCCAGTCGCGAGGTCTGTGGAAACCAATCTCCCTTCTGCGCCAAACGTGTAACACCGATTGCTCGTTAACAGCGGCGTGCAACGCGGTCCATTGTTGTAGCCGTAAGGATCAACAAATTGGCTCGGATAACCATGACGCCACTTCGGAGCGCCTGTTGCCGCGTTGAAAGCCTCCACTACCTCCTCATCTTTCAGGCGATGGTGCAGCACCAGCAATCCGTCGCGCACGGATGGCGCGCTATAGCCAGTGCCAATACTCTTCTGCCAGACTAGAGGCGGTCTGTTCGTCGGCCACTCCTCAAGCAGATTCGTTTCGCTCGAAATCCCATTCGCTCGCGGCCCCAAAAAGTGCGGCCAATCCTCAGCGCGCGCCTGGAGCGCGAAAGCGACGAGCACCCACCAGAGGGCTCGGTCCCAGCTGTTTACTCTTTTGCTCATCACGCTTTCGACAGCAACGCCTCCGCATGCTTCCGTGCCGCGTCCGATTGGCCGCCGAGCATGCGCGCCAGTTCGGTCACGCGCTGCTTCGGATTCAACTCAGTAATCGTGGAGACCGTACGGCCGCCATCGACATGTTTCTCCACCACATAATGTTGCGCCGCGTGCGCGGCCACCTGTGGCAAATGCGTGATGCACAAAACCTGTCGCTGTTCGGCGATCTCGGCCATCTTTTGCCCCACCACATTCGCAGTCTCGCCGCCGACATTCGCGTCCACTTCATCGAACACGAGCACCGGCACTTCGTCCTGTGCGGCCAGTACCGTCTTCAACGCCAACATCACGCGCGCCAACTCGCCCGACGATGCGATTGCCCGCAACGGCCGCGGCGGTTCACCGGGATTCGGCGCGAAAAGGAATTCCGCGGCGTCGTAGCCCGTCTGCGTCCACACCTCCTTCTCCGTCTTGATCGCGACTTCAAAATGACTCTGCTTGAAGCCAAGTTCAGCCAATTGCCGCATCACCGTTTTGCTCAAGTTCGGCCCCAGCTTTTTGCGTTTCGCCGACAACTCTGCCCCGGCTTCTTCAATCGATGTCTCGATCTTCTTCAATTCCCCATTCAAGCGCGCCAATTCAGCGTCACGTCCTTCCAACGCCTCCAACTTCCGCCTCGCCTCCTCTCCGAACGCAATCACATCCGTGATGCTTGGCCCATACTTCCGCTTCAGCCCTTGCAGCAAGCTGATCCGCTCATCCAGTTCCCGTAATCGCGCCGGGTCCAGCTCCAGCCGGTCCGCATAATTCGACAGTTCGTGCTGCAACTCGTGCAACGTTTCCACCGCCTGCTCGTGCACCGTCCCGAAATTCGTTGTGCTCGCATCGATCCGCTGCAAATCCTGCAGCACCCTTCCCAACGCGCCGCCCCGCGACAACAATGAGTCATCACCCGCGAGCAACTCCGTCGCGCTTTGGCACAGCTCAATCAACCGCGCGGCGTGCGTGGCTCGCTGATGCTCCTGCTCCAGGGTCGCTTCCTCCTCCGCAGTCACCCGTGCCGCGCTGATCTCCTTCACCTGGTGGCGCAACAAGTCCAGTTGCTGCGCATACGTGCGCTCGTCCACGATCAGTTCCGCCTTTCGCGCTGTTACGTCCGCGTGCTGCTTAACGAATTTTGCAAGTTTCTCCCGCGCGCCTTGCAGCGACCCGTACGCGTCCAGAATCGCAAGCTGCCGTGCCGAGTGGAGCAACGATTGGTGATCGTGGGGCCCGTGAATATCCACCAGGAATTCGCCCAGACTCTGCAGAACCTGCAACGTCGTTGGCGAGCCATTGACGAACTGCCGGTTCTGACCCGCCGCCGTGAACGTGCGTTTGATCAACAACTGATCGCCCTCCGGCAACTCCAATCCGTTTTCTTCCAGGAATCTCGCAATCGGCGCCTTCAACGCCTTCGTCTCGAACACCGCTTCCACCGTGCAACTCTCCGCGCCATCGCGAATTAATGTCCGGTCGGCCCGTTCTCCCAAAATCAGGTTCAGCGCCCCGATGACGATCGATTTCCCCGCCCCCGTTTCCCCGGTCAGAATGTTCAACCCCGCCTGCAATTCCAGCGTGAGGTCCGAAACCACCGCGAGATTTTTTATGCGCAAGGTGCCGAGCATCGCCGAATTCGTTCGCGCTCAATTCTGCCCGTACGCTAACTTCCCGCAAAGAAATATGTATTTTGTGTTCCTGGGCTCGGGGACCTCTCAGGGCGTGCCGGTCATTGGGGCGGAGTATCCCGCCGCGTTCCTCGCCAACCCGAAAAATCATCGCACCCGCGCGTCTATTTACGTGGTGAGCGACGGCGCCAAAATCGTCGTGGATACCACGCCCGAGTTCCGCGTCCAATGTCTGCGCGAAGGCATTGGCTGGCTTGACGCCGTGATCTTCACTCACGCCCACGCCGATCACATCATGGGGCTCGATGACTGCCGCCGCATCTGCGACATCCGCGGAGGCAAAGCGCTGCCGGTTCATGCCGACGAAGAAACCATGCGCGATTTGCGCCGCGTGTTCGCGTTCGCGTTCCACGACGGACCGTGGCCCCGCGGTTACTTCATTCCCGAACCGCACGTCATCAACGGCCCGTTCGAGATCGGCGATTTGCGCATCACCGCCTACCCGCTGCCCCACGGTAAGATCATGACCAGCGGCTTCCTGTTCTCGCAAGGTGGTCGCAAGCGCCTCGCCTACCTCAGCGATTGCAAAGAAGTTCCGGAGCGCGTCACCGAAGCGATCAAAGGCGTTGACGTCGTCGTCCTCGACGCGTTGCGCTACGCCCCGCACCCTACGCACATGTGCCTCGACGAAGCCCTTACGACGGCCCGCCGCATCGGCGCCGGCCGCACTTATTTTACGCACTTGACTCACGACTATGACCACGATGTTGCGCAGGCAGAGTTGCCTCCGGGTGTCGAACTCGCGTATGATGGCCTCCGCGTAGAAATCCCATGATGAAATCACTGCTCCTGCTTTTGTTCGCGCCACTGCTTCTGTTCGCCGATTCCGGCCTTGATGTCGCGGTCGTCTTCAATTCGCGCAGCGTCGACTCCCGCGACGTCGCTCATTACTACTCCGCGCGCCGCGGCGTGCCCAGCAATCAGCTCTGGGGCTTCGAAATGAGCACGTCCGAAGCGATCACTCGCGCCGAATATTTGCAGACCATCCAGGAGCCGATCCTCAAAAAGCTCGAAGACTCCGGGCTCTGGGCCTGGCAGCCCGGCACCAACGGGGCTCGCACGTTGGCTTCCTCGAAAATCAAATACCTTCTGCTT
>Ga0075428_100000899_pt1 | contig 31365 bp, 26 predicted proteins | sample RhiMetdeltSRZDD2_FD_75291 | JGI IMG/M metagenome (GOLD analysis project Ga0075428, IMG submission 75291) | Populus rhizosphere microbial communities from Tennessee, USA - Rhizosphere MetaG P. deltoides SRZDD2 | ecosystem: Host-associated > Plants > Roots > Rhizosphere > Soil | place: USA... | reverse complement strand
ACCTACACGCTCGAGGAGGTGGGCCGCATCTTCCGCGTGACGCGTGAACGCGTGCGCCAGATCGAGGCCAAGGCCGTGCGCAAGCTGCAGCACCCCGTGCGCGCACGGCGGCTCGGTGGGTTCTTCGACAGCGCGGTGGGTGACCCCGGCTGAGGTCACGCTGAGGTCACACGGATGCAACGCGGCCCCGTGTGGCAGCTCGGGGCCGGCAGCTCGGGCGCAGGCGTTGGTGGGCCCCAGCCCTTGAGCGCTAGAGGCGCGTGGCTAGACTCCGCAGCCCCGCAGGTCGCGGTTGTTCTCGCGCAAGGATCCGGTGCACCCTCACGTCAAGAAGCTGCTCGAGTTGCAGAGAGTCGACCAGGAGATCTCATCGCTCACGAAGGACCTCGACACGCTGCCGGCCGAAGAGGCGAAACGGCGGCGAAGGCTCGAGGAGGCCGAACGGAACGCGACGGAACGCCGCAACCGTTTCCTCAAGGCCGAGCTCGACGCGCGCGCTCTCGACAAGGCCATCCGCGGCAACGACGACGAGATCAAGCGGCTCAACGAGCGTCTCAACGCCGTGCGCAACAACGCGGAGTATCAGGCCACGCTGTTCCAGATCGAAGCCGTGCGCAAGGACCGCGACGTCACGCAGGAGGAGTGCCTCAAGCTGCTCGAGGCCGCGGAGGCACAGCGCGCGGAGGTGGCGGCTGCGCAGGCCACCTACGACGAGGAACGCAAGACGCTCGAGAGTTTCCTCGTCGAAGCCGACCTGCTCCGGTCGTCGCGCGCGGGCGCGATCGCCGCTGTGCGACAGCGCCGCAAGGCGATGACCGAGGGCATTCCCGACGACCTGCTGCGCGAATACGACGGCCTGTTCAAGACGCGCTCGGGCATCGGCGTCTGCGCCGTCGAGAAGCACTACTGCCAGGGCTGCTACAACAAGATCACGATGAACGACACGGCCCGCCTGCTCGGCAAGTCGGTGGTGGTCCGCTGCGGTTCGTGCCAGCGCATCCTCTACATGGGGAGCCAGTAGTGCCCATCGCCGCGGGGAGACGCGTTCGCTGATGGCCCGCCAGATCCACCCAGTCGTCGTCGGCACCGCCGGACACATCGACCACGGCAAGAGCAGTCTCGTCAAGGCGCTGACCGGCATCGATCCGGACCGGCTCAAGGAGGAGAAGGAAAGAGGTCTCACGATCGACCTCGGCTTCGCGCGGCTGCGGCTGGGTGATGGCCGCTGGCTCGGCCTCGTCGACGTGCCGGGTCACGAACGCTTCGTGCGCAACATGGTGGCCGGCTGCACGGGGCTCGACCTCGCGATGCTCGTCGTCGCTGCGGACGACGGCGTCATGCCGCAGACGATCGAGCACGTCGACATCCTCGATCTGCTCGGCGTGCGCGGCGGCCTCATCGTGTTGACGAAGATCGACATGGTCGACCCGGCGCTGGCCGACATGGCGGCCGACGAGGTGCGAAAACTCGTGCAGGGCACGGTGATGGCTTCGGCCGAGGTCGTGCGCGTGAGCTCGATCACCGGCGAGGGCATTCCCGAGCTCAAGCAGAAGCTCGAGGCCCAGGCACTCGCCGTCGAACCGAGGCAGAGCCACGGCCCGTTCCGGATGCCGATCCAACGCGTGTTCTCGCTGCCGGGCATCGGCACCGTGGTCACCGGCATTCCGATGAGCGGAGCCGTGCGCCAGGGAGCGGAGATCGAGATCCTGCCGATCGGCGAGCGCGTCAAGGTGCGCGGCATCCACGCCTACGGCGGCAAAGTCGAAGAAGCCGTCGCGGGTCACAGCACGGCGTTGTCGGTGCCCGACGCGCGCGAGTCCGGCGTGCATCGCGGCATGGTCTGCTGCGAGCCCGGCACGTTCACGGTCGGCGATGCGGTCGACATCGATCTCGCGCTGACCCTGCGGTCGCCGCGGCTCGCGCACCGCGCCCCGATTCGCTTCCACACGGGCACGATCGAAGTGCGCGGTCAGCTGCTGTTGCTCGACCGCGACGCGACCGGACCTGGCGAGAGCCTCGCGGCGCGGCTCGAGCTCGACGAGGACGTCTGCTGCGCGCACAACGATCGCTTCCTGCTGCGGCTGCAGAATCCAGCGGTCACGATCGGCGGCGGCCGCGTGCTGCGCCTGCAACACACGGGCAGATACCGGCGCAAGGACCTCGGCAACGAGCTGGCCGGCATCCTCGCCGCCGGCGACCGCCCCGAGGCCCGCATCGAACACGAGCTCGAGCAGGCCGGTCCCGAGGGCCGCACCGTCGACGATCTCGCGCGCGCGCTCGAGACGACCGAAACGAAGGTGCTCGACACGGTCGCGACGATGCCGGAGACCGAGCTGCACCAGAAGGCGATGCGCGTGTTCCAACGCCGTCTCGTGGCCGCCGGCGAACAGGAACTGCTGCAGTCCGTCGATCGCATGCTGCACCAGCGGCCGGCCGCGGCCTCGATCAAACGCACGGCGTTGCGCACGACGAAGACGCTGCCGCAGGTGCTCGTGGACTGCGTGTTCGACCGCCTGCAGGCAGCCGGCCGCGTGCGGACCGGTCGCCAGGGACAGATCCTGTTCCTCGACCGGCTGAAGCCGCTGCCGCCGCAGGACCAGCAGCGCCTGGATCGGATCGTGGCAGAGTGCGAGCAGCGTGGGTTCCGGCCGCCCGAGCTCGCGGAGATCGAGGCGGCGTGCGTCCTGCGCGGCGATCCGCTGCTGTCGCTGCTCGACCGCGCCCAGGACGAGGGGCGGATCGACAAGGTCGGCGACCACTACTACGGTGCTTCCGTCGTGCGCAAGGTGATGCGCGCCATCAGGACCAATTGCCTGCGGCATGGAGAGATCCTCGACATCCCGAGTCTGCGCGACGGCCTCGACACGAGTCGCAAGTATCTGATCCCGTTGCTCGAGTACATCGACGCCCAGGGCTTGACCGTGCTGCGCGGCGGCGTGCGGCGGCTGCTGCCATCCTCGGACCTCAGCCGCGAGCTCGCTTCCGAGGGCTGAGGAGCTGCCGCGGGGGGGCCCGGGGTTGCGGGAAGTCGCCATGGCAGCGAGGGGGCAGGGGCGAGGACCGCAGCGCAGCGGCCGGCGCACACCGCGTCCTGCGATGATTTCCGGGCATCAGTCGCCGGGACCACGCTGCCGATAACTCCGTGGACCCGAGCGGAACGGAGCATCAATGACCGGCGAAAAGAAGCGCGACGACGATTCTGACTTCCTCGATGACGACTTCATCGTCGAAGACATCGCGGGAAAGGGCGAGGACCTCGACAACCTGTTCGACATGCCGGGCAAGCCCAAGAAGGCGCCGTCCGGCGGGTCTCCTGCCGGTGCGGACGAGGAAGACGTCCTCTTCACCGATCACACGAAGGGTCTCGACCCGAGCTTCGAAGGCACGCCGCAGTTCGCCGAGAGTGGTGGGTCGACCTGGAGCGGCGAGGGCCTCGATCTCGAGCCGAACGCCAGGCTCAAGCCCAAGAAGGACGAGGGCCAGGAGTCCGAGGAACCCGAGGCCCAGGACGAGGAATTCGAACTCGACAGCGACGAGCAACTCGAAGTCGTAGGAGCTCCGGAAGCCAGTGACGGGATCGAGCAGTTCGAGAACTCGGGCCCGTTCACCGTGGATGAGACACAGGCCGGCCAGTCGGCCAACGAAGAGCCGGCCCAGCCGGGTTGGGAGCCGTTGCCGGCAACGGACATGGATGCGCTGCACGAAGGGCCCGAGCTGGCTCGCGTCGAGCGGTCCAGCTACGAAGACGCGGAAGGCGAGCTGGTCGGAGCGGGGGTGGGGGCGGACGGGGAAGAAGATGTCGTCGCCGATGCCGAGAAGGTCGATCGCGCCGCGATCCGGCCGATCGGTCCCGTGCGCTGGGAGACGAAGCGCCGTGGCCGACTGGTCGCGTCGGCGGCGGTCTTGCTGTTCCTCGTCGGCGGTGGCGCGGTCGTCGTGTTCCGCCCCGAGCTGGTTGGTCTGCACCTCGAGCCAGCGCGCGTCGAACAGGCAAAGGTGCTGCGCCCCAACGTCGCGATCGAAGTCGCGGTCCCTAGGCTGCCGGTGTCGAGCGATCCGGGGACGAAGGTCCCGACGCCGCCCGTGACGCCCGTCGCCGGTGATCCGCCGAAGCCGCCGCCCGTGGTGCCCGTGGCGGTCGATCCGCCGAAGCCGGCGCCCGTGGTCCCCGTCGCCGGCGATCCGCAGAAGCCACCGACACCCACGAACCCCGTGGTGCCTGTCGTCGTGGTCGGGCCGCAACCCGAGTCCGGGCCGTGGCCGGTGCCCGTGCGCCAGGGAGCACCAGGCTCGCATCAGCCCGGCCTGATCCGCGTCAGCGATGACCTGAAGATCGGCGAGCACACGTTCGTGCCTCCGCCTTCCGCGAAGGGAGTAGAAGGCGTCCTGCCGGGCAGCAAGGCGTTCGCGCAGCTCCACAATGGCAACTACTTCATCGGCGGCGTGAAGACCGCCGACGCGAAGTCCGTCACGCTGAGGCTCGAGGACGGTGGCGGAGAGATCACGCTGCAGCTCGACGCAATCGCGCGCCTGACCGAGCTCGGCTCGTCCGACTACGCCGAGCTCCAGAAGGTGACTACGGGCTTCGTGAGACTCACGAACAACAACCGGCTCGTCGGCGGCATCCTGAGCCAGATCGCCGACGACCACGTCGTGCTCGAGTTCCGCAAGAACCGCGTGATGGTCCCACGCTCGGCCATCGGTGCGGTCGTGCAGGGCGACGACGATCTGACCGTGAGGCTCGACACGACCCGCGAAGAGGACGACTGGCTGCGCCGGTTGGCCGAGCGCGAGCTCGGCACGGGCCAACCGATGATGCCGCCGTCGCCGACGAACCAGAAGCCGGCGCTTTCGGCGCCGCCGCGCCCGCCGCGCTGATCGTCGCGGAGGGTCGCGGACCTCAAGTTGCAAGCGCGGGGCGTGTCGGCAACGCCCCGGGCGGCTAGCGTATTGGCTCCCCTCTGTGGCGACCCCATGAGCCAATCCCTATTCGCGGCCTGCCTTGTCGTGATCTCGCTGGCAGTTGCCGCTCCCGCTCAGCAGGAGCTCGAAGCTCGTCTCGACGCCGTCAAGGAATTCGCCCGCTACATGAAGAAGGCGAAGGAGGAGGCGGTGATGGTCGAGGCCGTCATGACGCTGAAGGGCAACGAGTGCGTGCCCGCAGCCCAGGAGCTCGTGAAGCTGCTCAAGAACACGCCGGTCGCCGTGCAGCAGGCTGCCCTCGACGTGTTGTCCACCTACACCGAGCACTCGACGTTCCAGGCCTGGATCGACGAATTGCCGAAGCTCAAGGACAGCGAGCAGACGGCGATCCTGATCCGCGTGCTCGGCATCGCGAAGGTCAAGGAGGCGGCACCCGTGATCGAAGCGGTTGCCACGGATGGCAAGGCCACGTCGACCGTCAAGTTCGAGGCCGCGCGCGCCTTCAAGAACATCGGTCTGCCGGTCACCGCGGCGTTGGTCGCCAAGCTGCTGGTCGACTCCGATCCGATGGTGCGCATGTCGGCGGCGGATCTGGTCGCGGCACAGAAGCTCAAGGAACACGGCAAGGCAGTCACGACGCTGCTCGGCGACTCCGAATGGCAGGTGCAATCGGCGGCGATCGCGGCGGTCGGCCAGCTGCGCGTGCAGGAGGCCGTGCAGCCGCTGATCGATCTGCTGCGCAAGTCGGGCCGCCTGAAGATCGAATGCGCCGACGCGTTGTTCCGCATCACGTGCTTCGAGTTCGGCATCGACGCCGACCGCTGGCAGAGCCAGTGGAACAACCTGCTGACGATGCCGGGCTATCGCATCCCGACCGACGAGGAGCTCGAGAAGAAGGCCGCGAACCGCAAGAAGTACGACGCGCTCTACGGCAAGACCGACGGCCCAATAAACTCGTTCGCGAAGATCCCGACGACCTCGACGAACGTCCTGTTCATCATCGACATCTCGGGTTCGATGGACGACCTCGTCGTCGAGGTCGAGAAGTTCCAGGGTTACAAAGACCGCAAACGCTTCACGATCGTGCAGACGGAGTTGCTCAACACGATCGAAACGCTCACGAACGAGACGAACTTCGACATCCTCGCGTTCGCGACCGACCTGCATCCGTGGAAGAAGCGCCTCGTGCCGGCCAACATCGTGAATCGCGACTCCGCGAAGGCCTTCGTGCGCAACCTGCAGCCGCTCGGCGGCAGCGAGTCGCAGGACCTGGCCGCGGCGGGTCTCGGCGGCTCGGCGAACCTCGAGGCCGGCAAGACGAACACGCTGAAGGCGCTGCTCTACGCGTTCGGCGTCGATCCCGAGAAACCGTCGAAGGGCCCGGTCACCGCCGTCGACAAGGCGACGTTCAAGAGCCCGCTCGACACCGTCTACTTCCTGAGCGATGGCCGCCCCTCGGTCGGCAAGCTGATCGAGGCGAACGAGATCCGCAAGGAAGTGCGGCGCTACAACGAAATCTTCCGCCTCGTGCTGCACACGATCGCGATCGGCGACTTCCAGAAGGAGTTCCTGAAGCAGCTCGCCGAAGAGAACGGCGGTGTCTACGTCGACCTGGGCCGCTGAGCCGCCTGCCGGCCTTGCAATCGGCCGGTCGCTGGGCATCCTGAGCCCCTCGCATGCCCGCCACGATCGCCGACTTCCGCAGCGACACGAGCACGCTGCCGACCGCCGCCATGCGCCAGGCCATGGCCAACGCCGAGGTGGGGGACGACGTGCGCGGCGAGGATCCGACGGTGCGCGCGCTCGAAGCCGAGGGAGCCGCGATGCTCGGCAAGCCGGCGGCCCTGTTCCTGCCCACGGGCACGATGGCGAACCAGGTCGCGATCCACGTCTGGTGCCGGCCGGGCGACGAGTTGATCTGCGAAGACCGCAGCCACGCCTACTACTTCGAAGCCGGCAGCATTGCGCGGTGGTCCGGCACGCAGGTGCGCCCGCTCGCGGCGGCCGACGGCTTTCCGACGCCCGCGCAGGTCGAGGCGGCCGTGCGCACCGACGATCCGCACCATCCGCGCTCGCGTCTGCTGCTGCTCGAGAACTCGCACAACATGGCCGGTGGGCGCGTCGCCGGTGCACCACGTCTGCGCGCACTCGCCGATGCCGCGCGCAAACACGGCCTCTGTGTCCACGTCGACGGCGCGAGGCTCGTGAACGCCGCGGTAGCACTCGGGTGCAGGGTCAGCGACCTCGTCGCGATGGCCGACTCGGCCTCGTTGTGCCTCAGCAAGGGGCTCGGCGCGCCCGTCGGTTCGCTGCTCGCCGGGGACGAGAAGTTCATCGCCGAATCGCGGCGCGTGCGCAAGGCGTTCGGGGGCGGCATGCGACAGGCCGGCGTGATCGCGGCGGCAGGGCTGCTCGCGCTGCGCGACGGGCCCGCGCTGCTCGCGGCCGATCACGAGCGCGCGCGCACGCTGGCGCGCGGGCTCGCGGAGCTGCCGTGGTGCGCGGTCGATCTCGCCGCCACCGAGACGAACATCGTCATGGTCGACCTCAGGGCCGGCACGCCGGCGGCGCTGCTCTCGCACCTGAAGGCGCAAGGCGTGCTGGCCTCGCAATACGGCCCGAGCCGCATCCGGTTCGTACTGCACCGCGACGTCGACGACGGCCACGTGGAGCGCGGCCTGATGGCCTGCCGCACCTTCGTGCCCGGCGGACCGGCTCCACCTTCGTCCACGCACTCGTGAAGGGAACCAACGTGAGCATCTTCAAGGCCTACGACATCCGCGGCACCTACCCTGACCAGATCGACGCGAAGACCGCGTTCAAGATCGGCGCCGCGATGGTGCAGTTCCTGTCCGCCAGACGCCTCGTGGTCGGACGCGACATGCGCACGATGGCACCCGAGATCCAGGACGCGGTGATCGCCGGCATGCTCGCGCAGGGTTGCGACGTCGTCGACATCGGCCTCGCGAGCACACCGATGGTCTACTACGCGATCGGCAAGCTGCCCTGCGACGGCGGACTCGCCGTGACGGCCTCGCACAATCCGAAGCAATACATCGGTTTCAAGCTCTGCAGGCAGGAAGCGCGGCCGCTGTCGGGGGACACGGGCATCAAGGACATCGAGCGGCTCGTGCTCCGCCCCGAGCCGCCGAAGGCGGCCCGCGCCGGCAAACGCGACTTCGTCGACGTGAAGAAGGACTGGATCGCACACATCGCGGGTTTCAGCGCTCGCACCGCGCCGATGAAGATAGTCGTCGACTACGCGAACGGCATGGGGGCCAACGAGTCACCGGCGACGTTCGCGAAGATCCCGGGCCTCACGGTCGTGCCACTCTATGACCAGCTCGACGGCACCTTCCCGAACCACGAAGCGAATCCGCTCGTGGAGTCCAATCTCGACGAGCTGCGCGAGGCCGTGAAACAGCACCGCGCAGCGCTCGGCCTCGCGTTCGACGGCGACGCGGACCGCTGCGCCTTCGTCGACGAGCAGGGTCGCACGGTGCACGCCGACCTCATCACCGTGATCCTCGCGCGCGGCATGCTGCAGCGCTTCCCCGGCAAGGGCATCATCTACGACCTGCGTTCGAGCAAGGTCGTGCCCGAGGAGATCCTCAAGATGGGGGGCCGCCCCGTGCGCGAACGCGTCGGCCACTCGTTCATGAAGGAGACGATGCGGCGGCTGGATTGCATCGGTGGCGGGGAACTGTCGGGCCACTTCTACTTCGCCGAGAACTACTTCACGGACTGCGGTGTGCTCGCGGCGATCCTCGTGATGAACCAGCTGAGCCAGGAGAAGAAGACGCTGAAGCAGGCGGCCGACGAGCTGCGCAAGTATCACGGCACGGGCGAGATCAACTTCAAGGTCGCCGACAAGGAGGCGCTCATGAAGAAGGTCGAGGCGAGATTCAAGGACGGCGTGATCGACTTCCTCGACGGGATCACCGTCGCGTATCCGACCTGGTGGGTGAACGTGCGACCGAGCAACACGGAGCCGTATCTGCGCATGTGCCTCGAGGCGGACACCGAACAGCTGATGCGCGAGAAGCGCGACGAGCTGTTCGCGATCCTCGGCAAGCCGCACGGCCACTAGCACTGCTCTGCCGAGTGCTAGCTCACGACCCCCGGGGCGTACCGCCGCTCGGCCAGATCAGCCTGCGCCGATACGCGCCGGTCCCGGCACCGAGCGCGTTGTCGTAGTGCAGGCTCGTGGCGCCGCCGAGCGTCATGGTCTTCGCGACCACCGAGCCGTAGATGCCCATGCCGCTCGCGGTGAAGGGCGCCTTCGGCGCTTCGATGGTGCCGAAGAACTCTGCGCCGCTCGAACAGGTCACCGCAAACGTCGTCGCCGAGTAGACGGTCAGGTTGGCGGGCTTCCGATCCTGGTTGACGAAACCGGCGCCGCTGATCGTGAACTTGTCGGTTCCGTGGTGGATGGTCAGGCGCGCACCGGGATCGAGGATGGCCGTGCCCGAACCGGAGATCTCGAACTTGCCGTCGACCCAGAGCTCGACGTCGCCGGTGATCGTCGCGACCTTGCCGCTGCCGATGACGAAGGACGTGTAGCGGTGCTTGCCGCTGTCCAGCGTGATCGAGCTCGAGACGGGTCCCATCGTGTCGACCGGCGGCGCATACGCGTAGGCGTCCACAGCGATCGCACTCGTTGCGGGGGCTGTCGAGCCGGTCACGCCGGTGGCGCCGCTGACGCTCTTGCCCGGCCCTGGAGTCGCGTCGCCATGGACCATGGCCGATGCCGACAGCGAGATGTTGCCGTTGCTCTGCAGGTGCACAATGCCGGCGCGGAGGGCGCTACCGGCAACCTGACTCGCGTACGTGCCGCTGTGGGAATCGTAGGTATCGACGACCCCTCCCGACATGCTGATGGAGTCGAGGCCGACGAAGCCGGGGCGGCCCGCGGTCCCTGGCTCGACGTCGACTTCGACGTTCCTCGAGATCGAGCCGACGGATCCCGTGGCGAGAATCGTGTAAACCCGCGGCCCGGTGAATGGTGGCACCAGCGTCGCCGTGAACGACGCCCGACCGGCGCTGCCCGAGACGACACCGATGCCGTCGCCAGCAAAGTCGCTGTGGTTGAGCAGCTCGCTCATGGCGAGGTCGACCGCGGCTTCGGCGGCCATGAAGGCCTCGTCGACTTCGATGGCCCGTTTCACCACCGACCGTTTGGCGAGCAGCATCGACAGCGTCGCCGTACCGAACGACATGACGACGCACAGCGACAACAGGCAGATCACGGTGGCGCTGCCAGCCATGGTGGGGCGCGTCGGGAATGCCATCGACAGGGTGTTCATGTGGTCCAAGCGTCAGTTCCGGATGGTGGCCGAGGTCTGAGCACTCGCCGTGACGGGCCGGCCGGAGTGGACCCTCAGCAGACTCAGTTCGATCGTCAGGGTGTCACCGACGCGTTTCGCGTTGAAGCCAGAGGGGACCACGTCGTCGCAGATCACGCGGGTCACGCCGCTCTGGATCCGGACGAGTTGGCCTTCGTCGACGATGCCGTTGCCGTTGCTGTCGCTCGACGACGGCACCACGCGGTAGGAGACCATGGGAGACCACACGGGATGGCCGCCCACGAAGTCCACCGCGGTGCGCAGATCGATCCTGCGGGAGCCGTTCAGCGTCGCCAACAACATCGTGGTGCCGTCGGCCCAGCGCGCGTCGAAGGCGACCTGCTTCACGGCGAAGATCGCCTGCTCCTCGAGCGCGCCGAGGGTGGCCGACTCGTTCACGAGGCTCGTCGCGGCCAGCTGGCCGCCGAGGCACGCGGCGCCGACCGCCATCGCGACGCCAGCGCCGATCAGCATCTCCACCGCGGTGAATCCGGCTGCGGACCGTCGTGGCGCCGTGCTCATGACTTCGACACCAGCGTCGAGAGGACGAAGTTCACCTGGCCGCTCTGGACCGTGAGGCGCACGGGGAGGAAACCCGCGACCTTTGCCGATGCGGGATCCATGGTGCCCGCGAAGGTCTGGTTCAGGATCGCCTGCGGGAACGACACCGTCACGCGCCGCCCGTGCACGGTCAGCACGGGATTGGCCGAGTAGGTGCTGTACACCTCGTTCAGCGGCGTGCCGCGCAACCGTTCGAGCACGTCGCAGGCGACCATGTGGGCCGCCGAGTAGTCGCGGATCCGCAGTTGGAGGTTCGAGCAGTAGACCCCCATCATGGTTGCCGCGAACGTGCCGATGATCAGCAGTACGGCGGCCATCGAAGCGTCGACGAGAGTGAAGCCACGCTCGCCGTGCCTCGTACCCTCGTGAGGAGCCGCGAGCGACGCTGCGCTGCGCTGCGGTGTCTCGGCCGATGAGGTCATGAGGGTCGGTGCCGCTTCCACGGCGTGCGGCTCCCTGGCCGCCGGCGCGGCCGGTGCGCCCTGCTGCTGCCGGAGGCGATCCGAGAGCCGCTGGACCGCCGCGGCCAGACTCTGCAGCGCGTCGCTCTGGCGCAGCTGCAACCGGCTGTCGAACCTGCCTTCGCCCATGGCGACGATCGCCCGCTCGATGACCGCCGCTGGACCCGCCACCGCGTGCGTGATCCGGATCGCGGTCCGCCACATCGCGCCGACCAGCAGGACCAGCTGCAGCGCACTCGTCAACATCGCAGCGAGACGCCACTCGCCGCTGCTCATCTCTTCCGGCGATTCCCCGCTGGACAGGAAGTAGATCATGATGATCTGGGTCAGCGCGACCACGACCATCGCGGAGACGATCAGGTGCGAGGCGATCGACGATTGCCACTTCGCGTCGACCAGGAACGACCGCCGCTTCTCCGGACCATTCTCGGTACCAGGTGTTTCCTGCATGGATCCTCCGCTGTGCCTGCAGCGTTGTGCCAGGAGCTATCGGCAGCGGCGACGCGGGCACTAGAGACGCTCCGGAGACCGCTGCCGCCGCGTCAGCACGCGGCCGCGACAGGAATGGCCCCGATCGGTGGAAGGGCAGACGCCCCTCAGGCCTGCACCCGCCGGGACGCCCCGGCGACCAGGGTCACAGTCAGGTCGTTTCCACCGGGTGGGTCGCGTCGGTCTTTTGCGTGATGGGCTTGGCACGCACGCCGCCCTGCTGCTGCTGGAGATGATCGCAGAGCCGCTGCGCCGCCTCTGCCAGACTCGTCAGCGCGTCGCCATTGCGCAGCTTCAAGCGGCTGTCGAACCTGCCCTCGCGCATTGCGTCGAGCGCCCGCTCGATGACCATCGCCGGACCCGCCACCGAGTGCGTGATCCGGATCGTGGCCCACCACATCGTGACGACGAGCAGGACCAGCTGCAGGGCACTGGTCAACATCACGACGAGATACCACTGGTCGCTGCTTGCTGCCTGCGTCGGCTCCTCACTGCCACTGGCCAGGAAGAAGATCATGACGATCTGTGTCACTGCCACGACGCACATCGCGGAGACGATCAAACGCGTGGCAACGGACGATTGCCACTGCCTGTCGACCATGATCGAGCGCCGCTTCTCCGGACCTGGTGTTTGCTGCATGGTTGCTCCGCTGTGCTTTCGGCAGCCGCGGTATCTCGAGCTATCGGCAGCAGCAGGGCCGGCACTAGAGGCGCTCTGAAGGCAGCTTCCCATGGGCGAGCGGGCCGCCTCGCGTACGAGCAGCCTTGCGCGGCCGTTGCCAATCGTGTCCGCTGCGGGCCCCGATGCTCCCACGCCCGTCAGGCCTGGTCACGCTGCTCACCGACTTCGGCCCCCGCGATCCCTACGTCGGGCTCATGAAGGGAGCTGTGCTGCGCGCGAACCAGAAGGCCACGATCATCGACTTCGGCCACGAGGTGCCGCCGCAGGACGTGATGGCCGGTGCCTTCTGGCTCGCGGCCGCGATCGACCAGTTTCCGGCCGGAACAGTCCACGTCGCCGTCGTCGACCCCGGTGTCGGCACGAGCCGGCGCCTCTTGGCCATGGCGGCGCACGAGTGCTACTGGCTCGCCCCCGACAACGGCCTGCTCGGTCACGTGTTCGCACGGGACCCGGCGGCGGAGGTGCGGGCGATCGACCTCTCGCACCTTGCCCTGCAGCCGAGGTCGCGCACGTTCCACGGGCGCGATGTGCTGGCCCCGATCGCGGGATGGCTGACCAGCGGCCGCTACGGGTTCTCGTCGCTCGGTCCGCGCGTCACGGACCTGGCCGGTGCATCGCCGTTCGACGGGCCTCCTCGCGTGGTCCACGTCGATGCATTCGGCAACCTCGTCACGAACGTCGCAGCGTCCGCGCTCGCGGACGTGAGCCATGTGCGCGTCGGGGGACACACCGTGCCCCTGCTCGCCACCTACGCCGAAGCGGCGCCCGGCGAACTGCTGGCCCTGGTCGGCTCCTTCGACCGCCTCGAAGTGGCACAGAACGGCGGCAACGCGGCGAGAACGTTGGGCCTTTCGCGTGGGGCACCGATAGAACTCACGCACCAGAAGCCGCGCTGACCATGAGCCAGACCCGGAAAACCGTTCGCCTCATCGGTGTGCCTATGGACCTCGGCGCCGGACGCCGCGGCGTCGACATGGGACCGTCGGCGATCCGCATCGCGGGCGTGAGCCAGGGGCTGCGGCAGCTGGGTATCGCCGTCGAAGACGATGGGGACGTCGGCGTGCCGGCACCCGAGTCGCGCGACCCGGGCGATCGCACCGCGCGCTACCTCGAGCCGATCTACCACGTCTGCAACCGGCTGCGGCTGCGCGTGCGCCGTTCGCTCGAACAGGCCGAGGTACCTGTCGTGCTCGGCGGCGACCACAGCATCGCGATCGGCACCGTGGCCGGCGTCAGCGAGCACTTCCGGGCCCGCGACCAGAATGTCGGGCTGGTGTGGATCGACGCGCATGCCGACATGAACACGCCCGAGAGCTCGCCGACCGGCAACATCCACGGCATGCCGCTCGCCACGCTGCTCGGCATGGGGCATCCGCGTCTCGTCGAGATGGGCGGCTTCTGGCCCAAGGTGAAGAAAGAGAACGTTGCCCTGATCGGCATTCGCGACATCGACGCGGCCGAACGCGACATCGTCGTGAAGTCCGGCATCCATGCCTACACGATGCGCGACGTCGACGAGCGCGGCATGCGCGCAATCATGCAGGAGGCGATCGGCTACGCGACGGACGGCACCGCGGGCTTTCACGTGTCGTTCGATCTCGACGGCATGGATCCGCGCGACGTGCCCGGCACCGGCACTCCGGTCAGAGGCGGCATCAGCTGGCGCGAAGCGAACCTGCTCATGGAGATGGTCAGCGACACGGGTCGCGTGACGAGCCTCGAGGTCACGGAGCTCAATCCGATCCTCGACGTCAAGAACCAGTCGGGCGAGGTGGCCGTCGACCTGATCCTCAGCGCGTTCGGCAAGAGCATCCTGTAGCGGCCCAGGCACCGGCCAACCGGCGGGAAAGACTGATCAGGGCTGCGCCTGCGGCGCAGGCCTGCCTGTCCGCCGGTTGTGTCCGGGCCAGCGGTGCTCATTCGACATTCCCCTCAACCGGCCAACCGGCGGGAAAGACTGATCAGGGCTGCGCCTGCGGCTCAGGCCTGCCTGTCCGCCGGTTGTGTCCGGGCCAGCGGTACTCATTCGCCATTCCCCTCAACCGGCCAACCGGCGGGAAAAGACTGATCAGGGCTGCGCCTGCGGCGCAGGCCTGCCTGTCCGCCGGCTGTGTCCGGGCCAGCGGTGCTCATTCGCCATTCCCCTCAACCGGCCAACCGGCGGGAAAAGACTGATCAGGGCTGCGCCTGCGGCGCAGGCCTGCCCGTCCGCCGGTTGTGTCCGGGCCAGCGGTGCTCATTCGCCATTCCCCTCAACCGGCCAACCGGCGGGAAAAGACTGATCAGGGCTGCGCCTGCGGCGCAGTCCTGATCACCAGTCGAAACCGAACGAGATTTCGACGAAGGCACCCTGATCGAGCTGGCCCTCGGCGGGATCGAAACCGGCAGCTCCCGTCGTCAGCTCGTAGTAGCCTCCGAGCACGATGCCGCCGCGTGCCATGAACGAGAAGTTGTCGCTCATGCGGCTCATGAGTCCCACGTACGCGTACCACTCCTGGACGCGAAGATCCGACCGCACGTCGGGGCTCCCACCCGCAACGGCAAGCGATGGGCGCACGTGGTACTCGGCACCTTGGATCTCGGTGCCGAACAAGAGGCCGAGGCCCGGTGAAGGCCACCACGACATCTCGAACGAATCGGGTGCGAGCAGATCGATGCGGAAGCCATCCGTGACTTCCCAGCTGACGCCGAGGTAGGGCAGCCACGCGGCCTCCTCGTAGATCTGGTTGTAGCGCGCACCGATCTTCAGGTAGAGCTCGGGGAGCGCGCGGTAGGTGAACATGGCGAAGGACGGGTAATCCATGTCCTCGGTGTGCAGCGTCCCGTCGAGGTCGGACCAGATGCCCGGCTCCGACTCCACCTCGAACAGCCAGTTGTCGTCGAGGAAGACGCCGAAGCCGACTCGCAGCCCCGTGCCGGCCAGGCTTTCGTCATCCATGCCGCCGGTGTTGGGCCCCGGGCCTTGGCCAATCCGCGAGAAGTTGTAGGTGCGGCCTCTGTAGTAGCCGCCCAACGTGATGTAGCCATCGGGCGCCACGAGGATGTGCCCGTCGAGATCGAAGTCGTAGCCGAGCCAGTCGAAGCTGCCGTCCTCGTGGCGAATGCGCTGGTTGGGCCACGCGCTGACGCCCAATTCGAGCGCTGGGTCGAAGCGTTCGCGGCGGCGCATGAAGTCGCCGTGCGCGTCGCCGAACATCTTGGCCAGCGTGTATGGATCTTGGTCCTGGCCCTGCGGGGCCTGGACGCCCGCGCCCCAGATGGGGCTTGGCGACGAAAGGCCTGAGCCGGGCGCCGGTTGGAGGCCGAGGCCCAGCGTGCTCGGACCAGGTGCGGGGCCTGGTTGATTGGTGGATGCCTGCGCCGCGACTGTTGCGGCGAGGCACGCGGCGGCGAGAACGACACGTGCGTGGTGGTAGCGCATACTCCCTGACTGACCGTTGGTTTGACCGGCCCAAATCCTCACCGCGGCCCGGTCGGATTCAAGCGCAAAGGTCAGCGTTGGAAGATAGGCAGATACTGTTTGGGCATCTGCAGCAGGATGCAGGCCATCGCCGTGGCCAACTCGTCCCCGGGCCCGACGCGGTTTCGCCACCGGCCATCGGTCATCTGGGACTCGAGCAGATCCTTCGAGAGCCGCTCGAAGAACTTCCGGCAGAGTGGCCCACCGTGCTGGTAGAAGGCCTGCGCCGCGTAGTAGTTGCCATACCAGAAGTAGAAGTGGGTGCCGTAGTAGTCGGCGATGTTCCCGTACTCGCGGCCGAGGAACTCGAGCACCGGATCGGTGAGGTTGTCGTCGTGCACCCCGGCGCTCGACAGGGCAGTCAGCGCGGCCGCGTTGATCGCGTACTCGTTGCACTTGTCGTACGCGCCGCGGTCGTAGATCTTGTAGTAGAACAGCCCGTGGTTGCGCCCGCCCTCGACGCGGCTCTTGCGCACGTAGGCCATGGCCCGATCGATGGTCTCGTTGGGCACGCGGATGCCGATGTTGCGCGCCGCGCGCAGCGCCTGCACCTGGCAGACCGTCACGGACAAGTCGGTCTCGCGGTCGAACGGGTTGTAGCGCCAGCCGCCGTGGGCGTTCTGCGTGTCGACGATCAGGTTGACCGCGCGCTCGAGCGTGGTCTTCGCCGCGTCGGTCGCCGCCATGCCGTAGATCTCGGCCATGAACAGCGTGCCGAACGCGTGGCTGTACATGCGCGTGCCGGCATCGGTGAGAAGTCCGTTCTCGAGTGCGCAGGAGATCACGTAGTCGTGAGCGCGCTTGATGGCGCTGGCATACGGGCCGCGGTCCGGCAGGTGGCCACCTGCGAGGAAAGCCATGCCGCAGAGCGCGGTGACACCTAGATGGCCGTGGCCACTCTGCCGCTGCTGGTACACGGACATGGCCTGCGCGAGCTCTTCGTAGTCGTGCTGCTGCTTGTGACCGACGATCCCCGTCCAGCAGCCTTGCGCGAGCTGCTGGGCCGCGAGCCAACGCAGACCGCGTTCGGCCGCCGCTGCGCAGGTTGCGGCCTGCTCGGGCGCGAACCAGGCTTCCTCGCGCGGGACCCGCTCCAACGACGCAGGCGCCGTGGCCGGTTGCTGCGGCAGCAACGTGAGGAGGGTGTAGAGCAGCATGCGACGACAGCAGAGTCGCGGTGCATTGTGGCGATCCTGGCCACCTGCGCCAGGGCCGGGCAGTCAGGCGAGGTGGAAGACCAGGGTTTCGGCCGTGTCGTCGCCGGCGCGGATCGCGATGCTGGGGGGACGGAGTGGACTTTGCCTTGCGCTGCAAAGGCCGCGTGCTTATTCGGGGCACTTCGTCGGGCGATAATCAAGCCCGGCACCATCACCGAACATGATCGCACTCTACCTGACGTCGGATCCCTTCTACTGGAGCATCCTCGGCATCGGCCTGTTGCTGAGCCTCGTCACGGCCGGGAAGGTGAAGAGCACCTTCGCCCATTACTCGCAGGTCCGTTCGCGATCCGGACTGTCCGGCGCCGATGTCGCGAGGGCGATCCTGCAGGCCAACAGCATCCACGACGTGAAAGTCGAACCGGTGCACGGCTCCTTGACCGACCACTACGACCCGTCGTCGAAGACCCTGCGGCTCAGCGAGCCCGTCTATGGCAGCGACAGCGTCGCGGCGCTCGGCGTGGCTGCGCACGAAGTCGGACACGCGATCCAGCATGCCACGCGCTACGCGCCGCTGCAGTTCCGTTCGGCGTGGGTGCCGGTCGCGGGCATCGGCTCGAACATCGGCTTCATCGTGATGCTGATCGGCATGGGTCTCGCTGCGGCAGGCGGCTCGATGACGATGGCATGGATCGGCGTCGCCTTGTTCGCGACGGCCACCGTGTTCACGCTGATCACCTTGCCCGTCGAGTTCGACGCGAGCCGCAGGGCTCTCGTGACTCTCGAACAGAGTGGTGTGCTCGTCGGCGAGGAGATCGACGGTGCCCGCTCGGTCCTCAACGCCGCGGCCATGACCTACGTCGCCGCCGCAGCGGTCTCGGTGATGCAGCTGCTGTATTGGGTCTTCCACATCCTCGGCTCGCAGCGCAGCAACGACTGACAGTCAGGGCAGGCGGACCCGCACCTCGGTCACTTCGCAGGCCCTGACCTCGACGGTGCTCTGGTGCAAGCGTTGCTCGCGCCGATCGAACCGCAGCTCGTAGGTGCCCGCCGGCACGTTCTGCGAATCCCGTGGTTCCTGCCAGCTGTTGACCCAGGTGAACCTTCCGGCGCTGCCCGTGATGCTCACAAGGCCGCCGGCATAGCTACCGTCGCCGTCGGTGCAGACGATCCGGATCCGGCCGCCGTGCGCGATGGGAACCTTCAGGTCACGGCCTGACATCGGCACCTCGACCTCGTACCTGGTCTCGAGCAGGAACGTGTCGCGGCGCTCGCCGCGTTCTGGTGCCCTGACGATCAGCTCGTAGCGGCCTTCTGGCACGTCGAGTCGGAACGGCCCCTCGCCGTCGTTGCGGAACCGGCTCAGTTGCAAGGGCAGGACCTTGGCGTCGCGCCGACTCCAAGTGAGCTCGACCTGGCGCACGCGTGAGGCCGCGTCGAATTCGAGTTGCACCGGTGCGCTCGGCAGCCGCGGCAGTTCGATCACGAAGGGCTTTGCCTCCGATGCGTCGGCGGGGATCTCGACCTCCCTTGCCACATCGCCGGGCCGCTCGACGAGGAACCGCTGGCTCGCGACCTTGCTGCGCAGGAAACGCACTTCGCCGTTCGCGTCGGTCTGGCGCTTGCGATCGTAGGGCGTCAGCCGGTCGGCGATCGAGTCGGTGACGACCCTGATCCCCGGCAAGGGCAGCCCGCCGCTCAGCACGCGAACCAGCGCGACCGCACCCTCGAGGCGGAACCCCAACTCGGCCGGTGGGGTGGCAGTCTGCATCTCCACCGACGGCTCCCGGCGCCGCTGCGCATCGAGCGGGTAGCAAGCGCCCGACTTCCCGGGCGTCGCGGGCAGCCGGAAGCGTCCGTTCGCGTCGGCCCTGGCGCGCGCGATCCGGCCCGTGGTGCCATCGGACCAGATCATGAGGTTGCCGAGTTGGCGGTCGAAGAGTGCGGGACCGTCCGCGGTGTCGTGGATCCAGATGACCTCGACTCCGGCGAGCGGTGCGCCGTCGCCGGTCGTCACGCTACCCGTCACGTAGGCTGGATCGACGAGCCGCAGCTCCGGCGCCTCGGTGACCTGGCCCCAGCGCGTCACGACCCGGACGCTGGATGGCAGCAGGTCGTCGCGGTGCACGTTGTCGTCCGTGATCGCACCATCTTCGGTGATCAGGCGATTGCCGCTCAGCGAGGCCTCGTGCATCGGCAGCGCGAGCAGCAATACGGCAGTGGCCATCGGCACCTGCAGCCGGTAAGTGCCGTTCGCATCCGTGTTCGTCGAGCAGCGCATGAAGACTTCGCCCCGGAATCGATCGGAAGCGGGCAAGAAGGCACCGACGCGCGCCGCTGGCACACCGGCGCCGTGCGGGTCGACGACCTTGCCGACCACGACGCTGGTTGGTTCGACGTTCACGGAGATCGGCTGCTCGCGCGTGCGCACCTCGGATCCGAATCGGGCGTCGACCGGCAGGTAGAACGGGTCGCGCGCCTCGAGCCGCAGGTCGAGCGTGCCCTGCCGCGACCACGCGGGCAGCACCATGTCGAACGTGCCATCAGCAGCAACCGCGATCTTCGCCTCGTGTTCGTGTTCTGCGTCCGCGACTCGACTCGTCGCGCGCAGCACGATCGGCGCGGTCCAGGAGACCTCCGGATGCAGGCCAACGAGCTGGCCTCCAAGTACCAGGCCTGGCGGCACTGGCACTTCCGTCCGGGTCTGCGGCGCCGTGGCCGCGTCCGCCGCATCGCGCCGCGAAGCTTCGGCCACCGTGACCGATGCAGCGGTCGTGGGCGCATCGGGAACCGCTTCGGTCGTCGCGGGGCCCAGCTGCGGCAACAGGAAGCAGATCGCTGCGATCACCCCGGCGACACCGAACAGTACCTTGAGCTTCATGATCGTTCCCACTGCGGCAGCCGAAGCGACGGTAGACGCGAGCCCGGCCGACGTCGTGCTCGCGGTTTCACGACCGCCGGCCGACTCGCGGCCACCAGCAACGAGAACGCGCGCGCTGGCTCGCCGCCGTCGCGCTCGAGCTCCGCGCGCAGCCTCTCGCGGGCGCGGCGCAGTTGCGCGCGCACGGCGTCCTGCGAGACCCGGGCCCGGCGCGCGAGCGTCGTCGTGTCCTCGCCTTCGAAGTAGTGGCGCAAGACGAGCTCGCGCCAGGCCTCGGGCAGGGCCAGCACGGCGACCACGAGTTGCCGGTGCAGCTCGGCGCGTGCGACGAGCTCGCTCGCATCGACGACGGCGGCATCGGCTGGCAGCGCTGCAAGCTGTTCGCGCCGCGTGCGCCGGCGTTTGCTTCGTGCCGACATCGCGAGCACGTTGTGCAGCGTGCGCGTCAGGAAACCGCGCGACCGTTCCGAATCGTCGGGCGGATGGCGCAAGACCGCTGCCAGCGTGTCCTGGGCCGCATCCTCGGCCGCATGCACGTCGGCGCAGAGCTGCAACGCAAGCGCCCGCACCCAGCCGGCGTGGGCGAGCAGTGGTTCAGGATCGCGGCGTGCAACGGTCATCCGGATGGAAGGATGCCGCGGACGGCCTCAGCGGTCGCGAGAGTCCAAGAAAGTCGGAAATGGACGCGGGGATTCCACGGTGTCGACCCGACCGGCCACGAGGTCCAGCACCGCTGCCAGGCTCACCACTGGTCGGCGAACCACAGCGCCTTCGCCGCCTCGACCTCGGGCTTGCTCGGGCGGCACTCGACGCCGACGGCGCCGCGGTAGCCCAGCTCGTACAGCTCGCGCAGCACGCGCGGGTAGTGGATCTCGCCGGTGCCCGGCTCCGTGCGACCCGGATGATCGGCGAGCTGCGCGTAGCCGAGCTGGTCGAAGCCTTCGCGCAGGTGGCCGCAGAGGTCGCCTTCGCTGATGTGGCAGTGGTAGAGGTCCCAGTTGATCTTCACCATCGGTGAGCCGACCGCACGGCAGATGCGCACCGCGGCTTCGCTGCCATAGAGGCAATGCCCCTTGTGGTCGACGCGGATGTTCATCGGCTCGAGGATCAGCATGACCTTCTCACGCTCGGCGATCGGAGCCGCGAGCTTGAGCCCGGCGATGATCTGCGCGTGCATCTCGGACTGCGTCTTGCCCTTCACGTCGTTGCCGCCGACGACGCACATCTTCGTGCAGTTCAGCTTCTTGGCCGTAGCACACGACGCTTCGATCTCGGCGACGAACTTCTCGTGATTGGCGGGGTCGTTGAGTCCCGGCGAGAAGCCCCACGCCGTGAACTGGGCGACCTCCATGCCGAGCTCCTTCGTCGTGGCAGCGATCGCGTCGAGGTCCTTGTTGCGCCAGGGCCAGAACTCGATGGCTGGGAAGCCGAGCGCATGCGCCGCCTTGATGCGGTCGAGGAAGGCCAGGCCACCCCACCACATCTCCACGTTCGCGGCAAAGCGCGTCTTCGGCGTGGCGGCGGGCTTCGCGGGCACCGCGGAGGACTTCGGGTCCTGGAAGACCGGTGCGGAGAGACAGAGCGCGGCGGCGGGGGCGGTTACGAGCAGGTGACGGCGAGTGGGGTCGCGCATGGCGCCGGTATACCCGATCGCGCACCCGCGCTCGCCCTGGGCCCGCCAACCCGCTAGCGTGCTCACGCTCCCCTGCAGCCATGCCGAAGACGCGTACCCGGACCGCTCCTACCGCCGAACCGAAGCCTGCCGCCACTGAGGTCGAGCCGCGTCCCTTCAGTCTCCTGGGACGCACCGCGCTCGTGACGGGCAGCAGCAGGGGTCTCGGCAAGGCGATCGCGCTCGCACTCGGGGCCGCCGGCGCGCGCGTCGCGATCAACTACGCGCATGGCCAGGAGACCGCCGAGGCGGCGTTCGCCGACTTCACGGCGCATGGCTACGAAGGCGTGCTCGTGCGCGGGGACGTCACCGACGCCGAGCAGGTGGCGCAGCTCTGCGCCAAGGTGCAGCAGGAACTCGGCCCGATCGACGCGGTCGTCGCCAACGCGACGCCGGCGCAACCGCAGAAGCCGATCGAGCAATACGACTGGACGTTCCACCAGCAGATGCTCGACTTCTTCGTCAAGTCGCCGTTCCTGCTCGCGCGCGCCGTGCTGCCGTCGATGAAGAAGCGGCGCTTCGGGCGCATCGTCAACATCGGCAGCGAAGTCTTCCGCCGCGGCGTGGCCAACTTCTCGCCCTACGTGGCCGCCAAGGGCGCCCAGACCGGTTGGACGCGCAGCATGGCGAGCGAGCTCGCGCCGTGGCAGATCACCGTCAACATCGTGTCGCCCGGTTGGATCCCGGTCGAACGGCACCGCAACGACCCGCAGGAACAGAAGGACGCCTACAAGGCGCTGATCCCGATGCAGCGTTGGGGCGTGCCCGCCGACGTCGGCGGCGTCGTGGCCTTCCTGGTCAGCGACGCGGCGTCGTTCGTCACGGGACAGGACATCGCCGTGAACGGCGGTCTGACGGTCGGCTGAGTACAAGAAAACACCCATGCAGAAACTTGCCCTCGTCGCGTTGTTGTTGCCGCTCGTCGCAGAGGCGCCGCTCCCGGCCCAGGAAGCCGCCGCGAAGAAGCGGCCGAAGGTCGCGTTCGTCACGAACTGCGTCGCGCAGTTCTGGACCGTCGCGAAGTTCGGCGTCGAAGCCGCCGAGCAGGAATTCGATGTCGAGGCCATCGTGCGAATGCCCGCGAACGGCACGGCCGAAGAGCAGAAGCGCATCCTCGAGGACCTGCTCGCGAAGGGCGTCGAGGGCATCGCGGTGAGTCCCAAGGACCCCGAGAACATGACGGCTCTGCTCGACAAGGTGGCCGCGCGCAGCGTGCTGCTCACGCACGACTCCGACGCGCCGAAGAGCAAGCGCCTGTGCTACATCGGCATGGACAACTACACCGCGGGCCGGCTCTGCGGCCAGCTCGTGCGGGAGGCCATTCCGAACGGCGGACCCGTCGTGATCTACATCGGCAACCTCGACCAGGACAACGCGCGCCGGCGCCGCCAGGGCGTCATCGACCAGCTGCTCGGACGTTCGCACGATCCGAGCCGCTTCGACAAGCAGGACGCGGCGCTCAAGGGCGACAAGTACGAGATCCGCGCCACGTTCACCGACCAGTTCGATCGCCAGAAGGCCAAGGCCGCGGCGCAGGACGCGCTCGTGCGCTGGCGCGACATCGCCTGCATGGTCGGGCTGTTCGAATACGAGGTGCCGCTCGTGCTCGAGGCCGTGCAGTCGGCGAACCGGCTCAGCGAGATCGAGATCGTCGGCTTCGACGAGGCCGAGGCGACGCTGCAAGGCATCCTCGACGGCCACATCCACGGCACCGTGGTGCAGAATCCGTTCGAGTACGGCCGCCGCTCGCTGCAACTGCTCGGCCAGCTGCTGCGCGAGCCCGACCCAGAGAAGCGCAAGGCCCTGCTGCCGAAGAACGGCGTGATCGACATCCCGGCGCGCCAGATCCGGAAGGACGACGTCGCGGAGTTCTGGGCGGATCTCAAGAAGAAGACCGGGAAGAAGTGAGCCGATGGCGGCTCCGTTGCTCGAGGCGCGCGGTGTCGACAAGGGCTTTCCCGGCGTGCAGGCGCTGGCGGCCGTCGACTTCGCGGTGCGGAGTGGCGAGGTCGTAGCGCTGATCGGCGAGAACGGCGCCGGCAAGAGCACGCTGATGCGCGTGCTCGCCGGCGTGCACCAGCCCGACGCGGGCGAGATCCGGCTCGACGGCGCGCCGGTTGCGCTGCGGAATCCGGCCGCGGCGCTCGCGGCAGGCATCGCGCTCATTCACCAGGAACTGAGCCTGTGCGACAACCTGACCGTGGCCGGGGCGCTGTTCCTCGGCGCGGAGCTGCGGCGCGGCCCGTTCCTGCGCGATCGTGCGATGGCCGTGTCGGCGCGGCAGAGCTTGCTGCGGCTCGGTCTCGACCTGGCACCCGAGACGCTCGTCAGTGCGCTGAGTCCCGGCCAGCAGCAGCTGCTCGAGATCGCGCGCGCGCTGCGCGCGAAGGCGAGGGTGCTGATCATGGACGAGCCGACGTCGAGCCTGACCAGGGTCGAGGCCGAGCGCCTGTTCGCGGTCGTCGCCGAATTGAAGGCGCAGGGCGTCGGCATCGTCTACGTGTCGCATCGGCTCGGCGAAGTGCTGGCCGTCGCCGACCGCGTGGTCGGGCTGCGCGACGGCAGGAACAGCGGCGAGATGCCGGTCCGTGAGGCCACGCACGAGCGATTGGTCGCGATGATGGTGGGGCGCACGCTGTCGAGCGAGCGGCGCACGCCACATCGGCCTGGCGACGTCGTACTGCGAGTCTGCGAGTTGCGCACGGCGGCCTTCCCGCGCGCCTCGGTCGACCTCGAGCTGCGGGCCGGCGAAGTCGTCGGTCTCTGCGGCCTGCTCGGTTCGGGGCGCAGCGAGCTGCTGCGCGCGTTGTTCGGCGCCGACCGCGCCGCAGGCGGCCACGTCGAAGTGCTCGGCGTTCGCCTGCAGCGCCACGGTCCGGCGACCGCGGCGGCGGCCGGGCTCGTGCTGTTGCCCGAGGATCGCAAGCTGCAGGGGCTGGTGCTCGGCTTCTCGGTCGCGCACAACCTGTCGCTGCCGACCTTGCACCGCCGCGGGCGTTTCGTCGACCGCGCCTACGAGCGCGATCTCTGCGCGCGTTCGGTCGCCGAGCTGTCGATCGCGACGTCGGGCGCCGAACAGGTCGCGGCGACGCTCTCGGGTGGCAACCAGCAGAAGGTCGTGCTCGGCAAGTGGCTCGCCGCCCAACCCAAGGTGCTGCTGCTCGACGAACCGACGCGCGGTGTCGACGTCGGCGCGCGTGCGGAGATCTACGCGCGGCTGCACGAACTAGCGGCGCGCGGCCTCGCGGTGTTGTTCGCGAGCTCGGATCTCGACGAGGTGCTCGCACTGGCGGACCGCGCGATCGTGCTGCACCAGGGTGCCGTCGCAGGCGTGCTGTCGCGCGACCAGCTCAGCGAAGAGAGGGTCATGATGCTCGCGACGAGCGTGGAGGTGCGGTGAAGAAGATCGTCGGCATCGCCGTGCTGCTGCTTGCGATCATGGTCGCAGCGACGTTCCTGACAAGGGACCCCGAGTGCAGTGTTTTCGACCTCGCAGGAGTCGTGCGCACGTCGACGTTCCTTTCGTCGATCAACCTCGAGAACCTGCTGCAACGGCTCGGCTTGTTCGGCGTGTTGAGCCTCGCCGCCGCGTTCGTGATCGTCACGGGCGGCATCGACCTGTCGATCGGGTCGGTGGTCTGCGTGGCCGGTTGCGTGCTGCCGTGGCTCTTGCGCGACCTCGGGCTGCCGCCGCTCTTGGCCATGATGCTCGTGCTGTCGCTTTCGGCCGCGATCGGGCTGTGGCACGGGTTGCTCGTCGTCGGGCTCGGCCTGCAGCCGTTCATCGTCACGCTGTGTGGTCTGTTGCTGTATCGCGGCGTCATGCGCAACTTCACGAACGACCAGACCGTGAGCTTCGAGGGCGTCGCCGACGGGCTGCGCTGGATCGCGACGGGCAAGCTGCCGATCACCGGCGACTTCGGCCTGCCGGTGCCCGTGCTCGTGCTCGCGGTCGTCGCGACCGGCACGTCGATCCTGTGGCAACGCACGGTGTGGGGGCGGCACCTGTTCGCGCTCGGTCGCAACGTAGAAGCGGCGCGCTTTGCGGGCATCGCGACCGGCAGGCTCACGGTACTTGCCTACGTGCTCTGCTCTCTGCTCGCGGGGCTCGGCGGCTGCCTGTTCGGCCTCGACGTGAACTCGGTGCAGGCTTCGAACTTCGGCAACTTCTACGAGCTGTATGCAATCGCGGGCGCGGTGCTCGGCGGCGTGGCCCTGCGGGGCGGTGAGGGCATCGTGCTCGGCGTCGTGCTCGGCACGGCGCTGATGCAGGTGCTGCAGAACACCATCAACCTCGTCGGCGACAGCAACCAACTCGAGTTCGCGGTGGTGGGAGGTGTGATCCTCGCGGGGGCGGCGGTCGACGAAGTGCTGCGGCGCTGGTGGAAGAGGCGGCGGTGATTCCGGGCCTCCCTGACACTTCTTGGCTGGAGCGAGGACGAGATCGGCAAGAGCTTCCAGGCCGGGTTCCAGAAAGCGCCGCAGCTCGTCGCGCGCGGCAAGGCCACCAAGGCAGCCCTGTTCCAGCAAGCGCCGATCGCGTTGCGCAAAGAGAAGCGGTCGGTAGAGGCGTGGGCCGGTTGGGTGTTCAGCGGTGTGCCCGAGAAGCGGTGGGTGGAATTGCCCCATCGCGCTAGCCGTCCCGGGCCCCGTACCGACGCCCCGACCCCCCTGGTGGGTTCGCCGGCCGTGGCTACACTGCGCAGCGCATGGAGCGCTCCCGGACCTCGGTCTGCCGGTTCGCACTGCTCGGCGGCGTCTGCCTGGCAGCCGGTCTGGGGCTGGGCCGTTGGTGGCCCGCGACGCCACGCGAGCCCGTGTGGACCGGGCCGCCGCCGACGCGCCAGGTGGTGGCCCAGGTGACGTCCTTTGCCGACGTCGTGCAGAAGATCGGACCCGGCGTCGTGACGGTGCGCGCGCGCCTACCTCAACCCGAGGCGAACGACAAGGTCGCCTCCAACCCGGTTCCGGCGGCCAAGGAAGCCCGCAATCCGTTGACGAGCCAGTCGGCGTTCGCGGCCGAGGCCGGGTTGCGCACCGGTTCGGGCTTCGTCGTGAATGCGCGCGGGCTGTGCGTCACGAGCCGTCACGTCATCGCGGGCGCCGTGTCGATCGAGGTGATCCTGCCCGCGAGCGTCTCCTGCCGCGCCGAGCTCGTCGGCGAAGACGGGGCCACCGACATCGCCCTGCTGCGGCTCGTCGACCCACCGGCCGGTCTGCACGCGCTCGATCTCGGCAGCAGCGAACAGCTGCGCGCCGGGGACTGGATCGTGGCCGTAGGCAACCCGTTCGGCTTCTCGCAGACCGTCACGGCCGGTGTGGTCAGCTTCGTCGGCCGGCACCTGCCGCACACCGACCTGCGCGTGACCAACGACTTCCTGCAGATCAGCGTGCCCGTCAATCCGGGCAGCTCGGGCTGTCCCGTCGTGAATCTGCACGGCGAGGTCGTCGGCGTCATGACCCAGGCGGCGACCAACGCGCAGGGCATCTCGTTCGCCGTGCCGAGCCGCACGCTGAAGTGGGCGCTCGAGGAGATGGAGCGACAACCGGACGGCCGCGTGCGGCGCGGTTACCTCGGCATCGAGTTCGCTTCGCACACGGGCGTCGACGCGAAGGGAACCGCATGCGAAGGCGCACTGATCGTCGCGGTGGTCGAGGGTGAACCTGCGCATCGCGCCGGCTTGCGGCGCGGCGACGTCGTGTTGCGCGTCGATGGCCAGAAGATCGTCGACGCCAAGAACCTGCACGAGTGCATCGTGCGCGGCGACCCGGGGTCGCGCATCGCCGTCGAGTTGTTGCGCGACGGCCGTGTGCACGATCCGATCGTGGCAGTGCTCGGCGAGGTTGGCGCGCCGAAGACCGCCACGTCTGCGAACTGAACTGGGGCGAACTGAACCGATCGGAAACTGCGTGGACCGCGCCAACACCGAGACCCTTGCTTTCGTGCTGCCCGGGCTGGTGCACGAGTTCGGCAACGTGCTGCAGACGATCCAGGGCCAGATGCTCTCGGTCGCGGACCCGAACGTCGGCGACGCGCAGCGCGCCGTCCTGCAGGCCACCGCGCGCGGCCGCGCAAGCCTCGAGATCCTTCGTTGGCTGCTCGGTGATCCCGCGAGTCCGGCCGCGGATCCCGTGACGCTGCTCGAGCAGGTCGGCGAGCTCGTGCGCGTGCCGATGCGTCAGGCGCAGCATCTGCTCGAACTGAGACTGCCTTCGGCTGGACGCGCGCACGTCGACAGTGCCGACTTCGTGATCCTCGTGGTCGAAACCCTGCGCCAGCTCGTGGCCGCCGTGCCAAGAGGCGTTCGCGGCACCATGACGCTCGAGCTCGCGGGTGCTCCAGCCGGGCCGACCGTCGTGCATGCGCAGTTTGCCGCCATGGCCGGCAATCTGCCGTTCCCGCTGCCATTGGCCGAATTGCACCAGACCCTGCGGCTCCGCGCGCAGCAGTTGCGCGCCACCGCGTCATGCCAGATCCGGGGCCAGGGCATCGCGTGGGAGTGGCCGGCACGGGCAATGTCGCGGCACCACGAAGCTTGAGATAACCTTCACGGTTCCTTCTCGCAGCCTACCTAGCCTCCTCTCCGTTCCTTATCCCCCCGAACGGAGACGAATGATAGCCGTGGTGAAGTCGAAGATCCTGCTCATCGAGGACGAGCCCGACATCCTCGAGGTCATCCAGTACAACCTGGAGCGCGAGGGGCACAAAGTGGTCGCCTGCCGCAATGGCGAGCAGGGGCTCAGCCGCATCCGCACGGACAATCCCGACCTGGTGATCCTCGACATCATGCTGCCCGGCATGGACGGCGTCGAGGTCTGCCGGCAGGTCAAGTCCGACCCGATCACGCGGTCGATCCCCGTGATCATGGTCACGGCCAAGAGCGAAGAGAGCGACGTGGTGCTCGGCCTCGGCATCGGCGCCGACGACTACATCAGCAAGCCCTTCAGCCCGCGCGAACTCGTCGCCCGCGTGAAGGTCGTGCTGCGGCGCGGGCCGTTGCGCGACCAGAGCGGCGGCGGCGAACGCGTCGTGCGCGGTTCCCTCGCGATCGATCTCGGCCGCCACGAGGCGCGCCTCGCCGACCAGCTGATCAGCCTGACGCCGACCGAGATGCGGCTCTTGCACTTCCTCGCGAGCCACCCGGGCCGCGTCTTCCCACGCGCGCACCTGCTGAGCCGCGTCATCGGCGAGGACGCCATCGTGACCGACCGCAACATCGACGTGCACGTGCGCTCGCTGCGGCAGAAGCTGGGTGAGCACGCGGACTTCATCGAGACGGTGCGCGGCGTCGGGTATCGTTTTGCCGACGCGGCGAAGTAGCCGGGCGGCGCGAGCCGGCCGCTGCACAGCCGCGCTTCCTCGATGACCCCCGTCACCTGGTGCCTTGCTGCGGTCCTGATCCTGGCCCTGCTCGCATGGCGGCGCAGCCGCCGCATCGCACGCACGCAGCTCGCAAAGGCGAACGAGGAACTCTCCATGGCGGACACGGCGCGCGCCGAGGCACAGCGACTCGAGGCGGCCCTCGGCGGGGCCGGTGACGGCCTGATCGTGCTGGACCAGGACGGCCGCATCGTCGCCACGAATGCGGCGGCGCGCGAGCTCGCCGACCTGCCGGATCGCGAGCTGCGCGGGCAGCGTCTCGAAGACCTCGTGCCGTGGCCGCTGCTGCACCGCGCGGTGCAAGCGTGCCGCAGCGGCGGCGAGGCGCAGGCGTTCGAGCTCGACGAAGACGCGGGGCACGGCCGCACGCTGGCGCTGCGCGTGCGGGCCTTGCCGGGCCTCGGCACCGTGATCGGCATCGACGACCAGAGCCGGCTCAAGCGCCTCGAATCGCTGCGGCGCGACTTCGTCGCGAACGTCTCGCACGAACTCAAGACGCCGCTGGCGGCCATCCAGGGCTTCGTCGAGACCCTGCTCGACGATCCCGACATGGATGTGGCCACGCGCCTGCGCTTCCTCGAACGCATCAACCGCCAGAGCGAACGGCTGCGCGCGCTGGTCGGCGACCTGCTCACGCTGTCGCACCTCGACGAGGACCCTGGCCACGACGAAGCCGCGGCGCCGTGCGATCTCGGCGCGGTGCTGCGCGAGACCATGCGCGACCTGCAGCCGATCGCCGACAAGCAGGGCTTGCAGACGACGGTCGTGCTGCCATGGCGGGTCTGCTGGGTGCGAGCCGAGCGCGAAGCGCTGCGACGCGTCGCGGGCAACCTGATCGACAACGCGATCAAGTACACGCCGAGCGGCGGTCAGCTGTCGGTGCGGCTCGTAGCACGCGAGCGGCGCGTGCGGCTCGAGGTCAGCGACACGGGCATCGGCCTGTCCCCAGCGGACCAGGAGAGGGTGTTCGAACGCTTCTACCGCGTCGACCGCGCGCGGTCGCGCGATCTCGGTGGCACGGGGCTCGGTCTGTCGATCGTCAAGAACACGGTGCGCAACCTCGGCGGCGAGGTCGGCGTGCGCAGCGCGCTCGGCAAGGGCAGCACGTTCTGGGTCGAGCTGCCGCTCGCGCTCGAGGACGATGCCGGCTCGGAACCGGCGGCTTCGTGAGTTTCGCCGCGTCTACTGGATCACGCCGCCGCGCGCTGCGAACTCGGCGCTCTTCTGCTGCAGTCCCTGCTTCGCGTACTCGCGGACTTCTTCGGTGATCTTCATCGAACAGAAGCGCGGACCGCACATCGAGCAGAAGTGCGCGACCTTGGCGCCCTCCTGCGGCAGCGTGGCGTCGTGGTAGGCCCGCGCGGTCTCCGGATCGAGCGCGAGGTTGAACTGGTCCTCCCAGCGGAACTCGAAGCGCGCCTTGCTCAGCGCATCGTCGCGGTCCTGCGCGCCGGGATGGCCCTTGCTGAGGTCGGCCGCGTGCGCGGCGATCTTGTAGGTGATGACACCTTGCTTCACGTCCTCGCGATCCGGCAGTCCCAGGTGCTCCTTCGGCGTCACGTAGCACAACATCGCGGTACCGAGGCTGCCGATGATCGCCGCCCCGATGCCCGACGTGATGTGGTCGTAGCCCGGCGCGAAGTCCGTCGTGAGCGGTCCGAGCGTGTAGAACGGAGCCTCGTGGCAGACCGCGAGCTGGCGGTCCATGTTCTCCTTGATCAGGTGCATCGGGACGTGGCCGGGCCCCTCGATCATGGTCTGCACGTCGTACTCCCAGGCGATCTTCGTGAGCTCGCCGAGCGTGTCGAGCTCCGCGAACTGGGCCGCGTCGTTGGCGTCCCGGATGCTGCCGGGGCGCAGGCCATCGCCGAGCGAGAACGACACGTCGTACTGCTGCATCAGCTTGCAGATCTCGCGGAAGCCCGTGTAGAGGAAGTTCTCTTCGTGGTGGTGCAGGCACCACTTGGCAATGATTGAGCCGCCGCGTGAGACGATGCCCGTGACGCGATCCGCGGTCAGCGGCACATGGCGCAGCAGCACGCCGGCGTGGATCGTGAAGTAGTCGACGCCCTGTTCGGCCTGCTCGCGCAGCACGTCGAGATACAGGTCGAGGTCGAGATCTTCGACGCGGCCCTGCACGCGCTCGAGCGCTTCGTAGATCGGCACCGTGCCGATCGGCACCGGGCTGTTGCGCAGGATCCACTCGCGCGTCTCGCGCAGGTTCTTGCCGGTGCTGAGGTCCATCACCGTGTCGGCGCCCCAGCGGATCGACCACTGCAGTTTTTCGACCTCTTCCTCGATCGAGCTGCCGAGCGCGCTGTTGCCGATGTTGCTGTTGATCTTCACGAGGAAG
>Ga0075428_100000897_pt1 | contig 31396 bp, 29 predicted proteins | sample RhiMetdeltSRZDD2_FD_75291 | JGI IMG/M metagenome (GOLD analysis project Ga0075428, IMG submission 75291) | Populus rhizosphere microbial communities from Tennessee, USA - Rhizosphere MetaG P. deltoides SRZDD2 | ecosystem: Host-associated > Plants > Roots > Rhizosphere > Soil | place: USA... | reverse complement strand
TGTGTTGTTCAACGTCTCAGCGACCGATCCCGCGACCGTGCTTGTCATGACGGCAGTGCTCACACTCGTTGCCGCGGTCGCGGCCTGGATCCCCGCTCTGCGCGCCACGCGCGTTGATCCGGCTGTAGTGCTTCGGTACCAATAGGTCTTTGGGTCGCTGGGTTGCTGGGTAGCTGGGTCGTGCGTGGCTCGGTGGTTCTATCGCTGGATCGTCCGATCGCGGTAGCGCGGCACCGCCCTTGCTGAGCACCGGCCATGACCCTACCGCATCATTCGCTGATTGCGTGGCAGCGTGCTGACGACCTGTTTATCGACCTTCACCTGCTGTCCCAAACCTTCCCTCGTTTCGAACGCTTCGAATTGGCATCGCAACTTCGACGTTCGGCATTCTCAGTTCATGCCATATCGCTGAAGGGTTTGGAAGGCACAAACCCGGCGAGAAATTGCAGTTTCTGCAGGTGGCACACGGGTCACTCGCGGAGGTTGGTTACTGCCTTCACGCAGCGAAGCGGCTGGGATACATCAATGAGCCGGTCTATCTAAAGTTCGAGTTGCGCATACGCAGGACCTCGGCGCCGTTACGTGGTTTGATGAAGTCAATGGGTAGGGAGCACCCATAGCGACGGGTCCGCTTTACCGGTCTCCCCAGGAACCGAGCTACCCAGCCACCCAGCCACTCAGCCACAGCATAGAGGCGTGATAGCGTATTTCGCGGGCGCGGCAGAGGCTCGCGCGCACACGAGGAGCTCTCATACATGGGTATGGCACGCAGCAGTGTTCTCGCGCTGGCACTCTTCGCGTCAATGGCCACCTGGGCGTGGCTCGGCCACGAGGCGAGTGCGCAGGGTCGTGGCGGCCGCGGCGGGGGAGGACGTGGGGGCGGCGCTCCAACGTCGAGGACGCCCCCTGCTGGCATCACGCCGCTGCCAGTGGATTTGTTCACCACGAAAAACTTCTACCTGGATCGGGCGAACTGGACGGATAAGCGTTATGCGCGCTGCAACACTCCACGCCAGTTGACCGATATGTGGACGCGTTCGAATCGAGTCGCGCACTGGGGCGATTGCAACCTGGACTACCCGATCGAAAAGATTGTGAGTCCCTACCCCTACAAGACCGCGGCAGAGCATTATCAGGCGCTCATGGCCGAAGCCACGAAGGCTGGTGGTCCGACCAATCACACCCGTCAAACGCTTCCGGACTGGGACGGGTTCTACCAGCGCCGAGGCAACGAAGATCAGTGGATCTGGGGCGTGAATCTGCAGACAGCCACGATGCTCTCGGTGCTCACGCCGGAGTACCAGAAGCGGATGGTGCAGATGAATTACCACGAGGGTGTATCCAACTCACCGCAGTGGATGGCCGCATTCTGCTATCCGGAAGGATTCATGCGCTGGTGGGCGCAGGCCTCGCTGGGAGGACCCATCGAGGTTCTCATGACGCCGCACCAGGTCCAGTTCCTCAGCGGCATCGCAGACAACTTGCTGCGGAAAGTCCTGATCGGCCGGAAACATGTCCAGCAGGTTCCGCAGTGGTACGGCGAAACCGTGGGCTTCTGGAACGGCAATACGCTGGTCGCGTGGACGGCGAACGTGCAAGGGTGGACGCTATCGCACTCGATGTTCGAGTACAGCAACAAGATGGAAACGATCGAAGTGTTTCGTCCCAGCGCGGATGGCAAGACGATCACGGTCGAAGCGACGTTCTACGATCCGGAGGCGTTCACGCGTCCACTGCACACGGTCACTCCGTGGGAACGTGCGAGGCCTATCGACGATCCGGAACAGCGGTTTACCTACGTCGAATGTCGCGTGCAGAGCACCATCATCAACGGCCCCGACGGGCGGCCTACGCAGTTGACGCCGGTGGATGCCGGCTACATCGATTACTTCGGCAGGCCATGGGCGGAGAACTGGGAGCGGCACTTCGAGCAGGGCTGGAAAAAACCGGAGAACTAGATCAACGTCAACGTCCAACTCCCAACCTCCAGCTTCCAAGTCGAGTTCACCGAGTGCTGGGGAGTTGGGAATTTGAGTTTGCGAGTTCACGAGGTTCAACAAGCCTGAGGAGCACTGAGTAATGATTGGATACGGACGGAACCCCTGGATCGTGGCCGGACTCTTATTTGTCTTTCTGTCCGCCCTGCACCTTTCTGCCTACGCGCATCATTCGTTCGCGATGTACGACATGTCCGCCACCAAGACGATGACGGGCAAGCTCACTCGTTTCATCCCCGGCAGCAATCACGCGCAATTAATCTTCGAAGTGCTCGGCGACGATGGCAAGGTCGTGATGCAAGACGGAAAGCCCGTGGTGTGGGGCGTGGAAACGGGATCAGCGGCCGCCATGGCACGACAGGGAGTCACGGTCGACAGCTTCCCGCAAGGCACTATCCTGACCGTAAGCCTTCATCCTTTGAGGGATGGGCGTCCGTTTGGCGCAATCGGCGGCCCAATCATCAACTGTGGAACGACTCTTCCCGCAGCCGGATGCAATGAGAAAACTGGGAAGAGTTTTGGTGCGCCGGCGAATTAAGACGCCGGCGGTGTCTTCGCGTGAAGAGAAAAGGTGAACGCCCGACCTGGTACGTCCCAGTGCCGGGCGTTTCTGTGCGTGACTGCAGTCACGCCTCCTGACGAGAGCCAGGATTGCAGATTGTTGGCACGTTGTGTTGTTGATTGGCGCATCAAGCACGTCTGTCGTTCGGATGAAGGTGCCTTGATGCGCATCACTAGCCCGGTGGTCTCTCCATGAGGAAACCTCCGCGTCTGAATTGACGGGCCGTACATACCAATACGCCCCGCGCACGCTGGTGTCAAGAGCGCAACGTCGCCTCTGCACACGAAGTAGGCGGGGGCATAATCGTTTCGAGTGGGCACCGTGAGACCAGTTGCGTATTTCTACCGCTCCATAGCAGTCGGTCCCATCCTCTGCGTGATGTTGGCCTGCAGCCCTAAAGCTGCCACGCCACCCGTGTCTGGCTCTTCGCAGTTGCCGCGCGATATGTCTACTTACGCCAACATCGACATCTTCATCACCAAACATCTGGTACTCGACTTGACCGCGGACTTCGATTCCAGGACGTTGCACGGTACTGCCGAGTTGAGGTTGGAGCGACGCGATCCGAGCGCCACCGAGGTCGTCCTCGATTCGAGAGATCTCGATGTCCGCAAAATAGAAGCATCATCGGACGGTGCCGCATGGGCAGATGCGACATATCGGTTCGATCCAGCGACGCCGGCATTTGGCAGCGCACTGCGAGTCACCGTTCCGCCTGACGCCGATCGCGTTCGCATCACTTACGCCACGCCGCCGTCGGCCAAAGGACTCCAGTGGCTCACACCGGCTCAGACCTCGGGGAAGAAGCAGCCCTTCCTGTTCAGTCAGGCGCAGGCGATCCAGGCCAGATCGTTCATTCCAATTCAGGACACGCCCGCGGTGCGGATGACCTACGACGCCACGATCCGCGTGCCTAAGGAGCTCGTCGCGGTGATGGCGGCAGAGATGACGCCGGGTGAAAAAGGCAGTGGCGTGTTTCATTTCCACATGCCTCAGCCGATACCTTCGTACTTGATAGCGATCGCCATAGGAGATCTGGCCTTCCAGCCGATGAGCGAACGCACAGGGGTATGGGCGGAACCGGCGGCGATCGCGGCCGCAGCGAAAGAATTCGAAGACACGGAACAGATGATCAAGACGACGGAGGCGCTGTACGGTCCATATCGATGGGGCCGGTACGATCTGCTTGTGCTTCCGCCCTCGTTCCCGTTTGGCGGGATGGAGAACCCTCGCGTGACGTTCGCGACGCCGACGGTGATCGTTGGCGACAAGTCGCTCGTAGCGCTCGTGGCGCACGAACTAGCCCATTCCTGGTCCGGCAACCTCGTGACCAACGCGACCTGGGCGGATTTCTGGTTGAACGAAGGGTTTACCACGTATCTCGAGCGCCGCATTGTCGAGGCCGTCTACGGCAAGAAGCTTTCGGACATGGAGCGCATCATCGGCCTCCGCGATCTCGGCCAGGCGCGCGCGGACCTCACGGTCGCCGGCGATCGAACGCTCCAGCCCACCTTGGCCGATCGCGATCCAGACGATGCCTATTCGGTGGTGCCGTACGAGCTGGGCGCGCTGTTCCTGTCGTTTCTCGAAGAGCGGTTCGGGCGCGACACTTTCGATCGATTCCTCCGCCGCTGGTTCGACGAGCACGCCTTTCAGAGCGTGACCACGGCGCAGTTCCTCGAGTTCCTGTCGAAGCACCTGCTGTCGACCAAGCCAGGAGCCGTCACCGACCAGGAGATCCAGGAGTGGCTCCACACGGAGTCGATCCCATCGTTTGCCGTCATGCCGAAGTCGGATGCGCTCGAAAAAGTAGAGCGGGCCCGTGATGCCTGGCTCAGGGGTGAATCGGTCGAGGAACTCGTCAAGACATCGTCTGCATGGTCGACCCAGGAATGGGTGCACTTCATCGACGCGCTACCCCGAAAGCTGGACGGCGATCGCCTGAGCACACTGGACCGGCGCCTGAAGCTGACGGACTCGCCGAACGCCGAAATCGCGCACGTGTGGTTCCGATTGGCAATCGCGAACCGCTACACCGCGGCGTTCCCGGCGATGGAGCGCTACATGATTCGCATCGGTCGACGAAAACTGATCGTGCCGCTCTATCGCGACCTGGCGACGACGACGGAAGGAAAAGCGCTCGCGACACGGATCTACGGTAAGGCGCGCGAAGGTTATCATCCGGTGGCGCAGAGCACCGTGGATGGCTTGCTGAAATAGGGCGTGTGGATGTGACGGATTGTTGATTCGCTGATCTTTGATGGTTGAATCGTTGGTGATTGACGAGTCTTGATTGTTGATTTGTGTGCCGAATCAGCAGCCAATCAACAATCGCGAATCAACAACCAACAACGATTCAGCAATCAAGAATCACCTCAATCAAGAATGTTTTGGTGTGTGGATTAACGAGACCCGATTTTCGGGCTCATGCCGACCTGCTCGTACCAGAAGCCATCCGAGGGTCGATCGAGACGCCACACATACAGGGTTCGTGGCTGGTTGCGGCCTACGCTGCCGCTGACAACGAGGCGATCACCCGGTTTGAGTGTTTCGTCGTTCATTCCAATCGCGACGAGTTCCCAGCGGTTGTCCAGCTCGCCTCGCCAGCGCGCGGTATCACCTCCATCTTTGATCTCGATGACGACGTAGGGGTGGGGCTGAACCATCGCGAACTGCACGAGCACGCCATCGAGCTTGACGGGCCGATCGCGATCGTAAGCCGCGGCGATGGAATGGTGACCCTGGGCGGCAACGCCGCCCAGGATCACTACGATGGAGAGCGTCAGTAGTCCGCGCATCTCGCGGGTTGCTTCTCAGGCGGAGCCTCGCTATTTGGTTTCGTCCCACACGACCTGGACGTTGGCTCGCAGCCGCGCTGCCTGCGGCTCGCCATAGCCCGTGTACTTGGCCGGTATCTTCCACGAGGCTGCGACCTCGTCAGGCGTCTTCCCCGCCTTCTTCGCCGCCTGAACGGCCGCGGCGAATTCGTTGTTGAACTCTGCGTACTGCCTGAGATCGGCCACCGTCATCACCGTGCTGTGTCCGGTAATGATTTGATCGACGCTCTTGCTGACGCCGTCAGCCGCCTTTGCCAGCGTCTTGCCGATCTCGATGCCGCTGCCTCCGTTGTTGGCATCGAGCAACGGGACGTTCTTGCCGGAGAAGATGTCACCGGCGTGCATCACGCGAAGGGCAGGAAACACGACGAAAGCATCGCCGTTGGTATGTCCACGACCGAAGTAGTACAAGTCGATCTGCTCATTGCCTTTGCCAAGCGTCATCTTGTCTTTGAAGGTTCGCTTTGGCATGCCACGGCCGCCGTTCTCCTTGAAGATGTTCTTCGGGGCATCGGGAGCCGGCGTGATGCCTGTCGCCGGACGCATCGCCTCCATGTTCTTGGCGGTGTTCTCGTGCGTGACGACTTCCACGGTCGTCGGGAACTCGACGTTGCCGCTGACATGGTCGCCATGCGTATGCGTGTTGATGATCATCCTCACCGGCTTGTCGGTGACGCTCTTGATCTTCTCGAGCAGCGGCTGACCCCAGCCTGGATTCTTCGTGTCGACGACGACCACGCCGTCCGCGGTGATGAAGACCGCGCTGTTCCCTCCACCGCCGGCGCCACCCATCATGTAGAGGTTGTCGCGGAGCTTCTCGACCGTGACCACGCGCGCCGCTGGCTGTCCGCCGGCTGCTGGCGCCTGCTGCAACGCCGCTGCGGACATCGACAGCGCGCCTGCAGTGAACAGGATACCCAGCACGACTAGTCTCTTCATGAGGCCTCCTCTAGAACGCGAAAATCATAGCGCAATTTCAGACTCCCAACATCCAACTCCCAACTCCCAATTTGCGACCGGCCAACCCCAGCCTTCGACTCTCAGTCTCACACCGTCCAACCGGACTTGGCACTGCGGCTGCAATGAATATGGGAGCATTAGATTGGACGCCTCGGAAACCCTTCGATCTTCGGGAGCGTTTGTTCGAATTCGCCTGTCTCATTGTCCGCGTGGTGGTGTTTCTCCACACACGCGGCCCTGTAGCATCGGCGCTTTCCTATCAACTGCTTCGCTGTGGAACGTCGGCCGGTGCGAATTATGAGGAAGCCGACGACGGCACGAGTCTGACAAATTGATCAAGATCGGCGCGACGCGACTTCGCAACTCCACATCGTAGTTGGGACCATCGTTGCCTTGGCCAATTCAGAAGTCGGGATTGGGAATTGGGCGTTGGGCGTTGGGAGTTGACAGATGGCGCTATGATCCCGCGACGGAGGAGAAGTTGAGCCCCACTCGACGCGACTTCATCAAGACGACGGCGGCCACAGCGGCCGCGCTGGCGGCCGGTCCTGGTGTCGAATTCGGAACGGCGCAGACCGCGCCGGCGCCCGCTGCAGATCCCCTTGCGCTTGAACTCGCGAAGGAAGCGCTGGATGCTGCCCGATCGGCCGGTGCGTCGTATGCGGATGTCCGCGTCGGGCGCTATCGTCGCCAGGCGATCGCGACGCGTGAGCGCCAGGTGAGTGGCGTCAGCGATAACGAGTCCTATGGCATCGGCGTGCGGACGCTGGTCAATGGCTGCTGGGGCTTCGCCGCCACGAGCGCGATGAGCCGCGCGGGGACGCGACAGGCGGCCCTTGAAGCGGTGGCGCTGTCCAAGGCCGCACGAGCGGTGCAGAAGAGGCAAGTCGAGTTGGCTCCCGTGACGCCGGTCGTGGGCACGTGGATCACGCCGGTACGGCAGGACCCGCTCGAGGTCGCCATCGAAGACAAGATTGCGCTCCTGCTCGCGACGAACGAAGCCGCGCTCAAGGTCAAGAACGTGCGATTCGTCAATTCGGGCCTGGCGTTGCTCAGGGAAGTGAAGACGCTTCTCACCTCGGAGGGGACCAGCGTCACGCAGACGATGATTCGCGTCGGGCCGTCCTTCGCTTGTACGGCGACGTCGGGCAGTGATTTCCAGGCCTTTGAAGAGGAGCTCGCGCCGCGTGGTCTCGGGTGGGAGTACGTCGAATCGCTCAACATGCCCGGGAACGCCGAGCGCTGGGCCTCGCTTGCGGCGGAGAAGCTGACGGCAAAGTCGGTAGCGGCAGGTACGTACGATCTCATTCTCGAGCCGACCAATCTGTGGCTGACGATCCACGAATCGATCGGCCACGCCACGGAACTCGATCGCGCCATTGGTGAGGAGGCCAACTACGCGGGCACGAGCTTCGTCGCGCCGCCGGAGAAAATGCTCGGGCAGCTTCGCTACGGTCCCGATTTCATGAACGTGCAGGCCGATCGGACGCAAGAGGGCTCCCTCTCGCAGGTGGCGTGGGACGACGAAGGCGTGCCGGCTGACCGGTGGCTGCTGATCGAACGCGGCATGTTCAAGGACTACCAGACCACGCGCGAGCAGGTCTCCCGCATTCAGAAGCTGACCGGCGTGACGAGGTCGCATGGGTGCTCGTTTGCCGAGTCATGGAACGCCGTGCAGTTTCAACGCATGCCCAATGTCTCGCTGTTGCCGGGTGAGCGGGACATCCGCGTTGAGGATATCGTCGCTGACACCAGGCGTGGAGTGCTCATCCGGAATCGCGGCTCGTGGTCGATCGATCATCAGCGCTACAACTTCCAGTTTTCAGGCCAGGCGTTTTACGAGGTGAGCAACGGCAAGATCGTCGGGATGCTCAGGGACGTGGCGTATCAGGCGAACACGCTCACGTTCTGGAAGTCGATGGACATGATCGGCGGAAAAGGCTCGTACTGGTTAGGCGGCGCGTTCAATGACGGTAAAGGCGAGCCCTCGCAGATCAATTCGGTGAGCCACGGCTGCGTGCCGGCGCGTTTCCGGAACGTCAACATCCTCAACACGGCACGAACGGCCTGATGCAGACGATCCAGACTCCAGACGCAAGCCGAGTACTGTTGCGAGACGAAGCGCGCGCGTTGACCGCACGTGTGTTGTCCTTCAGCACCGCCGACCAGACACGAGTAACGGTGACCAGCGAGCGAAGTGGCAATACACGCTTCGCCGACGGCAGCATCACCACCTCTGGCGGTTCCAACGACACCTCCGTGACCGTCACGGTGACCTTTGGCAGGCGTCGCGCGTCCTCATCGACTAACGTGCTCGACGATGCGTCTCTGAAGCGGACCGTCGATCTGGCGTCCCGTCTGGCGCGACTGGCGCCTGAAGATCCGGAGCTGATGCCCGAGCTCGGGCCGCAGACGTATCAGGAGGTTGATGCCTTCGTCCAGGGCACGGCCGATCTCGATGCCGAGGCGCGGGCCGAGGCGATCGGGCGCGCGTTTGGCGCCGCGACAGCTGCCGGCAAGGCAGCGGGGACGATCTTCGCGGCGGGGTACCTCGAGGCCAGCGCGCGAGCGATCGCTGTTGCGACAAGCAACGGGTTATTCGCCTACCACCGGACGACCGAGGCCGACTTCTCGGTGACCGCGCGGACACCCGACGGTACTGGCAGCGGCTGGGCGCATGGCGGCGCCCGCGATTGGAATGCCGTCGATCCGGTCGCGATTGGCCGCGTTGCGGCCGAGAAAGCAGTGGCCAGCCGCAACCCTCGTGAGATCCCGCCCGGGCTCTACACAGCGGTCCTCGAACCGCAAGCCGTGACCGATCTGATCCCTCTGCTGGCCGGTGCGCTCAGTGCTCGCAACGCCGATGAAGGACGCAGCGCGTTCGCGAAGCCGGGAGGTGGTACTCGCATCGGTGAGAAGGTGGCGGACGAGCGCGTCACGCTGTATTCGGACCCCGCCGATGCCGGGTTGCGCGGGCAGCCATTCGACGCCGAGGGCCTTCCGGTCCGCCGCATGGTCTGGATTGAAAAAGGGATCTTGCGGAACCTCGCGTACACGCGCTTCTGGGCGGAGAAGCAGGGAAAACAGCCGACGGGACCTGCACTGGCCGGAGGCCTCGCCCTCGTTGGTGGAACGAAGAGCACCGAGGAGTTGATCGCGGGCTGTGCGCGCGGTGTGCTCGTGACGCATTTCTTCTACATCCGCGCCCTCGATCCACGGACCGTTTTGCAGACCGGACTGACGCGAGACGGCGCATTTCTGATCGAAAACGGCCGCATCACGCAATCGCTCAAGAATTTCCGCTGGAACGAGAGCCCGCTGTTGATGCTGAATCGACTCGAGGATATCGGCCGGCCGGAGGCCACGGCCGCCGGACGATTGATGCCGGCGCTGCGCGTGCGCGACTTCAACTTCGCGTCGCTATCGGACGCTGTTTAAAACGTCAAAGGTCAAAAGTCAAACGTCACGTCAAAGGTGCACGCGGCAATTCGTCTGAATCATCACCGCCACCGGAACACGCGCATCGGAATTGCTGGACTCCCCGGAGCGTGACGCCGATGGCGTAGGTCTCGTGGATGTGGCGATCGTAGACGTGGCGATCGAAGGCGGCTTCGAGAGAGTCGATTCCGTCTGGACCCGTTCGGTAGTTGAGCCACTCGCGCGTCATTGCGCCAAATGATGACGTGAATCTGACGGGGGAGTAAGATTCAAGGTCAAAGGCAAAGGGCAAAGGTCAAGAGTAAGGGAGTATCGCAGATGCGAAGCCGATGGTTGATGTCCCTTCTGGTCGTGGCGCTTGCGACCGTGGTTGGTGTCGAGATGTCCGCTCAGCAGCAGGGCGAGCGAGGCGGTGGTGGCGGCGGCCGCGGTGGCGGGCGCGGATTCAATCTGCCGCCGCTGTTGATGCAAACCGACGCCTTCCCCGATGGCGGTATCGTTCCGCAGAAGTACGCGGGCCGCGGCGGCGTACAACCAGGGTTCAAGTTCAGCGGGGCCCCTGAGGGCACGATGAGCTACGCCATCATCTTCCACGACATCGATGTGGCGTTGCAGGGCAACACTGGCGACGTGCTCCACTGGATCGCGTGGAACATTCCGGCTTCGGCCGGTGGCATCCCCGAGGGCAAGCTCCCGGATGGTGCAGTGCAGGGCGCGAACATCACCGGACAGAACGTGTACTTTGGACCGGGCGCACCCGCCGGGCCGCGCTATCACCACTATGTTTTCGAGCTGTACGCGCTGAACTCGAATCTCGATCTGCCAGCAACAGCCGGGCGCGACGAGCTGCTCAAGGCGATGGCGGGGAAGATCACGGCCAAGGCCGCATACGTGGGCCGGTATCGTGGCGAGGCGCCTGCGGCGAAGTAGCGGCGCGCGGGCTGAAAAACAACGAACGTAGAGCGAGGGCTTCCGCCCCCGCGGTGTCCACGATGAAAAAGCAGATCCTGACAGGGCTCATTTTCGCGATTGCGTCGTCGTTCGCACTGTCTGCTCAACAGGAGCAGGCACCCCCTGGCTGCACGCCTGTTCGCGACGTGCAGTTCGTGTGTGGTCAGCAGGGCCCCGAGGATCTGGTCGTGTTGCCGGGCGCGCAGTGGGTCATCGCGTCGAGCTACGGAGGGAGCGGCGGAATCTATCTCATTCGAGCAAGCGATCGCTCAGTGACGCTTGCATATCCGGGCTCCTCGCCGCGCGAGCGGCTCGATGCCAAGACGTACGCGTCCTGCCCGGGGCCGCCCGACGCGGCCTTCAAGGCGAAGTTCCTGACCCACGGTCTGTCGATTCAACCAGGCAACGACTCCGTCCATCGCCTCTTCGTTGTCGCGCACGGGGGCCGCGAGTCGGTAGAGGTGTTCGAAGTTGACGCCCGCCAGTCAACGCCTACACTCACCTGGATCGGTTGCGCGGTTGCGTCCGATCCAGTGGGACTCAACTCGGTGCGATGGTTGGCGGATGGCGGGTTCATCGCCACGAACTTTCTCGCGCGCGGCATCGCTGCCGCAGATCGCGAGAAGATGATGGCTGGTGAGAAGAACGGTGAACTGTGGGAATGGCACACGGCAACCGGGTGGCAGAAGATTCCGGGCAGTGAGGCGGCCGGTGCCAACGGAATCGAGATCTCGCCCGATGGCAAGTGGTTCTATGTCGCCGCTTGGGGCAGCCAGTCGTTCTTCCGGCTGTCGCGTGGCCAGACGCCGTCAAAGCGAGACGAGGTGCCGCTGGGCTTCCGCGTCGACAACATCCGCTGGGCTGCAGATGGATCGATTCTGGCCGCCGGTCAGGGCGGCACGGCCCCGACGCTGACATCGAATATCGTGAAGATCAATCCCGAAACGCTCGCTGTGCGTGAGGTCATCCGTGAGCCTGCCACCCCAACCTTCGGTGCCGGCACCGTCGCGGTCGAGGTGGGTTCACAGATCTGGGTCGGGTCGTTTCGCGGCGATCGTATTGCGATCTTTCCGGCCAATCGCTAGCAAGGCTGCACCGCAAACCGACGAGCACGCGGCTCCGCCTGGCAGCGCAGTGTCTCTTGCCCGCTCCCCGCGAACGTAGACGGCCGTCGAGTTACGACTGAGTCAGCGGAAGGGTTCATGGATTGCATTGGCCTCTGTCCTGTAGAGGCGCGTCTTCCTCTGGCCTGAGCCACGTCCACGGTAGACGCGCCTGCAACCCGGCGGTCAACCAGGAGGACGGACATGGCAACACCCTCGAAGCCTCGCGAGGTCGACAAGATCGCTCGTGAGGTGTCGCGCGAAAATACACCTGACAGTCCGGTGGTTCAGGCGCTTCGTCAGCAGACGGCGAATGCGTTCGTGCTGTATGCGAACTACAAGCACTACCACTGGCAAACCTTCGGTCCGCTCTTTCGCGATTTACATAAGTTGTTCGATGAGCTTGCGCTCGAGGTGCTCTCGACGGTCGACGAGTTCGCCGAGCGCGTCCGCATGATCGGGCAGAATCCGCCAGCGCACCTGCTCGAATCAGCGAGCCTTGCGAGCGTCCCGTCGACGTCGGCGAACACGACGATGCGGGAGATGGTCGAAGAGGCGCAGCGCAACCTGCTGATTGTGATCGCGGAGATGCGTAAAGGCGCGAAGGTCGCCGACGAACACGACGACCCGGGCACGGTGGATCTCTTCTCGAAGGCCGTCCAGATTCACGAGAAGCACGAGTGGTGGTTGCGCGACATTCTCCGCTCGGGTGACGGTTTGACCGACTAGGGCAAAAACGGACATTAACTCCCAACTTCCAACTCCCATCTGATAACTCTCAGCGCCCCCTCGCGTTGGGAGTTGGAGGTTGGAGATTGGGAGTTGGCGATTGGGAGTTATGATTAGCCCGCCCATATGCGCATGAGCCGGCTTGCCGTCATCGTCGCGGTGTGCGAGCTGTGGTGCCCGCGGGACCTCGCCGCACAAAGCCTCATCACCAACGCCAGGATCGCATGCGCGAGGGTCAAAGGCGGAACTGTGGTGGTCGACAAACGGTGAGGGCGAAATGAAGGTGTTGCGACTCTCGCTCTTCGCGCTGATTAGCGTTGCGCTTTCTGCTCAGACGGACCCCTCGCGCGACGCCCTCTTCGCGGCTATTCGCGCAGGATCTGCCGGCGAAGTGGAACGACTCCTGAAAGCCGGCGCCAACCCGAACGTCGTCGATGCAGAGGGCACGTCCGCACTCATGGCCGCGACGCTCTTTGGCGGCGCCGATCTCGTCAAGCTCCTGCTCGACCGCGATGCGGATCCGAATCGGCCCGGCGTGGGCGGGACAACGGCCTTGATGTGGGCGGTCCCGAACGTCGAGAAGGTGCAGCTCCTGATCGCTCATGGCGCCAACGTCAACGCGCGATCGGAGACCGATCGAACGGCGTTCCTCGTCGCAGCCAGTTACCCACGAACGCTGGACGTCCTTCGGCTGCTTCTCGACAAGGGAGCCGATCTCCGCGCCCAGGACCGATCGGGCGCGACAGCATTGGCGCTGGCCGTGCGATCGGCAGATGTCGACGTCGTCCGGTTTCTCGCCGACAAGGGGCTCGAGCCGGGCGCACTGACAGCCGGTGCCCGACGGGCCGGCGTCGCTCGGAACGATCTGCCCACCGCGGAGTACCTGTTATCGAAACCTGGAAGTCCGGCTCCCGAATTGCTGGGCACAGCGGCGACGTGGCAGCCGGTGAATCTGGTTGCCCGCTGGATTGAAGCCGGCGGGGATGTCAACTCGAGCCTGGCCGCCCAGTACGCGCGGACGCCGCTCATGAACGCGATCACATCCGAGGCGGAAGGCGTCGACACGGTGAAGCTGCTGCTCGAGAAGGGCGCCAATCCGAATGCGGAAACGACGGAAGGAGAGCGTCCGCTCGATTGGGCGATGTACAAGGGCGATCGCGGCAAGATCGAGCTACTCGAGAAATACGGGGCGGCGCGAGGCAATGGACCGCGCCGGAATGATATTGCTCCGCCCGCTCCGGGAGGCCTGTCCGACCCGCGTGTCTCGCTTACACGAAGCCTGACGCGAATCATGGAGGTCGCGCCGAAGTTCCGTGAACAAGCCACCTGCATTTCGTGCCATCACAACACCATGCCCGCGCTGGCCGCGGCCACTGCGAAGCGGAAGGGAATCGAGGTCGACCAGGCCAGAGCGCAGAAGAATCTCAATGACATCCTGACGTTCTTCACCGCCGCGGTTCCGCGGATGATGCTCGGTGATCCAGCGGTCGGAGGCGAGGCGATTACCACTGGCTACGCGCAGATGGCGCTGCTAGCCGAAGGGCACCCGCTCGACACCACGACGGCGGCGATGACGCATTGGCTGATGGCGCGACAGATGCCCGATGGACGATGGCTTGGCAATGGACTGAATCGTCCTCCGTCTGAGTACAGCCTCATCACCCATACCGCGATAGCCGCGGGCGGGTTGAAGTCGTATCCGATTGCGGGGCGCAAGAACGAGATCGCGGAAACTCTGCGACGCGGGCAAACGTGGTTACTGGCCGCTGAAGCGAAGTCGGCGGAAGAACGCGGTATGCGCCTCATGGGTCTGGTGTGGACCGATGCACCGCGCGCACGCGTGAACGCGGCAATCAAGGACGTCCGCGATCATCAGGACGCAACTGGCGGCTGGTCTCAGTTCGGTCGGACCGGACCGGATGCCTATGCCACAGGTCTGTCGCTGTATGCCCTCCACGTTGCCGGCGTGCCTCCCACCGACGAGACATATCGAAAGGGCGTGGCGTTTCTTCTCAGCACGCAATATCAGGATGGTACGTGGTTAGTGAAGACGCACTCGTTTCCGGTCCAGCGATACTTCGAAAGCGGATTCCCTTACGGACGGCATCAATGGATTTCGACGTCAGCCACGAGTTGGGCGAGTCTCGCCATCGCGCAGACGTTGCCTGACTCTCAGAAGTAACTTCATTGGCGAAACGAAGCGCTGCAAGCGCTCTATGGGACCAACGCGTCCTACTTGGCGGCGCTGATCTTCCAGATGCGGTTGCCCGTGTCGTCAGAGACGAGCAGTGAACCGTCGCGGGCGACGGTGACACCCACCGGGCGTCCCCACTGGTCGATCGACGTGTCGTTCGTTCCGTTGCTCGCCAGGAAGCCAGTGAGGAAGTCCTCGATTGGCCCAGGCTTTCCGTTCACCATCGGGAAGAACACGATCTTGTAGCCCGATGCCACCGACCGATTCCAGGACCCGTGGAGGGCGACGAATCCGCCGTTGCGATATTTCTCGGGGAACTGCATGCCTGTGTAGAAGGTGATGCCGAGCGCGGCAGCGTGTGCGGGGAGCAGCACATCGGGGACGATGGCCCGCTTGACGAGATCCGGGAACGAGCCAACGTAGCGCGGGTCGTAGTTCTGACCGATGTACGAGTAAGGCCAGCCGTAAAATCCGCCATCCTTCACCGACGTCGCATAGTCGGGGACGAGATCGTCACCGAGATTGTCCCGCTCGTTCATCGCGGTCCAGATGATGTCGGTTCCTGGCTGCAGTGTGAGACCCACGGGATTTCGAATGCCCGATGCGTAGACACGATAGCCAGTGCCGTCGGGATTGAATTCCAGGATCGCGGCGCGGCGGCAGTCTTCACCGGCGTCGTTGTTCGACTGCGAGCCGACGGCGATGTACATCTTGGTCCCTGCGCGATTGAACACGATGTTGCGAGTAGAGTGGCCGCCGGTCGGCAGATCAAGCAGCTTCTCCGGCTCTCCCTGTGCTTTCAGATCGCCGTTCGTGTACTTGTAACGCACCAACGATCCGGTGTTGCCGACATAGAGGTAACCGTCGTGGAATGCCAGGCCAAAGGGTGCCTGCAATGTGCCGGGGCCACGCACGGCAAACTCCGGCGGCGCCATGCACGCGGGAGCATTCGCGCCGAGGACTGGCGGTGCGCCGCGGCCGCCGCCCGGAGGTGGTGGAGCGGCCCCTCGACCTGGACCGCCGGCACGAGGCGCTGCGGGAGGTGGTCCACCGCCTCTCGGCGGCGGCGGTGCGCCCTCGGCGTACACGCTCTGCGAGTCGATGACGCCATCGTTGTTCGTGTCACGCAGGATGGTGATGTTGTTCGCTCCTGGTGAACTGACGAACAGATCGCCATTCGGCGCGTACACCATCATTCGCGGCGCGCGCAGGTCGGCGTAGCTCGTGACGGTGAAGCCGCTCGGCGCTTTGGGTGCCATGCCTTCCGGCCGCGCCACCGACCGACTTGGCTTGGGGCTGGCCGCGCCGGGCGCCGGCAGCGCATTGGCTCGCGGCTGTGGCACCGCAGTGTTCTGCTGCGCGATGAGCACGCTCGTGGCGAGCATGAATGCTCCGACGCTGGCGAACATCTTGGCGTTAGGTGTCATGCATTTGCTCCCGCGGAGGCTGAAGCCTCCGCTCTACGATCTACTTCCCGACCATGTGCGGCAAGTCCTTGTTGTTCTCTTCGCAGATGCTTTCGATCAGATCCGTATCGGGCACGAGGCGCCACGCGAGTTGCACATCCCACGGCTTCGTATAGGCCACGGGATCGTCGATCGTGACGTTGATGTTGATGCGCCCGATGTTCGGCCGCGTGAACCGCTCGATGACGCGCAGCGCCTCAGTTCCCGGGAGCCCTCTCATGTCGAGCCACGTCTTGCCGTTCTGCCCGATGGTTTCGACGATGAAGGTATCGCCTTCCCATCGTCCGATGGAGTACCCCATCCAGGTAGGCTGGGCATCCTTCGGCAACGGGCGGCCGTCGGTGAAGATCTGGCGATAGATCGTGCGCGACTCGTGCAGAAAGATCATGAGGTCTGGCGTCTGCACGACCTTGAGACCGTCCGGGATGTTGTTCTTTTCTGGAATGCCCGAGGGCCAGCATCGTACGCCCGGGTGATCCTTCCCGTTGGTCTCGATTCGTTCGTTGTAGACAGCCTCCGCCCACGGCCGAAGCGGTACCTCTCCTGGTTTGAGATCCGCCGCGAGGTTGAGGAGATGCTTCACGGCCTCGACCGGCATCCAGAACCCGGACAGATCGACCTTGCCATCAGCCGTCCGGCGCGGCGGCGCGTTCATGTCAACCTTGCCGTCTGCGGTCCGCGGCATGTTTTTCCAGGGGTACGGTTCCCACTGCGCACCGATGGTGACCGGCGCTGCTGTCGCCAGGGCGAGGGCCATGAGGAACCCAGGAGTTTTCATGAGGCGGATTTTACACCGCGGCCCACTTCCGTAGACCCGCGTGGAGTGACCGTCTCACAGGCACGAGCGCGCTCGAGCAGCAAGTCACGTTCGCGCGCATTGCGCGTCAACGACGCGGCACGCTCGAACTCGGGCTGCGCCTCGTGAATGCGCCCCAGCTTCATGAGCAGGTCGCCTCGCACGCTCGGGAGCAGGTGGTATTGCTCGAGCGCAGGCTCACCCATGAGCGTATCCGCCAGATCGAGACCAGCCTGCGGACCGAAAGCCATCGACAGCGCCACAGCGCGATTGAGCTGGATCACGGGAGAGGGCGACAACGCGACCAGCTGCGCGTAGAGATCAGCGATTCGAATCCAGTCCGTGTCGCCGGCCTGCCGTGCCCGTGCGTGGCACGCGGCGATCGCGGCCTGCAGAAAGTAGGTTCCGCGCGGCTTCTCGCATTGTTCGGCGCGCTCGAGGGCGGCCAGGCCGCGTCGAATGAGTACCTGATCCCAAAGCGCACGGTTTTGATCGAGCAACAGGATCGGTACGCCGTCGGCGCCGACGCGAGCGGGCGACCGCGAGGCCTGGATCTCCATCAACGCGACGAGGCCGTGAACCTCTGGTTCGTCCGGCATCAGGCCGGCCAGGATCCGCCCCAGTCGCAAGGCGTCCTCGCAGAGCGAGGGTCTCATCCAGTCTTCACCCGACGTAGCCGAGTAACCCTCGTTGAAAATGAGGTAGATCACCTCGAGCACGGAAAATAACCGCGACGCGAGCTCGTCGCCACCGGGAACCTCGAACGGCACGCGTTCTTTCGCCAGTGTCTTCTTCGCCCTCACAATCCGCTGTGCGACCGTCGGCTCTGATACGAGGAACGCCCTGGCGATCTCATCGGTCGTCAGACCGCCGAGCAGCCGCAGTGTCAGCGCAACGCGCGCCTCCGCCGAGAGCACGGGATGGCATGCGGTGAACACCAAACGCAAGAGGTCATCCCCGATGTCATCGTCCAGCGCGGCATCGAGATCCGGCGTCGAGGCATCCTGGGCGATCTCCAGCTCGTACCCGAGCTCTTGGTGCTTGCGCTCGAGCAGCGTGCGCCGGCGCAGCAGATCGATCGCACGGTGCTTGGCAGTGGCCATCAGCCATGCGCCAGGATTGCGGGGGATGCCTGACTCCGGCCATTGCTCGAGTGCCGCCACCAGCGCGTCGTGCGCGAGGTCCTCGGCCAGCCCGACGTCACGGACGATGCGAGTCAGACCAGCGATGAGGCGGGGCGATTCGATTCGCCAGACTGCATCGATCGCCTTATTGGCATCGGTCGCGCTCACGTCCCGATCACACCATCGCTTGTCGTTCGGGTGCAAGCGCACAGGGAGCCGAGAACGCAGAGTTTCAAGCGGAGGGAACGCAGGGGAGCGGAGGGCCGCAAAGGCTGCCCAAGTGACGCCGGCCGTTGACAAGCTCTGGCCGGCCGCGCGAAAGCGCGGCCATGCGGGCAGCTTCGCTCAGCGTATCTCTGCCCCTCGGCGATCTCCGCGCTGAAATCTCTGCGCACTCTGCCACCGCAAGACGATTCGGATTAGAGTGTCTGCCGCGAGGTCATATGAAGCGAAAAGGCTCAGCAGTGTGGCGAGGTGGCTTGAAGGATGGGAAGGGGACCGTCTCGAGCGATAGCGGTGTCCTGTCCAACACGCCGTACTCCTTCAGTACTCGATTTGAAGACGCGAAAGGAACGAACCCGGAGGAGCTGATTGCCGCGGCACACGCGGGCTGCTTCTCGATGGCGCTGTCAGCGCAACTGGGAGGTGCCGGCATCACGCCCGAGCAGGTAGCGACGACGGCAACTGTGTCGCTTGACAAGACTGACGGAGGATTCGCGATTACGGCGATTCACCTGGATGTGCGCGCCAAGATCCCCGGTGGCGACAAGCAGGCATTTGAGACGGCCGCCAACAACGCCAAGACCGGGTGCCCGGTGTCGAAAGTGCTGAACGCCACAATTACGATGGACGCCCAAGTTGAAACGTGAGATGGCGTGGCGGGTCTAAAGAACAAGACCCGCCCTACGTCTGCAGGTAGGGCGGGTCCTGTCTTGTGGACCCGCCGCAGACAGCCTAGCTGACCCGCGCCGCCTTGAGTGCGCCCGCCCACCACGTCAGGTGATCGAGCAGCGCCGTAGCGCTGTTCCGATTCTGCTCGGTGTCAATATCGCTCATGTCCTTGATGAACCACGGATTTGGAATGTGGACGGCCCATCGCGTGGGAACCATGTCGAGCTCGATGGCGACGAGGCGAAGCTGCTCGACGCCTCTCGCGCCGCCTGCGCCGCCCCAGCTCACGAACGACACCGCTTTTCGGGCCCACGCGAAGTATGTGTAGTCCAGCGCGTTCTTGAGTACGGCGGGATAGCCGTGGTTGTACTCCGGTGTGCAGATGATGAAACCGTCGGCTTCCCGGATCTTGTCCCGCCACTTCACCACGATCGGATTCGAGTATTGGTCTTTCGCCAGGCCAGGCGGCATGGGCTCTTCGAAAAACGGAAGAGGGTAGTCGGCGAGGTCGAGGAGCTCGATATCCAGGTCGGCACGCTGCTTCGCCGCTTCAAAGATCCACTTGGCTGGTTTCTCGCTGAACCGATTGGCGCGAGTGCTTCCAACAATCACTTTGATCTTGAGTGTGCTCATCCGTTCATTCTACTGGCGAAGGAACCCGGAACCTGGAACTTGGAACTGGCGTGGAAGGCTAGCTTTCGAGTTCGCCTTCGAGTGGTTGCTGATTGTCGCAGACGTCGCACTGCCACATCGGCAACGGCGGAGTGTCGTATGGAATGGAGCCGTCGTCGACCCATCCGAGTGTGGTTAGGGAAGGCTGGACGAGTCGCAGGATCACTCTGCCGCCGCAGACAGTGCACACTTTGGAATCACCCAGTTTTGTCACGTCAGTCAGGCCCGCCGGCAATGAAATAAACGCCCGACGGCGGCCGTTCGAACAGCCAAACTGATGCAATCCCCCAATTTTGTGAGATGTTTTAGTGATGAGCCGCGCGACACCCGGATCGCACCTTACTAGGCGGAGGGATCTTGTGGCACAGGGATGGGTGTTTGCGACGCTGCTTGGTGTGACGGCGGGAGTCTCGGTCACGGCGGCCGAGCTCCAGCAGCGCACCGTCGCAGCATTCGATCGTTATGTGCGAGCGACTGAGAGCCGGCTCAAGAGCGGGCCGTTTCTCTGGGTCGACGGCCTGCCGGCCGCACGCCGCTCGGAGGCGCTCGCACTCATGCAGAGCGGCATGCTCTTCATCGACTCTCCGCGCATGCTCGAAGCGGGCCGCGAGATCGATGTCCCTGGTGGTCTTGTTCACCATTGGGTGGGAACGGCCTTCATTCCCGGTGCGACCATCGCGCAGACGCTCGCGATACTGCAGGACTACGACCACCACGAGCGTATCTACGCGCCAGTCGTCGCACGCTCGAAACTGCTGTCCCGCGAGGGCGATCGATTTCGACTGTTTCTCAGGTTCAAGATGAAAAAAGTCATCACCGTGGTGGTCAACAGCGAGCACGACGCGCTCTTCACCAGGTCGGGGCCCGATCGTTCGGAAGGGTGGATACGCAGCACCAGGATTGCTGAAGTGGAGAGCCCGGACGAATCAGGAGAGCGGGAAAGACCGGTCGGGCAGGACGGCGGATATCTCTGGCGGCTCAACACCTATTGGCGGCTACTGGCTCGCGACGGTGGTCTGTACATCCAATGTGAGTCCGTGTCGTTGACGCGGGGCATCCCGGTCGGACTTGGATGGCTGGTTGGTCCCTTTGTGACCAGCATCCCAAAGGAATCGTTGACGTTTACACTCGAAACGACGCGCAAACAGCTCGTCCGCAACTCGTGACACTCGACAGGAAACGGCGCCAGCGTCACGAGACGGTATGCCGTCACACACGGCCAGCAGGCGACGCCGCGATCCAGCGACTTGAACCAAGGTTTTGAAGGCGAAGGTAAATTTGGATTGGAACGACCCACGCTGACCGCCTCACCAGGCACATACGGCGAGCGCGAAGCGGTCAGTGGAGGACAGCGACCCCGAAGGAATCGCCATCACCATTCTTAATAGCAAACGGTGTGCCCGCCAGAAGCCCACGCCAATTTGGCGTCTGCAGCCTCGAAAGCTGTCAGAAGTTCGACACGAAATTCAATTCTGTTGCTGAGGCTGCGCGGTAGAGAGCAGGCAGTGCCGATAAGCCGCAGGCAGAGGCCGATTCTGTTACAGAATAGCGGGCATCGTTATGACTGTTCTCAAGCGAACTGTCGTGTTTGCGGTGACAGTGACCCTCGCCTCGCTGACATTGGTCGCTCAGCAGCGCGGTGTTCATCCAGTCAGCGGGCGCGTCTACGCGCAGACGATGAGCGTGCAGGGTGCGCCGTGGCTGGATCGACGTGAACGCGAGGACGAGGAGAACCCCGATCTCGCGCTCCGTTTGCTTCGCATCAGAAAAGGCGCAACGGTTGCGGACATCGGCGCCGGCTCGGGCTACATCACGATCCGCATGGCGAAAATCGTCGGCCCGATGGGAAAGGTTTACGCCAGTGACATTCAATCCGGGATGCTGACGCTGCTTCAGCAAAACCTCGCCAAGGCCAAACTCGACAACGTCGTCCCGGTACTTGGGGCGCTCGACGATCCCAAGCTGCCTGCCGAGAGCCTCGACCTCGCGATCATGGTCGACGTCTATCACGAGTTCTCAGAGCCGCAGAAAATGCTCCAGCGCATACGTGAGGCGTTGAAACCGGACGGCCGGCTCGTGCTGCTCGAGTACCGCGCGGAAGACCCTAACGTGCCGATCCTTCCCGATCACAAGATGACCAAGGCGCAGGTGAAACAGGAACTCGAGCACGAGGGCTTCAAGCAGTCCCGTGTGTACGACGACCTTCCGTGGCAGCACTTGTTCATCTTCACCAAATCGTAAGCACGAAGATCGCGAAGGTCACGAAGAACGAGATGCGTGCTCCTTAGGCAGGGCTTTCTCCATGAACACGCAGCCGATCGGTTGCCCGGTCGTGAGGTGGATTTCCCCGCGTGCAATCTCGATGAAACCGTTGGCCTTGTAGAATTCCAGGCCGGCAAAGGACGCCTCGACACGGAAGCTCGTGGCGCCCTTTGAGATCGCCTCAGCCTCTGCCAACTTGAAGAGCGCGGAACCGACTCCGCGTCTTGCAGCGGTGCCCCTGACGTATACCGACGTTCCGTGCTGCGTTCCCTCGCGCACGTAGTCAGAGGCGAAGCCCAGCACGATGGTCGCGCCGCCGATCTCTTCGAGAGCAATGAAGAAGACTTCGCCCCCATCCATCGCGTTGATATAGAGGTCGGCCGTCACGCCTTCAGCCCAGTCGTTCACGACCTGGGGCGGATAGAAGCCGGTGCCCAGCGATCGAATGGAGTCGAGATGCGCGGACGCGATATCTTCCGCATCTGACGGAGACGCGCGGCGAGTCTGAAACGCCATGCGGTGTCAACCCCTGGGACTTCGCGTTCGACGATCGGCGTCGACCTCACGCAGGTAAGCCGCGATCGCGGCGTATTGCGGTTTGTTGCCGCTGTATTCAGCCCAGTCGAGAGGCGTCCCGTCGTAGGCGGTGTCTCGTGCGTTGAGATTCGCTCCAGCCCCGACGAGAAGTTCGACGGCTTCGAGAGAGCCCGAGGAAACGGCGTGGTGCAGCGGCGAGGCATGCGAATACAAGTCCTGGCTGACGCTGTTCACGTCGGCGCCAAGTCCGATGATGCGGCGCAGTGCCTCGCTTTTGCCTTTCAGCGCTACGAGGGTCAGTGCGAACTGCTTCTGTCGTAGCGTCGCCTCCGCTCCAAGTCTGTCCACATCGCCCCAGCGCTCGAGGCAAAGCGCAGTCGAGAGCGTCAGCGATGCGCCGCGGTCGACAAGATGCGCGGCCGCGCCGAAGTTGCTGTTCACGAGCGCGTTGTCCGGGTTGCCTTCGGGGGAGGCACCGGCATCGATCAGGACGTCGATGAGGGCAATTTGAACGTCACATTGCCTGGCGATCCACGACCACGACACCAGTCGCAGAGCGTAGTCGAGTTGCTCGCCAAGGTTTGCAACTGCGGCCTGTTGTGCGGGGCGGATGATCGTCTGTGTGACTTCCGCGATGTTCGACGGGAGGACGCCGTTCCGTACCGGGTCTTCGGCTACGAACCAGAGGAGAAACGGCCGCTGAAAGAAGTTGTCGAGCGCGTTGCCGACTTTGTCGCGCAACCACGGGCCCGGCGTCTCCAGGCGATCGCTGACGAGTCTTGGATGGGCGGTCAGCTGCCGGCTCAACTCCGGAATGTCACCGCCGTCGATCGCGGACACGGCAGCGTGGAACAAGTCATCCAGGCTGGCTGAGTTGCCCATAGCAAAGTGTGTCTCACCATTCGAGGTCTGCCAAGATCGCATGGTGGTCGCTCTTGTCCGTGGGCCACACACGCGCCGGCGATGCGAGGCGAGCAAGCGGAGCATCGGCGAGCAGGTAGTCGATGCGACCCGTGCCGCCGGTGTTCACGGTGTCCATCGCGCTCAGGTCGATGAAGCCTTCTTCGATCAGGCTGCGGATCCCGGGCGCATCGGGATACTCGTTGAGGTCGGCGAGTATCAGGATTCCATGGCCGATGTCGTCTTTGACAATCTGTCTCAAGCTGGCGAACCCGAGCGCCCGCGACTCCGTGCGTCGATCGGCGTGATGATTGAGGACGTGAAGTGTCCGCCCGCCCACGCACACCGTCGCGTCGAGGACAATGCGAGGCTCGGCTTCCGGAGTTGAGTCGACGCGGTGCCGCTTGACTCTCGTCAGGGGCCATCGCGAAAGAACTGCGAGGCCGTAATGGCCTTCATCCCATTTGATGCTGGCGGCGAACACGTAGTGGAAACCAAGGGCTGCCGCGAGTTCTCCAGGCTCGTCGACGAAGTTGCCACGGCGGGTGCGGACGTCGACCTCCTGTAATGCGACAACGTCGACCTCCATCGCGCGCAATTCAGCGGCAAGCATGTCAACCGGTGCCGACTGCGCGGCGCGTATGTTCCAGGAGGCGATGCGCAGACGTTTCCGCGCAGGCGCGTCAGCGCCGCGCGCATCCCCCTCGCGGCATGCCACGAGCGGCGAATGAGTCAGGAGATCCGAGAGTTCTACGACGATGCGCGGGCGTCTTGGCGCAGGGGCGGGTGGTGCGGTGTCCTGAGGAGGTGTCGTCGCATTCTGTGGGGACTTCGCCGGGGACACCGTTATCGCCGCCGCGACGATCAGGAGAACTGCCGCGAGAACGCGCATCAGGTGGCAGCGTATCGAAAACGACAGCGTTAGCCAAGTGTCTTTGAGTGTCAGGCAAGCAATCGTGCAAAGCCATGTCGACCGAAGAACTCACCGAGCGCTTCGGCCATACCGACAGCATTTTCGATCTGCAACAGGTGTCCGGCCCCGGGCAACACGAACGCTTCGACGTTGGGGAGCCAATCGAGTAAGACCTGCTGCCGTTCGCCCCAAATCGGGCTCATCTGCAGGCTGCGGGCTCCCACGACGGCCAGCGTTGGATGGAAGATACGTTTCGCGTCCTCGGGCCGAAATGACCACTGCTGGAGTGCGGGGAATTCCTGCTCGAAGAATGTATCTGCATCCTTGACGTAGCCTGCGAACCCACCTGGCAGGACGCGATCCAAGGTGGTCCGATAGTCCGGGCCGCAGACGCCGCGCATGAAAATATCGATGGCTCTTGCGGGATCACCGGCTTGATGCGCCTCTCGGGCGGTTGCCACGAATTGTCGCGCCGTCGCGGCGCTCGGCACTGACATCAAGGCGGGTTCGAGGATGGCCAGCGATTGGACGTATTCGGGTGAATCGAGCGCCAGTTGCAGCGCGACGTTCCCGCTCGACGAGTGTCCCACTACGTGTGCGCGATGAAGACCCAGATGTTGCATCAACCGGCGCGCGTGTTCCGCATGGTCTGCCAGGCTGACTGGTCCCGACAAGCGGCGGCTACCGGCACACCCCTGGCGATGATAGTGCACGAGGCGATACCGGTTGAGAGCGGCCTCAGGTAACAACGGCGTGAACCAGTCAGTGAAGATCCCCGGATGTATGAGGATGACGGGTTCTCCCGCTCCGCGAAGGTCGTTCGCTCCGCGAACGACGTATTCCAGTTCGAGATCGCCGAGTCGCAGACGCTCCATGTCTTTCAGATCAATTGGCTTCCGGCATTTCGGCGCTGTCGATGACGAGCACTTCGACCGGGCCACGCTCGGAGTCGAGCTTCAGCCCAAGGTCCTCGCGCAACGCCGTCACCAGCGATGGGCCGTCTGAAGGAGGCAGGGCCACCCCGGGAGGAAGATTGACGCCGACCTGCGACGCCATCTGCATCAGCGCCTGCGGGTCGAACCTGATCTCCCAGTCGTACAAGCCGGTCAGTCCTGTCTTGTCCTTGACAATGCGCCCGGTGACTTGCGTGAGTAACGGGATGATGACTGAGAGCGGTTGACCATCGGCGCGCATGCCGAAGCCCTCGGGTCCTATCATCGGCGTCATCGAGCAAGGCCGTCTTTCGCCGGGCTTGGGAAGCATGCCGGCAATGGCGCCCGGTCCACCCTTGGCGAACGCATCAACCAGCTTCTGCTGTTCGGCCTGCGCGTTCGAACAGTCAGAGGTCGACGGCTTGAGATGGGGGCCAAGTTTGCCCTCGTCGCTGGCGATCACCAATGCGGATACCGGCATCTCTCGCGTTTCAGTGTGGACCTTCAGCTTGAATCGATCGGCAAGCATCGTCTTGACCATCGGCATCAACGCTTGTTGACCCGCGTTGAAACCGTCCTCGGCCTTGGCAATGATGTCGAAGCGCTGCGACATCTGCCACGACGGTCCGCCCTCGATCTGAAAATCCTGGACGCTGTACGCCATACGCACGAGTAGTCTCAACGGCACGTTGGTCGCAGAGAATCGACCGTTCCCCTGCGGGAGAACCATCGGGATCATGCCGATCGGACTGGCGGATTTCGGATCGCTCGGCTTCACGGACACAACTTCAAAGGCCGGGGTTGCTGGTGCCTGGTCCTGCATCGCTGCGGCACTTGCTACTGCCAGCCCGATTCCGAGAAACGATATGGCCAGGGTCTTCATGTCAACTCCCAACTTCCAAACTACCAATTCCCAACACCCAGCTCCAGTCGGAACTTCGTCTCCTTCAGTTCCCGCAGGACAATCTTTCCTTTCGCGTCTCGCTGGACTGGTGCCGTCGTCTGCCTCCTCATAGTTTGCGCCAGCTGACGTGCCGCATTTGAGTAACTGGTAAAAAAGTGCCGAGGCAATTGGGCCGCGGGTGTGGAGAAACTGCACCACGCGAACGATGAGGCAAGCGAAGTCAAACAAAAACGCTCCCGAATATCGAAGGGTTTCTTGGGCGTCCAATCTGAGGCTCCCATATAGCCTTGCAGCCGCAATGCCAATTCCGTTTGGGCGTTGGAAGTTGGGAGTTGACAGCGATCTTTAACGAGAGCTCTCGGAGATCCCCTTCCCCTCGATGCAGTCGTACTGTTTGCCCGCCGCTACCTTGGTGAACTCTTCCGATCGGCCGTTCGGCCACGCGACGGTGACACGGTCGATGACGTCCCGTTTGCCCACACCGAAGGTGACTGGCAATTCGGACTGGGACAAATAACTCGAGCCGCTGCGCACGACGCGCGACTGGCTGATACCGCCATGGAAGATGCGGACGGTGGCGCCGATGGCGTCGCGGTTGGACTGCGTCCCGATCAGCTTCAACCGGACGCTCCGATTGCCGCTCGACTGATCGTTGCGGAAGAGCGCGGCGGGCCCGTTGTTGGTCGTCATCAACAGATCCACGTCGCCGTCGCGGTCGAAGTCGCCGGCTGCGAGACCGCGGCCGACGCGCGGCTGCGCAAATTCGCTTCCGGCAAGGGCGGCGACGTCGCGAAACGTCGCATTCCCCTGGTTGAGGAAGAGGAGCGGGGCTTGCGCGTAGCCGACGTTTCCGCGGATGTTTCGCACGGTTTCGTCGATGTGACCGTTGGTGACGATGAGATCCAGCGCGCCGTCCAGATCGAGATCAGCAAACACGCATCCGAAGCCGAGTCGCGTCAGTGAGGCGATGCCGACGCCGGATCGACTGGCGACATCGACATATGCCCCGCTCGTCTGAGGGCGATACAACCCGATCATCTCGTTATCGAAGTTGGTGACCGCCAGCCCCGACCTGCCGCTGCCGTCGAAATCAGCCGCGTCGACGCCCATCCCGGCGCGCGCCTTGCCGTCCTGGCTCAGTGCCACGCCCGATTCGAGGGCGACATCACGGAACTTGCCGTTGCGGAGATTGCGGTACAACTTGTTCGGTTGCGTGTCGTTGGCCACGAAGATGTCGGGCCAGCCGTCCTGGTCGTGGTCGACGAGAGCGACACCAAGCGATTTGGAGCTCGAGTCGAAGATGCCGCAGGTGGCCGTCACGTCCTCGAAGGTGCCATTGCCGCGATTGCGGAACATCCAGCACGTCTCACCGCGATAGGCCTCCGGCGTGCAGTACGACTTCTGCTTCCCGTCCAGACTGCAGAAGACGTCATGTTCTGCAGCCCATCGCACGTAGTTACAAACGAACAGATCGAGCAGCCCGTCGCGATCGAAGTCGATCCACATCGCTGACGTGCTGAAGGCGGTGCGCCCTCCGAGTCCGCTCGCGCGGGTGACGTCGACAAACGTGCCCTTGCCGGTATTGCGAAGCAGACGATTCTGTCCGACGCAGGTGATGAAGACGTCGGGGAACCCATCGTTGTTGAAGTCACCTACCGCGACGCCCATGCCGTAGACCTCGATGTCGAGACCGGCAGCTCGCGTGACATCGGTGAAGGTGCCATTGCGGTTGTTGTGGTAGAGGCGAAGCGTCGAGCGTTGCTTGCTGTGGCCGGGCCAATCCGTTCCGTTGATGAACAGAATGTCCTGCCATCCGTCAGCGTCGTAGTCGATGAACGCGCAACCCGAACCCATGGTCTCGGGCAGCAGCTTGCCTCCGTACGCGCCGCTGTTGTGCCGGAACTGCAGGCCGGAAGAAGCCGTTGCGTCGACGAGCCGGAAGGTGGGCGCCTGCGCTACCAGTGCGGATGCCGGCAGCATCGAAGCGGCCGCGCCCGACGCGACCTGGCGCAGGAAGTCGCGTCTCCTCATCCCAGGTTCATAACGGGTTGACCAAACCGTTCTGCAGCGCGTACACGACGAGCTCCGCCGTCTTGTGCACGCCGAGAGCGTTCATGATGTTGGCGCGATGCACGGCGACGGTATTCACACTGAGATCGAGCTGGGCGGCGATCTCGCGATTGGAGAGACCGTTGCAAATCAACTGCAGGACTTCGGTTTCGCGCGGCGTGAGGCGACGCGACCGCTCGCCGGCGAGCGGCGCCGGTTTGACGACGCTTGGATCGAGCACAGTTTCGCCGGCGGCCGCACGCTTCACGGCAGCAGCGAGATCGAGGTCGACGGCGTTCTTCAGGATGTACCCGCGCGCGCCGGCGGCCATCGCCTGGCGGACGAGCGTCTCCTCGGAGTGCATGCTCAACATGAGGACCGTGGCATCGGGAGCGCTGGCCAGGATCGTGCGTGTCGCGGCGAGCCCTCCTGTTCCGGGCATCGCCGCATCCATGACGACGACCGTCGGTTTCAGCTCGCCATACATCCGGATGGCTTCGTCGCCATTGCTGGCCTCGCCTACGACCTCGATGGCAGGGTCGTCTTCGAGGATGCGGCGAAAGCCGCGTCGCACGAGCGCGTGATCGTCGGCCAGTAAGACCGTGATGCGATCCGTCATAGCGGCATTGAAAAGCGCACCAGCGTGCCGCCCTGCGGCGGCGTCAGAAAATCGAGCGTGCCGCCCACGATGGCGGCCCGTTCGCGCATCGCGACCAGGCCGAGGCCGCGGCGCGTCGTGCCTGGATCGATACCCGTGCCATGATCTTCGACTTCCATCTCAAGTCTATCCGCGCCGAAGCCCAGTCGTACGGCCGCCTGGCTGGTGCCCGAATGGCGGGCGACGTTGCTCAGCGCCTCCTGCAGCAGCCGGTAAACGTGGATGGCCTTGGTCGAGTCAACTTGCCTCGGCGTGCCTCGGGTGTCCAGGGTGACCTGAATGCCGAGCTGCTTCTCGGCCGTCGACAGATACCAATCGATCGTGCTTGCGAGCCCCAGCTCCTCGAGGATCGACGGGTGCAAGGTCTGGGAGAGGCCGCGTACGTTGTCGAGCGCGGTCTGGGCCACTTCGCCGATCTCCCGCAGGTCGCTGCGCAGGGACGATCCGTCGGGGGCATGTTTGCCGGCGCGGCCGAGCATTGAGCCGATCGCCGTCAGGATCTGACCGAACTCGTCGTGGAGTTCTCGCGAGATCTCACGCAGCGTGGATTCGCGTGTGGCGATCAGCGTTTGCGCCAGTTCGCGACGCTCGTCTGAGAGCGAGGCCAGGCGTGCGAACAGCTGCCGGTTCGATCGAATCAAGTACAGGCTGGTGGCGACGATGGCCGCGAGCGTTGCGGCGAGGAACCAGTAGCCCTGGCGCTGCACACGTTGGTAGATCTCCTGTACCTGCCGTGCCGTCTGCTCTTCGGCCTCGTTGTTCTGTACCAGCAGCCGCGCGACCGCAGTACTGAGTGCGGCCTGTCGCGCCTGGAGCGACAGCTGAATCTGTGTGCGGGCTTCGGCTTCATTCCCGGAGCGGGCGAGCTCGAAGATGCGATCCACCGCGTTCCAGAACTGATTGAGCGAGGTGGCGAGGTACTCACGCTGCTCGGGTGTCTGGCGGGCCAGCGCGACTTCGCCCTGCTGCTTCAACGCGTCTTCGAGGTCGAGGCGGATGCGATCGAACTGCGTGGACCAGGCGGTCAGGGGGTACGGTTCGGCCGCATCGAGCATGTCGCGCATCGCAAGCGCGAGCTGATTCAGATCGTTCTGGATGCGGAGCAGTTGCAGCGAGTCGCGGCGATTGCGATCGGTGAGCTCGGTCTGCAGTCGTCGCAAGCCCGAGATCTGGCCGGAGATGTACCCCGAGTAGGTGACGACGGTTGCCAGCGTGATCACCAACCCGAGGAGTAAAGCGGGAGTGGGTGAGCGGGAGTGACCCGCCCTCACTTCTTCTCGGCGGGGATGGACGTGCCCGGCCCCATCCCCGAGAGCTGGATGACCACGGGCTCTTTCTTGGCACCGTCGTAGTGGATCTCCTTTGCCTTGTGAAAGACGTAAGTCCCGGGACCGACCGGCACCGTGCTCTCGGGATCGTATTTGTCGCCAGAACCGAGCCACCACGTGCCTTCGATGACGACGATGAAGCGATCGTTCGCGTGGTAGTGCGGCCGGCTCATGTTGCCGGGAAGCCATCGCAACCGCATCACGTAGGGACCCGGCTTCTCAGGATCACCGAAGAACACAGCGGTCTCCTGCGTCCCGGCTGCGTTCCGGACCCATTTGATCTTGTCGGGTGTCGTGAACTCCACTCCCTTGCCGACCTGCTGCTGCGCCAGGCCAATCGTTGGCCCTAGCGTAACCGTGCACACAGCGATAGCTATCGCGCGCGTCGCTCGAGTCATGGTGCCTCCCCTGGGGCGCGTACGATTTCACGCTTTTCGGAAAGATTCAACCCTGTCCTACTTGATTCGTTTCAACAGATCCGCCGCCTTCTGTTTGAACTCGCGATCTTCGGGTGTCCACTCCGGATCCAGCGGGGCATCGAGAACGAGTTGTGCCTCGCGGCGGGCCTCGTCCGGTCGATCCATATCGAGATAGGTTTCAGCGAGGAAGAAATGCGTTGCCGTGCTCTGGGGCGCGTACATGAGCGATTGCTTGAGATGCTCGATCGCCTTGTCCTTGCTGCCGCCAAACAGGCGAGGCACCCTGAAGTACCAGCGTCCGAGCGCGCGGTCAGCCGATCCTTCCTGGAATGTCCGATCGATCCGAAGGACAGTCTCCAGCGCGTTCTTGATTGGACCGCGATAGCGGATTCCGGCGCGCAAGCCAAATCCCTCGGCCATCGCGCCCATGTCTGCCGCCATCCAGAAGTGGCCCTCGGGCTTTTCGGGCTCGAGTTCCACCGCGCGCGTCGCGGCCTTGATCCCCCGCTCGTACTGCTGGCGCTGCTCGTCGGCCGGCACGTGTCCGCCGAGCCAGTAGCACGCGCGCGCCAATTTCCACGCAGAGTCGAAGTCGCGCGAATTCGCAGTCAGCCGCGCCTCCCAGATGTCGGCAGCCTGGCGAGCATTGGCCAACTGGTCCCGGCCGGCATAGAGAAGATTGGGATCCTTGCCGTCGGTCTGGGCCGCGCTCGAGGCAAACAGGAGCGCAACTGTCAGTACGAGACCGAACATGGGTCTATTGTCGCTGGTTTC
>Ga0075428_100000896_pt1 | contig 31406 bp, 23 predicted proteins | sample RhiMetdeltSRZDD2_FD_75291 | JGI IMG/M metagenome (GOLD analysis project Ga0075428, IMG submission 75291) | Populus rhizosphere microbial communities from Tennessee, USA - Rhizosphere MetaG P. deltoides SRZDD2 | ecosystem: Host-associated > Plants > Roots > Rhizosphere > Soil | place: USA... | reverse complement strand
TGGGGTGAGGGGATGCCTCTCGGCTGATTTACGCCAGCCTGGATTCTCCTTCGAACGAGTAGTCCAGCGTGCGCAGGAGCGCCGGCTTCACGTTGTCGCCACTGATCATTGCCCTATTTGGGAACTCACCCCGTTCTTGCTTAAACACAATGCGTGATGAGCACTACAAGTGGTTTGCTGTCGGGTTGCTGTGGTTTGTCTGTTTCTTCAACTACGCAGACCGGCAGGCTATTTTTTCCGTCTTCCCCTTGTTGAAGGCCGAGATGGGGCTGAGTGATGTGCAGCTCGGCATTGTTGGCGCTTCGTTCATGTGGGTCTACGCGGGCGCCGCGCCGTTTGCCGGGCTGGTGGGCGACCGTTTTCGCCGCAAAACCTTGATCATTGGCGGGCTGATCTTCTGGTCGTTGATCACGGTGGCCACAGCGGCCTCCACGAAGTACTGGCACCTCGTCTTGTTTCGAGCTTTGGAGGGATTCGGAGAAGCTTTCTATTTTCCGGCCTCCATGTCGCTGGTAAGCGACTATCACGGACCGGACACACGTTCGCGAGCCATGTCGATCCATCAGTCCAGCGTGTATGCTGGAACCATCGCAGGCGGGACGGTGGCAGGATTCTTCGGTCAGTACTACGGCTGGCGTTCGAGCTTCTATGTGTTCGGAACTTTGGGAGTGGTGCTTGGCGCGTTGTTGCTAGGTCTATTGAAGGAGCCAAGGCGCGGTCAGTCGGAACGACCGGATGTTCTCGCAGAGACTCATACCGCACTCAATCTCTCTGATTCCAGTCTGCGGTCAACGCTCCGCGAAATCTTGGGACATCCCATGGTACGTATCCTGATGGTGGTGTTTGTCGGCGCCAACTTTGTCGCCATGATCTTCCTTACCTGGATGCCGTCTTTTCTGTATCGCAAGTTCGGCATGAGCCTTTCGATGGCCGGGCTGAACGGCACAGCCTACCTGCAGATAGCCTCCGTGCTGGGAGTGATGACCGGCGGCGTGCTTGCTGATCGTGTGGCGCAACGTCAGCGCGGCGGCCGGATGTGGATTCAATCGATTGGCCTCATGGCAGGAGTGCCTTTCATTTTTCTCACAGGCTGGACACTTTCGGTGCCCGTGCTGGTCCTGGCCATGTCGGGATTTGGATTCTTTAAGGGAATGTACGATGCGAACCTCTGGGCCTCGTTGCATGATGTGGTGCGGCCAGAACGCCGTGCTACAGCGGTAGGGCTGACAAATGCAATCGGCTGGGTGGGAGGCGGCATGGCGCCAGTCGCGATTGCCGCAGCTTCGCAACGCTATGGGATGAGCGCTTCTCTGAGTGCGACGTCGTTGGTATACCTGCTGGTTGGCTTGCTGCTGGCCTTCGGGATTTGGACTCACATGCGGCGACCCCTCCGTGAGGTGTCAGCGCGAGTGGCTTGACGCTGCGATTGCAACGGGTAGGAATTAGCGCTTCGCGTCAGTTGAAGGTCTTCCGCGCCCGACCGCTTTTCTCATCAAAGTAGGGTTCCTGGCGTTTCTTTTCGGGCGCAAAGTAGCCTCGTTCTTCGCTGCGGCTGATTTTTTGAGTGGCGTGCAATCCTTCCAGAATGAATTCGCAAGCGGATGCCAGCAGCGGTGGATCATCCCTCTTCTTCACGCCCAGTGCCGCGGCTTTCTCGACCAAACCCTGAATGGCGCCGAGTTGTTCCAGTGTTTCTTTAGCCGAGGCCGTCTCAGATAGCTTCAGGCTGCCGCCCAGGTCAAACCAGTCGACGATCTGCTGCAGGTCCACTCCGCCAAGCCGGCGACCGAAAATCTGCTTCACCGAGCTTCGCACGAGTTCCTGAGCCACAGCTTCGGCGCCCTTCAACTCACCCTCGTATTCCAGTTCAAGTTTCCCGGTCATGGAGGGCAAGGCCGCATAGATGTCGCAGACTCGCGGCACAATGCTGGGTTCCTTGCTTAGGATCGCTCTTCGCTCGGCGTTCGACACGACGTTCTCCAGCACGCTAATGGGCAGGCGCTGGCTGACGCCGGAGCGCTTGTCCACTTTCTTGTCCTCGCGAGCGTGGAACGCCACGCCCTCCACAATCTCCTGAATGTACGACGGCATGATAAGCCGGGCATTTCCGTTGCGTTCCGTCCACGCCTCCTGCTGCGTGATGGCGATGCCTTGCTCCAGCGTTGCGGGATAGTGCGTGCGAATTTCCGAACCGATGCGGTCTTTAAGAGGCGTCACAATCTTGCCGCGGGCGGTGTAGTCTTCAGGGTTGGCGGTGAAGACCATGACCAGATCCAGCACCAGGCGAATCGGGTAGCCTTTGATTTGAATGTCGCCTTCCTGCAGGATGTTGAACAGCCCCACTTGAATCTTTCCGGCCAGATCGGGCAGTTCGTTGATGGCGAAAATACCGCGATTCGAGCGCGGCAACAGCCCGTAATGAATCGTCAGTTCGTCGGACAAGTTGAGTCCGCTGCGAGCCGCGCGAATCGGGTCGATGTCGCCAATCATGTCGGCAATGGTCACATCGGGCGTGGCCAGCTTCTCCACATAGCGATCCGAGCGAGAGAGGAATGCAATGGGTGTTTCATCGCCCTGCTGCTTAAGGCAAGAACGGCAGAAGCGGCAGAGAGGAGCAAACGGGTTGTCGTTGATCTCGCACCCGGCCAGCACTGGGATTTCTTCATCGAGCAAATCGGTTAGAGCCCGAAGAATCCGCGACTTGGCTTGCCCACGCAGCCCCAACAGAATGAGGTTGTGCTTTGAAAGAATGGCGTTGACGACCTGGGGAATGACCGAGTCTTCAAAGCCAACGATGCCCTCAAACAACGGCTCCCCACGCTCCAGTCGCCCAATCAGATTGGCGCGCATCTCATCTTTCACGCTGCGATGCTGCAGGGCGGGAGTGCCCCAGTGGGTCCGCTTCAATTCACCGAATGTCTTTGGCTGGCTCATGGGTATTGACAGAAGAAGTCAAAAACTGGGTTTGGCCGATGTCAACCAAACGCGGAATTCAAAGGACCCCCGAATTATAGGCACGAGTTCTCTGAAATTGAAACCGTGATCGGTGTGCACTCGCAAAGGGAAATGCTCAGCGTGACTCGGGTATCAACGAAGGAGGATGCGTTGGCGGGATTGGGAAGCCCTCACGCGTTTCTCTTGATCGCTATGGCTGAGGAGAAAAGCCGCCACGCATTGGTCCATTCGAGGACAGAAGTTCGGCTGACCTGTGTCGCCACTAGAATCTCACTTTGCCACTGAGGGAACGCAGGAACTCAACCAGGGCTTCCTTTTCTTGAAGCGTCAGCCGCAAAGGTTGAATCAGCGGGTCAAGGTGGGGATTGGGCTTGCCGCCTTGATCGTAGAAATTGATCACGGCCTCCAAGCTGGCCAAGCTGCCGTCGTGCATGTAAGGCCCTGTCTGGGCAACTTGACGCAGAGTCGGTGTCTTGAAAGCACCGCGATCTTTGACGATACCTGTCAAGGCTTTTCGGCCTTCGTCGGCGAAACCGCCTCCATTCCACCCGACACCCAGATTGTGGAATAAGCCGTCGCTGAAGATGTCACCCTGATGACAAAGGCGGCAATTCGCTTTACCTTCGAACAGCTTCATACCTTCAGCAGCTTTCGAGCTCAACGCTGTGGGGTTGCCGGCTGCATATTGATCGTAGGCAGAATCTCCAGCGAGAACAGTGCGCTCGAAGCTCGCGAGAGCCTGGGCCAGGTTCTTGGGCGTTACCGGAGCCCCGAACACACGCCGAAAAGCATCCCGGTACTGTGGAATTTGGTTTAACCTGTCCACAATTCTGGAAATGCTCGGTCCCATTTCGAGCGGATTTTCGAATGGAAGCAATGCTTGGTCTTCGAGCGAACTCGCCCGTCCGTCCCAGAATTGATAAGGCTGCAACCCAGCATTGATTACTGTCGGGGTGTTCCGCCTTCCTCTTTGGCTACCAATCCCATGGCTGGTGGTCTCGTTATCCGCAAACGCTTGTTCCGGCTTGTGGCAGCTCGCACAGCTTAGGCTCTCATCGCTTGATAACCTGCGATCAAAGAAGAGGAGCCTCCCCAAGTTAACCCTTTCCAGAGTTGGCGGATTGTCTTTCGGAAACGGTACAGGGGAAATTCCTCGTGGAGGAGAAGCGTCGGGCAACAGGTCTTCACCATGCGCGGGTAGAGACTGGTCCGATTGTCTCGTCGGGTTGGCTTCAGAAAAGAGCAAGCGGTAGAGGACCGCACGAGGATACCCCTCACCCTCTACTTCTCTCCCGTGCTGGGACCAGGGTAGCCTTGTTTGGAAGGCGCCTTGTACCTGGGTGTGATTACTCGCTATCGCAGTTCTACGCCACGGATCGGCAGGCTCCCATGCAAAGAGGGCAAGCACGAAACAACCGACACTGCCTGTCATCGCCAAAACGATGGTCTTTGCAAATAGTTGTCGCGAGATCATGCCCACTTGCCGATTAATTTTATGATGCAGCAGTGTTTATTTTAACGCAAAATGAACGGAGTTTGCAGAACCGAAGGACCGGTATGCGCTGCCCACTATGATTCGTGTTCTCTTTGTCTGCATCGGCAACTCCTGCCGAAGTCCTATGGCCGAAGGATTCGCCAACTATTACGGGAACCATCTACTGGAAGCCAGCAGTGCTGGTAGCCGCCCGGCCGGGATTATCCAGCCAGAAACGATCCAGATCATGCAGGAGAGCGGCATCGACATTTCCAGGCAATCCTCGAAAGGTCTTTGGGATGTGAAACTGGAATGGATGGACTGGGTCATCGTGCTGGAAGTTTCGCTGGCAAACAACATTCGCCTGCCATCGCCGAGAACCCGACAGCTCAACTGGTTTGTTGCCGATCCCATTGGCCGTCCCATGAACGTTTACCGCGCCGTTCGCAACGAGATTCAAGTGAAGGTGCTGGACTTCATCGAAAAGGTTCGCAAGGAAAGTTGATGCGGCGTCAGAAGTAGACCGCCTTGAGCTTGTAGTTACCCTCCGTGAACTGGCGGGGTAAGGACAAATCGTCCTGAATTTCATTCATTGGCGTTGCAGAACCTTTGATTTGCTCGTGCTCAATCAACTGCTGTTCCCTGTCGCCAAACGATTTGTCGCCGGTCAAACCATCCAGGAAGCCATCTCTGCGGTGCGCCATCTCAATGCCTTTGGCATCCTCACCACTCTCGATGTCCTCGGCGAGAATGTGTCGACCCGCCCGGCGGCTGAGGCTGCAGTTGCAGCTTACCTCGAAGCTCTGGACTGGATTCAGCGAGAAGGCTTGAGCTCGAATGTGTCGCTCAAATTGACCCAAATGGGGCTCGACATCGACAGGGACTATTGCCTGGACAATGTCGCACGCATTTGCGAGCGCGCCGCCGCCGGCAAGAACTTTGTTCGTATCGATATGGAGGGCAGCGCCTACACGGAGAGAACGCTAAACCTGTTTTACGACCTCTTCCGGAAGCACCAGAATGTGGGAGTCGTTATTCAGGCCTATCTCCATCGCAGTGAGCAAGACGTTCGGAAACTGATCGAACTCGGTGCCCGAGTGCGGCTCTGTAAGGGCGCCTACAAGGAACCTCCCAGCCTGGCAGTGCAAACGCTGGCCGCGGTTCGGCAGAACTTCATGAGTCTGGCTTCACTGCTCTTGAAACAGAGAATCCATCCTGCGATTGCAACTCACGACGACGTGCTGCTCTCATGGACCAGGAACTACATTGCGCAGCATGAACTCCCCAAGGATGGGTTTGAATTTCAGATGCTCTATGGCGTGCGTTCCCACTCGCAGCGCCAACTGGCGGAACAGGGATACCCGATGCGCGTCTATGTTCCCTTCGGCACTCACTGGCTGCCGTATTTCTACCGGCGTATCCGAGAGCGCAAGGAGAATGTGGCCTTCGTTCTAAAACATCTGTTCAGAAAATAGGCTCAGGCGTGCAGCAACTTTTGAAGAACCGGCTCGTTGGCGGGAGGAAATGAGTAGCCTCCCAACTCTTGGAGAGGAACCCACCTGCATTGCTGGCAACCCAAAGGCTGGGCCTCGCCCCGAAGGTAGCGGCAGAAGTAGAAATTGAGCAGGACGATTTTTTCGGAGTATTCGTACTGGACCGTTTCGAAAAAGCGTTCGACCTCGATATCGACATTCAGCTCTTCGCGGATCTCACGCATGACGCACTCTTCGAACGACTCGTCGTGTTCTCTCTTTCCGCCGGGAAACTCCCAATATCCCGACAAGTGCGATCTCTCGTCGCGCTGCGAAATGAGGATTTTCCCATCATGGAAGATGATTGCGGCGGCCACTTCAACGTGGGGTTTGCTGACAAGCTGACTGGCAGGCATCGGAGACATGAGCTGAACCCTTCGAGTGCGTTAAGTCACCTATCGACAGGTGGAAACGGAATCCTTAAGAGTCGTGTCGATTATCTCCACCCCTTTTCACAGGAGTGACCTACTCCCACGGGATTGATGCAGAAGAGTCACTTTTCCTTCTGTTCGACCCCAAGGGATTGCACGCTCTCTCGTCACCGATTCGCACTTAGTGATCGGAGTGTTCCAAGAAGCGCTCCGCGTCAATCGCCGCCATGCAGCCCGTGCCGGCAGCTGAAATCGCCTGGCGGTACACATGGTCCTGGACATCTCCGGCTGCAAACACTCCAGGGACGTTCGTCTTGGTTCCATCGTGAGTGATGATGTAGCCGTTGGCATCCATCTCAATCTGGCCCTGAAAGATCTGGGTGTTGGGCTCATGGCCGATGGCCACGAAAACGCCGTCTGTTTTGAAATCAGTGACCTCGTTGTTCTTCAGGTTGCGCAGTTTCACTCCGCGCACGTTCTTGGCTTCAACATCGTAGATGTCGTCAACAACAGTGTCCCAGACAAAGTCGATCTTGGCATTCTTGAAGGCCTTGTCCTGCATGATTTTCGAAGCGCGTAACTTGTCGCGCCGATGCGCAACGGTCACCTTGTTGGCAAATTTCGTTAGGAAAGTGGCTTCTTCGAGCGCCGAGTCTCCTCCGCCAATGACCATGATGTCCTTGCCTCGAAAAAAGTAACCATCGCAGGTCGCGCAAGTCGAGACTCCGTATCCAATCAGCTTTTTCTCAGCCTCCAGCCCAATGAGCCGCGCAGAGGCGCCGCTGGAAATAATCACTGCTTTGGCTTCAATCTCTTCGTCATCGGTATACAAACGGAAGGGCCGCTGCGAGAAATCCACTTTGGTTACGAGGGCCGCCAGAAAGTCGGTGCCGAAGCGGGCGGCTTGCTTCTTCATGGCTTCCATCAGGTCGGGGCCCATGACCCCCTCAGGAAACCCGGGGAAATTCTCTACATCGGTCGTTATGGAAAGCTGGCCGCCAATCTGAAGCCCTTCAATCAGTAATGGATTAAGATTCGCGCGTGCAGTATAGATGGCCGCTGTGTAGCCGGCCGGTCCTGATCCTATGATGACAACGTTTCGCATTGTTGCTCCTGGAGCCTATTTGGACATGCCTGCCGAAGCGCTGGCCTCCGAGCGCGCAGGCGAATCGTTATAGTAGCATGGGCTGCAGCTTTTGGGGCAAGCCGTTGGGCCGGGCGGGCTTGATCGCTCGTTCCGTTTCCACAAGGGCTCGATTTCAGGTTCTTTACACTGCTAGGATAAAGGGATAAATTCCGATCTGCTGATCCGGCACGACGAGCACCTCTATGGAAACTCTCCACTATGCCCTTGTCCCTTCTGCAGTGGGTCCCCTGTCGGCCCTCGTGACTCCAAAAGGCCTCTGCGGCCTGGAATTCGACCGGCGTGACCGGCAAGCCATGCTTCGAGGGAGGATATCGAAGTGGTTTCCATCGAGCCAGGTTGTCGATTCGGGGAGCCCTTTGCTGGAGCGAGTCAAGACTTGGTTGGAGCATTACTTTGCCGGACGGTTCCAACAACTGGAGCCGTTGCCCTTCGATCTTCGTGGCACTGACTTCGAACGACACGTTTGGGACTTGTTGCTACACATCCCCTTAGGCTCAACAATGACCTACGGCGAACTGGCTCGGAAACTGAATCGGCCTAACGGAGCTCGCGCCGTGGGACTTGCCGTGGGGCGTAACCCAGTTGGCATCATCGTCCCCTGTCATCGTGTCGTGGGAAGTAATGGTTCTCTGACGGGATACGGCGGCGGGTTGGACCGGAAGCGTTGGTTGCTCGAGCACGAATGCTCGGCCGCACCATTGTTCAGGTCGGCCTCCGGTCACGTGTGAAGGGTCGGTGACTCTCTTGGGCCGGCGTTTGACACACCCTCTTATCCAGCCGCGCACTGGCACGCTTGGAAAGCAGCTCACCGTACTAGCTCTATTCACGAGGAGGCTCCATGAAAAAGTTTTTGGCCGTCGGTTTCGTGGTCAGCTTGACGTTGATCGCCATCGACCCGACAACTGAGGCAAACGAGGCTTTGCGCAAAGCCCTCACGTTCCATGCCTCTTTTGACCAGGTCGTGGATGCCGATTTTGCCTTGGGAAGCAAACAGCTCTACACGGCGACCTCCTACAAGAAACGCGAAGACGCCAAACCAGGGCTGCATCATCCCGACGCTCAACTGGTCCCTGGAGCTGGACGCTTTGGCGGTGCTCTGAAGTTTGCGAAGAAAAACACAAAGGCCGTCTACTACTCGGCCACGAAGAACGTGGCTTATCAACCCCGGGATTGGAACGGAACGGTTTCGTTTTGGCTGAGCCTCGACCCGGAAACAGATCTAGAACCCGGATACTGCGACCCACTTCAGGTCACCGACGAAGACTATAACGATGCGGCCTTATGGGTGGACTTCACCAAGGATGACAAGCCTCGGCATTTTCGACTTGGGGTCTTTGGCGATCTCAAGACCTGGAACCCCAAGGATCTGCCGCCCGACAAGAACCCGGATTTCATGGGAAGACTGGTAGTGGTCAAGAAGACGCCGTTCGCTCGCGGACGATGGACGCACGTTGTAATCACGCACCAGGGATTGGGCGGTGCCAAGGGAGGCGTTGCAAAGCTCTATCTGGACGGCGTTCTGCAGGACAAGACGCCCGTGATTTCCGAGCCGTTTGGATGGGACTTGGACCGCGCAGCCATCCGCCTGGGTGTGAACTACGTTGGCCTGTTTGATGACCTCTCTGTATTCAACCGTGAACTATCCGCGCCGGAAGTGAAGGCGCTTCACGAGCTGAAGGATGGCGTGAAGTCGCTGAAGCCTTAACCGCGAATCCACGCGAATGAACACGAATAGGAATCAGCTCGTCGGACAGGTACTGTGCTGCATGGTCGGCGACAAAATGGATGTTTCGATCTGTTGAGGACTACAGACGATTCCCAACGGCCCCCCGATACTATTGAGAATTACAAAACATAGTGACGACATTCTTTGTCTCGCGAAACACTTGATGTATTTCGGTCCCCCTCGCCCCAACGCGGGAGAGGGGTCAGGGTGAGGGGGCGAGCACACAGATGGAGGCCTCGCAAGCATTCTGGGAACCTCACCCAAAGACGCGTTTCGGAATTGATTCAGCTGAAGAGAATCACCTCACCCCCAGCCCCTCTCCCGCGTTGGGGCGAGGGGAGCCGATGTCCGCGAGTTGCGCTCTCTTAGGCGAGGATCGTGCAGGAGTCACTGTGTTGCAATCGCTCTAGTGTTCAGATTGCAGACCTTCATTGGCGTCTATTGGCGTTCATTCGCGGTTGACTGAAGAAATCCATGTTTTCCTCCAAACGTTTCCAAGCACGAGCCCAGCGCGAGATCAACAAGGACAGCTTCATTCACGAATGGTCCGAGAAAGGACTCATCCTTTTTGAAAGCCCTAACGATCCGCACCCGCAAATCAAGGTGAGACAGGGCAAGGTGGTCGAATTGGACGGCAGGCCCGAAGCCGAGTTTGACCTGCTTGATCGATTCATTGCGGACTATGCGATCGATGCGTCGATCGCCGAAGCGTGCATGGCGACGGATTCATTGGGTCTGGCGCGCTCTCTGGCCGACTTCAATGTTCCGCGCCACGAGGTTCTTCGGCTCTTCAGTGGGCTGACTCCGGCCAAGCTCACTCAAGTGGTGAACCGCCTGAATGTGGTCGAGATGATGATGGCGATGCAGAAGATGCGCGCCAGACGCACGCCCTCCAACCAGGCGCACGTCACCAACCGCAAGGAACATCCAGCGCTGCTTGCAGCTGATGCGGCTGAGGCCGTGGAACGTGGTTTCACGGAACTGGAAACGACAGTCGGCGTGGCTCGCTACGCACCCTTCAATGCACTTGCTTTGCTGATTGGCTCTCAAACGGGCCGTGGTACGGCACTTACTCAGTGTGCCGTGGAAGAGGCGCTTAGTTTGCAGCTGGCACTGCTCGGGCTCACAACCTATGCTGAGACTCTGTCGGTCTATGGGACGGAGCAAGCTTTTCGCGACGGCGACGACACACCCTGGTCGAAAGCCTTTCTCGCCTCGGCCTACGCGTCGCGCGGTATCAAGGTACGGTTCACTTCCGGCACTGGCTCCGAGGCGCTGATGGGACATTCAGAAGGGAAGTCGATGCTTTACCTCGAAGCACGCTGTCTGATGGCCATCAAAGGTGCTGGTTCGCAAGGCGTGCAGAACGGTTCCATCAGCTGCATCGCGTTACCCGAGTCGCTGCCCGGCGGCGTGCGTGGCGTGATGGCGGAAAACCTCATTGCCGCGCTGCTGGACCTGGAGCTGGCTTCAGGCAACGACGCAATGGCCTCTCATTCCCAGATTCGAAAATCCTCGAAGCTGATGTTACAGATGCTGCCGGGCACCGATTTCATCTTCTCTGGCTACAGCTCAATGCCTCGGGAAGACAACCTGTTTGGCGGCGGCAATTTCGATGCCGAGGATCTGGACGACTACAATGTATTGCAAAGGGACATGCAGGTGGACGGCGGTCTGCGGCCCGTCAGCGAGGCAGAGGCGCTTGCAGTGCGGCGGCGCGCGGCCCTGGCGGTTCAAACTGTTTTTCGTGTGCTCGAGTTACCCGCTATCACCGACGCTGAAGTGGAAGCAGCCGTGATGGCTCGCAGCAGCAGCGACATGCCCAACCGAAACGTGGTGGCCGATCTTGAAGCGGCAGAACGATTCTTGAAGGGAGGAAAGAGTGGGCTCGATGTAATTCGCGCTTTGGCCGAGCACGGTTTTCGTGACATTGCCGAAAAAGTCCTTGGTCTGCAAAAGCTGCGGGTATCAGGTGATTACCTGCAGACGTCGGCAGTCGTGTTGCCAGGCCCGCGGGTCTTGAGCGCCATCAACGATCCCAATGACTACGCTGGGCCCGGAAGCGGCTACTCTCTGAGTTCGCAACGGTGGCAGGAAATCACTTCCATACCGCAGGCACTGCAGCCGCAGAATATCGGCCAGCCCAGCTCCGGAAAGCCGCGGATGCGATTGCTGGAATGCGGCGATGCTCCAACAAGCTCCGAGATTGGGGAGATTGTGATCGCACTCGGGCCGGCCTTTGGAACAGCGATGGATGCGACTTTGCTCGGGCTGCCTCATCATGCCGTGCTGCGCGCACTGATGGACGGGGTCGGGGCTGAAGGGCTCACAGCCCGGGTCGTTAAGATCTATTCCACCTCTGATTGTGGCTTCATTGGACATGCGGGTGCTCAGTTGAGCGGTTCCGGAATCAGCATTGGCATTCAATCGAAAGGTACAACGGTGATCCATCGGCGGGACTTGGAACCGCTGAACAACCTGGAACTTTTCCCGCAAGCACCCAACCTCACGCTCGACTCCTATCGGGTCATCGGACAGAATGCGGCCAAGTACGCCAAAAGAGAGCCGGTACTGCCGGTGCCGATCCAGATCGATAACATGGCGCGCTTGAAATACATTGTGAATACTACGCTGCTGCATCATCGGGAAACGGAGCAAGTCGTGAAAGGCAAGCCAGCCCAGGATGTTGAGGTACAATTTGTCGGAAGTTCCGCTTCGGAGCAGGACTGGACGACCGTCAGGCAAACCGCAGAGACGCAGAGGCACCGAGGGTAACTCAAACATCGCTCGTGCTGCACTAGCGGACTCAATTCTCATTGGGTCGTTTGGCGATTGGGTCAAATGGGGAGCCTATGAACAGGATTAAAGCCGGAATTGATGACTACCCCCTTTCGGAGCGACAGCCGGAGCGGCTCAGTACACCTTCCGGTCTCCCTTTCACCGCGATCGACCTGGAAGCAGTACTGGATGGGAGAATCCAGATGAAGGACCTGCGGGTTACCAGTGAAGCGCTGGAATCGCAGGCGGAAATTGCCGACGCCGCCGGGCGGCACCAACTGGCGGAGAACCTGCGCCGCGCCAGCGAACTGGCGCGAGTGCCCGAGGACAAGATTTTGCAGATCTATCAAATGCTTCGACCAGGGCGAGCTTCCGAAGAGGCCTTGATGAAGGCAGCGGACGATTTGGAGACGCAGTTTCGGGCACTTCGCTGCGCACAGTTCGTGAGGGAAGCAGCGCGGGCTTATTTCAGGCGCGGAAGTTAAATGGGAAGCAATGCGATTCCGGCTCGCGCTTCGGTTGGCCGGAATGACGAAGCGGTTACCCCCCCTCATTCCCGCGAGAGAACATCACCCCGACCGATAGTAAGCCGGCGCGGGAATCCAGGTGACCTGAAATATCCGCGTATTAAATCTGTTTAGAAATGACGAACCTCCAGCCCTTGCCAGAAGCGATCGCGCTCAGATGCAAACAGACGAGGAAACTGCTCGTTCTGATTGGAATTGCATTGGGTTTGTTGTTAGATTCAACCGCCGCCCATGCAGAGGCACTGGACCGCGAAGTTGCAGAGTGGGTCATCCGCTTAGGGGGCAATGTCGTGACTGCGGGCCCTCAGTCCAAAGTCTTGGTTGACTTGTCCGATTTACCTCAGCAAGATTTTCGTCTCCACAGCGTGAACCTGGTTGGCGCCAACATCAATCCACCTGATTTGGTGCGCTTGGCAGACCTCACCCATCTCAAGGCGCTCTATCTTCCCGGCCCGATATTCAATCCAAACGCAGGCAAGCATCCGGATCACAATCCCCACATGCGGCATCTGGCGAAGCTGACAGAGCTGGAAGTGCTTCAGTTGAGCGATCACTTCATCACGACCATCAAGTTGCGCGATTCAGGATTGGAGCAGATCGCCAGTCTGACGAATCTGCGCGAACTGCGTCTCGCACTCACAGAAGTCAAAGGCAAGTCGCTGGGTCCGTTTCGCAAGCTGCGGTTTCTCGACTTGAGTTTTGCACCCGTGGATGATGAGGGAATTAAGAATGTGGAAGGCATGGCGGAGCTCTCCAAACTCTATCTGCACGACACACAGGTGAGTGACGAAGGGCTGAAATCGCTAAGCTCGCTTCACCAGCTCACAGAGCTGGATCTGCACGGAACACGAGTGAGCGATATCGGATTGTCGCAGTTGAAAGAGCTCGCCCGGCTGCGCAAGCTGAACCTGCTGGGGACGCAGGTGACAGACACGGGACTTGAAAGCTTGCTGGGTATGAGCCAACTGGAAGAGTTGGTGCTGTACCGGACGCAAGTCACCAACGCTGGCCTGGAGAAGCTCAGGCAACTGAAGCACCTCACAAACCTGGATTTGCGTTATACACGAACGACACGCTCCGGCGTCGCAGGCTTGCAGGCTGCCCTGCCGCACTGCCAGATTGATTTCGTGGATTTCGCGTTACGGCCCGCTGGGAAGGTCGCAACAGCACTTCCCCTTGGAAAGGGCGAGAAGGCTGTGGCCGACTGGATTCGGGTTATCGGCGGGAAGACCGTTTGGGCAGACGGCACCATTCAGGACGTATCACTGGCTTCGACGGCAGTTACCGACTCACAGCTCGAAGTTCTCCGCGAGCTTCCTAATCTTCGCAAGGTCGATCTGAGGAGCACGGAGATTGGCGACTTGGGCATCCAGTTCTTCTCACGCGCTGAGAAAATCACGGAGTTGTTACTCGATAGCACGCTGATTACGGATCAGGGACTGGTTCATCTTGCGTCGCTGAAGACGCTTCGCAAGCTCGGGTTGGGGAACACTTCAGTTCGAGGCGAAGGCTTCTCCTATCTCAAAGATCTGGAGTCGCTAACGCAGGTGAGCTTGGGAGGAGCACCTGTCACAGACTCGGGACTGAAGCAGCTGGCTTTGATCAGAAATCTGGAGCGACTTTCGCTCAACCATTCGGACATCACCAACGAGGGTGTGTCTCAACTCAAGAACCTCAAGAAGCTCACTCATCTGAACTTGGCTGGAACCGATATTGGCGACGACGGATTAGTCCAAATTGGGGGAATGCCCGCGCTGGTCGAACTGGCGCTCAGCTACGGCCGCTTTACCGACAAGGGGTTGAAGAGTTTGGAAGGTCTTGGATCCTTGCGTGTCTTGGAGCTTGTCCGGACGCGTGTGGGCGAGGCCGGGCTTCAATCTATCGCCCAACTGAAGTCGCTCACGAGCCTGAACCTGGATTATACCGGTGTGACGGATGCGGGGTTGACACATCTAGCAGCTCTGGAGAATCTGTCTGAGCTGCGCATGGATGGCGGCGCTGTGACAGACGCGAGCATCTCGCTCCTGGCAGGTCTCGGGAAGCTGAAGTTAGTAAACCTGTATCACACACTGGTCACCGAGAAAGGGTTGGAGGCACTGAAGACCGCCCTGCCCGGCTGTCACATCATCTGGGATCGGGATTCCAGTTTGCCAACCCGGCGTGGAAGTTAACCGGCAGAGTCTCCCCCTTGCGAAGCGATTAAGGGGGAGACTAAGAGGGAGTGCGATCCACCCCCTCGGCCTTCGGCCACTCCCCCTTTTGCGCTGCGCAAGGGGGAGAAACCCTGAAATATCTTGGATTGACCTATGAACATCCATCTTCTCCGTCATGGCATTGCCGCAGCAATCGGCCAGGAGAACAACTTCCGTGACGAACAGCGAGCACTGACGACTGAGGGTATCGAGAAGATGCGTCAGGCTGCTCAGGGGTTGAAGCGGCTGCAAGTCGACTTTGACGTAATCGCCTCCAGCCCTTTGATTCGTGCGCGACAAACCGCGGAGATCGTGGCTGAGGCATTGAAGTTCCGGCAACCACTGGATGAATGGGATGAGCTCGTGCCGGAAGGCGCAGTCGACGCCGTCCTGCGGCGCTTGCAGGATTTTCGTGAATGCAAATCGGTGCTGTTGGTGGGACATCAGCCCAGTATCGGTTGCATTGCTTCTTATCTCGTGATTGGAGATGCCCGAGTCTCACTTCCGTTCAAGAAAGGTGCTGTCTTTTGTGTTCAGGCTAACGACCCGCCTCCCTGGGCCGGCGAGCTGTTGTGGATGTTGCCTTCCAGAATGCTGCGACAAATCGCTGAATCTTAGCGCCGCCTCCTCGCAAGAAATTCTCAGACTTAAAACACTCGGACGATGACTCCAACCCACTGCTGGATTCTCGATTCTGGCGGCGCAGGACGCGGTGCCTGGCAGGGAGGAGTCATTCACGAACTGATGCGGTGGTGCCGCCAGCAGGGCTGCTACCCACAAATCTCAATGGGTGCCTCAGCCGGCGGATATGCCGCCGCGGACGTTGCCACGGAAACGGAGATCACAGTTCTGAAGGGATGGACGCGCTGGGGCTGTGAGAAGTTTCCCCAAGATCAGGCTGTGCCACGCGAACAACAGAGCTTCTGGGGTTTGGGGAAGTTTCGCCTTCATCTGCGCAGTTCCATTCGGTACGTCATGGGGGAGTCGGAAATTGCCGCCGTCTTCAACGGTAAGCCAGACAAGAAACTCCTCATCTTCACAACTCGGCTACGCCGCAGGGACGGCAGACCCATACGGTCTGGAGACCTCAACCGGTACTTTCTGAAATCGGTGACACGCAAACTACCCCCGGCATGGAAGTATTCACCGCAAGTCTACCAGGAAGATCCCATTGTTTTTGCGACGCCGCTGCCCTCTGCCTTGCACACGGAGTTCGTTCGTCCTTTGACTCGCTCGAATTACCACTCGGTGATTGAAGCGTCTTGCCTGGTCCCGCTCGCCATGGGTTGGCCGCTGCATCCGGAGCAGGTCAACAACGCTACCTCGCAGACGTTTGACGGGGATGGCAATGCAGTATTTCTAGATGGCGGTTTCGCAATGAAGATGCCCATGGCGCTATTTGCAGAAGACAGTCGATTTCGCAGTTTGGCAGATTGGGCTCATGCTGACAAGACAGTGGTTTTCTGTTGCGACCCGAAAGGTCGCATGTGGGAAACAAGCGCCCGGTTACGGCTTCTGAATGAGGAACATGGAACAAGGGAAGCGCTCCGAAACCAGCGACTGTTGGTGATTCCCCCCGATCACTCCGTCGAAGCCGGTTTCCTCTGCTACGACAATGCCGTCATCCTGCGAACCTTTCGTCGCGGACAGGAACAAGCCGAACGGCTACTCCGGTCTGGCTCTTTCCCCCGATTCCTGCAGTCGCCGCCCGCCTGAATCGTCTATCGGCCTTTGCCGACGGAGCAGCAGATACGAAAAGATGCGTCGAAACCCTGTTTTTGAGATAACATATAGAAATTGAACGCGCTTACATTACCGCTTGGATCGATTGTGAACGAATCCAGGGATTGCGGCTGACAAGGCTTAGTTGTTTGCAGCCATCGGCCAGCGTCTCGGAATCGCGTCACCGCCGACGCCTATCCGCTCAACAATCAGAACGAGGAGGTTTCGAATGGATAGAAAATACGCGAGTGCATTTGGGAGGTTATTGTTGGTCGGTGCCTTTGTCTTGCTTGCTCCGCCGCGTACACTGGCGCAAATCGGCGGGACAGGTTCGATCCAGGGCGTGATTAGCGACGCGACCGGAGCGGTATTTCCAGGTGCGAACGTGACGGCGACCAACGTTGCCACCGGCGTAAAGACCACGCGCCAGACAACGGCGGCCGGCTTCTACGTCCTGACACCGCTCCCCCCAGGAGAGTATAAGGTCGAGGTTTCCGCTACGGGCTTTCGACAGCTCGAGCAGGCAGGGGTGATCGTGGACGCGCTCGCCACTGTCGGCCTAAATCTGACGTTGCAGGTTGGCGCTGCGAGCGAAACGGTGACGGTCACATCGGCGCCTCCGCAACTGAACACCTCCGATCCTCGGCTCGGTACCACGATACGAAACGAGTTGTACACGAATTTGCCGCTGGCGATGGGCACCGCTGTGGCGGGCTCTGGCATTGGCCAAGGCCCCAGAAACCCAGGTGCTTTCATTTTCTTATTGCCCGGAGTTTCGGAAGGGAATCGCTGGGGAACGATCAATGGCGCCCAGGGTTTTTCCAAGGATGTTTTTATTGAGGGCGTCCCAATCACGGACCCGATTCAGCAAGGCGAGGGGCGCACTATCAGCCTCGGCGTATCGGTCGAAGCCGTCGAGCAGTTCCAGGTGGAAACCAGCGGCACCGGGGTAGAGTTTAACGGACAAGGCTCGGAGAACTATACGATCAAATCCGGGACAAGCCGATTTCACGGATCAGGGTTTGAGTACTTACGAAATACTGTACTGGATGCCAGGGGCTTCTTCCCGGCCGTTCGTCCGGTGGAGCATCAAAACGAATTTGGTTTCACCGTTGGAGGCCCGATCTTAAAGAACAAGCTTTTCTTCTTCACCTCCTACGACGGCTGGCGCTATCGAGTCACCAGCCCCACGCAGTTCGCGACCGTGCCGACCCTTAGAATGCGGCAGGGGGATTTCAGCGAATTGCCCGTGGCTATTTACGACCCTTTGACGACGGTCGCAGTCAGCGGTGGCTTCGCACGCACGGCGTTCCCGGGGAATATCATTCCAGCAAACCGCATTTCAGCAATCTCAAATGTCTATCAATCGCTTCTTCCCGCGCCCACCAACTCGGCGCTCCAGAACAATTACCTTGGGTCGGTGCCCGTGTCGTACAACAACGATAGTTTCAACGCAAAAATCGATTACAACCTCACGACAAATCATCGTTTGTCAGGCCTCTATACACATGGCAAGAGAAGTCAGCCCGGGCCATACCGCGAGATTAGCACCGCCTTTCCTCAGACTGTTTTGCCGCTGCCGTACACAGACACGCGGTTAGTTGCTGAAATCCCGACGGTGGTGCAACTGAAGCACACTTGGACCATCAGCTCCAGTCTGGTCAACCAACTGAACTTCGGATTCAACCACTTCTTCGTGCCCATCACAAACGCCACCTCAGACGGCAAGTGGTCAACCAAGTCGGGCCTCAAAGGCTTACCTGCAGGTGACGCGAGCGACGCTTTCCTGGAAGCAGCATTCGCAGGGGCTAACGCTCCCTCTGGCTGGCGGGCTGTGAATTCCAGGGACTTCGAAGATAACAATTACAACTACACACTCCAAGACAGCTTGTTGTGGGTGAAGAACAAGCATTCGTTCAAATTCGGCTTCCAGTACCAGCGGACGGCTGACCATACCAAAACCAACGACACCGGAAGCCTGCTGACGACGAGCTTTAGCAATTTACAGACCGCCGGCTTCAACGCCACGGGCGGACTGCTCAGCGGTACCGGTAACGCATATGCCAGCTATCTGCTGGGTGCGCTGAATGGAGCGACCGTCAACGAGGATGCAATCGTGCTTACGATCGCTCAGTTCAGCGGCTATTCCTGGTGGGTGGCTGACGACTATAAGGTCAATTCGCGCCTCACCGTGAATCTGGGTCTGCGCCACGACATCATGCTGCCTTACACAGAAGCGGGCGACCATTTTACATACCTGGATCCAACCGTTCCAAACCCTGCGGCCGGTGGGCGTCCGGGAGTCCTGCGGTTCGGAGGTAAAGACGCACCCTCTGCCATTAGCTGCAATTGCGGCCAGATCATCAATACGTATTACAAGGCTTTTGGCCCACGCGTCGGATTTGCCTATAGCCTCAATGATAAGACGGTGTTGCGCAGCGGCTACGGGATGATGTACTCGCGCAGCGGCGCGGTTGGAGGCCGGGACGGCGCGCGCATCGGTACGGGCTTCACGGGAATTAATGCCAATGCGCCAATTGTCAGTCCGAACGGCTCATTCATCCCGGCCCTGTTTTGGGAGAACGGCATCCCGGCTTACGCCAAAGGGCCGATCTATGACGAGACCTATCAGACCGGCTTCAATGGGACTGGGTCGGGCGGCAGCGTGACTTATGGCGACCCGTTCAGCCAGCCACCGCGCTATCAGAATTGGAACCTCTCGGTCCAGCGCTCGCTCACGCAGTCGTTAGTCGTGACTGCGGCTTACGTGGGAAGCAATGGCAAACAGCTGCGCGGAGGAGGCCGCGGCCCCTGGTCAAACCAGATGGACCCGAAGTATTTGGTTTTAGGGAATCTGCTGACCCAAACTGCAACCCCGGCTAGCATTGCAGCTGCCCAGGCGATTGTGCCGGGCGTGAGCCTGCCGTTTCCCACTTTTGTGGGGACGATTGGTCAGATGTTGCGCCCGTTCCCGCAGTACAACACCGTCACTGATGTTTACGGCAATGTCGGCCAATCCAACTACAACGCCCTGCAGGCCTCCATCCAGCATCGCCTTTCACACGGGCTGACCTTCAACCTTAACTATACTTTCAGTAAGGCGCTAGGCACCATTCACGGGAATCGCAGCGCATATATCCAGGAAAAGAACCTCTCCACCACGGATCAGCCTCACCTCGTAAACGCCTTTTATTCGTACCGGATGCCGTTTGGAAAAGGGCAAACGTTTGACCCCGAAAACAAGGTCGCCCGGGCGGTCGTTAGTGGTTGGGAGATTTCCGGTATTACGCGGTTTGCTTCGGGTGCGCCGCTCGGACCTTTCACAGCGACCTGCAACGTGCCCCAGGCGGGCACCTGCTGGGCCAGTTATAATCCGGCCTTTGCCGGGTCCGCAGCGCTTGAGGGAGACGGCGGAGTCACGCCCTTTATTGATGCGAATGCTTTCATCTCTCCGGTTTCGTTCACCTACGGTGACACCCCTGCGACTGGAGCATATGGGCTTCGCAACCCACATTTCTTTAATCAGGACCTAAGCCTTTCCCGGAATTTTCAAATCCGTGAAAATTTACGGTTCGTGTTCGGGGCTGATTCGTTCAATCTCTTCAATAACGTTCGTCTTGGAAGCATCAATACGAACATTACTAACGCCAACTTTGGCAAGGCCGCCGCGCAAACCAATTTGGCTCGTGTATTCCAGTTTAGGTTGAGAGTCGAGTTCTGACTCTTCTTGTAGATGAAACAGCTCATCCGCTGCGTGCGGTTGGCGCCGGCGCTCCTGCTAATAGTGTGCTTGGCGCCGCCGTTCAATGGGCAGACTCCCACGACCCAAAGCCAGACGATCACCTTCCGGTAAACAAGCTGCGGCCGCTGGGCAGCCCACATCAATTCAGGATTCTTTCCGAGGTCATCAAGTTCGGCGCGGACGGTGAACCGCCGGTGGAATGGGTCGGTCGGGAAACCGGCCATCGCGTCATCAGGCTCTCACGCGAACCGGGCAGCGCCAGCCTCTATTTTCATCAGAACGCCTACACTGCGTCGGGCGATAAACTCGTTGTCACGACGCCCAAGGGCGTCTCAACCTTGAACTCAAAACAAGCAAGATCGAATTGATCGTCTAAGGCCGCGCCGGCAGCCTTGTCTTACGCTCGACTCGACCGCTGCCGCGAGTGTCACGAAGAATCAAAATCTCCTGATCACAACCGGCTGTTGTACAGATAGGAAAACTGAAGCGTGAGCATCTCGCCTTTGAACGCATGCGGGAAACTGGGAAACGGTTCTGAAAGCTTGAGAGACGAGACCGCGGCACGATCGTAGGGAGACAAGCCGGAACTTCTCACAACCTGCAGATTTTCAATCCGGCCGTTGCTGTGGATGTCGAAGATGATCACGACCTTTCCCTTGGTGCCGCTGCGAATCAGCTCCGGGATGACCGCATACCAATTGTCGCGCACACGATAGTAGACCAGCCGGAGCCAGCTGCCAAAATCAACACCTAGGGTGTCGCTCAGGATGGTTGGTTCTTCCACCGACAAATTGGCCTGGCGGTTGTCAAAGTTGCGTAGCGAGTCTCCGCCGACACCGCCCTGGCCATAGCTGCCTGACGTGCGGGCCTGCTCAATGGATCTCTTCACTGAGAAGCCTGGCGCTTCCAAGCCCTCGCTGATCTCTTGCAAGCTTCGTTTGGGTCGGGCTTCAGCGTTGGGGGGTAACTGGAGCTTGGCGATCTGATTGTTCTCTTGAGGCGGCGGGGCCGACGGCTGGGGTGGCGGGCTCACGGGCGCTGCCGCCTGGACAGGAGGCTGTGGAACGCCGGCTGGGGCCGACTGTTCCAGTTGTTTCGTGTTGCCTTCGGAGTAGGGAACTTGGAGACCTTTGGGATCGATCTTGGGTGCCTTGCCCTGAGCGATGCGGTCTTTATCGGAAGGTACGGGCGCCTTTGGTTTGCGGAACAGTTTTTGATAATCCTTGGGCAGAGCCAAAAACCCGAGGTCTTTCCTTTGCTCGGCAGCGGTGAGATCAGCGTTCCGAGCGTTCCTGTCCAGGCTTCGCGGAAACAGCTTCGGGCTGACAAGAATGAAGATGATCAACAGCAAATGCAGAATGACCGACGACAGAAAGGCCTCCCGTTTTCGGTAGGAAGCCCGCTCATCGGCAAACTGAATTCGTAGAATGTCGATCTCGTCTTTCATACTTCGAGAAAAGCCAGGAGCGCGCGGACACCTCGTCCGAACTGCCATGCAGAACGAGCGGTGGCACGGACGAGACGTCCGCGTTCCTGGAACTAACTCTTCTCCTCCATCGGAACAGGCAAAGAAGCCGTGTGAGCTCGAATCTGTTCCACCACGCGTTGCGCCAACTCCAGTGCCTGCTTGCTGCTTTCGGCAGTAACCTCCGGTTCAGTCCGATTCTCCACGGCCTTCAGGAAGGATAGGATCTCGGCTTTGAGTGGTTCCACTCGGGAAGTCTCGATCTTCTGTGGAGCGATGACGGGAGGCGCGCCACCTTCGCCGGGCTTCACACTCAAGACCACAACATCCTGCCTCGTGTAGTCCAACGAAACATACTGGCTGGGCTGAAAGAACCGTAGCTTGCGCACCTTTTCCGTGCTCACCCGGCTGGCGGTGAGATTGGCGACGCAGCCACTCTCAAACTCGATGCGCGCGTTGGCGATGTCTACTTTACGGCTTAGGATAGGCAGCCCTACGGCACTCACCGAACGGACTGGAGACTTCACCAGATCCAACACAACATCCAAGTCGTGAATCATCAAGTCAAACACCACATCAATATCCAGACTTCTGGAAGTGAAGACGCCGAGCCGGTGGCCTTCGAAAAACAGTGGCTGTCGGGCGAGACGGCGCGCTGCAACCACTGCCGGATTGAAACGCTCAAGATGCCCAACCTGAAGGATGCGCCGATGCACGCGCGCAGTCTGAATCAAATCCTCCGCCTCATCCAGCGATGAGGCAATCGGCTTTTCCACCAGCACATCGATTCCCTGGCGCAGCAGCTCGCAGCCGATGGAAGCGTGTTCGCTGGTCGGCGCGGCAAGACTGACTGCCGTCACATTCCCCAGCAAATCCCTGAAGTCAGTGTACGCTGTTGTGCCAAACTCGGATGCAACTGCGGTGGCGGTCTCAAGGTTCTTATCGACAACGCCGACAACGTCTGCAGAGTCCAACTCCGAATAGATTCGGGCATGCTGGCGTCCCAAATAGCCGACTCCGATGATGGCAACTTTGGTTTTAGGCATGAGCAAATGGACAGGAGTCACTCTGGTTCACAAGCGACAATGCTGATCTGGTGGGCATCGGCAAATGCAATGACCTTCTCTCGATCGATCAGCAGCGTCTTGTGCGCATCGATGGCCAATGCGGTGGCATTGGTTTGCACCATAAGTTCTACCGTTGGCAGACCCACCACCGGCACATCAAAGCGCATGTCCTGCTCGGGCTTGCTTACCTTCACGACGGTAATAGGCTGATGGCCAGCCAAGGACGCCGCGCGACGAATCACGTCATCGGTGCCTTCCATCGCCTCCACAGCTACGCAGGCTTGATCCCGCACAACAACCGACTGCCCAATATCCATGCGGGCGATTTCACGCGCAATGCGCCGTCCGTACTCAATGTCTTTCGCCTCGCTTTCGTTGGGAGCGCGAACGGTCAGAACGCCTGGCTCGGGTAACAATGGCTTCAGGAAAGCCGTGGATTCCATAAGCGTAATGCCTTCTTCCTCCAGTACACCCGCGACGGCGCCAATCAGCGAGTCGGTATTCTTCGAGGCGAGGCTGGCCAACAGTTTCACCAGTTTCAGATCCGGCACAATCGAACTAAAGATCTGCTTGTGCTTTACCTGGCCGGCCATGATCGCGCGCGTCACTCCCTCTTGTTTGAAGGTTCTGATCAGTTTGCTGAGCTGTCCCAGCCCAATCCAGTGCACCGTCCTGGCAGCCGAGTTGATCTCCTCAAACGCCTCTTCCTTGATGGCAGCAACAACCATGTCGATGCCCTGGCTGCGAGCCGCGTCGAGGACAAGAAAGGGAAATTTGCCGTTGCCTGCAATCAGACCGTAACGCATAGGAAGTGACAAGTGACAAGTGACAAGTGACAAGTGACAGATAATTTTCTTGTCACTTGTCACATGGCATCGTCACTTATTTGATGATTCCTCTTTCGCTTTGTTCGATAAACTCGATGATGGGCTGCACCTCTGCGTCGTCGGCAAAGCGTTCCTTAAGGACGGCGAGCGCTTGCGTGGCATTCAGTTTCGACTGCTGAATCACACGAAACGCGGCCCGAATCGTCTTGATCGATTCCGGCGAAAATCCTTTCCGTTCCAAGCCAATCGTGTTTACCCCATAGTTCCCGGCTTCCCGGGGGCTCACAGTCTTGGAATACGGGAGGACGTCCTTGGTGATGACTGAATAACCACCCACAAATCCGTGAAGTCCCACCTTACAGAACTGGTGGACGCCAGAGAACGCTCCAATCGTGGCGTGATCGGCGATCGTAACGTGACCTGCCAGGGTCGCGGCATTGGCGAGAATGACATGATTCCCAAGAACGCAGTCATGCGCGACGTGACTGTAAGCCATGATAAAGTTGTGGTTCCCAATGACGGTACGGCCACCACCCTGAGCCGTTCCCCGATGCACTGTCACATATTCGCGAAAGATGTTGTCGTCTCCGATGATCAGTTCAGTTGGTTCGCCCTTGTATTTCAGATCCTGGGGTGGGAAACCGATGGAACCGAAAGGAAAGAAGCGGCAGCGCTGGCCAATACGGGTGGGGCCCTGAATGACCACGTGCTCGTCCACACGACAACCGGCGCCCAGCATCACGTGACCACCAATCACAGAATAGGCACCCACGTTGACATCCTGAGCCAGTACAGCTTCAGGGCTGATAATAGCGGACGGATGAATGCCCATCTATTCTCCCCGATCCACGATGGTCGAGAAGATTTCCGCTTCGGCCACCAGTTTGTCCTTAACAAACGCCTCGCCTCTAAGCTTTCCGTGGCGCGATCGCATCTTGATGGCTTCGATCACCATGCGAATTTGATCGCCCGGAACGACGGGCTGGCGAAATCGAGCCCGGTCAATGCCACTGAAGTAAACAAGCTTCTGCTCGCGGTCGGGAAGTTCCTTCAGAACCATGACCGCCGCCACTTGCGCCATCGCTTCCACGATCAGAACGCCGGGCATCACGGGCGCACCTGGAAAGTGCCCCTGAAAGAACGGTTCATTGACTGTCACATTTTTGATTCCGACGATCCGCTTGGCCGGGTCGAGCTCAAGAATCGCGTCCACCAGCAGAAAAGGAAAGCGGTGGGGAATGATTTTTTGGATTTCAATCACATTCATGAGCATAGGCACGTCCTTGAGTTCAGATGTGGTCAAGCCGATCGGCTTCAATGGGCAATCAGCTGCTGAGAAGCCCGCGAACCGGGTCAGCCACTATTGTCTATTTGCTGCCTGCCAATGGCAAATGCCTATGACGAAGAAGCTCGAAGGAGCCAGGTGGCTTGACGGTTCCAAAATGCGAAACGGGGAGGTCAACTCCTGCTGCTTCCAAGAGCCAACTTCCCCGCTACGAATCATTCTTCACGCATCAACGATGCCTATTTCTTCGGTGTGGCTGCAGTAGTGGCCGGAGGCTTGGTTGCCGGAGCCGGAGCTTTCGGCGTCACTGTTGTCGCAGGTTTGGCGGCAGGAGCCGAGCCAGTGCTGGACACCTGCATGGCGTCGTAGCGCTTGACGATATCGTCGGTAATATCGGTTGCCGGATCGACATACGTCAACTGAGTCGTCTGAGACGAAGAGTCCAGAACCAACGTGAAGTTTTTCTCTTTAGCGTACTGCTGGACCAGCGGCGCTAGCTTGGAACCGATGCGGTTGAAAATCTGATTCCGTAGCTCGTTGAACTCCTTTTCGGCGTCTTCCTGGGACCTTTGGAGATCCGTGGTCTTCTGTGTGATGCTTTTGGTCAACCCTGCCCGCGCGTCGTCGTTCAGAGTCGCGGCCTGGCTTTTCAACTGTTGCTGGAGAGTCTCGATCTCCTTCTGCTTACTCGAAAGCTCGTCACGTTTTGCCTCAAACTTCTTCTGAAACTCCTCGTTAGCCTGTTTTCCCTCGCTGCACTCCACGATCGCGCGCAGCACATTCATCACCCCAATCTTGGGGGGGCTAGTCTCTGCCATTGCGGCAACTGGAAGTGCGAGCGCGACTATACCCGCGAGGACTAAGATTCTTCTCATGTGCTATTGAACTCCTTTCTTCAGATGATTTCCCGGCTAAACGCCAGTTATTGTGTCGTCCCGTTTACCTCGACTGAACCCAATTCCACGAGTCGATTCGAAATCGATCCGTAGAGTGTGAAAACATACCGATGCGGTGAGCCTTCGACAGTGCCGTAGGTCACAGATCCAGACTTCCCTTTCGCCAGGTAAGTGGGAGTCCCGCTGGCGCCAACATCAGTCACAACGACTCTGGCGTCAAAAACATCACTCGTTGTGTTCCAACTAACCACCGTCGAGCAGGTTGTTCCGTCCGCAGGGATCACGCATGAACCTGGAGCCGCCGAAATCGTTCCCGAAGGTGCTGCCGGCTTGGATTCCTCTTTGCCGATGACCTCGATTGAGGCTATGAACACCTGGTTAGTCCCCGTGCTTTCGAAGAGAGTGAAAATATACCGATGAGGGGGCGCCTGAATCCAGCTGATCTCAACAGTCCCCGACTTTCCGGCCTCCACGGCTGATGTCGGATGTCCGAGACCAATATCCTGAACATAAAGGATCGCGTTGGGAACTTCGTCTATCGTCGTCCAAGTGATCGAGGTTGTGCAGTTCGATCCTCCTGCCGGAATCTCGCAGGGATTAGTTGAGGATTTCAAGGTCCCCCGGCTCGCCGGCGGATTTCCTTCCTGACCTGTCATCTCCATGAACCCAAGCTCTTGTGGAGAGCTCGAGCCAAAATCGTAAAGCGTGAACTTGTACCGATGAGGAGCGCCTTGGATCCAGTCGATGGTCGCGGTGCCTGATCCATCGGGCGAAAAAAGCGTCTCAGGTCCACCGACACCAATGTCCTGTACACGCAGTTGAGGCGCTTCAGCATTGACCGTAACCCAGGTGATATCCACGGTGCACGTGGTTTTTCCGAAAGGAATCTCACAGGGGTTCGCAGTGACTTCAATCGAGTTGACGGGTGCAACACTATTGTTGGTGTTTTCAACCGTGACATCCACCTGGCTGGTACTGCCCTCAGCCGCCGGAATGTTGAGCCAAACGTTGTCCACAGTCTGATAAGCCGCCTTGAAGTTGAATGTCCCGGTTTGAGTCAGAACAATCCCTCGGGAAAACCGATAGGAGTCGCCCGGTTCGATAACCAGATTGCGTGCCGGAGGAAAGTCCGGCACCGCGTTGCTCGGGTCGCTCTCTAAAAGCGTGAGGGCTTTGAGAACCGCAGTGCTTCCACCTTGATTGGTCACTGTGAAGGTGGCTGTGAGTGTTTGGGCCACCTGAGGAGGGGGAATCGGATCAGTTTCAGTTGGATAAGAGAGCGTGATCCCAGCTGTCACGATTGGGGCGGCTGGAGACCCGTCACCACCCGGAATGCGGCTTACAAACACATCTTTCTTACCCGCCGCTTGAGGCTGCAGAGGCGCCGTCGTGGGAAAGTTGCTGGACTCAGTGACGCCAGCAACGAATGCGATTCCAGTCTCAGGCGTGGTCTCACCAACACGATTCGGGGCTCTGGCCAAGACCGCAATCGCTTCTCCCGAATCGGCAGCCGCCCCTCCCAGATAGGTTGAATAGACGAGGCCGGTGCCCAAGGAATTCAGCTTGGCCGCAAAAGCATCGCTTGAACCCCCTCCAAACTGGCCCTGAACAGCTGCCTGGGTTGGAAAGTCCGTGGAGTCGGTAAGACCGGTGATGTAAACCGCTCCCGAGGCACTCGCTGCCACGGCCCGAATCACATCGCTTCCGCTTCCGCCAAAGAAGGACGAATAAATCAAAGAAGCAGATTTAGACGATGTGGTTCGCAGCTTCACAATGAAACCATCCAGGTCGCTTCCACCATGGTCCTTCTTGAAAGCGTCTGAGGTCGTGACAAAATCGGTTGAATCGGTTTCCCCTACAAGGTATGCCAAGCCTGAGTCGTCCACCGCAATTCCGTGAGCTGCTTCGTTGCCAGTTCCACCCAGGAAAGTTGAGTAGGTCACCAAATCGCCCGGCGCGCTAAACTTCGTGAGGAACGCATCGTCGAGCGTGCTGCGTCTTAACGCTTGATAGGCGTTGAGGATCACCAAGTTGGGAGATCGCGTACGACCGGTGACATAGGCCCGACCGGCAGAGTCCACGGCGATCGCCAGCCCCTGGTCCAAATCGAAACCACCCAGGTAGGTTGAATACACCAGCCGGGCACCGTCCGCGCTCAGTTTAGTGACAAAGGCATCCGAACTTCCGCCCCCAAAACTCCTTTGGAAAGTAACCCTCGACGTTGGGAAGTCCAGCGAATCAGTGACTCCAGTGACGTAGGCCTGCCCGGCGGCATCCAGCGCCAGCCCACCGCCTTCAAATCCCTCTTCACGTGTTCCACCCAAATATGTGGAGTACAGTAACTGATCGCCGGCTGGGTTCAGCTTAAGCACAAACGCATCACTGCCGCCATGCAGAACCGTCTGAAACGCTCCGGGGGTTATCGGAAAATTGTTAGAACGGGTTCCTCCGGAGAGGTACACGTTGCCCCTAACGTCCACAGCCAAGCCTCTACCAACATCAGCGGCAGAGCCGCCCAGATAGGCCGAGTAGATTAGCGCATTGCCAGCAGGATTGAGTTTAGTGACAAAGAGATCTTCGCCGGCAGTGCCTGGGACATTACCCGAATGGGGAAAATTGGCAGACTGGGTGACACCTGCCACGTACGCGTTCCCTTCAGCATCCACTGCCACACCCAATCCTCGGTCGTCATCGCTTCCACCCAAATACGTCGAATAGGTGAGAACAGGATCAATCACCAACGGCAATGACGGATCGAAGGCTCCCAATTCAAATCCGATTTGGTTTTGACCCTTTATGCTGTAAGCCGATTCGACCGGCTGTGCTGCGTTTCCTGACCATTGGTACGTCCGAGGCTTTTTCAAAAAGAGCTCGTTTGTACCCGACGCAATCACCAAATCACCCGCCGCGTCGATGCTCATCCCGTCAACTCCCTGAAACTCCAGAGTGATGACACCAGGATCGACACCCGAAGCGAGGATGTAGTCATACTCCAGCTGCCCCTCATTCCCGTAGTAGATGAGATCAACACCGGGGTAAACACCCTGGTAACCGACCTTTGCATAATGGGGGACATTGGTCCGCCAAGCCCCCGGATTGTTACCCAAGAAGTAGTGACTCTTTGCCTGCGTCAAATCGGAGCCTTTGATTACCGGCTTGGGATTGGCGCCCACGTGCTGCACATGAATCCAGGGCTGCTTTCCATCAGCGTGTGGTTGGCCCGCAGCGGGCAGCTTCAGCAACGCTTCATTGTCGGTCAGTAGCAATGAATAACCTCGGCCTCGCGCCAGGAACCTGACTCTCGAGTCTGCTTGGCCCTGATTGGCTTCAAAACTGAGTGACAGACCTCGATGCTGCGCCCGGAACTCGCCGCCATTTGAGTGGACAGCGGTTCTGGAGTTCCCCCGGGTGAACCAGCCATGCAACATCAGGCCCGACACAACCAGCGACAGAACCGTCACGGCTGCCAACCGAGGAAACCGGTAGCCTTGTGTTTTGTGATTACCTTCCAGAGACATTGACCAGAATCTCACTAAGTCCTCACCTGATCCGGAGATTTGGGGACAACTACTCGATCGGTACCGCTTCGAGGAAGCCGCTGGTGCGGCTTGTACTGCCAATGAGCGTGACTCCGACTAATGGCTGCAAATTGGGTGATTCAATTTCCAGAGGTCCAAAGTTGTTCTCCACTCCCATTTCGCCAAAGATGTCGTCGCTGTAGAAGAACCCATTGAGTTCAATGAAAATGCCTTCCTTTGTCGCCAGTATCTCGCCCGTCTCATTGCTTCGCGCCGTCAGCTTCACCACAGCCCGAGTGTTTCCCAAATTCAGCAGTGCCAGACGGGAACGAAACACGCCCGTGCTCGTGGCAGAGTTGATCAGCAGCTTCGGAAATCCGCCTGACCGGCCTACCTGAAGGCCTGGATCGTTGCTGCTGTTGTCAATGACCGAGATGAAGCTGGAGAACGGCTGGTCTGACATGACGCGCAAGGAGCCCAATGTGTTTGTAACCTGGTCAGTGCCAAGCAGCACGCGGTTTACGTTGTTGAGCTGCTTCAGGCCGTGGGCCGAAACCTTGCTCGCACCTGACGCCATGATGTTGCCATCCTTGTCGCGCAGTTCAATCTGGATGTTCGCCTCGGCAGCGCCGATGTTGGTGATCCCCAGATTGGAACGGAACGCCTCTGTGTCGAACGCAAAAGGCAGGTAGTTCACGAAGCCCAGCTGAGCGCTATAAATGCTGTCGTTGGTTGGGCTGGCAACCAGGGCAGTATTGTTAGCCGGGTTCAGAGCGATGTGTGTGGGAGTGTCTCCAATGCCAGTTACAACCGTTGTAAACTTTGTGTTGTCGCCTAGATTCACCATCGAAATGCTTTTGTTCCCGCTCGAGACCACCGCCGCAAAGTTTGTGCTGGGATTGATGACTGCGCCGAAGGGACGGCTTCCAACGGTTACGGTCGCGTCGACTGGGCTGGAAACCAGGTTAGAAGCCTTGTCCAGATCAAGAACGGAGATGTCGTTCGTATCCGAATTCACCACAACCGCCTTCTTGGTCTGCAGATTGAGAGCGATGTCCACTGGCTTCAGCCCCACACTGATATCGCGAATCCGGGCTCGGTTCTTCATGTCGATGACGGATACGCTGTTGCTCTGATAGTTGGCAACCAGGGCAATGTCCTTCTCCCGGTAATAAGCCACACTAATAGGATTGGTACCGACCGGAATCGGTTCAGCCACAATCAGACTGTTGCTGTTGAGGTCGATGAGCGAGACGCTGTTACCATTCAAGTTGGCGACGATCGCGATATTGTTGGTCGTGTCGATGGCGACATCGCGCGGATTGTATCGGAAGCTCGGATTAGAGGTGTCGGCCTTCCCCACCGTGATGGTTGCAACGACGGTTGCACTGCCAATATCAATCACGGAGACATTGTCGCTGCCGTAGTTGGTCACCACAGCCTGGTTTGTGTTGGGGTTGATTGCAACACTAGTGGGAAACGTTCCAACGGTAATCGTATTCCTGATCAGATTGTCAGCAAGATTCACGATCGAAACCGAATTGCTGTTCCGATTCACCACGAGAGCGAGAGTTGCGTCCTGGTTCAACTCGATCGCAAATGGACCGCTGCCAATCGGGAGCAGGATTGCCTGGGCAAGCAGGGATGAGACACTCGCGAGCCATACGAAACTCGCTACCGCAAACAGCTTTTTCATACGGACCTCAGGTAGAACTTTGGCCTCAATCCAATTGGGTCAAGGTTCGAAATCGTCAATCAAAATCCACTATCGAAATTCTCAGAACGTTCTCCCGACCGAAAACTTGAAGCCTGATCTCTTTTGGACTCCATATTGGTCGTAGTTATCGTAGATCGGGTACGGGAATCCTCCCTCAGGGCGCTGCACGAAGGAATTCAGCTGAAGGGGATTGTAGAAATAAATCAGACGAAAAGGCGCATTGATGACTGGCAACACAACCTGAATTTCAAGACCCGTGCTGGCACGGGCCTTCGTCGTTTCCGGAATAATTTCAAGCGCTTCACCCGAATGGAGAGGGCGGAAGGCACCATTCTCATACTTATAGAAGTTGGTTAGGGCCGCATCGGCAACAGTAAGGCTGGACTTCTTCCAAACCCAGGTTTTGCCTAAATCGAAGAACGGAGCCAGGGTCACCGGACCCACGATGGGAATTCGATATTCGAT
>Ga0075428_100000895_pt1 | contig 31408 bp, 28 predicted proteins | sample RhiMetdeltSRZDD2_FD_75291 | JGI IMG/M metagenome (GOLD analysis project Ga0075428, IMG submission 75291) | Populus rhizosphere microbial communities from Tennessee, USA - Rhizosphere MetaG P. deltoides SRZDD2 | ecosystem: Host-associated > Plants > Roots > Rhizosphere > Soil | place: USA... | reverse complement strand
GGGGCCAGGTGAATCGCACTACCGCGTCATCTCGTGGGACGAGGCGCTCGACAGGCTGGCTGCGAAGCTGAGGGTCAGCGGGCCGGCTCGCACCTTCTTCTATGCGAGCGGCCGATCGTCGAATGAAGCCGGGTTCCTGCTGCAGCTGTTTGCGCGGCTGTTCGGCACGAACTACGTCAACAACTGCTCGTACTACTGTCACCAGGCGAGCGGCGTCGGGTTGACGTCGAGTTTCGGCACCGGTACGGCCACGGTGCAGCTCGAAGACGTCGAGCACTGCGATCTCTACGTGCTGATTGGCGGGAACCCGGCGTCGAACCATCCGCGGCTGCTGCGCAGCCTGATGACCATCCGCCGGCGTGGCGGGCGCGTGATTGTCATCAATCCGGTCAGAGAACCGGGCCTCGTGAATTTCAGCGTCCCGAGCGATCCGCGCAGCCTGCTGTTCGGATCGCAGATCGCCAGCCTGTATGTCCAGCCGCACATCGGCGGCGACATCGCGCTGCTGGCGGGCGTTGCGAAGGCGGTACTCGAGCTCGGCGGGGAAGATCGCGCCTTCGTCGATCGTCACACCGAGGGATTCGCAGCCTTCAAGCACCACATCGACTCGACGTCGTGGCCCGAGATTGTTGCCGCCGCTGGCGTTCCGCGCGACACCATTGTCCGGGTCGCCGAGATCTACATGGCAGCCAGCAATGTGGTCTTCGGCTGGACGATGGGGATTACGCATCATCTTCACGGCGTAGAGAACGTGCAGGCGATCGCCAACCTCGCACTGCTGCGCGGGATGATCGGCCGTCCTCACGCCGGCGTGATGCCGATTCGCGGGCACAGCAACGTGCAGGGCATGGGATCGGTCGGCGTGACGCCGCACCTCAGGCAGACCATCGTCGCGCGGTTCGAGCAACGCCTCGGCGTCCAGGTTCCAGCGTCCCCGGGCCTGGATACGATGGGCTGCATCGAAGCCGCAGGCCGGGGGCAGATGCGGGCGGCGCTGTGCCTGGGCGGAAACCTGTTCGGCAGCAATCCCGATTCGGCGTATGCGTCCGAGGCGATCGGGAAACTGGACCTGATCGCGTACATGGCGACGACGCTGAACAGCGGGCATGCGTGGGGGACGGCAAAGGAGACGCTGGTTCTTCCGGTGCTGCCGCGCGATGAAGAGCCGCAGCCGACAACGCAGGAATCGATGTTCAGCTACGTGCGGCTGAGCGACGGCGGGGCCGCGCGCTACCCCGGGCCGCGAAGCGAGGTGTCCGTGTTGTCCGACGTCGCCCGGCGAGTGCTTGGCTCCGATGGCCGCGTGGACTGGCGCGATCTTGAAAGCCATCAGCGAATCCGCTCGTTGATGGCCGAGCTGATTCCCGGCTTCGAGCCGCTCGCCGACATCGACCGCACCCGCCGCGAGTTTCACATCGCCGGCCGCCACATGAATGAGCCGCGCTTTGCGACAGCCTCCGGCAAGGCGATCTTCCATTCCGTGCGATTGCCAACCGCGGCGGCTGCCGCCGATCGACGTCTGCGGCTGATGACGATCCGCTCGGAGGGGCAGTTCAACACGGTGGTCTACGAAGAAGAGGACTTGTACCGCGGACAGGAGCGCCGCGACGTGATTCTGATCAACCCGGACGACATGCGGCGGCTTGGACTGGCGCCCGATCAACCCGTCACCGTCCGCAGCGCCGTTGGCGAGTTGCGGCGCCGGCTGGCGCGCCCCTTCGATATCCGGCCGGGCAACGCGGCCATGTACTATCCCGAGGCCAACGTGCTCATCCCGCGCGATGTCGATCCCCAGTCGAAGACACCGGCGTTCAAATCGGTTCTCGTAGAGGTGCTACCCGCATGAGAGTGATGACGGTCGCGTTCTGGGTTCTGGGTTCCGCGTTCGTGCTGGCGCAGGAACCGCGGCTGCCACCGGCACCGGCGAATCCGCGACCCGCATCCATTTCCTCGCCTGACGATCCGGGCCTCCCAGCGTTAATCGCCACCTGCAAAACCCCGCCACCGCCGCGGGGCGGCGGTCGTGGCGGCGGCGGCGCTCAGCCGCCCGGGCCCCGGGAGTACACGGTATCGGCGATCCCTGGCGTCATCGCCGCCGGCGAACGCTGGAGGTTTTTGTGGCAGGAAGCCGGCAACAACGGCGACGGCATCGTCGGCACCGACGATGGGGGGCTGCTGATCGCGCAGAACGACAACAGTGAGGTCGTGAAGCTCGATGCGAACGGCCGTCCCTCAGTGGTGTATTCGGACACGCACACCGGCGGCTCGCTGTCGATCAATACAAACGGCGCGCTGTTCATCGTCGCGCGCGGCCTGAGGACCGCGATCGTGCAGCTTGCGCCGCGCCGCGCGGTGCTGGCGGACAGGTACCAGGGCGATGTGCTCGACTGCAATGGCCCTAACCCCAACGACCTGACGGCCGACAGCAGGGGAGGCGTGTACTTCACCATGGGCGGCGTGTATTACGCCGATCCGAAAGGCGTGGTGACGAAATACGGCGAGAACATTACGCCGAACGGCATCATTCTCAGCGCCGACGAGAAGACGCTCTACGTGACCAACGGACCCGCGCTGGCCGCGTTCGATGTCGGGCCGGGCGGGTCGCTCACCAACCAGCGACAGTTTGCGCGCCTCGAAGGAGGCGGCAACGGCGATGGCAGCACCATCGACTCCGCGGGGCGCATCTACGTCACCACCAACCCGGGCGTCCAGGTGATCGGCCCTGACGGGAAGTACCTCGGCATCATACCGACGCCACGGCCGGTCATCAGCGCCGCGTTCGGCGGGAGAGACAAGAAGACACTCTTCGTGCTGGCCCGCGGCGCCACGGATGCGAACGGCAGCCAGGTGGCCAACGCCGCGCAGGTCTATTCGATCCAGATGATCGCGCAGGGATACACGGGCCGGCCGAAGTAGTGTCCGCCGCGCGAAGTAGTGTCCACCGCGCGAAGTAGTGTCCGCCTTCAGGCGGACCCCGCCAGTCCGGCTGAAGCCGGACACTACTGACACTACTCCCCGAACTGGCGAAGATGATGATCGGTGTGCAGGTAGGCCCACCGTAGCCAGGCGCGCTCCGACATCCTGCCGAATATCGGATGCACGGCCCCGCGCAGTTTCCCGCGCTGTGCGATGACTTCCTGCATCAGTGCCTCTTGCCGCGCGACGTCAGCCCGAAAGTCGCTCGGTCTCGTGCCACGAGCCTCCTGATCGACTTCCGGCCGCGTCAGGATGCCGGTAGGCCAGCGAAGTGGAAGATATAACGCGATCCACTTGATGATCGTGCGTGACGGCAGGGTAATGGCGTGGCTCACGGCTCGCTGGCCTGTCGCCAACAGCAGCGAGTCGTTGAGATGGCACACCATCTGGTGCGCCGACATCCGTCCCCAGTGCCGGACGCTGTCCGGTTGCAGGCGCCGCAGGCGGTGCACCAGTTCATCTTTGTCACCGGGGTGGGCGAGCGTCTTCATGCCGCCCGGCCGAGGAGTCTCTCGCCACCCGCGTCGCGGAACGCTGCAAGCGCCTGCCGCCGGCCCGTCTCCGCCTGCGCGACCAGCGCCTGGAAGTCGGCGTTCCGCCGCAAGCCGTCGAACTGGCGGCCGCCCGTGAGGGTGGGCGCGGCGTAATAGCCCTTGGCGACGGCGCGCTCCAGATAGGCGAGTCCCGCCGCATGTTCGCCGGCGGCACAGAGCATCCATCCCTGTACGAACATCGCCTCGGGGTCCTCCTGGATTTTCAGCGCGCCCAGCGTCGAGAGCAGGCCGAGCATGTCCTTCGGCCGGTTTTCGAGCCACGCTCTCAGGAACTGACTCCACGCCTGGAAGGACGGGATCGGCGCGTGGCGCATCTGCGCCAGCGCCTCGCGCGCTTCCTCGAGGCGTCCCGCCAGGCCGAGCCCCATCACGCGAATGCCCTCGTCGGCCCCGGCGGCAATCGCGGGCCGTTGAACACTGACCAGCCGATCGACGTGTTCCATCAGCAGGAGCGTGCCTTCGACGCTTGTCGTCACATTCGGGTCGAGCCGGCGTGCCTCGAGATGCGCGAGCAGCGATTCTTCATAGAGCCCGCAGTAGCGGCACGTGTGGACGAGCCCGCCGAAGAGCTCGGGATCGTTGCCGTGACGCGCCGCCTCGCCCAGCAGCCGTACGAGCGCATGCTGCGCCTGCCCGATGTCCGCCTCGAGTTGGGCGTAGAACTTGTGGGCGACCGACAACCGCGGATCGAGCGCAATCGCCCGCTTGAAAGCGTCTTCGGCCTTTGCCTCGCTGTCAGGCGCGTCCTCGACGTACTTGCCAATTACCCGGTAGCAGCGGCCGAGATGGGCCCACGCCGGCGCAAAGCGCGGATCGAGATCGAGGGCGTGGCGGTAGAGATCGCGCGCCTCCGTCAGCCCCGCATACGTGCGCGCCAGCTCGTTCGCGCGCAGATAGAACTCATACGCGCGCGCGCTCTTCGGCGCGTCAGGCGTCGGAGGCGTCAGTCCTCCCGCAAGCGGCAGCGACAGTGCCTCCACCACACGACGGGCGAGATCGTCCTGCAGCCGGAAGAGATCGCCCAGCGGCGCCTGGATCGTGTGCGAGGTGAGCAGCGTGCCGCCGGGCGCTTCGACCAGCTGCGCCGTGGCTCGCAGCTGATCGCCGGCGCGCACCAGCGTGCCCATCACGACCCGGTCCACGTCGGCTTCCGACGCGAGGACTTTGAGGTCGGGGGAGTCGCCGCCGTAGCGCGCGGCTGTGGCGCTGGAGCGCACGACCAGCGAGCCGATCCCCGACAACGACGTCGAAATGGCGTCCGCCAGGCTGAAAGCCAGGAAGTCGGTCTCCGGATCCGGGCGCAGCACCCGGAAGGGCAGCACAACGAGACGCGTCAGCGCCTGCGCCAGGGCCGGTGTCTCGTCGCTGGTGGCACCGCGAACGCCGCGCAGCTCCTCGGCCATTTGATCGGCCGAGATCGGGCGATCCGCCGGCCGCTTGGCCAGTGCCCGCCGAATCACGCGATCCACGGCGGCCACTGCGGGGGAGCCGGTCAGCGCCGGCGGCTGTTCGTGCAGCGTGGCGTGAAGGACGTCGACGACTGTCCGGCCGCCAAAGGCGGGGCGGCCCGCCAGCATCTCGAACAAAATCGCGCCCGCCGCGAACAGATCGCAGCGCGCATCGACCGGATCGCCGGTCGCCTGTTCGGGCGCCATGTAGCGCGGCGTGCCGAGCGCGACGCCCGTCTGCGTCAGGGCCATGGTCGCGCCGGGAGAGGGCTCGAACTCGGGGCGCACGAGCCCAAAATCCAGGAGCTTCACGCCATGAGGCGTGAGGAACACGTTGGACGGCTTCAGATCCCGGTGCACGAGGCTCCGGCTGTGCAGCGCCGACAGTGCCGCCAGCATGCCGAGCGCGATCGGCAGGGCGTCGGGGACGCTCATTGGGCCCCGCCGGAGGCGGTCGGCGAGCGACTCGCCGTCGAGGAGTTCCATGGCAATGAACAGCGTGCCGGCGTCCTCGCCGATTTCGTGAATCTGGCAGATGTTCGGATGGTTGATGCTCGCGGCCGCCCTGGCTTCGCGCCAGAAGCGCCTCCGCGCCGTCTCGTCGGTTGCCGGCGACGTCATCGTCTTTACCGCCACGACCCGCTCGAGCCGTTCGTCGCGTGCGGCGTAGACGACGCCCATGCCGCCTTCCCCGAGCTTGCGGGTGACGGAGTAGTGGCCGATGCGGGCTGGAAGGCTCGCGCGATCGTGCGTGTTCGCCGGCGTAGACGAGGGCCGCGGCGCCGGCGGGGTGCCTGTCAACCACTCGTAGACCAGGCGGCGCCATCCGCGCGATGGGCTGGAGTCCTGCGTATCGGCCACGGGATCGACTTTATAGTACGGCAATGCGATCGACGGCTGGTCTCGTCCGGCACGCGGACGGCGTGACGCGCTGCTGGTGGCCCGGCGAGGATCCGCTTTACATCCGCTATCACGACAAGGAATGGGGCAGTCCGGTCACCAGCGACCGCAGGCTGTTCGAGAAGATCTGTCTCGAAGGATTTCAGGCCGGTCTGAGCTGGCTGACGATCCTGCGCAAGCGCCCGAACTTCCGCGCGGCGTTCGCAGATTTCGACATCGATCGTGTCACGAGGTTTGGCTCGCGCGACGTCGCCCGCCTGCTCACGGATGCGGGCATCGTCCGCCACCGCGGCAAGATCGAATCGGCCATCAACAACGCGACTCGCGCGGCGGCGCTGCGCGACGAGTTCGGCTCACTGGCGGCCTATTTCTGGCGCTGGGAGCCGGAGCCCCGATCACGGCCGCGTCGGATGACACGAGACGCGTTGGTGCAGCTCGCGCGCACGCCGGAATCCGTCGCGTTGAGCAAGGACCTGAAGCGGCGCGGCTGGACGTTCGTCGGCCCGACCACGGTCTATGCATTCATGCAGGCGATGGGGCTGGTGAACGACCACCTCGACGGGTGCGCCAGTCGGATTACTGTCGAGGATGCGCGCACGACGCTCCGGCGACCGACCGGGTCGTGACGATCTCGGAGGAAGATAAGGCAATGCCTGTGATGTCGGGTCCCGGCGTCGGTCGAGAAAAGCTGGCGGATCGCTTTGTCGCGATGCGGGCGCGTTCACGCGCGCTGTTCGATCTCCTGGCGCCGGACGCGTATTACGAGCGGCCGATTGCGCTTCGTCATCCGATCGTGTTCTACGAAGGCCACCTCGCCGCGTTCAACTTCAACACGCTCGTCAAGCGGGCGCTGGGCCAGCGAGGCATCGACGCGGACCTCGAGCGCCTGTTCGCGCGTGGCATCGATCCGGAGGACGATCAGCCGTCGGCACCGTTCCCGTGGCCGGCGCGCAGAGAGGTGCAGGCATTCGCGGCCGAGGCGGACCGTCGAGTTCTCGACGCCCTGCTGACAGCGCCGATCGATCAGTCTGGCCATCCGCTCCTGGATCGCGCCGAGGCAGTACACACCATCCTCGAACACGAGGCGATGCACCAGGAAACGTTGTTGTATATGTGGCATCAACTGGCCTACGACTGGAAGGTGCCGCCGGCGGACCGGGCGATCGTTTCGGGCGGCACGCCGCCGCGTCAGGAGACCATCGCGGTGCCACGCGGGCGCGCAACCCTCGGCGCACGGCGCGGGGCGATCCCATTCGGATGGGACAACGAGTTCGAAGCTGTGGACGTCGAGGTGCCGGCATTCGGGATCGATCGGTACAACGTCACGAATTCGGCGTTCCTCGAGTTTGTCGAGGCTGGCGGCTACCGCGAGCCCAGATGGTGGGAGCCGGACGCCTTCGAGTGGCTTCGCGCCGAGGGCATCGCGCATCCGCGGTTCTGGGTCGACACAGGCGGTCGATGGCAGTGGCGCGGCATGTTCGAAGCTATTCCGCTTCCTGCGGCCTGGCCGGTTTACGTCAGCCACAGCGAGGCTTCAGCGTACGCGCGCTGGCGGGGACTGAGGCTGCCCACCGAAGCCGAATACGATCGGGCGGCGTACGGCTCGCCCGGCGGACTCGCGCGTGCGTATCCCTGGGGCGACGATGCGCCTGACGCGTCGCGCGGACATTTTGATTTTGCGGGATGGGATCCCCTGCCCGTTGGGCAACATCCGGCGGGACGGAGCGCCTGGGGGATCGATGACCTGCTTGGCAACGGATGGGAGTGGACCTCGACGGTGTTTGCGCCGTTTCCCGGGTTCATGCCGATGCCCGCGTATCCGGAGTACTCGGCCGATTTTTTCGACGGCAAGCATTACGTGATGAAGGGCGCGTCGCCGGTCACCGCGCGCGACCTGCTGCGCCGCAGCTTTCGCAACTGGTTCCGGCCGCATTATCCCTATGTGTATGCGGCGTTCCGCTGCGTCTCGGAGCGCGCGTTATGAGTGCTCCGGCCCGGGCAGCCGCCGCTGGGCTCGCCACTGCTCGCGACGTCGAAGAGATCCACTATTACCTGAATCTGACGCCGCGGCAGCTTCCATCGCGGCTGTTGTACGACGCGCTCGGATCGACGCTCTTCGATGCGATCTGCCTGCTGCCGTGGTACCGCATCACGCGCGCGGAAACAGGCCTCCTGGCCGCTCACGGCGCCGCCATCGGCTCATTGGCGTCGCCAACCGAGGTCGTCGAGCTCGGATGCGGCAACGGCGACAAGATCGTCGCGTTGTTGGGGGCGCTGCCGAGCCCGGTACCGGCTGTTCAACTGATCGACGTCTCGGCCGAGGCGCTCGCTCGAACCACGCTGGCGCTGCAGACGGTCGGCGCCACGGCCATTACCGCCGTTCATGCGACGTATGAGGACGGCCTCATGCAGCTGCCCGCATCGCGCGGCGGGCGCCGCCTGATCCTGTTCCTCGGATCGAACATCGGGAACTTCGATCCGCCGGCGGCATCGGCGTTCCTGCACCTGGTGCGACGGGCGCTGGGCCCGCGTGATTCGCTTCTGATTGGCGTCGATCTCCAGAAATCCGAGCGCGACCTGATGCTTGCGTACGACGACCCGCTCGGCATCACGGCGGCCTTCAACAAGAACGTGCTGCTGCGCCTCAACACCGAGATCGGGACGAATTTCGATCTCGATGGATTCGAGCACGAGGTGCAGTGGAATGCCGCCGCGTCTCGAGTCGAGATGCACCTCGTTTGCCGGCGGCCTCAGGAAGTCGTCGTCCCCGGCCCGGACGCAGCGATGACGTTCACGATGGCGGCCGGCGAGTCCATCTGGACCGAGAGTTCGTACAAGTACGACGCCGACGGGTTCCAGGCGATCGTCGAGGGCGCGGGCCTCGCCCTGCGTTCGCGCTGGATCGACTCCGAGGCGCGCTTTCTGCTGGCGCTGTTCGAAGCGCGGTGACGGGGCGTATCCCTTCTCGTCCGGTTCTAAGCCACGTTCAGTAGGAAAACCCAACACCGATCGTGCCGATCAGCTTGGATTGATCGCCGCGGTTGAAGGCTTCCGGCGTGTCGCCGAGCGACTGGAACTCGAGTCCTCCGTGGACGTCCCACGCGCCGTAAAGAGTGCTTCGGCCAAGCGGGACCGACGCGATGGCACCCAGGCTCAGGTAGCCGAACTTGTGATCGACGCCGGCGAGCTCGTAGTAGTCGTTGAGACTGAGTCCCAACCGGACGGGAAACGCCACCGCAAATCCTGACTCGTTGATTCCCGGTGCCACGCCGAGCTCGAGGTAGGTTCCCGCGTTCACTCCGCCGTCCGCCTGCCCGACGCCAGGCTCGGTGTCGAATTCGAGCGCGACGAGCGCGTGCGGGCGCAGCGCGAGGCCAGCGGGCCGCGTGCGTTCGTCCGCTGACGCCCGGAAGGAGAATTCCTTCACGGTGCTGAAGGAATTGTTCGGGCTCGGATAGGCCGTATAGCCGCCGCCAACGGTGATCCCCGATCCGAAGGTCACGTCCACCGCTGAATAGAAACGGCTTTCGTACCAGAGCTTGCCGCTCGGCCCGGCTGTGCCGGCTCCGCCGGTACTCAGTCCGTTCCAGGATCCAATCCGCAGCGCGACGTCAGTGACCCCATCGTCATCGTCATGCAGATCGAAGCGAGCCTCGGCGAACGGGAACATCCACACGCCATTCTTGAGACCGTCCGGCGTCAGATGCTGGTCGTTCTGCAGCAGGCCGCGGAACATGTACGCGTTCGTGAAGTCGTACGTCGCCACAAGACTCACCTTGCCGGGGTTGGCATCGACGGCGGTCTGCGCCGGGCCGATCGTTTGAGCGGCGGCCATGGATGGGACGGCTAGAGCGAACGCGAATGCCGCGATTGTGGAAAGTCGGAGAGCTTTGAGTGACATCAGCACGTTGTTTCCTCCGCGCAATATTTTCCTGGTGCGTTTGCTCCCGCTACAGCAACGGGGACTCACGCTCCGTGATTCGCGGGTGTGCAAGGTCACGTCCAGGTCGGCCGTATTCCGGTGTGTGTCTTGCGTAGGCGCACCGTCGCAGCCTGCCTCGCCGAAGCCTTGGCGGAGGCGGGTGATCGCGAAGGGGAGGATGCCGATGGAACGGACCTGGGGAATGCGCGTGCGGGGCATGTGTGCCGCCGCAGCGCTCGTCGCGGCGGCGGCCTGCGGACAGATCGAATCATCACCGACGGCGCCTACCGACGTGCCGGCGCGAAGCGCCCCGGTGCCGTCCGGAACCCAGCGCGGACCGGGTGCCGCGCCGGCTCCCGCTCCTGCGCCCACCCCCGCCCCGAAGCCTGTGACTCCGGCGCCGGCGCCGGCACCTGCTCCTGCACCCGTACCACCCCCAAGCTCGGCTACTGGCAGAGTGGAAGTGTCGATTACCCCGAACCCCGTCCCGTTCAGCGGCCAGCCGATTACCGACATCGCCAGCTGCGCCAGCCGGCCGAACACCTGGTTCTACGATCAGGTGATTCGCGAAGTCGGTGGCGTCGCCGTGACGGTTACGGAACGGGTCGACATGTTCGATGGAGCGGTGACGGCGCGCACCAACCCGTCGCTGCGGATTGCCGCGAACCAGTCGACGACGCTGCGCACACGCTGGTGCAGTTCGGCCGCGACCGCGCATACCGCGCAGAGCAACTTCAGCGGCACGGATGCGAACGGCCGCGCATGGAGCGTGACCGGACCGGTCGTCCGGCTGTCGGCGCGCTAGCCGCGTTAGCGTAGTGTCCGCCTTCAGGCGGACCGGTTGTGGGTCCGGCTAAGTGTGGGTCCGGCTGAAGCCGGACACTACGTACAGGACGCTGAAGCCGGACACTACGTACAGGACGCTGAAGCCGGACACTACGTACAGGACGCTGAAGCCGGACTCTACGTACACGAATGAGCGGCTGACACATCGAGCGACGACAGCGCCGGCATCGGATCCGGCCAATCGACGTAGTCGCGCTCGCGGCTGCGGATCGCGCGGTAGCGGCTGAAGACCTCGCGCGCGCTCTCCAGCCCGACGGCGGATCGCCACGTCGTTCCACGGAACGTATGCGCCAGCATCTGGCGCGCGTGGCGAAGCACGAATGTCGGGTCGTGCCGGAACGCGGCCGACATGTGCCGCACCTTCATCCATCGTTCCGCCCGCCACCGCATGAATTCGACGTCCTCCGCCGACAGGTGCGTGGTGCGCGTCACCGCCGTCGTGCCGTCGTACTCGTCGACGTGCGAGTTGGCGATCAGCTGCCGTTCCATGAACTCACGGGTCATCGGCGTGCCGGGGTAGGGCGTCGGATGCTGGATGTAGGGCCAGTCGACGTACTTGCGTGCGAAGGCGAGGTTGGCGGCGACCGCGTCACGCGTGTCGTCGGGATTGCCGACGATCAACCCGCCGACCACCAGTAGACCGTGGCGATGGAGCGCGTCGACCGCCTGGGTGGTCGCGTTGCCGACGCGCCGGCCGTGCTGGCGCAGGCTGTTCTTGGCGCTCGCCTTCAGGAACGTCAGATCGTCCTCGAGGATGTTTTCGATTCCGAGGAACACGTAGCGGAAGCCGGCCTTCTTCATCAGCGGCACCAGCGTGTCGCCGTGCGCGGCGATCGGGGCCGTCATCCCCTGGACGATGTAGTCGACGTCGTTGAGGCCGCGGTCGACGATCGCCCGGCAGAGCGCTTCGAACCGGGAGATGTCGAGGGTGATGTTGTCGTCGACGAAGAAGATCGCCCGCGCTCCCCGCGCGCGGGCGTCGGCAATGTCGTCGAGCACCCGCGCGATCGGGAAGCGGTGGAAGTTCCGTCCGCGCATCTCGATGATCGAGCAGAAGCTGCAGTCGAACGTGCACCCGCGCGACGTTTCGACGACGTCGACGGTGCGTCCCATCATCGTGTAGCCCGACAACACCCGGGCGCTGCGCTTCGGCGGCATGATCGCCTCGTCGTCCAGCGACGCGACGCCGCGCGGCGGGTTGCGATGCATGGCACTCCCGAGGCGATACCAGATGCCCGCGACCTTCGATAGCGGCGCACCGCTTTCGATGGCGCGCACCACTTCCCGGAACGTCAGGTCCCCTTCGCCGCGAACGATGACATCGACGCCGATGTCCGGGTGGGTCCACGCGTCAGGCGCCAGGCTCGGGTCGTAGCCGCCGACGACGACGCGAACCTGCGGCCGCATCGACCTGATCAACGAGATGATGCGCCGGGCTGTGCTTCGCTGAAACGTCATCACCGACAGGCCGACGATGTCCGGGCGCATGTCGCGAACCAGCCCCTCGACGGTGTTCCGGACCGACGACTGCGCCAGCACGAGATCGGCAACAGCAGTGCGGTGATGAGGGTCGACGTTGGCGGCCAGCGACGCGAGCGCGCCGTTGGGCATGCGCACCGCGATGGTCGGCGTGTGCTCGAACGAATCAGGCATCGACAGCAGAAGGATCTGCATCGGCCGGGCGCCCGATTGTATCCCCTTTCTCGAGCGGATTACATTTTCGTCCCATCAGTATCGTTCCTGTCACTGCGCAGTGAATCAGTGCAAACCGCCGTAATCGAGTGGCGGGAGAACGGCGCCGGTCTGTCTCTTGCTCAACGCCCGCGGGGGATGAACTCAGTCATTTTTCAACCAGAGCGATGGTGTGACCGCGAGCGGTTTCCTTTCACGATTCTTTTTGTCGCGATTGTCGGGTCAGCGTGCTTGATGCCGGCGCAATCGGATACCTGGTGGCATCTACGGACGGGCGAAGAGATCTGGCGGTCCGGACGCGTCCTCTTGTATGACCAGTTCACGCACACGGTCCCCGGTCGAGCATGGCCTGACCATGAATGGCTGACCCAGGTCATTTTCTACGCCCTCTATGTGGCAGGCGGTCTACCGTTGATCACCCTGCTGTGCGCGGCGGCGGTCGCGGTTGCGTGGATCATCGTCCTGTCGCTGACGCCCGGTCCCGCGATCTTCAGGGTTGCGCTGGTCGGGTGCGGTGCAGCCTTGTCGAGCGGCGCATGGTCTCTGCGGCCACAAGTGTTGACGATGATGATGTTCGCGGTGACGCTGTGGGTGCTGGTGCGGAGACGCTACGTCTGGGCCCTGCCGCCGCTGTTTCTGCTCTGGGCCAACCTTCATGGAGGCGTCGTGCTCGGCGGGGTGCTGATTGCCGCCGCGGCGCTCGCGTCGCTGCGGGCCGGCGACGGGTGGTTCACGCGCCTCACGGTCGTCGGCGGTCTGTGCTTCATCGCCACGACACTGACGCCGCTCGGCCTTTCGCTGTGGTTCGAATTGCCGCAGATGGTTCGACGTAATGAGGTGTACGGCGTTCAGGAATTTCAACCCACCGGCTTATCGACCTGGAGGGACGCGGCATTCTGGCTCACTGCCGGCAGCATGATTGCGCTCGCAGTCGTCAGACGCCGGGTACTGCAATCGGTCCACCCGCTGACGCTCGTGATTTCGGCGACGCTGCTGTTTGTCATGGCCATCCGGAATGCGCGCCAGGTCACGCCGTTCTTCCTCTGTGTCGTGCCGACCATCGCAGTCCTCTTGAGCGTCAGAGCAACTCGCAAAGAACATTCACCCGTTCACGGACCGATGCTTCGGAACGCGGTAACGGCGGCCACGTGCGGCCTTGCGGCGGCATGCTTCATTGCCTACGCGTGGTCGGTCAGCCTTCCACGACTGGCCTGGGAACCGCTGCCGCCCGGCGTCATCGCCGCTATCGACGATTGCCCGGGACCGCTGTACAACCGTTATGACGATGGCGGGGCGCTGTTGTGGTTCGCGAAGGACAGGAAAATATTCATCGACAGCCGACAGGATCCATTTCCGATGGATCTTGTCTTCGAGCATATCGAGGTGGAACGGACTGGCGACTATCGACGAATGTTCGACCGGTATGGCATCGCGTGCGCGTTGACGCATCGCGGGCTGCCGCTTGCGGCGCGCCTGCAGCGCGACGGGTGGACCGAGCGTCGCGCCGGTGGGCACTGGACCGTATACCGTCGGCCTCTCAGGCAGTTCGCGTTGTCTGCGGAACCCCAGCTGTGACGAGCAGCCCGGCAATCGCGTGCTCGTAGACGGCCGAGAGCGGCGCGATGTCGTCGAGGCGCACATGCTCATCGATGGCATGGATCGATTTATTGATCGGTCCGAACTCGACGACCTCCCGCGAGATCTCCGCGAGAAAGCGGCCGTCTGACGTCCCGCCGCTCGTCCACACGGCGGGCGTGACGCCGGTGACCGCCGCGACCGCCCCGCTGACCACGTCCACAAGCCGGCCTCGCGGGGACAGGAACGGCTGCGCGGAAAGCGTCCAGGCGAGGTCGTAATCGACCCGGTTGGCGTCGAGGACCGCATGCACCCGTTTCTTCAGCTGCTCGGCGGTTGACTCGGTGGAGAACCGGAAGTTGAAGAGCACCTTCATCACGCCTGGGATCGTGTTGTTCGCGCCGGCGCCCGCCTCCACTTGCGACATCTGAAAGCTGGTCGGCGAGAAGTACTCGTTGCCACGGTCCCACTGTGTCGCCGCCAGCTCCGCCAGCGCCGGCATCGCAATGTGAATCGGATTGCGTCCCTGTTCGGGGTAGGCGATGTGGCACTGCTCGCCCTTGATGGTCAGTACGCCGTTGAGCGAGCCGCGGCGCCCGTTCTTCATCGCATCGCCGAGGAGCGCGGACGAGGTCGGCTCGCCGAGGATGCAGGCGTCGATCGTCGTACCGCGCGACTGCAGCGCCTGGACGACCGCGGCGGTGCCGTCGATGCCGGCGCCCTCCTCATCCGAGGTGAACAGCAGCGCGAGCGAGCCGGCGTGATCGGGATGTCTGCCGACGAAGCGCTCGGCCGCCGTCACCAGCGCCGCCACCGACGTCTTCATATCGGCAGCGCCCCGGCCAAACAGGAAGCCGTCGCGCTCGGTTGGCGTGAAGGGATCGCTCGTCCAGCGATCGACAGCGCCCGGCGGCACGACGTCAACGTGTCCCGCCAGACACACGATCGGCGCCGCGTTGCCGCGCCGCGCCCACAGATTCCGCACCGGCCCGCGATCGACCCGCTCGCACGTGAATCCGGCCCCGCCGAGCCGAGAGGCGATCAGATCCAGGCAGCCGCCGTCATCCGGCGTGATCGACCGGCAGGCAATGAGCTGCTTGGCCAGCTCGAGCGTGTCGGACATCTCGTCAGGCCCCGCCTTCGCCACGGCTACGGCGCGACCCGCCGTCGCCAGGGCTACGGCGCGACCCGCCGTCGCCAGGGCTACGGCGCGGCAAGGCGTAACAGCTCATTGATCGACGTCTTGGCGCGCGTCTCGGCGTCGACACGCTTGACGATCACGGCGCACGACAGCGAGTACTTGCCGTCGGCCGACGGCAGGCTGCCGGGGACGACGACCGACCCCGACGGGACGCGGCCGTACAGCACCTCGCCGGTCGAGCGGTCGTAGATTTTCGTGCTCTGTCCGATGAAGACGCCCATCGAGATCACCGAGTGCGCCTCGACGATGACGCCTTCGACGATTTCGGAACGGGCGCCGATGAAGCAATGGTCTTCGATGACGGTCGGATTCGCCTGCAGCGGCTCCAGCACGCCGCCGATGCCGGCGCCGCCCGAGAGGTGCACGTGCTTACCGATCTGCGCGCACGATCCGACCGTGGCCCACGTGTCGATCATCGTCCCGTCGTCGACGAAGGCGCCGATGTTCACGTACGACGGCATCAGCACCACGTTGCGGCCGATGAACGCGCCTGATCGGACGATCGCGGTCGGTACCACTCGAAAGCCGCCGTCGCGAAACTGGGCGTCCGACCACCCCTGGAAGCGCACGGGCACCTTGTCGAACCAGCCGTCGCGCCCTTCCACCTGCATCACCCGGTTGTCGTGGGTGCGGAAATACAGCAGCACCGCCTTCTTGACCCACTGGTTCGTCACCCAGGCGCCGTCGCGTTTTTCGGCGACTCGAATCTTGCCGACGTTGAGCTCGTGCAGGATCTGGCTGAGACCCCTGAACAATGGGGTTTGCACGTTGGCCGGCGTGATCTCGTTGCGGCGTTCGAACGCCTCTTCGATCAGCGCTTCGAGCGGGTGAGGGGACGGCGGAGACGACGTGGAGACCTGACTCATCAGGTCTCCATGATATGTGCGATCTAGTGGCGCTTAAAGAACTGGACCGCCCGCTCGTGCTTTTCGGCGGCGGCGCGGCTGCCGAAAGTGCCGAGGTTCCTGCGGCGGCCGGTCTTCGGATCCTTCTTGCGCGAGTAGAGCCGGTACTCCCCCGATTTCAGTTTCCTAATCATTGGTTCGGGCCCTCGTGCGAGCGGCTTTCCGGGCGGCGGCGCGGCGGGAGGCCGCCGACCGGCGGCGGGCGGCGCCCTTCGCCTGGCGCGACAGCGCTTTCCGCGACGCGGCGCTCCGGCCTTCGCGCTTCAGCCTGCGAAGAGAGGCGCGCGAGCGCCGCGGCGACGGCCGCGCCCGCCTGCGGCCGGCCCGGCTCGCCGCTGCCGCGCTCTTTTTTGTCGAGGCTTTCGCGTTCTTCGGCGGCAGCGGCAGCTTCACACCGGCACGCCGTGCCTTCGACAGGCCAATCGCCACGGCCTGCTTGGTGGACCGCGCGCCGTGTTTACCTTCCCGAATGTGATGGATCTCTTCGCGAACGAATTCGCCGGCTTGCGTGGACGGGGCTTTACCTTCGCGCTTGTCCTGTCGCGCGCGCCTCAGGGTTTCCTGTTCGGGCATTGCGAGACCTCCAAACCGGAAAATTCACGCAACGCCCGTTCCAGAGACGACAGCTCGGCGGAGCAAAGAGCCGGCTGAAGCCGGCTCACTAGCGCGCGACTGGCGGCTTGCCGACGAGCAGCTCCGGCCGCGCGCCCGCCCGGGGGCGGAACTTCTGCACGCGCGCGTCGCCGACGTCGGCGATATAGAGATTGCCGTCGGGGTCGACCGTCGCTCCGTGCATGTTGAGGAAACTGCCCGGGTAGTCGCCGAGCGCGCCCCACGCATACAGCAGATGCCCCTCGCCGTCGTACTTCACGACCTTCTCGGTGGGGTTGTCGAATGCCCACACCGATCCGTCGCCATTCGCGTACAGGAAGTTCACGGACGAACGGGCGTCGAACGGCCACTGCGTCAGGAACTTGCCGTTCTCGTCGAACACCTGCATGCGCCGGTTGCCGCGATCGCTCACGTAAATCCGCCTTGTGACCGGGTCGGCGGCGATGCCGTGCACGACGTTGAAGTAATTCGGGCGCATCTCCTTGCCCTGCTCGCCCCGTTCGCCCCACGCGGCGACGAACTTCCCGGTCTTATCGAGCTTGACGACGCGGTTGCCGTTGTAGCCGTCGGAGACGAACATCGTGCCATCGGGCAGGAACGCCATGAACGTCGGCCGGTTGAAATGTGTCGCGTCGGCTCCCTTCTGGCCCTTGGTGCCGATCGTCTGCAGGAGTTTCTTGCCGTCGTGCGAGAACTTGTAGAGCACGTGGTTGTGGTCCTCGACCACCCACACGTTCTTTTCCGGATCCCACGGGCTGATGTAGATCGCATGCGGCCGCCGCAGCATCGTGTCCCACTGCGTCCACTCCTCGACGATGTCGCCGGCGGAGTTGAAGGCGATGATGAGATGCTCCCAGCGGGAATCGATGCCGGGGCGTCCCCGGTACTGCACCGCGGGATCATCCGGATCGGCGCCGGGGCCGCCGCCTCCCGGCGGACTGGCGACCTGCCCCTGCGAGGCGTGTCGGAACGGGACCTGCCCGACGGGGAATGCGAGGCTGGGGCCGATATTCGGCAGCGGGACGAGCGCCGGACGCTTGAGTTCGGGGAGCTCTCCGAGTTGAACGGCGAACACCCGGTCGGCGGTTTCCGCGAACACGCCTTCAGTGGCGCCCCACGTCCACCCCTCGTGGCCCGGCCGCTGCGACAGCGGCTTCGGCCAGTTCGGGACCACTTCGTACGGCCCGGTCAGATCCCAGCCGCCCGTCTGGCCAGGCACTGCGGCGAATCCAGCGGCAGGCTGCGACTGCGTTTGTGCCGGCGGCGCAGCGGGTCTAGCGACGAGCAGACCCGCCACGAAGGCGAGCACCGCGGTGATCAGTATTCCTGAGTACTTGCGCATGCAGCCTCCTTCAAAACCTGTTTCGCCGAAGCCGAAGGCGTAGGCGGGAACTATAATCCGCCAACGCTGCCGGAGGAAATGTGATGAAGCGGCTAGTCATTGTCTGTCTGGGGGTCTGTCTCGGGGGCTTCGCACTCACATCGTGCCGCGCCGCCGCGCCGGCCCGGTCGATCGATGCGTTCTTCGAGACCTTTACCGCCGACTGGGTGCGGATGAACCCGAACCAGGCGATCGCGACGCGCTATTTCACCGGCCCCGAACAGGACGCGCTCGAAACGCAGATGACGCCTCTTACGCAAGAGTGGCGAAGCCGGCGCGTCGAGCTGGCGCGGCGCGGCCTGATGGAGCTGGCGGCATTCGATCGCGAGCAGCTGACCGAAACGCAGCGCGTGTCGGCCGACCTCATGAAGTGGCAGCTCGAGATGCTGGTCGAGGGGGAGAAGTACGACGATTTCTATTTCCCGCTCGAGCAGTTCGGCGGCGCGAACGTCAACCTGCCGAATGCCCTGATCATCGTGCATCCGATCAACACCGAGAAGGACGGCGCCAATTACGTCGCCCGGCTCGGACAGGTGTCGGCACGGATGGACGAGGCGATTGCGGAGGCGGCCGCCCGGACGAAGAAGCAGATGATCCCGCCCCGCTTCATCCTGGCGGCGACCATCGCCCAGATGGAGCAGTTCATTTCGACGCCTCCGGCGCAGAACCCGTTTGTCACCGCGTTCAACGATCGCATGGCCGCCGCCAGCGGTATTTCCGCGGCGGCCCGTGAACGGCTGCGGGCTCAGGCAGAGGAGATCACCGCCGGGCAGGTCTATCCCGCATGGCAACGAGCGCTCGCGGCACTGCGTCCACTCCAGGCGGGCGCGACCGACTCGGCCGGCCTGTCACGCTTCCCGGGTGGGGCAGAGGCCTACGCCTATTTCCTGCGCGCGTTCACGTCCACGACGCTCAGCGCCGAGGAGATTCATCAAATCGGCCTGCGTGAAGTCGCACGGCTCGAAGGGGAAATGGATGCGATCTTCCGCAGGCTCGGGAGGACGAAAGGATCGATCACCGCCCGTGTCGCGCAGCTCGAGAAGGATCTTGCGTATCCGATTACCGACGCGGGACGCGAGGCGATCATGGCCGACATCAACGGCATCCTTCGGGACGCGCAGCAGCGGTCGATGACGCTCTTCGACAAAACGCCGCGCGCCCCAATCGAGGCCCGTCCGTTCCCGAAATTCCGGGAAGCCAATGCGGCCGCGAATTACACGGTACCGGCGCGTGACGGGTCGCGCCCGGGCATCTTCCAGATTCCGCTTCGCCCGTCATACATGACGAAGTTCGGCCAGCGCACGCTGGTTTACCACGAGACCGTGCCGGGCCATCACTTCCAGCTGGCGCTCGAGCTCGAGAACGATGCCAACCCGCGGTTCCGGCAGATTCGCGCGTTCGGCGGCATCTCGGCGGTGAGCGAGGGATGGGCGTTGTACGCGGAGCGTCTGGCTGCGGAGAACGGCTGGTACGACGGTGATCCGGAAGGACTCCTGGGCCAGATGAACGACGCGCTGTTCCGTGCGCGCCGCCTCGTCGTCGACACGGGCCTGCACACGAAGGGATGGACCCGCCAGCAGGCGATCGACTACGGCATCGAGGCCAGCGAGATCGAACGGTACGTCGTCAATCCCGGCCAGGCGACGTCGTATATGGTGGGCCAGCTCAAGCTCGTCGAGCTGCGCGATAGAGCGCGGACCGCGCTGGGCGCGCGGTTCAACGCCAAGGCTTTCCACAATGCGGTCCTGAGCATGGGAACAGCGCCGTTGACGATGATTGAAGAGCAGGTGGACCGTTACATAGCCGGTAGCCGGTAGCCGGTCAGCACTCTCATTCCCGACTACCGGCTGAGTGAGTTCAGTTCTTCACCAGCTCGAGTTCGACGGTGACCTTCACTTCATCGCCCACGAGGACACCGCCGGTTTCGAGCGCCTGGTTCCAGTGCAGCCCGAAATCCTTGCGGTTCAACCTGGTCGTGGCGCTGAATCCCAGGCGTTCGTTGCCCCAGGGATCGCGGACGCGCCCGCCAGTTTCGACCTGCAGGCTGATTGGCTTCGTGACGCCGCGGATCGTCAGGTTACCCGTGACGGTGAAGTCGTTGCCGGCCTTCACGATCTTCGAGCTCGTGAACCGGATGACCGGATGGTTCTCCGCGTCGAAGAAGTCGGCGGATCGCAGGTGGGCGTCGCGCTGGCTCTCGCGCGTGTCGATGCCGGCCACCGGGATCGTCAGCTCGATGGACGCGCCGCCGGGATCGGTTTCGTCGCCGGTCAGCGTACCGGTGACTTCGGCAAAGCGCCCCTTGACGGTGGAAATCATGAGATGCCGCACGGCGAATTCGGCATGGGAATGGCTGGAGTCGACCTTCCAGCTGGTGGCGACGGCGGCAGAAGCGGTAGTCATATCGGGCTGTCTCCTCTTGGTTACTATATAGAAGTAACTATATAAAAGTAAGTCACTAACGTCAAGTGAGCACAACAGGGTAAAATGACGCCATGACCGAGGGATCCGCGCTCTGCCCCCGCTATCACCAGGCCGTCGAGCTGCTCGGCCGGCGCTGGGCAGGCGCGATTATTCGCCTGCTGCTGAGCGGCCCGGCGCGCTACAACGAGCTGCGCACGCGCATCCCCGACATCAGCGACCGGATGCTCGCCGAACGGCTGAAGGAGCTCGAGGCGGAGGGGCTCCTGATGCGCACCGTCATCCCGGAGTCGCCGATCGGCGTCGAGTACGCACTGACCGAAAAGGGACGCGCGCTCGAAGCGCCCGTTGCGGCGATCGGCAAGTGGGCGGAGAAATGGATCCCGGGTCCGGACGCAGGGCGCAGGTCGAAAGTTAGAAGTAAGAAGTCAAAAGTAGCCTAGGTATAATTGGCGCCCGCGGAGGTTCCGATGAATAAAGGAACAACGGTTCTACTGGCGCTCGTTGTCGGCCTCGCCGCAGGGATTCCGCTCGGCGGCCGCCTCATGCCGGCCAGTGCTCCAGCTGATGATGACGAGGGCGCCGCGACGGTCACTGCGGCGGCAGTGTCCGATGCCATCGGCGCGGAGGATATTTCCGGCCCCTACGATGTGCAGATGGGGTGGCCGAAGGATCTGAGCACGCTCCCCGGCCACGAGCAGTGGACCTACGGCGGCGCGCGCGGCATCTTCGCGGAGAGCCCGAACCGTGTGTATCTGCTCGGCGGCGGTGAGCTACCGAACCTCAAACGGCCGCCGGTCAAGAAGTACTCGGACGTCGGCCCAAGCGTCCAGTTCCCGGTCGGCGGAGTGCCGTGGCGGAATGCCAACCAGGCAACGCCGCCCGGTGCCGGCGGATCCGGCCAGGATCCCGCCAAGGGGATGGAGCTGTGGCGTGGGTCGGAACCGCCTTATCGCGAGCTCGGCGTCGACGCGCGGTGGGAGCACTGTCTCATCGTCGTCGATGCGGAAGGGAACATCATCGAGCAGTGGACGCAGTGGGACAAGCTGTTCAAGCGCCCGCATGCCGTGTACGTCAGCCCGTACGACAGGGAAAAGCATGTCTGGGTCGTTGACGATCACACGCACGCCATCTACAAATTCACCAACGACGGCAAGCAGCTCGTGCAGACAATCGGAACGCCCAATGTATCTGGCGCCGATGGCACGCACTTCAATCGCCCTACGTTCATGGCGTGGCTGCCCGACGGAAGCTTCTACGTGTCCGATGGCTATAACGGCACGCGCGTCGCCAAGTTCGACGCGAGCGGCAGGTTCCTCTTCGATTTCGGTATGAAGGGTGAGTCGGGCAAGGAAACACGCCCGGGTTACTTGAATAACGTGCACGGGGTTGGCATCGATCTCCAGACGCGCCGCGTATTCGTCAACGATCGAGACAACCATCGCATCCAGATCTTCGACGAGAACGGCAAGTACCTCTCCGAATGGAAGATCTCAGTCAGCCCGTCGAGCCTCCACTTCGTGGATGTTGCGGCGGACGGCAGCGTGGCGACCTTCGACCGCAACACGCACAAGATGCTGAAGTACGACCAGCAGGGACATCTCCTGTACTCGTGGGGCACGATCGGGGATTTCCCGGGTACGGTTTGGGGCGTCCACGGCATGAGCGTCGACCAGGACGGGAATTTGTACGTGGCCGAGGTGGACTCGGGCCGGTTCCAGAAGTTCCAGCCGCGGCCGGGTGCCAACCCCGCGTTTCTGATCGGCAAACCGGTTCGAGCGGTCTGGCAGTAGCGCCCGATGAAGCCTGCCGCCTGGCTGCTGATCTTCCTGCCGGCACTCGCGCTCGCGCAGAGTGCGGGTCCCGCCGCTTCCATTCCGCGAATGGCCGACGGGCGCCCCAACCTGCAGGGGATCTGGCAAGTGCGCAACCGCGCCTCGTACGATCTGCAGGACCATGTCGCCCGGCACGGCATGCCCGCCGGACGCGGCGTCGTCGACGGGGGAGAGATTCCGTATCAGCCGTGGGCGGCGGTAAAGAAAGCGGAGAACTTCGCCAGCCGCGCGACCGCCGATCCGCTGTCGCACTGCTACCTGCCCGGCGTGCCGCGCATCATGTACATGGAGTGGCCGTTCCAGATCTTCCAGACGGCCACGCACGTCGCGATGACGTTCGAATGGACGCAGGTGCACCGGCTGATCTATACCAACGGCAGCAAACCGGCGGACGGGATCGAGTTCTGGATGGGCGATTCGCGCGGCCGATGGGACGGCGATACACTTGTCGTCGAGGTCACGAATCACAATGATCGCACCTGGTTCGATATGGCCGGGAACTTTCACAGCGAGGCGCTGAAGGTGGTCGAGCGCTACACCTTGATCGACCGAGATACGCTGCGTTACGAAGCCACGATCGAGGATCCGAAGGTGTTCACGCGTCCCTGGAAGATCAGCATGCCGATGTACCGGCACAAGGACATGGTGCGTCTGCTCGAGTATCAGTGCCAGGCGGAAAAGGAAGAAGCCCTCGGCGATTTCGAGCGCGAGCCGCGCACGTGGTATCCCAAGCCATGATGACCCGTCTGTTCCTCGCGCTCTTCGTCTTGTCGATCCCCGCCATCGATGCCGCCGCGCAGGCGCCCGCCGCCGCGCCTGCGGGACCGGTGCGCCGGATGTCCGACGGGAAGCCGGATCTGAACGGCTTCTTCCAGAGTGATGCTGGCGGCGCGAACTGGGGCCTCGAGGTGCACAAGCAGGACCAGTTCACCCCGCCCGGCCGCGGCGTCATCATCGATCCGCCCGACAAGAAGCTGCCGTACCAGCCGTGGGCGGCCGCCGAAAGGCTCAGCCGGGACACTCCGCAGCGCGGCTACGACGACCCGACGGCGCACTGCTTCGTGGGCGGTGTCCCGCGGTCGCTGTACGTGCCCGCCCCGGTCCACATCTTCCAGACGCCCGAGGCGGTCGTGTTCCTGCACGAACGGATGGCGTGGCGGCTCGTCTCGCTCGACCGCAAGGAACACCTGCCCGACACGCTGCGCCTGTGGAATGGCGATTCGATCGGCCGCTGGGAAGGCGATACGCTCGTCGTCGAAACGACGAACCTGAACGGCAAGACCTGGTTGAACGAAGTGGGCGACGTCATCAGCCACGCGGCCACGGTGGTCGAACGGTTTATTCCGGTGGACGCGGACCGGATCACCTACCAGGCGACGGTTACAGATCTAAATGTGTTCACACGCCCGTGGACGATCGAAATGCCGCTCATCCGGCAGCCGGGCGAAATGCTCGAAGCGGCCTGCCTGGAGGACAACCAGGACCTGCAACATCTGAAAGACGTTCGGGACGAGTTTCGGCGGAATAATAAGTAGGCCGGGTTCCGCGAAGCGGACCCGGCGGAAATAACTATGAAACCTGCATTGATACTCGCCGCACTCCTGTTATTCGCCGTACCCGCGATCGCGCATCATTCGTTCACCGCCGAGTTCGATGTCGCGAAGCCGGTCAAGCTGACCGGCAAAATCAACTCCATGCGCTGGTCAAACCCGCACGCGTGGATCTATATCGACGTGGAGACGGACGGGAAGACCGTGACCTGGGCCTTCGAGACCGCCACCGCCAACGCGCTCTTCAGGCGCGGCTGGCGAAAAGAGGATCTGGTGCCCGGCACTGTCGTGACCGCTGAAGGATGGCACGCGCGCAACGGCACTCCCACCGCGAATACGAACACCATCACGCTGCCCGACGGACGCCGGCTGTTTGCCGGTGCCGCTCCCAACGAAGGCGGTGCGCCAAAGTAAGACCTCAACCTGGCGGACGAGTAAATCCTGAGCCGAGTTCATGGCAAGCCTGTTGCTCTCTTCGAGCATGGAGGCAAATACCAATGGCTCATGATTACGATCGTCCCGATGATTCAGACGCGCCTCGTCACACGCCTGGTTCGGTTGCCGAAGAGACCTCAGCTACCGGTCAGCGGTTCAAGGGCAAAGTGAAGGAAGAGGTCGGCGACGCGCTCGACGACGAGGGAATGGAAGAAAAAGGACGCAGCGAGAAAGAGGCCGGCGAAGACCGGCAGAAGAAGAACGACGCCGTTTAGAAGGCTCCAGGCTTCGGGTCCCGGGCCTCAGACACCTGAGGCCTAGGCCCTGAGCCCTGCTTTATTTTCCTGCCGTCCGATTCCGTCAGCCAGCGATCCTTTACCAATCGATCTACGGACGCCGCGACTTTTGCCGCGTAGCTCTCGGGCGAGCCATAGAGCCGGTTGAGGCGCGCCCAGTCGAAGTCTTCCTTGTGCGCCAGGTTGCCGCACAACCCCGGACCTCTGGTGTTCGTGTAGTAGGTCGCCGTCGGCACCTCGAGATACGGCGTGCGCACGCCTCCAACCGCATTGCCGTGCTCATCGAGGACCACGCGCGCCTGCGGCGTCCCGCCGTTCTCGACCGCCACTCGCTCGGCCCGCGGGGCGGGCACGCCGTCGCGCACCCAGCGCGTCAGGTTCGCGTAGGCCGCATCAAGGGCGTACGTCATGATCGGCACACGCAACAGAGAAGTCTCCTGCTCGCACTGATCTGGAAACGGCCACGAGTGCAGGAACGCATCGAATCCCGTCTTCTTCTGGTCAGCGACGGTCGGCATGTACGGGTAGAAGGACGCGTCGGCGTGCGGCGCTCCCGCGATTTCGTACAGCCGATACCGGTCGCCGGGCGCATCGCTGTCGTCGCGGCGGCGGGCGAAGGTGCCGAGCACATCGGTCTGCGACACGACGCGCATCACGGGGACGCCGATGTTGCGCAGGATCTGCCGCGGGTCGGTGGCGGCCGGCGCGGCGCCACATTGCCGCAGCCGCGTCAACCCCGGATGCCGGTGCTGGATGTAGCCGTCATGGACAGGCTGGCCGTTCGCGAGCGTCGCACGCGAATGGAAGATGGCGATGTAGGTGGCCAGTTCGCCGCCGTGGGACGTCCCGAACACACGCTGCACGTTGAAGCCGGCAAGCGGACCACCCGGCCTGGCGGCCTTCAGCAGTGCGCCCACCTGGCTGATGATGTCCCACCGCAGCCCTTCCTCGAGCGGTGCGGCGGCCGCCACTCCATTCGGCCCCGGGGCGCAGCGCTCGTTGGCGGTTGGATTCGCCATCGTCAGCGAGGCGTAGCGCGTGGGGTTGAACGTTTTCAACGCCTGCAGATTCTCGGGCGAATACGTGATCGCGACCCAGGCGTCGCCGTTCTCCATGAAGTAGTCGTGCGACACGCCCCAGGAGAAGGAGAAGTCGTAGCCGCGGCCGACGTTCCCGATTTCGACAATGACGTTGCCGCTGAAGCGGGCAGGGTCGGCGGGGCGCCGCAGCATGATTCGCGTGGTGTACGGGGCGCCTGCCGTCTTCACCATCACGCCGCCGTCGGCGGCCCAGTCGTAGACGCTGGCACGGCCGCTGACGAAAAATTCCTCCTCCACGTAACCGGCCTTTGGCAGATCGACGACGACCTGCAGCTTGTTCGAGGCCATCAGCGGATAGGAATCGGTCGTGACCGGAATCGGCCCGGTCACCGCGGGAAGCGTTACCGGAGCCGGGGTCTGGGCCGCCGCCGGAGCGGCAGCCCAGAGCGCGAGCAGAGCGAGGACGAGAGAGCGCCGCATCAGTTGCTAGAGCTGACGGCCGAAAACGCTCCGGCCTCGGCCTTTATCTTCTTGCCGTCGGACTCGGTCAGGAATCGATCCTTGACCAGCTGATCAACCGACTTGGTCACCTTGGCGACGTAGTTCTGCGGCGTGCCATGGGCGCTGACGAGGCGCGCAAAGCTGAACGGATCGGTGCGGCCGAGTTCCGCGCAGAACCCTTCGCCTTTGGTACTGGTGACATAGGTCGCAACCGGAACATCCAGGTATGGCGTGCGATAGCCGCCCATCGCATTGCCGTACTGGTCGCGCACGACCCGCGCCTGCGGGGTGCCGCCGTTTTCCACCTGGAGCCGTGCCGCCTTCGGCGCCGGCACACCGTCTTTGATCCAGCGCGTCAGGCTCGCGAACGCCGCGTCCATCACGTAGGTGTTGATCGGGGTCTTCTGCGTCAGCATCGCCGGCTCGCACTGATTGAGAAACGGCCAGGCGTTGAGCAGCGGATACATGCTGCCCACCTTCCTGAGCACGTCCACCGGCGGGTAGTACCAGTAGAAATATCCATCCGCGTGCGCGCCGCCGGCCACCTCGTACAGACGGTACCGATCGGTTGGCGCGTCGCTGTCCTCTCGGCGGAACCGGTAGAGGGTCAGCACGTCGGTCTCCGGCACGATGCGAATCACCGGCACGTCGACGTTGCGGACGATGTGGCGGGGATCGTCGGGGGCCGGGAGGACGCCGCAGCGGCGCAGCCGTCCGAGCGTCGGGTTCCGGTGCTGGACATAGCCGTCGTACACCGGGCGGCCGTTCGCGAGCCGCGCGATCGGATGGATGCCCACCATGTAGTTGGTCTGAATGGCGTCGTACGCGGTCATGTACGCGCGCTGGACGTTGAAGCCGGCCAGCGGTCCGCCCGGACGCCCGGCCTTCAGCAGCGCCGCGACCTGGCTGAGGATGTCGTACTGCAGCCCCTCTTCGGAGACGGACGTCTGCGGCGCGCCGCCGCCGCGGCCGACCGCGCACGCCTCATCCGGCGTGGGGTTGGCGAAGGAGAGCGACGCATAGCGCATCGGGTCGAAGAGCTTCAGCGCTTCGAGATTGCTCTGGTTGATCGTGACCACGACGAACACGTCGCCGTTCTCCAAGAAGTGGTCGTGCGAAACGCCCCACACGAAGTTGAAGTCGAAGCGGCGCGCCGAATTCGGCACCTCGATGATCACGTTGCCGCTGAATCGCTGCGGCGTGGATGGACGCCGGAGCAGGATGCGCGTGGTGTACGGCGCGTTCGGTGTCTTGACGACCGCCTTGCCGTCAGCCCCCCAGTCATAGACGTTCGCGCGGCCGCTGACGAGGAATTCCTCCTCGACGTAGCCGGCCTTCCCCAGGTCGACGACCGTCTGGAGCTTGCTCGACATCATCATCGGATACGACTCCGCCGTGATCGGGAGCGGACCCTTGAACTCAGGCACCGGCGTGCCCTGGGCGAACGCCGCCGGGGCGCCGCCGATGACGCCCGCGATCATGAGAAGCAGGATGAGCGAAACCGAGCCGGCGCGTGCGAGCCGTGCCATACGTCCCCTCCTTGAAGCCGTTGAGCGGGCCGAGTGTACAGCAATTGGCGGCGCTTTATAATCGGGGCCGTGAAACGACTCGTATGGATGCTGGCGGCGGCCATTGGCCTGGGGATTACGGGGACGGGTGTGGCCGCGCAACGGACTGCGCCGCAACCGGCGCCGGGCGTGGATGCGGCGCGGATCGATGCCGCCGCGCGTACGCTGCCGCGCCTCCACAGCCTCCTCGTCAGCCGCCGCGGCGAGCTGATCTTCGAGCGCTACTACAACGGCCGCGGGCGCGACCGGCTCGCCAACATCAAGTCGGCGTCCAAGAGCATCATCTCGGCGCTCGTCGGCATCGCCCTCGACCGCAAGCTCATTCCCGATCTCAAGACGCCGATCGTCACCTACTTCCCGGAGCTGGCGAAAGACCCGGACCCCCGGAAACGGTCGATCACGGTCGAGCATCTCCTGATGATGCGTCCCGGGCTCGAGGGCACCAGCAACCGCAACTACGGCGCCTGGGTGACCAGCCGCAACTGGGTGCGGCACGCGCTGGCGCGGCCGATGTTTGCCGCGCCGGGCGAGGAGATGGAGTACAGCACCGGCAATACCCACTTGCTGTCGGCGATTCTCACCCAGGCCGCCGGGAAGAGCACCTGGCAATTTGCGAACGAGACGCTCGCCAAGCCGCTCGGGTTTTCGCTGGCGCAGTGGCCGCGCGACCCGCAGGGGATCTTTTTCGGCGGCAACGACATGCTGATGACCCCGCGGCAGATGCTGGCGTTCGGCGAGCTCTATTTGAATGACGGCCTCGTCAACGGCCAGCGCGTGTTGCCGGCGCGCTGGATTCAACAGTCGTGTGAGGGACGAACGCGCAACCGACGGCCGGGCAATCCTGGTCCGAACGCCGACGGTTTTGTCGATCCGATGCGCGATCGCCAGTACGGCTACGGCTGGTGGGTGTACGAGATCGGCGGGGTCGATACCTGCTTTGCGTGGGGCTACGGCGGGCAGTATCTGTTCGTCTTTCCGACGCTCGATCTGGTCGTCGTAACGACCTCGTCACCAGACGTCAGCGAGGAACGCCGCGGCCACCGCCGCGTCGTTTTTGACATCCTGAACCAACTCGTGGTGACACCGATCGCCACCACGAATTGAGGTCCGGCTAAAGCCGGACACTACGTACCATCGTACGTAGTGTCCGCCTTCAGGCGGACCGTAGAAACCAGCGGTCGATCACGACTCGTCGCGTAAACAGCGGCGAGCGCATCAACAGGCGGCCGAGCGCCTTGGTGACGCCGGCGAGCGCCGCGGGGGTGGGCGGCGCGGGCGGGTAGCGGCGCCGCAACTCCGCTTCGTACGGCCGTAAATCCTCGATCCCGGTTCGTCCCCGTGTGGCGATGAGCGTCTCGGCGGCAAGGCGTCCGGACTCGACCGCCGGTTTGATCCCTTCGCCGCTTTCCGGATACGCAAGGCCGGCGGCATCGCCGGCGACCAGCACCCCATCGGCGATCAACGGCCGCGCGCCGGTGCCGGACGCGAGGTAGGCGTGCCCTCGCCACTTGACGAGCGATGCGCGGCGGGCCAGGCCGGTGCGCTCGAGAAACGCCTTGAAGTCGTCGATGTGGGGATTCAGATCGCCGTGCTCGCGGCGCCCGAGCCCGATGTTGAGGTGTGCGCCCTTGCGCACGCACCAGCCGTAGCCTTCGAGGTCGCGGCAGAAGAAGAGCTCGGGCAGCTCGCCGTCCGCGTCGCTGTCGTCGCCTTCGATCCGGAACTCCGCCTCACGAGCCACGACCGGGCGTCCATCCGGCGTTTCGCCGCGAAGGATTCGCGCGACGGGGCAGAAGTGGCCGCCTGCGCCGACGACGACCCGCGCGGTGATGTCTCCGTTGGCAATCCACTCGTCCCCGCGCCGTTCGAGCGACGCCAACGGTGTTTCGTGGAGCACCTCGGCGCGCGATCGGTTCAGCAGGAACGTATCGAATTCACACCGGCGGATGGCGTAGCTGATGGTGCGCCCATAGCGCGTCTCGATCGCAGGGTCGCCCATCACTGAGGTGCGGAATCCGGTGACCGTCTGAATGGTCTGTCCGGTGGCGCGATATTCGGCCGGATCCAGGTCCAGCAGACGGAAGACGCCGGGCGTCACCCAGCCGGCGCAGACTTTGTCGCGCGGAAACCGCGCGCGATCCATGACGATGACGCGCCAGCCGGCCTGATGGAGCACGCGCGCGCAGGTCGATCCGGCCGGTCCGCCGCCGACGATCAGCGCGTCGCACCGGGTCATGTCGGCTGATGGCTGCTCTGATCGGGCGTCGCCCCGGCGTACATCTGCGCGCGCGCCCAGTAAGGGGGCGCAGTCTCCATCGGCGAGAAGACGATCTGAAAGAGCTGCAGGCTGCCGACGGCAAAGGCGGCCTCGGACCCCGCCAGGTACAGCTCCCAGGCGCGCCTGAACGTTTCGCCGTAGCGCGCGCGCACCTGCTCGTCGATCGCGGCGAATCGCGCGCCCCAGTGTGCCAGCGTGCGCGCATAGTGCAGCCGCAGGTTCTCGACGTCGACGATCGACATCCGCGCCGGTCCGAGCACCCGCGTCGCCACTTCCGCGAGCGTCGGGGGATAGGCCCCGGGGAAGATGCGGCGCACGACCCACGCATTCAGGGGACGGGGGATGTCGCGGCCGATGAAGTGCAGCAGTCCTCGGCCGTGCCCGCGCCGCAGCACGCGCGACAGCACCTCGGCCAGGCTGCCGAAGTGCTTCAGGCCGACATGCTCGAGCATCCCGACCGACATGAAGGCGTCGTACTCCCCGCTGACGTTGCGGTAGTCGTCGTCGATGAACTCGACGTGTGATGCCAGCCCTTCGCGCGCCGCCCGCTCGCGCGCGTAGGCGATCTGCTCGCGCGAGACGTTGAACGCCTTGACGCGCACGCCGTAGCTGCGGGCCATGTGCAGCGCCAGCGCCCCCCAGCCGCATCCTGCCTCGACCACGGTTTCGCCCGGCTGCAGCCGCAGCTTCCGGCACACCAGATCGAGTTTTGCGCGCTGCGCCTCCTCGAGCGAGACGTCGGGATGCTCGAAGTACGCGCAGGTGTAGACCAGCTGGTCGTCGAGCCACGACTGGTAGAAATCGTTGCCCAGGTCGTAGTGGTGGTGGACGTTGCGGCGCGCGCGGGTCTGATCGTTGGCGACGTTGAGCGGCGACGTGATGCGCTCGATTGGCGACGGCAGCAGGCTCAGTCGCGACACCGCCTCGACGACGCGCTCGAGGCCGCCGCGGACGTCGAGGCGGCCCGCCATGTAGGCCTCGCCGAAATACAGATGCGGGTTGACGAGCAGGCCGAGGATGACGCGTGCGTCGCGGACGACGAGCGAGCCGGAGGCGGGTTCGGGTCCGGCATACACCGAGCTGCCGTCGGCGAGCTCGACGCGTACGGCGGCGGAAGCGATGCGCTCCTGAAGAATACCGGCCAGCCACCGTTGGACTGCGCTTACGCGAGTCCCCATAACAGCCGAAGATACAACGGTGAAACCCCAAAACCCAAGTCCCGACTCCCAACCCGACCGGACCCATTCCAGTTGGGATTCGTTTGGGAATTGGAAGTTCGGGAGTTGGATTTGACGGGCTATTTCGCCTGAATGTGAATCCCGCACTCCAGCTTCTGGCCCTGCCAGCGGCCCGAGCGCGGATTGTCGGGATCGATTGGCAGCGACGTGCACGGCTCGCAGCCGATGCTGGTGTAGCCAAGGTCGTAGAGCGGCAGCAGCGGGATGCCGTGCTGTTTCGCGTAGCCCCAGACG